>Ga0209550_10005644_pt1 | contig 11703 bp, 11 predicted proteins | sample LauGreSuBDMM15SN_2_FD_187567 | JGI IMG/M metagenome (GOLD analysis project Ga0209550, IMG submission 187567) | Freshwater lake microbial communities from Lake Michigan, USA - Su13.BD.MM15.SN (SPAdes) (version 5) | ecosystem: Environmental > Aquatic > Freshwater > Lake | place: Lake Michigan... | reverse complement strand
CGAGCAGCATGCGCACCTGCTCGATCAGGGGCGACGCGGTGTGAATGCTCGAGCAGGGTGTGAATGCTCGATCATGATCAGGACACGCATTCTTCTCAGTGGCCATGGTCATCCACTCAGTGGCAGTCAGTGGCAGTCAGTGGCACTCAGTGGCAGTCGATGGCTCTCGATCGCACTCGCAGGCGTACCAGCTCATCGCGTAATCAGGCGTAATCAGGCGTACCAGCTCATCGCGTAATCAGGCGTAATCAGGCGTAATCAGGCGTAATCAGGCGTACCAGCTCATCGCGGCCCGATTTGGCGGCCATGAGCAGCGCTGCAACGCCGTCGTGACAGCGCGCTTGCACGCACGCGCCCGCGGCGATCAGCGCCGCCACGACGCTCGAATGGCCCTTGTATGTGGCCGTGTGCAGTGCGGTGGTCCCGTCCTTCATGGCGACGTTCACGTCCGCTGTGGCCTCGAGCAGCGCCTCCACGGTGCGCGTGTGCCCGCGGTTCGAGGCCATGATCAGCGCCGACACCCCATCCAGCCGCCGTGCGCTCACGAGCGCGCCGTGCGTGAGCAGCCGGTGCACGGGAGCGCCGCCGTGGTAGCAGGCGACGATGAGCGCACTCGCCCCGTCTTCGAGGCTGGCCTCCGGGCTCGCGCCTCGGCGGAGCATCTCGGCGATAACGGCCTCATACCCGTGCGACGCCCCGAAGAGCAATCCGCCCTCGGGCTGCATCGCCCTCGCCACCGCCATCACACGATCTTCGGGCAGCCGCTCGTCGATGTTCAGGTGGTGCAGCTGCCGGCACGCGCCCGCCTGCAGAGCGCCCGCGAGGGCCGCGGATGCCTCGGCAAGCGAGACGGACGGTGCGGCGATGGGCTTCGCGCGCCGGATGAAGAGGCGCGTCAGCCGCGGCAGCAGGGCCAGGCAGCAGCCGAGCCGGGGCAGCCAGTCGGCGACGACGCCCTCCAGCTCGAGGCAGATGAGGCAGTTGCCAAACGGCTGAAGGAGCGGCACGCACAGCTGCTCCTTTCGATGCAGGACGATGCGCGAGACGCCACGGCCAATCTCGTACGCCCGCGCGCAAGTCGCACGGGCAGCCAGCACATCGTCGAAGCACAGATGCTCAAAGACGACGGCGATGAGCTCAGCCGGAAGCTGTTGCAGCGCGGGCGACACTGAGGCGACGCCCTCATCGTGGACGCAGGTCTCGACGTGGAGGCGCTCCTTCTCTACCGAAGGAGACGGAGGTCTGACGAACGAGGGCGCCGCCATTGAAGCGCTGAGCTCAGCGGGCTCTTCCGACATAAGAAACTCACCCGAAGCGTCTTGCTGGGCTTTGCAATATGCGCCTACCCGCACACAGCCTGGAACAGCCACCTCTGCGCGCGGTCGCGGTCTCCTCTTGGGTCCTGCCACTGCGTTCCGATTGGCTCACCTCGAGTCGTCCCCACGGTGATTATCTCTCCTCTCGCATGCGCGTTCTCTAGGCGTTTACCCGCTCGCGGGGTCTGGAGTACTTTCTACACAGCGTCGCAAGGCTGCCGTCAATCCGCCGGCGCACCCGCCGCGTGCCTTGTTTCCCGTTCTACTGCGTCGACCACTCTACTTGGTGTCTGCGACGCAAGATCAGTCGAGAGCGCACACAGCAAGCGCTCAGAGGGTCATCGAGGAAAGCGAGGCGGCGGCGACGGAGGCGGCAAAGCCGGCAGCCCGGCGTGCGCGCGAGGCGTTCAAGCGCTGCGCGAGCGCGGCGGCGGCGGCGGCGGCGTACAGCTCTGGATGGTGTAGTACTTGAGCGCCGACATGCCCGCTTCCGGATAGTCCTCCATCGTCACCTTGAGCGACGTGTCCTCCCCCTTGCTCACCTCGAGCTTACCAACGTACTTGACGCGCTCGTCGTTCTTGATGGTCCAGCCGCCGTCGGGGCCGTTGCTCGTCACCGCCTCCCGGAACGCCTGGTCCAGATCAGCTGCGGACATCTTGACTGAGGGACACACGGAAAACATCCCACCCACCACGGTCAACTTCGGTCGATCCCCGGGGGGAGGGTTGGGTTGGGGGGCGTTGGCAGTCAGGCGCGAGCGAGCACGTACAAGTGTAGATGGCACGGTACTGCGACTTGTAGAGCTCGCGGCGGTCGTTGCCCTGGGGCACCTTGAGGCCTGCGAAAGGAGAGGGCATTGAGTCAGAGCGTATGCCCGCCGCTGGCCTGGGCCGACTAGAGTGGCGGCCGGTGGATGCCGCGGGTTGAGCGGCCCAGTGCACCGCCTGGCACGCGCGCCAAGGGCGAGTGCTACCCACCGAAGAAGGAGTTCTCGTCGCTCGCCATCTCTTTTGTCGCACAACGCCTGGCAGCGCAAAAGGTGCCCTTTCCGCGCCACGTTGAAAAGTCGGCGCGTCTTGATGGGCAGAATCTTGCTGCTTTACTGTACAGACCCATTGCAGTGTTAGAAGTCACACAGAGACACATTCAAATTCACACACACACACACATGCTGTGTGCTATGATGGCGCTGCGTCGTGGTGACCAATTTCCCACTGCGGTCACCTGCTTGAAAGTATTGAGGCGCGATGCGTCCATGATGATTCCTTCATCTGCAAAGTGAATTTTCTCCCTCCCCTATTGTGTTCACACGTTCCATTCTTAACCCGACCGGCGTGTAATCAATCTTGGTTCTTCGATGCGGGCTTTTGTGCGTCGACCCCTCGCGGAAGTGGTGCGCCGCGAGATCCGTAACCACAGATGCTTCTCGACGCAGCCGGCCTTCAAGCACGAGCCGCTGTTTCAGAGCCACCCGCACCAGCCGATGCGCCTTCTCACCTCGGACTACGTTAGCGAGATCGAGGTAGCTGGCAAGAAGGTGCTGAAGGTAGAGCCCGAGGCGCTGCGGCTGCTCGCGTCGACGGCGATGGTCGACATCGCGCACCTACTGCGCCCGGGCCACCTGCAGCAGCTGGCCAACATCCTTTCCGATCCGGAGGCGACGTCCAACGATCGCTTCGTTGCGCTGCAGCTCCTGAAGAATGCCAATGTTGCCGCGGGCAAGGTGCTGCCAGGCTGCCAGGACACGGGCACGGCGATCGTCAAGGGCGAGCGCGGCCAGTACGTGTGGACGGATGGGAACGACGAGGCCTCGCTCTCGCAGGGCGTCTACGACACGTACACGGGCACCAACCTGCGCTACTCGCAGGTAGCACCACTCGACATGTTCACTGAGGTGAACACCAAGTGCAACCTGCCAGCGCAGGTGGAGCTGTACGCGACCCCGGGCAATGAGTATCACTTCCACTTTATGGCCAAGGGCGGCGGCTCGGCGAACAAGACGTTTCTCTTCCAGGAGACCAAGGCACTGCTTAACGAGGCCAAGCTGCTGCAGGTGGGATGGCACCCGATGGCACCCGATGGCAATCTGATGGCAATCTCATGGCGCCTGATGGCACTCTGATGGCACTCTGATGGCACTCTGATTGAAATCTGATGGCACTCTGATGGCACTCGGATGATGGCAATCTGATGGCAATCTGATGACAGCTCATGGAGGAGAAGAATCTCTGAATGCGAGGGAGTGCCTCTCATCGCCCCTGATGGCCCCTGATTGCCTCTGAATGCGAGGGAGTGCCTCTCATCGCCCCCGAGTGCCACCGTCGACAGTTCATGGAGGAGAAGATCGCCAAGCTCGGCACGTCCGCCTGCCCGCCGTACCACCTGGCGATCGTCATCGGCGGTCTCTCGGCGGAGATGACGCTCAAGACGGTCAAATACGCGAGCGCGCGCTACTATGACGAGCTGCCCACGAGCGGCTCCAACGGCGGGTGCGTGCCAGCTGATGGCCTCCTGTGATTGCCACGCCTGATGATGATCGCCATCGGAAGACCTAGGAGTGACCACGCTGATGAGCTTGCTCATCAGGCGCGCCTTCCGCGATCTCGAGATGGAGAAGCGCATCCATAAGCTCACTCAGACGATGGGCATCGGCGCTCAATTCGGCGGCAAGTACTTTTGCCACGACGTGCGGGTGGTGCGGTTGCCACGCCACGGCGCCTCATGCCCTGTGGGGATTGGTGTCTCGTGCTCGGCTGACCGGCAGGCCCTCGGGCGCATCGACTCGAAGGGCGTGTGGCTCGAGGAGCTCGAGGCAGATCCTGCGAGATTCCTGCCGCAGGTGCGAGGCACGGATACGCCACGGATACGCCACTGATGTGCCTCTGATGCATCTCTGATGGCTCCTCTGATGGCTCCTCTGATGGCTCCTCTGATGATCCTCTGATGATCCTCTATTTTTCCTCTAATGATCCTCTAATGATCCTCCTATGGCTCTACTGATGGCTCCTCTGATGGCTCCTTTGATGGCTCCTCGGATGATCCTCGGATGACTCCTCGGATGATCCTCTAATGATGCTCGGATCTCGTGCGCCAGATTGACGAGTCGACCCTCGGCGGCGCCGTGGTCAAGGTCGACCTGAACAAACCGATGGCGGAGGTTCGTCAATTGCTCTCCTCGATGCCCATCAAGACGCGCCTCTCCCTCACGGGCACCATCGTTGTCGCGCGCGACATCGCGCATGCGAAGCTGCAAGAGCGCCTCGACCGCGGCGAGGGGCTGCCGCAGTACATGAAGGACTACGCAGTGTACTATGCGGGGCCGGCCAAGACGCCGGCGGGCATGGCCTCGGGCTCATTCGGCCCCACCACGGCCGGTCGGATGGACGGGTATGTAGATGCCTTCCAGGCGGCCGGCGGCTCGATGGTCATGCTCGCCAAGGGCAACCGCTCGAAGGCCGTGACCAAGGCGTGCCAAAAGCACGGCGGCTTCTATTTGGGTTCGATTGGAGGTCCCGCCGCGATCCTCGCCCAGGACTCGATCAAGAAGCAAGAGGTGCTCGAGTATCCCGAGCTGGGGATGGAGGCCGTGTGGAAGATCGACGTGGTCGACTTTCCCGCCTTCATCGTCGTCGACGACAAGGGGAACGACTTCTTCGCCAAGTGGAGCTCGTAAGCGACCTCGGACGATCTCGGACGATCTCGGAAAAACTCGGGCGCGCGGCGAGGAAGTGAACGCAAACGGCGCTCTGACGGTCCCTCGCTGACGGTCCCTGGCGGCCCAAACGGAACCACTTTGAACGTTCCGATGAACTTTCCGATCTCGTCAGTGAATCGTCCCGGTCACCCGACTGGCGCCACGCTCAAGATTTGTGCCGTTCAGGTCTTCAATGTCGCAGACGCCGTGTCGTGTATGTGGAAGGTGCCAGAAAGTCGCGCGGCGCGCGCCCGGTCCCCCGTACGGGAGGCGAGCTTGCGTTTGTGTCCCGGTTCCGGTGCGCGGCTCTCGCGCGTGTGGTCCCGGCTCCCGCCTACGACCCCAAACGCCGCCGGGTCGGGGCCCGCGCCGCGGGGTCGCCGGTCGCGCCCGTCGCGCGGGGCCGCCGCCGCGCGTGGTGCTCGGCGGTGTGCCGCGTGAGGTGACCGGTATCATGGTCACCCGCAATTCCTGATTTGATTAGACAGGAACTTGTCAACAGTTCACCACCAGTCGCTCCTCCAGACCGCGTCCCACTGACAGCGGGATCGCTTATACGTCGATAATGATCGCTCTCCACACGCGCGGTGCTTCTGAATGATTATAGCTTCTCTACACACGATCCCACAGCCTGCGCGTCAGTACACCGGCCGCATGTGCAGAAGCATGCCCCCCCACTGGGGCGGGGGCGCACGAGGCGTAAGTGGCACCAGCTGCTGCCTCAAGCCGAGCGTGTCGGTGGGTGCGTACTTGAGCTCCGCATGGCGACGATGGCGCTCGTTGGTGAGTATTAGCATGCGCTTCTGCTCTTCGGTGACGCCCGTGCTTAGTCTGGCAAAGTGCGGCGAACCTCTTGGCTCGGGCCCCAGTATTCCGCAGTTTGGGTGAGCGGCTCCAGCCGCGCCGCTGCTGAACACATCCCTCGCACCTCTCGAGGGCTGCACGCCCCTCCGCTGCGTATGCATCTCGAGATCGGTCTCCCAGCTGTACGGCCATTGCGGCGGAACCGTGATCCCGGATCCAAAGGTGTTGGGAAGCCAGGCAGGCCCGCGCTTCAGTCCGCCACGGCCAGCGTCGGCGATGGACTGGATGTGAATCTGCCGCGATAACGGATCGCGTCGCGGGCCGGCGCTGAAAGCGCTCAGCTTAGAGAATGTGCTGAGGTCAAAGGCGGATCCGCGCGCGTACGTGTAGTACGAGGGCGTAAGCTGCTGCGACACGGGCGTAAGCTGCTGCGACACGGGCGGCAGCACCTCGACGTCCATCTAAGTCGTCCTGAGTTCGTCCTTGAGGACGCAAAACTCTTCACTGACCGGCGAAAGACGACCGGGCCGGTTTGTTCGAGCACTGCGACCGGAGTGGCTATGTATGCTGATCAGCTTTAGCCAAAATTGGCAGAATGACAGGCGACAGGATCCATGAGAGACACGACACCCGATGAAACGCAGAGCGTCGTCCTCTGAGAAGGAAGAGGAGGATATTGTGAAGAAGGAGGAGGAGCAGCGCGCCAAGCGTGCGACAACGGTTGCTTCGACCAAGGCCTCCTCATCGACGCCATTCATCCGGCCGAGTCTCAAGTGCGTTGAACGCTTGCTCATCCTCCTTGCTCCGCTGCGCGAAACTCTCTGTGGCACTCGCGAGCCCATCCTCTCACCTGCACGGCCGCCACGATCGCAGGTCGACCGTTGCACCAAGCGGCAGCATTTCGGCCGCCAGCCGAGCGAAGGCGGCCGACAAGCCGAAGGCGTCTTCGCCGCCCGCGGAGAAGCCGAAGGCGTCTCCTCCGTCACTTGAAGACGGATCCGTCGACCAGTGCGATCGCAACCCGCTCTGCGTGCGCGGCTTTCGGCACCGGGGTCGCGGTGGCCATTGCAGTTTGCGCGGCGACTTCGCGTCTGCGGCGGCAACTGCCACGAGCGCGGTCTCGCCACCGCTGCCCGAGCTGCACCGTGGCACACCGTCGGCCAAGAAGGCAGCATCGTCCGCCGCGGCCGCCCCGCCGGGGTCGTCAGCGCCTCGGCGAGGGGCTCTGGTACCTCAACCGCGCACAGCGCCTCGGATAGATTGGGACGCTGTCGACATCAAGCCCGGCGAGAACGGCTTCGTATGGACAGGCCATGTGAGTGCCGCTGTGCCACTGAGTGCCACTGAGTGCCGCTGAGTGCCATTGAGTGCCATTGAGTGCCGCTGAGTGCCGCCCATCGTCCCTCCAGGTCATCGACGTGCCAGACTCCGAGTTTGGCGAGGACGGCGGCTCCTTTTACACGGGCACGATCAACAACACCTCGGGGCAGCATGTGCAGATCTACTTCGAAGAGGATGACGTGGCCTACTGGTTCACGAAGCGGACGGTCGCCAGCTGGATGAGGTACGAGGCGTACGGGCAGATCGGTAAGAAGGCCGACTCGAAGGCGAGTGGCGCAGCCAGTGGAGCGGACGGTGGAGCGAAGGCGGCCACGGCGAGCAGCAGCGGCGGTGCAGCGCTCGACATGGATCTCGACGACTTCGAGATTGCGGAATTCGAGACCGCCGACCAGCTTCACTCTGCCAGTTCGCCTCTAGTCGGTGCCAAGGCGATGGCCGCCGCTACCACCACCAAAGCCGCCGCCGCCAGCCCCGAGGCGAAGGGCGACGCTCACGACGACGCTGTCGAGGAGCAGGGGGCGCCTGCGCCGGCCGCCGAGGCCTTTGATGGCGGTAATGGCGGTAATGGCGGTGATGACGGCAATGACGGCAATGACGTCGTCGCCGAGGCCGCGCCGGGCGGTGGTAAGGGTGGCAATGGCGGTCATGATGGCGGCAAACCGGGCGGCGCCGCGCCGTCGCGGGCGCTATCAGAGGCCCGCAGAATACCAGCACCCACGACGGCGCTGGGAGCCGAGGCAGGTGATGAGACGAGGGCGACGGCGGAGGGCGAGGCGGCGGCGACGAGGCCCACGACGGCGCCAATCGGATCGGAGCCGAGGGCAGGATGGGCCTCGAATTTGGCCTCGAATTTGGACGAGGCATGCCAAGTATGCGGCGGCTCTCACGATGAGCACCTGATGCTCCTCTGCGACGACTGTGATAAGGGCTACCACACGAGCTGCCTGACGCCGCCGCTGCTCGCGGTCCCGGAGGGTGAATGGCTCTGCCCGCAGTGCCTCGAGAGACGCGACCGGTTGGCGGAGCTTAACGAGATTCGGCGCGAGCGCGATGCGGTGCGCAAGGTGGCGGCGTCGTGGACCTGACACGAGCCGACAGGGCCGCCTTGACACAGTGGCAGCGCCGCTGGGCAGGCGCGCCTGAGCCTCTGGCGTACAAGGTCACCTAATAAGGCACAGGCGCGCCTGGCACAAGATTCCGAGCGCGGCGCCCGCCCAACGGCAAGTAGAGTCGCGAGGCAGGTGCGTATCTGGTGGTAGACTGGAGTGCGCCCGATCGATACGTGTGGGGATCTTTTGAGACACAGAGTCGATCCTGGATCAACATGCTGCTGCTCTGTACACGCCGCGCGTATGTGTTTGTATCATGGACGATGGAGTGATTCTCGACGGAGACACCCCCGAACTCTCAGTTACGGTAACCGGTGGGGTCGGGAAGGCAGGGGAGAGCGGGAAGGGGGAGGGTGCAGGTTCCCCCGGATACAATGAGCCCAGGTTTTGGCAGGTTTTGGAACTTCAAGTTTTACATGTTCTCACCTCCTTGGGCGGATCACACGAAAGAAGTCGAGCGCATCGGCTCACGGTGGCGCAACCATATGCGCGCAGCGTCATGTTCGCCTCTCCGGTGACACACGCGTCGCTTGCGCACCTCGAGGCCGGTCGCCGCCTGCGCAACTGGCTCATCACCATCGAAAATCTCAGCCAGCTGCAGGCTCTCAACGATCGCTTGCAAGAGATGACCTCTGAGGTCGAGGATGTCCTCGCGCCGCATCTGTCCGATGCCGCGCAGCGCGCGGTGCAGCTCACGCACAACGCAGACATAGGGCGGCTCGCATATGTGGCACGGCTCGGTTCGGAGAGTGAGTGCGTTACGGAGCCGGCGGCCGTGCGGCAGCTGCTCCGAAGGACGCGGCGCAGCCTGCTGTGGAGGCTCGCCAACCAGAACCTCTTCGCCTCGGTGGCCCAGGTGCTTTTCCTGCACGTGCACGAGGCGATGCCGGACTTGCTGAGCGTCTCCAATGTCAAGGACGGCAAGGCTGGCGAGGGTGGCCGTTTTGAGCTCTGGCTGCCGACGGCCGCGATTGAGCCCAGCGCCGTGACGAGCGCCGACGCCGCAGCGTCCTTGAGCTTCAAGGATGGTCACCCTCGCGATCTGGAAGGGTCGCCAGCCGTGGACGACGTGGCGCTTGATGCGCCCGCGCCGTCCGTGCACGGAGGGCTGCTCATCGGCTCGTGTACGTTTCGTGTGCAGGCCGCGGAGGAGGGGGGCGGAGAGCTCGAGCTAGCTCGCATAGGCGCGGTGGTCGTGCTCGATTTGGATCGCAGACGATTCGCGCAGTGCGTGGATCTGCTGCACGGATGGCTGCTTGTATTTGGCGGCCTCCGTTGGCCTCTGATGGCTTCTGATTGCCTTTGGTGGCCTCTGATGGCCTCTGATGGCCTCTGATGGCCTCTGATGGCCGCTGATGGCCACTGATTGCGTCCCGCATCAGGTACGTGATCTCGTGCACTGCAAACGCCGGTCTGCTCGATATGAGCCTCGCCCCACGCTTGCGCTCCGCCGCGCGTGCTGTGGGCTTTTATCAGCAGCATCTCGCATGGCCGGCAAAGGTCGGCTGGCTTCACAGCAGGGGACAGTTGCTGCCGCTCTGGCGGCGTCGCTGGTTTGTGCTCCACCACGGTGCACTCGAGAGTCACTGACTCCTCTGAGTCTCTCACCGGCTGCGCCTGATGCCACTCGATGGTGTCCCGCTGATTGCCTCCGATTGCCTCTGATTGCATCTGATAGCATCTGATTGCATCTGATTGCATCTGATTGCCTCTGATTGCCTCTGATTGCCTCTGATTGCCTCTGATTGCCTCGCGGATCGCATGCCTACTCAGGCACGCTGCGCTACTGGCACGGCTTGCCGCCCTTCCATCCGAGTGAGTGGTCCCTCGACGAGCTGCGACAGTTCACGAGCATCGATGTGATCCAGTTGGCAGGCGCCACGCTACGAGGTGGTACGGGTGGTAGCGAAGCCGCGCCGAGCGCTCGTGCGCCGAGGACCACCGCGTCCGGCGACGTGTTGAGCGCCATCGCCACGCCGCGATCGCCGGAGATTGAGGAGATTGTGGAGCTCGAGCTGCTCACGCCGCGCGCGCGCTTCCCCAAGTACGTGCTCCGCGCTGACACGCCGGAGGAGGCGCGCGCGTGGGCTGCGTCCATCGCGCAGCACATCTGGCCGCTGCAGTAAGGCACATCGATAAGGCACAGACCACAGTATGAGTATCGGTTTCTTAGCCGCGCGATGATCGCAGTAAGATTGCGGGGGATGACCACCCTGGTGTAGCGACGGCATCTCATTGCTGTTCGGATAGGCGATAGCGATTAGCGGTACCAAGCGTAGACATGTGTACTGCACATAGCAACACATCACGAAAACATCAAGATGAAGATCAACCACGCTCGACACGAGTGTCAAGTCCGTAGAGCTACGGACTCTCGACGTCCGGCCTCCGCCCGGGCGCCGCGGGGTGGCGGATCACCGTCATGCATGAAGATGAATTTGTCAGGAACTGGCGTCACGTGAAATTGAGGAGAATTGGCGAGCTTACTCAGTACACTTGTGTTGACCGAGGGGTGCGGAGCCGTCCTTTGAGAAGTTTGAGAAGGTGTGGGGAGGGCCCAGACACACATTCACATTCACACACACATTCACACACGCGTGTGTGGTCGCGAAATTCGCCGATGTTCCTCTCTGTGCTCACCCTCCCGCTCGCCACCCTTCCATGGGGCGACGTCAACTTTCTCATCGTGACGGATGTGCACTCGTGGGTCGCGGGCCATTTGCACCCTGACCACGATCCCATGCTCGATGCCAACTATGGCCATCTGCTCTCGATGCACGAGCATCTCGCTGCGGCAGCTGCGGCTAGGGGTCGCGACCTATTCTTTGTGGATAACGGTGACCTCAATGACGGCACGGGGTTTTCACGAAAGCCGCCGGCTGCGCTCGTGCCGCTCCTACGGCGCATGCCGTTCGACGCGCTGACCACGGGCAACCACGAGCTGTACGAGAATGAGAATATCGACTTCCTCGCGCAGCCCGGTGGTTTCATCGACTCGTGGGGAGGCCGCTTCCTCACGTCGAATACGGAGAACGCGACGACTGGCGAACCCCTCGGCGCGCGTTACAGAATCCTCAACGGCACCTCGGGCAGGCGCGTACTCGCCTTCGGCTTTCTCTACAACATGACCGACCACGCCAACCACGTCGTCGTGAGGCCGGTGCAGACCGTGGTGAACCAGTCGTGGTTCCTCGACGCGCTGAGGGCGACGAACACGTACGATGCGATCGTGTTCCTCACGCACATGGCCTACAACGATCCTCTCGTCGACGTGATCCGCACGGCCGCGCGCGCCGTAGTTGGCGCGACACGTCCGATCTTGTGAGAGAGGCCGCTAGCCACTGATTGCCACTGATTGCCACTGATTGCCACTGATTGCCACTGATTGCCACTGATTGCCACTGATTGCGGCATGCCCGCTCTTGTGAGAGAGGCCAC
>Ga0209550_10005642_pt1 | contig 11705 bp, 4 predicted proteins | sample LauGreSuBDMM15SN_2_FD_187567 | JGI IMG/M metagenome (GOLD analysis project Ga0209550, IMG submission 187567) | Freshwater lake microbial communities from Lake Michigan, USA - Su13.BD.MM15.SN (SPAdes) (version 5) | ecosystem: Environmental > Aquatic > Freshwater > Lake | place: Lake Michigan, USA... | reverse complement strand
GGCGTGTACGCAATTTTCTCAGAGAAGGAGTGGCTGGCAGGAGCTTGAGCTTCTCGATACTCGATTATTATTGATGGCTTAGATGTTAGGCGGCCAATACTCATCCCTGAATCCGTTGTACGTGTTGGTCTGGAAACTAAAGAAGTGGTACTTCTGCTTTGCGGTGATGGACGTCGGGATGCGTTCCTTCTCATAATGAGCTGCCGCGGTTTTCTTGCCCTTCCCGCGGTCAGGCGATCCGTCATTGCCGCCTGACTTTTGAAAGAGCTGAGATGCCCAGGGAGGGGGCGGCTCGTGGTCTAAGTTGGCAATCGAGATGCCAAGGAGGTTGATGATCTTAATGGCCTGGCCGCGCAGCCAGGTGGCAGGTGAGCGCGCGAGCTCGAGGAGTGCATCACTCGCCCCCAGCTCGATCATGGTCCGCTTCGCGTCTGGATCGCGACAGAGGTTCGTGAGGCAAGCGGCTGCAAAGCCGCAGGTTTGGTCGTTGCCCCTCTGCAGCGCGTGTAGCAGTGGCGGCAGCCCGATGTACTCGATGATTTGCTTGTCGTAGATGCCGTCGGGCCCATCAGTCAGGCCCCACAGCGAGCACGCGGCGTGCCTCTGCGTCAAGACACGCGTGTCGGAGAGCAACGCGATCAAGGCCGGGATACCCCCTGCCTGCACAATCATCTTCTTGTTGTTGCCTCGTGACACGGCCAACGCAGAGAGGACCGAAGCCGCGTGCTCACGCGTGTCCGGCAACTTTGAGTGGATGAGCGTCACGAGGCTTGGAATGGCACCAGCCTTGACGGTGGCCACGCGGTTATCACCATTAGAGGCCAGATGGAACAGAGCCCCTGCAGAGTACATTTGAGCATTTTCCATGGGGCTACCGAGCAGCGCGACAAGCGGTTCGATACCACCTGCTCCAGCAATTATCGTCCTATTCTTCTCCAGGAGCGCAAGATGCCACAGAGCGCCGGCTGCATGCGTCTGCGCCTCTGGGGATGGGCAAGAGAGCATGGCAACCAGCGGCGGCACACCCTTCTCCGCCACGATGGTCTCCTTATTCTCGGCGCCACGCGCAAGATCGCAGAGCACAGCAGCCGCTCGCTCCTGCGGCGTGTCGGTTCGCGCGCTTTTGCCGTCGCCCATCAGCCGGATGAGTGGTTGAATTGCTCCGTGGGCAGTGATGGCCGTCCGGTTGTCGGCGTTGCGCGAAGCGAGGACGGCAAGGGCAACCGCCGACTTCATTTGAGCTGAAGCGTTTCGCGTGTCGAGCACTTCCACAAGGTGGAAGATCACCCTGTCGCGTGATTCCACGTCATTGGAGGCAATGTTGAGCAGCGCGCCGACTGCGTGCTCTTGCGTTGCAACCGAGTCTGTGCCGAGCAGCGCCACAAGAGGGATGATGGCGCCCCCTTTCATGAGCGCGACCTGATTGTCCAGGTGATCACGCGCCAGCGACTCTATGGCTGCCGCCGCGTACTGCTGGGTGATCTCATTTGCGTCGGAGAGCAGCTCAACGAGGGGCGGAAGCCCTCCCGCCAAAGCAATGGCCGTCTGGTTCTCCTCGCACGCCGCAACGCGCCAAAGCGCCTTGGTCGCATACTGATACGTGATATGAGCTTTGCGCTTCAGGAGCTCGACTAAAGGCACGATGCCGTCCTCCTCGGTGATGGTCACCTGGATGACAATGTTATCCTTGGCGAGTGTGGCCAGCGCTAAGGCAGCCATATTGGCGTGTTTCATCGCCGTCACCGCAGCACTTGACGGGCGTCCGCTACCAGTTAAGAGCTTGGTGCCGGCTGCCACCATGGAAATGAGCGGCGCGATTGCGCCTTCCTCGGCAATCTGAGATTGTGTGTCAGTACTGTCGAGTGCGATATCGGAAAGAGCCCGCGCTGCAACTTCCGGCGGTCCGAGGGTGGGATCAGCGAGCCACCCCACGAACGCTGGGATGGCTCCAGCTCTCGAAATGTCGAGCGCCGCCCCGGCACGCAGGGCGAGCTGGGCCAGAGCGTCGGCGGCGTGGACCTTGGCATCAGGGGTGCCCTCCAGAAGAAGGCGCACGAGCGGTTCGATGCCTTTCATCTTCCGAATGGCCTCAGCATTCGTGCCGATGGGGGCAAGCCCGGAGAGTACAGCCGCAGCATGCTCCTGTGCGGTCGGGCTGATCTTTCCGCCGACGAGAGCCGCAATGAGCGGCTTGATACCACCTGCCTGTACGACCGCTTCCTTCGCAGCCTGATTGGTGATCGACGAGAGCGACCACAGCGCATACTCCTGCGCCTCAACACGCCCGTCCTTGAGACCATCCTTCAGCAGATTGACGAGAGGTCCGCCGCCACCGGTACCGACGGCCTGCGCTTTCGTGGCCGACTTATCCTCGTCGGCAACCCCGCGCAGCGCCTCGGAGGCGCGCTGGCGCACAGACTCTGCTTCGGAGGCGAGCAGTTTGACGAGCTCCTGCGTCACAGTTGCTTTCTCTGCCTGTGATTTGAGCGAGATGAGCACCAGGCCCGCTGCCGCCATTTCCATCGACTTCTCGGACCCTGACTCGAGTTGCCGGACAAGCTCCGGGATGGCACCAGCCTTGGCGATGGCGCCGCGATTGTCGGGATTCGTGGCGAGATTGCGCAACAACTCCGTGACGTGCTCCTGCGCCAAGGCTGAGCCAGTCTTGATCAGGCGAACTAGATCCTGAGATACCGCCACCTGATTGGGGACGTTGTCGACCACGAGGGTCTGCAGGGCGCCGGCAGCTTGCGCCTTGGCGTCGTCCGTGCCACCGTCAAACAGATCGACAAGCGGCGTGATCCCTCCTGCGCTCGCAATCGCCACGCGGTTTGCTGAGGTCTCGGCGAGCGAGTGCAGGGCGGCTGCCACGGTCTCCTGTGCTTCTCGGCTGGCAGTCGAGAGCAATCCCACGAGAGGAACGATGCCACCCGCATGGGCGATGGCAATCTGGTTGGTACTGTGGCTGGCGAGGCTCGACAGAGCGCCCGCCACGTCGCGATGGACCTCTGGATGCCCTTTGAGCAGCGCAATCAGCAGCGGGATGCCACCCGTCTCCGCAATCACAATTTGATTTGGTAGATTGTTGACCGCCATAGACCAGATCGCAGAGGCCATCTCTTTCTGAACCTTAGCCGACTCCAGGGCCTTTGCCTCCAAAGCCAGACTTTTGTCTTCAACCGGCTCAGACGGGAGAATCGGGATTTCCCTGGTTCCTGTGCGCAACCTGAGTCTCGGAGGCTCCAGGGGCTTAGACTCCTCCATGGGCTTAGACTCCGGAGGCTTAGACTCCATGGGAACGCCACCTTCTCTGATGTCGAGCAAACTAACGAGGAGCTGGATACCTCCTGCTACTGTAATTGCATCTTGGTTCGAGGGGTGCGCGCGCGCTAGGCGCGAAATGCCACGCGCAGCCTTGGCAGAAGTTTGCTTGTCTGTTGAGCCGAGCAGCTCAACGATCAGCGTGGCAATCGAGGATTCATTCACCTTGTTGTCCAACGCCAAGGCTGCGAGCGCACCCGCGGATTGCTCCTGCGCTCGAGTGCTAGCCAGACCCAAACATGCCACAAGCGGTGCAATCCCACCCGCCTGAGCCACGGCCACCTGGTTCTCGTAGTGCTTCTTCGCGAGCGACATGAGGGCTGAGGATGCTTGCTCCTTGGCGTATTCGGATGTGTCCTCCTTTAAGAGGCCAACCAGCGGTGCAATACCTCCATCCGCAGCCAACTTATCCTGGTTTTTCCTATTGTCGAGCGCAAGCACGGCAAGAGCAGCCGCTGCCTCTGCACGAACCTCGTCGCTGATCGATGCACCCAGGAGACCGACGAGCTTGCCAATACCCATGAACTTCTCCACGGCATCCTGATTCTGAAGCATGTCTAAGCTGAGCGCCGCGATGGCGCCCGCCGCCTTTTTGCGAGCGAGGTTATGGTCTTCACCAAGCAAAGCCACAAGGGGTTTGATAGCGCCGGCCTCTGCGATGAGCTTCTGCGTCTCCGGATTCCCTGCACTGAGACTGTGGAGCGCGCCTGCCGCCTCTGCCTTTGCATCTTGAGTGCCTTGGGTCAGGAGGGCAATGAGGGGTGCGACGGCGCTTTCATTAAGAATCACGTTGCGGTTGCGCTTGGAATGTCGGCCCATATCTGCGAGCACCGTCGCCGCATGAGCCTGTCCGCTGGTCGAGTCTGATGTGAGCAGCGCCACCAGCGGTCGGATACCGCTGGCCGCCGAGATGGCGGCAACGTTCTCATCAGAGTCACCGGAAAGACGAGCAAGGACGGCGGCCGAAATCTCCTGCGCCTTCATTGATGTCTGGGCGCCTCCTCGCAGCTGAATAACAAGGCGAGAGATGGCACCAGCCTTTGAAATGGCAAATCGATTAACATCATCGTACGACAACGTAAGGAGCAGTTGCGTCACGTGCTCCTGTGCCTCGATCGATCCAGCCCCAAGGAGCGCCACGAGGCCACTTGCGATAGCCAACTGATTTGCAGGAGAGGCGAGAGAGAGAGTTGACAGCGCCTTTGCCGCTTCCTTTTTGACCTCAAGTACGCCGTTACTCAAAAGGTTCACGAGGGGTGAGATGGCACCAGCATTGACGATGATTCCAGGCGAGCCTGGATGGTTTGCAGCCAAATCACAGACCGCATGAGCGGCTCGTCGCTGGGCGCCTGCGCTCTGGTTGCCCAGCAAGCCGACGAGATACTTTGCAATCTGAGCTTGATTTTCAGCGCTGTCGATGGCGAGACGAGCGAGCGCATCAGCCGCAAGGCTGTGCGCCTTCGGCGTCCCATCGTCCAGAACCGTGACAAGCGAAGGAACGCCGTTGAATTTAGCGATCTGCATCTGGTTGCCGGTGTCCAGTGCTAAATGCCACAGCGCTCCAGTGGCATTTTCCCGTGCCTGCGCCGTGCCACTGCTGAGTAATGCAATGAGGGGTTGGATGCCTCCAGCCTCGGCAATTTGCTCAAGGTACGGCGAGCCGAAGTCATCTTCGTCCTCCTTCTTTTGCTTCTCCTTCTTCTCCTTCTCGGACGGAGGGTTCGCCGCTTCAGCGGCAGCGGCTTCAGCAGCGACCTTCGCTAGAATGTCAGCGTACTCGGCCGCCTCAGCATGGAAATGCTTGGCTTTGAGTGCATTCCTCTTTCCTGCCGCCGCAAGTTTCTTCTGCTGCTCGACCCACTCCGCAATTGCGCCACGCCCAAGATCCATCAAGCCGGCGGCCGCGTATTCTTGCGCCTTGGGTGATCCGCTCTTGACAAGCATGACGAGATCAGGCATCGCACCGCAGTTGATAAGCGCCTTCTGGTTGCTGTTCTGTTCAGCCAAGTGCCATATGGCACGCGCACCGTGCTCCTGGCCAAGTGGCGTCCCCGATCGAATGAAGGCAAGCAACGGAGGGATTCCACCATCACCAATGATTAAGTCCTGCATGTTGAAATTGTCGTGAGCAATGTCAGCCAAGGCCGCCGATGCATGCTCTTGCATGGCACTGCGAAGGGTAGACTCTGGTGGTGGAGGTCCACCGCCCTTGTCCTTCTCGTCAATGACGTGAGGCGGCATAATCCAAGTTTTCTTCTTCTTGAATTCGGTGGTCTTGATCGAATTATCGAACAGGTTGGAGCCATCAAGCAACGCAATGAGCCGCTGCAAACCGCCCACGGTGTGGATCACTGCACGCCGCGCCGCGCAGCCGTTGATCATATCTTCGGGTCTGATGTCCTCCACCAGAGCCTTTCGACGTTTGCGAATATTTCGAGCTCTCTCACTGTTGTCCTCTGGATCGATCCACTCGTCCTCCATGTCCACGTCTTCGCGACTTATGTGAGCGATCGCACGTGCCGCAGTCTCCGGCGTGCCAACCGTCGAAGAATCCATCAGGTGCACCAGAGGCTCTATGCCGCCGGCACTAGCGATCACGTCGCGGGTCTTAGATACGAGTGCAATCTCAGCAAGCGCTGAGGCTGCTTGCTTCTGCGCACCGGGCGATGCGTGGCTGAGCAGCTTGACCAGGGGCTTAATGCCACCAGTCTCCGCGATGTCCATGGCCACTGCCGCGTTGGATTGCGCAAGTCGGACCATGACGAACGCCGATAATTCTGGTAGGATATCACCCTCAGCAGCCAGCATGCTGACCATTGGCTTGAAGCATCCTGCCTCGACGATTAGCGGATGGTTCTCCTCCTGCGAGGCCAGGTGCCAGATGGCGCGGGTAGCATGCTCCTGCGCGGCAGGTGTGCTCCGCTTCATGAGTGCGACTAGCGGTGGAATCGCGTCAGACTTTGCAATTAGCTGTTGCGTGGTAGTATTATTCTGCGCCAGGCAGAACATGGCGTGCGCCGCGTACGCCTGAACCTTGCCTGACGCGGCCTGGAGACACTGAATGAGCGGCGGGATCCCGCCAATCTTGGCAACGGCAACCTGATTCGAATGATGATCATTGAAAAAGGACGAGCACGTCATCAGCACGCGCGTGGCTTTCTCAGCTGCTTTTGCTTGCGACGATCCTAGCAAGCCTACCAGACGCTTGGCGATGAGCTGCCGATTGTCTGGATGTTTGAAGGCGAGTGCCGCAAGCCCACCTGCAATACACATTTGCGACTTTTCGCTATCGGATGTGATAAGCAGGCCAACAAGTGGGTCGATGCCACCGAGCTTTGCGATTGTGTCCTTGTTAGGCGCATTGTCAGTCGAGAGCGCCCACAGTGCCGAAGCTGACTGATCTTTGGTCTCCGCAGAACCTTCACGCACGAGGGCGCACAATGGCGCGACTGCACCTGTTTTTGCAATGGCTGACTGATTGGGCTGGTTGCCACGCGCCAGGTTGGCTAGCGCACCTGCGGCGTTTGCTTGCATCTGAGCTGATGGGGAGCCGAGCATCGCAACCAGTGGAGCAATCGCGCCTTCGGCGGCGATGGCTTCCTGGTTCTTCTTATTGCCCTTAGCCATCTCCTTCACAGCCTCAGCGGCGAGCGTGCAAAGCTGGATGATGGCCGAATCCTTCATCGTGGCACCCGAAAATCCGAGCAGCACGTTCACCAGCTTAGGGATGCCGCCAGCCCTAGCAATCTGGCTTTGGTTCTCTTTAGACCTACGACAAAGCTGCTTGAGCGCACCGACTGCGTTCTCCTTGGCTTTGGGGCTAGCGTGTCGGTCGGCGTCGAGCAGGGCGAGGAGCGGCACGATGCCATTGGCGTCGACAATCGTCTTGCGGTTGTCCTCTGACTCGCGAGCGAGGTTGGCGAGTGCTGCGGCGGCCTGCTCCTGAGCTGCGTTGCCAGAATCTTGGAGCATGTCGACCAACTTCTTGATAATCTGCACGCGATTGCTGGTTTCAATCGACAGTCGCACCAGTGCACCCTCGGCGTGCTCTCTTGATCGTGGGTTGGGGCAGCCGAGCAGCATCACGAGCCAACCGATGCCGTCCGCCTCTGTGATTCCGAGGCGGTTACGTTCGTGATCAGCGAGTGCGAAGAGGGCACCTGCAGCCTCCTCCTGCGCTTCTAGGCCCTCTTTGCCATCGAGGAGCGCGACGAGCGGCGCGATCGCGCCCGCCTCCGCGATTGCAGTCTGAGTCGCCTCGTGCTCCTTGGCCAGGCGTGCGAGCGCCATCGAAACGAACTTCTTGGTGTGGTGTCCATCGTCCTCGAGGAGGAGCACGAGTGGACGGATACCACCCATACCGACAATCTCGTCGCGGGCCGCGGTGTCGACTGCCAGATCGGCGAGGGCCGCGGCAGCGTTCTGTCTCACAAGCTCGGAGGACGATGGGCCAGGAACGAGCTGCCGAATAAGCGGCTTGATGCCGCCTTCCTTAGTGATCTGCGACCGCGTGTCATCGTTGTTGTGCGCAAGCTTGGCCAGAGCAGCTGCCGCCTCCTCTCGGTTTCTCACGCGATAATCGTCGAGCTGTTTGATGAGCGGCGTCACCCCGCCGGCACTGGCGACGACGCCTTGAACGGGACCGCAGATTGAGAGGCTCAGCGACCACAGTGCATAGTCCTTTGCCTCAGGGATGCCCGCCTTGAGAAGATCGACGACAGGCTCGGGCTCGCCTGCATCAGCGATCGTTTGGTGTGAGGATGGATTCTCGGCGCGAATCGTCTGTAGCACTTGCACAGCACGCGTTTGCCCATCTTTCGTCCCTAGGGACAACAGCTCGATGAGCAGCCGCGTAATCTGTATCAGGTTGTCTTGGTTCTCGAACCCGATGCTTGCGAGAGCCTTGGCGGCGTGCATCACCGCCAAACCTTCGCCAAGGCCAAGGAGCTCCACGAGAGGCTGGATGGCCGACGCTCCGGCGATGGAGATTTTGATCTTGGGATCCTCAGACATCGACCAAAGTGCGCCCGCCACGTGAGTTTTCACCTCAGCGTGTTGGCTGTTCTTGATGAGGCCTGCGAGCTGGGAGATGCCGCCATGGTCAACGATCGACGTCTGGATGCTGTGGTTAGAGCGTGAGACTTCTGCGAGTGCGAATGCCGCCTGCGTCTGCACGTCTGGACTAGAGCTGAGGCCGAGGTGGGGGATGATAATCTTGACCCCACCCAACCTCGCGATAAAATCCTGATTCTCACGGTTGTCGTGTGCGAGTTGTGCGAGGGCCCCCATCCCACGTGCCTGCGCGGCAGGGCTGCGCGACGCAACCAGCGAGAGCAGCGGACTGATGCCACCGGCTTTGGCGACAGAGTCTTGCACCTCTTTGTTATGCCACGACATTTCTGCGATAGCAGCTGCTGCTTTCACCTGAGCGTCGGTGTTGACTCCGTTGAGCAGTGACAGGAGCGGTGCAATGCCTCCTGCGGCACTGATCTCGGTTTGGATGGCTGGATTCTTCCGGGCGAGTTGCGCCAGCGCGTGTGCTGCAGGCATTTGAGCCTTTCCGACAGACAGCAAATTAAGCAATAGCGGGATCGCGCCCGCCGCTGCGATGGCGTCCTGTCCTGCCACCTTGTCGAAGGAGGCGATGTTAGCGAGTCCCTTTGCAGCCGATGCCTGTGCGACAACGGATCCGCCCTTGATCATGGCGACTAATGGGGTTATGCACCCTGCGTCGGTCAACATCCTTTGGTGCCCGATGTCATCATCGATCGCAGCAAGGGCTGAGGCAGCCTGTGGACGCACGCACAATCACCAGCAGTCACGGCGCAGGTCAGATGTGAGTTGGGAGCGGCAGGCTGCTGAGACACTGAGGTGCAAGCAGGCTGGAGTCGTTTATCTCAGGCTGGAGTCGTTTATCTCGAGGCGTTGCCCGCTCACCTGCTCCTGAGCCTTGGAGCTGCCCGTCTTCAGGAGCTTCACAAGCGGCAAAAGAGCGCCCGCCTCCACGATGGCAGCTTGATGGCTCACCTTGTGTTGCGCGATCTCGCTCAGCGCACTGCAGGCTGACGTCTGTGCGTCCGTACTGCCAGACGACAATACACGGACCAGGGGGCCGACGGCTCCACAAGTAACGAGCGCGTCTGCGTGCTCGCGATGGCCTTGCTCCGCGAGGCTCTTGAGCATCGCTGCGCCACCCTCGACAATGCTGCTGTTAGGATCGGAGAGTTTCTTCACGAGGTCTTTGATCAGAGTTGGCACATCTCCAGCTTTGGCAATATCCTGAGCGGTGATGCGAGTATTTCCTTTACGGACCATGCGAACGAGCGGCTGACCAAGCTCGTGAGCACCCGCGAGGGGACCACCCCGTCCAGCTCCAGGAGCGAGCGAGAGACGAGGTCCAAAGTCGTTTTCAATACTGTACTTCGATCGCGCGCCGTCGTGGCCGCACGCGTAACGAGCCTACTGAAGGAAGAAAACATAGTAAGGGTGGTCCAGAGGTGTGGCTACGTGAGTTCCAACTCCCTTTTGCGCACGTCGCCCGGACGCGCGGACGCAGAGACGCCCGCCGCGCCGTGCCTCTCCAACGGATGCCAGTAGTGAAGTCTAAACTAAACAGGCCACCAGATCAACACACAATGCGCAATCGGGACACTTGCCCGATTAGGGAGAGTGGCCCGTCGCCCCGCGACGCTCCAAGACGCTTCAGAGCGGCCCCGCGCGCAATACTGCACGAGGAAAATGGCCGCCGAGAAGATTGTGGTGCCGGGCGACAAATTGCCGGCGAGTACCTCGGCTGACGCCGGTTCGACGTTTGTGTGGGACGGTGCGCTGCGTGCGTCGGTGGCTGGAATCGCTACAGGCAGCAGCGTGCGGGCCAGCCGCAAGCGGTCCGCCGCGGCGTCCTCTGTCCTGAGCGTGGGCGACACTGTTGTGGGCCGAATTACGCGCATCACGCCGCGGCTGGCACATGTGGACATCCTCTCACTTGGCATCGATGCTCCACTGCGTGATCCGTGCGCCGGTATCCTTCGACGCGAGGACGTACGTCCCGCAGAGCACCGCACCGCTGAAATGCTCGAGATGCACCGGTGCGTGCGTCCAGGCGACGTGGTGCTTGCGGCCGTGCTCTCGCTCGGCGACTCGCGCGCGTACTACTTGAGCACCGCAGCTAACGACCACGGCGTTGTGATTGCCAAGAGCTCGGAAGGAGCGACGATGAAACCTGTGTCATATTGCGAGATGGAGTGCCCGGTGAGTCACGTGCGCGAGAAGCGCAAGGTCGCCAAGCCGCCAGGCATGTAGTCTCCAAACTTAAAAAGGAAAATCACCGAAACCTCATCACATTTGCACGTGCAGGCCCAATGCACCACAAGGAAAGGATGCCCCGCGCGCGCGCCGCGCCCGATGCCGATCGACCCCGGTCCCGCCAGACCACGGACCACGTGCACCAGCTTGGGCTGCGGCGGATGCTGCGTGGGCGGCAAGCCTGACAAGTGCTTTGAGGATGGCGTCTCCACTAACCGTCGGCACAGTGCGCGTGCGCCACGCGCAACCGACGCGCGTGAGAAGAGAAGAGAAGAGTTGAGATGAGGACGCGGCGCGACCTCCAAAGGGCGTTGGCGGCTCCTTGTGGCGGTCGTATCCATCTAGGCATCTGAAGGCGGTGACGGCCGAAGAGAGTGCGGTCGGGGACCATGTACCTGACGTGCACGGCGAGCCGCGTCGACAATTGCACGTCGACGAGCCGCGCGTCGACGGTGCAGCCGTGCAGGCTGCCCGAGTGACCCGGGGCGGCTTTGCCAAGGAGGCCTGGCGCGCTCGCGCCGGCGTCGCACCATATGGATATGGCGTCGTGGTGGCTGGTGAGACACGACGTCGTGACCGGGGCGCGGGGGCCCCTTGTGGGGAGTCGGCCACGCCCTCCCTCTGAGGGGAGGGCGGTGACGGTTAGAAAGTACCTGCGCGGAGCGGTTGGCAATTGGGGTGAAGCAGGGTCATGAGCAGGGTGCGAATGAGCTCGCAGAGATACTGACGAAACGGACGATTCCGTTTTCCCCAATAGAGTTTCCAAAACCTCCGAGATCCGCTCGTCACTGTTTTCAACGCATCCATCCACATTGTGGCGCCAACGCACGCCCACACAGTCCATTAGTCTCAGATGGGCCCTCCCGCCTTCATGGGCATGGCCTGGCTCGTTCCAGTCGTGTACGCCGCCGATATCACCGTCATACATGCTGCCAGCACGCAAGGCGGCTTAATCTCGGTCGTCGCCGCCATGTTTATCGTCGCGTTTGCGGTGTCAACCCTCCGAATGCCGTCGGAGGCTGCTGTGCATGAAAGTGCTGTCGTGCCGTCGCTCTCAGTTCACGCACCCGAGTCATTGC
>Ga0209550_10005638_pt1 | contig 11707 bp, 13 predicted proteins | sample LauGreSuBDMM15SN_2_FD_187567 | JGI IMG/M metagenome (GOLD analysis project Ga0209550, IMG submission 187567) | Freshwater lake microbial communities from Lake Michigan, USA - Su13.BD.MM15.SN (SPAdes) (version 5) | ecosystem: Environmental > Aquatic > Freshwater > Lake | place: Lake Michigan... | reverse complement strand
CCTCAATCCGGTGTCACCGCTGTTCGGGACATCGCTATATAACGGATCTGTCCCCATGACGACCAAGACCACGGTTTCCTTGAAGCCGGCGGACGTCGAGAAGAAGTGGATTTTGATCGATGCTCAAGACGCCGTTGTTGGTCGTCTGGCTTCGTTCATCGCCATGCGACTTCGCGGCAAGCACCGCCCTGACTATACCCCTCACGTCGATTGCGGCGACTATGTCGTTGTCATCAACGCCGACAAGGTGAAGTTCACCGGGCGCAAGCTCGAAAAGAAGATCTATTACTGGCACACCGGCTATGCCGGCGGCATCAAGGAACGGACCGCAGGCAAGATCCTCGATGGTCGTTTCCCCGAGCGCATCCTTGAAAAGGCTGTCGAGCGTATGCTGCCCAAGGAAAGCCCCTTGGCCCGTCGCCAAATGACCCATCTGCGCCTCTACAATAGCGCTGAACATCCTCACGAAGCTCAGAACCCCGAGACGATTGTCTTCACGGCTCTGAACTCCAAGAACCTCCGGAGCGCATAAGCCATGACCGAAGCTCAAGGTTTTGACGCCCTGCAAAGCTTGTCCTCGAACCCGGTCGAAGCGCCGGTCGAGCCCAAGATCGACGCCCAAGGCCGCGCCTATGCGACCGGTAAGCGCAAGAACGCCATCGCCCGCGTCTGGATTAAGCCTGGTAAGGGCTCGATCACGATCAATGGCCGCGATCAGGAAATCTATTTCGCCCGCCCTGTGCTGCGCATGATGATTGCTCAGCCTCTGCAGGTTACGGACCGTCTGGGTCAGTTTGACGTGGTGGTCACGGTTGAAGGTTCGGGCCTGTCGGGCCAAGCCGGCGCTGTTCGTCACGGTCTGTCCAAGGCTCTGACCTATTATGAGCCCGGCCTTCGCACACTCTTGAAGCCCCACGGCTTCCTGACCCGCGACAGCCGCGTTGTTGAGCGCAAGAAGTACGGTAAGGCCAAGGCCCGTCGTAGCTTCCAGTTCTCGAAGCGTTAAGCTCGAAGCTGTATTCAGCGATCCAATTGGAAAGGCCCGGTTTCATCGCCGGGCCTTTTCTTTTTGGGGGTGCCCTAATGTTGGCGTGGATTTGGCTTGTCTAAACTACGGCATTGCAGTACTTATCGTGCGTTAGCGAAGCACCGACCCATTCGATCGTTGAGAACACGGCCTTCACGCGTCGGCTCAAGGATCTGGGCGTTTCCAAAGATGAGTTGGCGTCTATCTATGATGTCTAGCCCTCGGTGCCTGACTACTGAAAGCTGGTCAGGAATACGGGCGGACTTCGTAAAGGTCGCTTGGCAAAGGATGCGACGGGCAAGAGCGGCGGTTACCGGGTATTGAGTTTCTATATGGACAACGACAATGCGGTCTTCCTGCTCTGGCTAATCGACAAGTCGGATGACGATAGCCTGACCGACGCTCAGGAAAATAGAGTTAGAACCCTGACCTCAGCATTGAAGAAGGAGCTCCGATCATGAACGATGAAAACTTCAAGGGCATGGTTGCGGGTCTCGAAGATGCCATCGGCTTCATGCAGGGCGATGACTCTCGGGCCACAGTTCACCACGCCATGGATATTAAGGCGATCCGCAAGGTTGTGGGTAAGACACAGGAACAGTTTGCCGCGACCTTTCATATTCCGCGAGGAACCCTTCGGGACTGGGAGCAGGGAAGGCGGGTTCCAGACGCGCCAGCTCGCGCCTTGCTCACTATCATTTCCCGCGACCCCGTAGCGGCGGAGCGACTTTTGGCGGCCCCAGCTGGAATGTCGGTTGGGGCGGGGTTTGGATAATGACCGGAAAATGGGTCGCTGTAGGTTAGGGCTAATGCCCAATTGGTCCGGGCTTGCTATGGTGACGTGGTGGAGTTCGGCGGAGGGGCTGGTTTGAGCGCGATCAATGGTTATGTCGACGAAGAGCTGATGCGCCAGCGCATTGCCAATGAGGGCCACCGCCGCGTCATTGGCGGCCTCTGGGAGGAGCTTGGCGCCCTGCAGTGTGACTTTCTGATCGTTCAGGGGTTAGAGCCCCATCACAAGGTTTTGGACATCGGCTGCGGATCCTTGCGCGCAGGCGTGCCGCTGGCGCGCTATTTGGAACCGGGCGGCTATTACGGGATCGATATTTCCCAAAGCCTGATCGAGACGGGGTACCAGCAAGAGATCGTCACGGCCGATTTGGCCGATCGTCTACGGCGTGACCACCTTCATGTCACAGATGCCTTTGCCGCGCCCTTTGACGTTCAGTTTGATTTTGGTATCGCTCAGTCTGTCTTTAGCCATCTGAGCCTGGACTATTTCGCCAACTGCTTAGCTGCGCTGTCCGGGACCTTTAGGCCGGGCGGTGTGATCTATGCGACCTTCTTTGAAGGGCAGGGCGAGCAGGTCGAGCGGCCCGATGGCATCATCACCCATGCCGCCCGGGATCCCTTTCACTTTCCCAAGGCTGAGATCTTGGCCTTGGCGACCTCAGATTGGGCCCTTGAATGGGTCGGGCATTGGGGCCATCCGCGCGGTCAGATCATGGTTCGCGCAAGGCGGATCTAGTGGTTGCTATCATAAAGCCTTGGCCGAATCCGCAAGGGGGAGCATAGGGGAGACTTCAAGATTTTGAGGGGACCATCCAATGAAGCCTCTGAATATAATAGCGATCTTAACGGCGTGCCTGGCTTTGCAGGGCTGTATCGTTGCCGGTGCGGCGGTTGGCGCGACGGGAGCGGTCGTTGGCACTGGGGTCAAGGTCGCCGGGGCCGTGGGCCGCGCAGCCATTCCCGGTGAGAGCAAGAAGGATCGCGAGGCGCGTGAATTTAAGGCTTGGCAAAAGGCTCAGAAGGCGAAAAAGCCTTGAAATGACGTTGCTCTGGCGCGAGCGCTGGGGCCTTTGAGCGCGATTTAGGCAGTTTATCGGACCTTCAATTTCCGATATGTCCCCAGCCTTCAGCGCCCGCACCTGCCTTGTTAGCGGTAGCCGAATAGGAGGCGGAGATCATGACCCATCGGGTTTTCATCGACGGTGAAGTGGGAACGACGGGTCTGCAGATCCGCCAACGCCTCGCTGCGCGCACCGACCTGATGGTGGCCTCCTTGCCTGAAGATCGCCGCAAGGACCCGGCGGCGCGGGCCGAGATGATCAATAGCGTGGACGCCGTGATCCTTTGTCTGCCTGACGAGGCCTCGCGTGAGGCCGTCAGTATGATCCAGAACGATCAGGTGCGCGTTATCGATGCCTCGAGCGCCTTTCGCACGGCCCCCGGCTGGACCTATGGCTTTCCCGAAATGTCAGCGGTTCAGCGTCAAGCCGTGGCGAGCTCTAAGCGCGTTTCCAATCCGGGCTGTTTTCCAACTGGATTTATTGCCTTGGTTCGCCCCCTGATCGAGGCCGGGCTTGTGCCCGCCGACTGGCCGGTGACGGTTAGCGCCGTGTCGGGCTATTCAGGCGGTGGCAAGCCGATGATCGCCGAATTTGAGGATGAGACCTCGGACAGCTATACCTCCGCAGCCTATCGGATCTATGCCACGGGACTAGAGCACAAGCATGTACCAGAGATGCAGATCCATACGGGGATGACCGGTCGACCGCTCTTTGCACCGTCCGTTGGCCGTTATGCCCAGGGCATGATTGTTGAGGTGCCCCTGCAGCTATGGGCCATGCCGACCTTGCCGCAGGTGTCTCAACTGCATGAGGTCCTGTCGCTGGCCTATGCCGGTTCGCGCTTCGTTGAGGTGGCGTCATTGGCGAAAGCCGCCTCCATCAAGACCCTCAACCCAGAGGCTCTAAACGGTACCAACCGATTGAAACTGTTTGTTTTTGGTAATGAAGCCAGCGGACAGGCGCGGCTTGTGGCCCTGCTCGATAATCTTGGTAAGGGGGCATCGGGTGCCGCCGTCCAGAACCTGAACCTGATGTTGGGCTTAGATGAGGGCGAGGGCCTGATCTAGGCCTAAGCAAAGACCCTCTCCCGCTGGGAGAGGGCCTTAGATCGTTGGATTAGGACAGTTTCACCAACATCTTGCCGATGTTCTCGCCCTTGAACAGCTTAACGAAGGCGCCAGCAGCATTTTCGACGCCGGCATCCACGGTCTCGCGGTACTTCAGTTGGCCCGAGCCGATCCACTCTGCCATGTCCTTGACGAACAGGGCCTGTTGCTCTGGGTGATCGGAGACGATGAAGCCTTCAAGGCGCAGGCGCTTGCCAACAGCCTGGATCAGGTTGGACGGGCCCTTTGAGACGTCCGTATCGTTATATTGCGAGATCATGCCGCAGAGGGCAAAGCGGGCGAAGGGACGGGCCGCCGTGATGGCCGCTTCCAGATGTTCACCACCGACATTTTCGAAATAGACGTCGATGCCCTTGGGGGCCGCTTCCATAAGGGCTGCCGTCAGGTCCTTGACCTTCTTATAGTCGATGGTCGCGTCGCAGCCGATTTCCTTAAGATAGGCGATCTTCTCATCGCCGCCGGCCGAGCCAATGACCGTGCAGCCCTTGATCTTGGCAATCTGGCAGACCAGCGCGCCGACAGCGCCGGCGGCGGCCGACACAAACACGACGTCGCCAGCCTTAAGGGCGGCGATCTTCAGCAGGCCAACATAGGCGGTCATGCCGGGCATACCCAGAACGCCGAGGAAGGCTTGCGCAGGCATGCCGTGGGTGTCGATCTTCTGCAGGGTCGAGGCTGGGGCCACATAGGCCTCGCGCCAGCCCCACATGGAAGAGACAATATCGCCAGGCTGGAACTTGGGATCGTTTGATGCGACCACCTCGCCGACAGCGCCGCCCTGCAGCACTTCACCGATCTGGAAGGGGGGGACATAGCTGGGGCGGTCAGTCATGCGACCGCGCATATAGGGGTCAACCGTCATATAGAGGTTCTTGACCTGAACCTCACCTGCGCCCGGTGCAGGCACCTGAACGGTTGCGAGGGTGAAGTTGTCGGCGGTCGGCGTGCCGACGGGACGGGACTTCAGGTGAACTTCACGTGAGGTAAGGGTGATCATAGCGTTTCTCCCAATCAAACAGCGCAGGGTCCGCGCTGGTTTCAAACAACTGTTTAGCTTGGATTGGTCGGTGGCTCCAGCCTCATCGGTCAGGTTGCACATCCATTGGCCCTTAGCGCCAGCGCAGTGTAGATAGGGGCCTAGGATTGCAGCTTAAGGACAGAATCTCATGACCCAGCAATTGCGCGCCGGCGTGGTCGGAGCCGGTGTCTTTGGCGGCTATCATGCCCGTAAATATGCCAGCCTTCCAGGCGTGACCTTAACAGCCATCTATGACCCTGACGCGGCGCGGGGACAGGCCTTGGCAGCGGAGCTTGAGGCAACAGCCTGCACCGACATGGCCGCCTTTCTGGAGCTTGTGGATGTGGTGACGGTGGCATCCCCAGCCGATACCCACGGACCCGCAGCTCTTGCGGCCCTGACGGCGGGCAAACATGTCTATGTCGAAAAGCCTTTGGCCGCCAATCTCGATGAGGCGGAGAAGATGACCGCGATGGCGGCTAAGAAGGGCGTGGTTCTGGCCTGCGGCCACCAAGAACGGATCGTTTTTCAGGCCATGGGTCTGATGGATGTTCCCGAAACGCCGCTGGCGCTCGAAGCGGTGCGGCGGGGGATCTGGAATATCCGCGGCACGGACGTGTCCTGCGTGCTTGATCTGATGATCCACGATATTGATTTGGCCCTCAGCCTAGCGGGCTGTGAGCCTATCGCCGTCGAGGCGGAAGGCCGCACGCAGCAGGGCCCCTATCTAGATGAGGTCGAGGCCGAAGCGACCTTTACCAACGGCATGAACGCGACCTTCAAGACCTCCCGCATTGCTGAGGTCCGCGAGCGGACCATGCGGATCGTCTATCCCTCTGGCGTGGTTGAGATTGATTTTCTGACCCGCGCCTTTCGCAATACAACGCCCTTTGCGCTCAATGCCGACTTCACCGAGACGGTGCAGGGTAAGGATCCGCTGGGAGCTAATGTCGCTGGTTTTCTGGCCGCTGTGCGCGGAGAGGTTCGGCGTCCACCGGTTACAGGAGCGGAGGCAACTGCGGCATTAGATCTGGCCTTGGCCGTGGAAATGGCCGCCGGGGCTTGACCTTGGCGAGGTCGTACTACCTCTATTAGAAATCAAAGGAGATCACTGATGCTGCGATCCATTGCCCTTTCTGCCTTCGTCGCTACCGTGGCTTTCGCCGCCCCAACCGATCAGGCCGGGGCTGCCGAATCTGTTCCTGCCGTCGCCTATGGCTTTAAATTCACCGACATTGAGGGGGGTAACCTCTCGATGGAGCAGTTTCGAGGCAAGGTGGTTCTCGTCGTCAATACCGCGTCCCAATGCGGGTTCACCGTCCAATATGATGGTCTTCAGAAGCTCTATGCCGACAATAGGGCTAAGGGTTTCGTTGTCCTTGGCGTGCCCTCCAATGATTTTGGCGGTCAGGAGCCGGGTTCCAACGCCGAGATCAAAAAGTTCTGCAGCGTGAACTTCAACATCGACTTTCCCATGGCCGCCAAGGCTGTGGTGAGGGGTGATAAGGCCCATCCTTTCTACAAATGGACCAAGGCCAAGCTGGGTTCACAGGCCGAGCCCAAGTGGAATTTTCATAAGATCCTGATTGGTCGAGACGGTCAGCCGATTGCTGGCTTTGGCTCGGCGGTAAAGCCTTCGGATAAGGCGCTTTTGACCGCGATCAATAGGGCCCTTTAGGCAGGGCTTTCCCTCGCGCGCCTTCGGCTCTAAGTTGACGAGGCTTGCGATCTGTCGAGTGTGCATTCAGGACTTACGATGAGCGGTCAGACCGACTGGGTAGAACTTCTAATGTCATCAACGGGGCGCATTGCGCGCATGCCGTTCTTGTTCGCGGGAGCCGGGCTGATCGCGATCACTGCCCTTTACGAGTCTGTGGCGGGAACGACGCTGCATCTGCTGACGGGGTGGTTCGTCTACCCAATAATCCTTTTCGCGGCGGCCTGCATCCTGTCCAAGCGCTTGCATGATCGTGGACGGTCCGGCTGGTGGGCAGCCGCCATCCTGATCGGGATCATCGCCATCTTGCCCTCGCCATCCAGCTTCTTTGACTTCCTGTTTGGCGTGCTGGTCTTTTGGGCCACCATTGAGCTAGCCGTCATGCCGGGCGAAGAGGGGGCCAATCGCTTTGGTCCCAACCCAGTTAATCCTCTTACAGGTGCTGCTACAGTCTGACCGCTAGAGGGGCGGCGCAGCCTCGATAGTCGGACCGAAAATGGTTTCAAAGCCAGAGCGTAGGGCCGCGTCGGCCTCATCCATGGACACCGGTAATCCAAGATCTACCAGGCTGGTCACGCCATGCTCGCCAATCCCGCAGGGAACAATACCGTCAAAATGGCTAAGATCCGGCTCGACATTTAAACTGATGCCGTGAAACGAGACCCAGCGCCGAAGCTTTACGCCGATAGCGGCAATCTTATCTTCTTGGGTTGGAAGACCAGGTGCCTTGCGATCGACCCAGACCCCGACGCGGCAAGGCTTGATCTGTCCTTGGACGTTGAATCGTGACAGGGCTTGGATTACCCAATCCTCTAGGGCGCGCACAAAGGCGTGGACATCTCGTCCCCGCTCGCGCAGGTCCAGCATGACATAGACCACGCGCTGGCCTGGGCCGTGATAGGTATATTGCCCGCCACGGGCGCTGTCATAGACAGGGAACCGGTCAGGGGCTAAGAGGTCGTCGCCCTTGGCCGATATGCCTGCCGTATAGAGGGGCGGGTGCTCCAGCAGCCAAACCATCTCGCCCGCTGTGCCCTCGGCAATGGCAACCGCTCGTGCCTCCATCGCTGCGACGGCCGCGGGATAGTGGACAAGACCTGTGGACGTCGACCATTGCGTTTTCGCGCCGTCGGGCCGTAAAAAGGTCGAATATGGCGAAACAGATGACGACAAAGACACTGATCTCCTGAACTTTAACTTCCGGTCAAGTATGTCGTCGCAATGTGGGGCCTAGTGAGATGCTGCGATAGCTGATTCATCGGCTGATTCGCATCGCGCGGTGTTTTTAGGGGTTTAGGCGTGAGTCAGGTCAATTCGGTCAATGTTGAGATCTCGGTGGTCCTCGGCCGCTCGATCTTGCCCATGCAGCAGCTCCTGCGCATGGGACGCGGCGCCGTTATTCCGTTGGACGCCAAGGCCACGGATGAGGTCTGGATCTTGGCCAATAACCATCCGGTCGCCCGGGGTGAAATCCAAATCAGCGATGATAAGATCGCCATTAACGTGACGCGCGCCGCCGACCTCTATGATTATTTGGCGGGTGGAGCAGGCTAACTTCGCCTCTCTATCGTGTTTTACGCACAGTCTTTTCGCCTTTAACGCAATCAGCCCTTCACATATGCGTCGTGGTTTGGTAACCCCCGCCGCTCACTGCTATGCGGTCGTGGCGGAATTGGTAGACGCGCAGCGTTGAGGTCGCTGTGGGGCAACCCGTGGAAGTTCGAGTCTTCTCGACCGCACCAGTGAGATTAGGATAGGCTCCCGGTGTCTTCGGACCTCGGGGGTCCTTCCCACAGTCCGTCAGCCGGGGATCATGGGTCCTCAAAGGAGGGTCAGATGACCCGAAATGCGGGCGACCTGACGGCCCTTAGCCAAGGGCCAAATTCGGCTGAGGATCTCGAAGATCTGGCCTTGGGCGACGACTATGCCCTAAATCCTGCCTATATTGACATGGTGGTGGATGCAGCCGATCGCGGGGACGCGGACAGGCTGCGCGAACTGATCGATGCCCTGCGTCCTGCCGACGTTGCCGACCTGATGGGCTTCTTGTCCGCTGAATATCGCTACGAGCTGTTGGCCTTCATTGCGCCAGAGGCCTTGGCCGAGATCCTCTCTGAGCTCGACTATCATATCCGTGAGGATGTGCTGGAGAAGGTTGCCCCAGCCGCACTGGCGCGTGCTCTGGAGGAACTGGATTCCGACGACGCCGCCGATCTGGTCGAGGACCTTGAGGACGACAAGCGCGATGAGGTGCTTGCGGCCATGTCGGAGGCCGACCGGACCAGCATCCAGACCTCACTGGCCTATGGGGAGGAGAGTGCTGGGCGCCTGATGCAGCGCGAGGTCATGGCCGCGCCGCTGTTTTGGACCGTCGGTCAAACCATCGACCACATCCGCAGCTCCGCCGATGACCTGCCGGACCTGTTCTTTGACATCTATGTCGTAGACCCGTCCTACAAGCCTCTGGGCGCGGTACCGGTCAGCGTACTGCTCAAATCCAACCGCGATACGCCGCTCGAACTGATCATGGAGCCAGTGACCGAAATCACCGTCGAGATGGATCAGGAAGAGGTGGCCTATATCTTCGACAAGTACCACCTAATCTCGGCCCCCGTAACCGATCCGGGCGGGCGTCTTGTCGGTCAGATCACGGTCGATGATATCGTTGGGGTTATTCAGGAGGAGAGCCAGGAGGACCTTTTGGCCCTCGCCGGTGTGACAGAGACAGGCCGTGACGCGACAGTTCTGGATGTCACCAGATCGCGGTTCGGGTGGCTCTTGATCAATCTGGGCACGGCGGTACTCGCCTCCAGCGTCATTTCCGCGTTCAGCGGTGCCATTTCGCAACTGGTGGCCTTGGCTGTCTTGATGCCCATTGTCGCCTCGATGGGTGGCAATGCAGGCACCCAGACCCTAACGGTGGCTGTGCGTGCGCTTGCGACCAGGGAACTGTCGTCAGTCAATATGTTACGGACCATTTGGCGCGAAATTGCCGTTGGATTGCTAAATGGGGGGGCCTTTGCCCTATGCGTTGGAGTGGTCGTGACCTTCTGGTTCCATGATCCGCTCTTGGGTCTGGTCATCGGCATGGCCATGATCATCAACCTTTTAGCAGCATCGTTGGCCGGCATTCTCGTGCCCCTGACCCTAGAGCGCCTCGGCTATGACCCTGCTGTGTCGTCGACCGTCTTTGTGACCACGGTGACGGATGTGGTCGGATTTTTCAGCTTCTTAGGGCTTGCAGTTTTGATCCTGCTCTAGTGGGCATGAAACTTGCCGCTTCTTGATCGGGCTAGCGTTGCCTGTTTCATATTGGGTCATCGATTTCTATGGTTTCGTCCTACCAGATCTCCAGCGAGACCATCGCTCAGATCAAGCAGCTGGAGGGGTTTAGAGCCCGCGCCACGCCGCTGGGGGATGGACGCTGGGCGGTGGGCTATGGCCATGTTGCCTCGACCAAAAGAACGTCGATTGTCACCCGAGCTCAAGCAGACCTGCTGCTGCGCTATGATCTCAAGGTCATTTCAGATACGATTTCAGGTCTCGTCTATACGCCTCTGAATCTAAACCAGATCGATGCCTTGGGCAGCTTTGTCTACAATATCGGTTTACAGGCCTTTGAGGGCTCGACCGTTTTGCGCCTGATCAATGCGGGGGCCCTGCTCGATGCTGCGACCGCGATGGAGCAGTGGTGTCACGCCACCGTTGCGGGGCAGTCGCAAGAGGTCGATGGCCTGATCCGCCGCCGGGCGATGGAGAAGGCGCTGTTTCTTAAGCCAGAGAGCGGCTGGGTCCCGGTGCCAAGCCATCTGATCGTGCCCTATGCGCACGCCCCGAACCTGTCTCATGACAGCACAGCTAATCAGGTTGTGATCGAAGCGGAGGGCATTGCCGAGGTCGCGCCGACCATCGCGGAGGTGCAAGGGCCTGGGGAATTATCTTTTATCACCAACCTGACGATTGAGCCTCAATCAGACCCCGTACCCCGCGCGATCTTGCCGCCGGAGCCGGTGGTCGACGAACCCATCTTCTTTGCGGCAACGCCCTGGGTTGCTCGCCGCGCCGCGCCGTCCAGATCTGTCGGAAAGTCTCAGCGCAAGGGCTCGGTGCCCAGGCTGGACTATGGGCATATGGCCATTTTGGGTCTGATTGCCTTGGGTGCGCTGGCGGCTATGGGCTTTGCGTTCAGTTTGGCCACGGATACCGATGTGGCCGTACGGCAAAACCCGCAAACCCTGGCGAGGGCGTGGGCGATCGGTATTACCGGCCTCTTGGCCCTGTCGGTGACCGTGGCTTTGTTGTTCCGGATGCTAAATCCAAGGGTCTGAGCGGGTAGGGCGGTGGCCTTCTGCGCAAGGCCTATGCTAGAAATCCGCCATGACCCAGATCTTAGCACCCTCGATGGATTTTGGCCTTGGCGAGACAGCCGATGCCATCCGTGACGTCACCGCCCGCTTTGGCGCCGAGAAGATCGCGCCAATCGCCGCCGATATTGATGCCAGCAATAGTTTCCCGCGTGAGCTTTGGCCGCAAATGGGCGAGCTTGGCCTACATGGTATCACTGTGTCGGAGGAGGACGGCGGTCTGGGCCTTGGCTATCTTGAGCATGTCGTGGCGATGGAAGAGATTAGCCGCGCCTCGGCCTCGGTGGGGCTAAGCTACGGCGCCCACTCCAATCTCTGCGTCAATCAGATCCGCCGCTGGGGCACGCCCGCGCAAAAGGCCCGCTATCTGCCCAAATTGATCAGCGGCGCCCATGTCGGGGCCTTGGCCATGTCGGAGGCGGGGGCGGGCTCGGACGTCATCTCCATGCGCCTGAGGGCCGACAAAAAGGGGGATCGCTATGTCCTCAATGGCACCAAGTTCTGGATCACCAATGGCCCCCACGCCGACACGCTGGTGGTCTATGCCAAGACCGATCCTGATGCAGCCAGTCGAGGTGTCACCGCCTTCCTGATCGAGCGC
>Ga0209550_10005636_pt1 | contig 11708 bp, 12 predicted proteins | sample LauGreSuBDMM15SN_2_FD_187567 | JGI IMG/M metagenome (GOLD analysis project Ga0209550, IMG submission 187567) | Freshwater lake microbial communities from Lake Michigan, USA - Su13.BD.MM15.SN (SPAdes) (version 5) | ecosystem: Environmental > Aquatic > Freshwater > Lake | place: Lake Michigan... | reverse complement strand
ATCGGGTGCGCCTGGGCCGCATCAATCACCAGCTTTTCACTGAAGGCGCCCTGGATGTGTGGAAACGGCATGGCGCTGCCGTAAAAACGCATGGCCAGGCAGTGGTTGTGCTGGCCTTGCTGGCAATAACGGCAAGCGCCGCAGGGCCGCGAGGGTGAAATAGCAATGCGCTGGCCGGCCTGCCAGCCGACCGCCTGCGCACCCACGGCCTCGACCACGCCCGAGACCTCGTGGCCCAGCGCCATGGGCTGCTTGATGCGCACCGTGCCAAAGCCGCCGTGCTGGTGGTAGTGCAGGTCAGAGCCGCAAATGCCGCCAAAGGCCACCCGCACCAGCAATTGGTGCGGGGCCATGGTGGGCACGTCGAAGGTATCCACACGCAGGTCTTGGGCGCCGTGGCAAATGATGGAACGCATAAAAAAAGTCCTGCAACAGTTACAGCGTGGACGTCAGGCCACCGTCCACATACAAGATGTGGCCATTGACAAAACGCGCGGCGTCGCTGGCCAGGAACACGGCCGCGCCGCTCAGGTCGTCCAGATTGCCCCAGCGCCGGCTGGGGGTGTGGTTGACCAGCCAGTCGCTGAAGGCGGGGTCGTTCACCAGCTTTTCAGTCAACTCGGTTTTGAAGTAGCCCGGCCCCAGGCCATTGACGTTCAACCCGTGCGGGGCCCAGTCTATGGCCATGCCCTTGGTGAGCATTTTGATGGCGCCTTTACTGGCCATGTAGGGCGCGGTGCCCGGGCGGCCCAGCTCGCTTTGCACCGAGCAGATGTTGATGATCTTGCCCGCACCGCGCGGGATCATCTTGAGCGCCACGGTCTTGCCCACAAAGTAGACGCTGTCTAAGTTGGTCCGCATGAGCTGGTGCCAGTCTTCGTCACGGTACTCGTGCAAAGGCGCGCGTATGGTCATGCCGGCGTTGTTGACCAAAATATCGATGGCGCCTTCGGCCTCTATCTGGTCTATGCCGTGGCGCACGCTGGCAGCGTCGGTCACGTCAAAGGACAGGCTGCTCACGGACAGGCCTTGGGCCTGCAGCGCTTGCACTGCCGCTTGCAGCTTGGCAGTGTTGCGGCCATTCAAAATGACGTGTGCGCCAGCCTCTCCCATGGCGCTGGCCAGGGCAAAACCAATGCCGCCCGAAGAGCCGGTGATGAGGGCGCGGCGGCCCGCGAGTGAAAAGCTATTGAGGACGGTCATCGTGCCAACATCCATTTCAAAGGGGTGAGAACCAGTTGTGGGAAAGCGATCAGAAAACCCATGACCACCACTTGCGAGAGCAAAAAGGGCATCACACCCTTGATGACCTCGTGCATGGGAATGCGGCCCACGCCGCACACCACATTGAGCACCGTGCCCACGGGCGGCGTTAAAAGACCAATGGCATTGTTGATGATAAAAAGCACGCCAAAGTACACCGGGTCAATGCCAGCTTCTCGCACCAGCGGCATGAGCACAGGTGTGAGGATCAACACCGTGGGCGCAAAGTCCAGGGCTGTTCCCACCACCAACACCAGCAGCATGAGCATGACCATCAGCAGCTTGGGGTTGTCTATAAAGGGCCTGAGCAGCTCCACCACCTGCGCCGGGATGTTGGCCACCGTGATCAGCCAGGCCGAGACCAGGGCGGCGGCCACCAAGAACATGACCACCGACGAGGTTTTGGCCGCGGCCAGCACCAGCCCGTAGAGTTGCTTGACCTTGATCTCGCGGTAAATGAACATCCCCACCAAGAGCGAGTACACGACTGCCACCACCGCCGCCTCGGTGGGCGTGAACACGCCCATCTTCATGCCGCCAATGATCAACACGGCCAAGAGGTAAGACCAAAACGCGTCTGCGGTGACCTTCAGGCGTGCCTTCAAGGGCACGCGCGGACTGGTCTTGACCTGGTCTTTGCGGGCCACGATCCACCAGGTGACCATGAGGGCCAGGCCCATCAAGATACCCGGAAAAATACCGGCCATGAAAAGCTTGGAGATGGAGACGCCGCCAATCACGCCGAACAAAATAAAACCAATGGAGGGCGGGATCACGGGCGCGATGATGCCGCCGGCCGCAATCAAACCGGCCGAGCGGTCCATGCGGTAGCCGGCGTCGCGCATCATGGGCATCAACACGGCAGCCAAGGCGGCGGTGTCGGCCACGGCCGAGCCCGACAAGCTGGCCATGATGATGGCGGCAAACACCGCCACATAGCCCAGGCCACCGCGAAAGTGCCCCACCCACACCAGCGCCGAGTTGACGATGCGCCGGCTCATGCCGCCAGCGTTCATCAACTCGCCGGCCAGCATGAAAAAGGGCACGGCCATGAGCGGAAAGTTGTCGGCCCCGTTGATGAGGTTTTGCGAGACGATTTGCGTGTCAAAGTTGTCCAGGTGCAGCATCAAGGCCACGCCCGAGACAATGAGCGAGAAAGCCAGCGGCATGCCCAGCGCCATGGCGCCCAGCAGCGAGACCACAAAAATAAAGATGGTCATTTGGGCCCCCCGGCGGTGTGGGCGGCGACGTTTTCTTCAGAGTCGGTGATTTGAATCAAGTCGCTTTCATTGAACTCGCCCCTGGCCAGCCGCACCAGCTTGCCCAGAATCATCAAACCCATGGCCACGCTGGCGATGTAGCCCACGCCGTAGACCCAGCTCATGGGCAGCTCTGTGACGGCAGAGCGCGTGCTGGCGTTGATGCCATGCTGCTTGAGGGTGCCGTAAAACATGAGCGTGCAGCACATCAGCATGAGCACATTTGAAATGGCAAAAGCGATTTTCTTGCCGCGCAAACTGAGCTTGCGCACCACCGAGTCCAGGCCTAAATGGGCGTTGTCACGCATGGTGACCACCGCGCCCAAAAAGGTGATCCAGATGAAGAAAAACCGCGACAGCTCTTCCGAATAAATGATGGAGTCGTTAAAGCCATAGCGCAGCACCACGTTGCCAAACACCATGATCACCATGGCCGTGAGCAAGAGCACCAAGGTCAGCTCGGCCAGGCGAAAAAAAAGGTTGTTGAGTTGTTTCATGGTGGCTGGACACGCCCCCGCCTGACCCCATCAAAGGCAAGCGGGGGCTGGCGCGCAAAAGCTTTACTTGGTGTCTTCAATCGCCTTGAGCAGGGCCGGGCCATTTTTCTCGGCAAAGGTCTTGGCAATTTCAGCCGAAACGATTTTCTGGAACGGGGCCATGTCCACGTTCTCAATCACCTGCATGCCCGACTTTTTAAGCTCAGCCACCACCTTGCCCGCGTTTTGGGCATTGAGGTTGCGCTGGAAGGTGGCGGCCTCACGCGCGGCATCGACCATGATTTTTTGGAAATTCGCGGGCAGGCCGTCGAACTTGGCCTTGTTCATGGCCAAGATGATGGGCGAGTACACATGGTTGCTCACCGTCAGGTGTTTTTGCACCTCGTAGAACTTGGACGAATAAGTCACGTTGATGGGGTGCTCTTGCGCATCAAAAGTGCCTGTCTCCAAGGCGGTGTACAGCTCGGAAATAGGCATGGGCGAAGGGTTCATGCCCAGCAGCCTGAAAGCCTGAATGTGGTACGGGTTGGGCGTGGAGCGGATCTTTAAGCCCTTGAGGTCTTCGGGCTTGTTGACCGGGCGCTTGTTGTTGGTGAAGGCGCGCCAGCCGTTTTCCCAGTAGGCCAGCCCTTTGAGGCCGTGGGGCGCCAATTCATTGAGCACGCCAGTGCCCACGGCGCCGTCGAGCACGGTGTAGGCGTGCTGGGCACTGCGGAACACAAAGGGCAGTTCCATGGCGGCCGTGTTGGCCACGATGCCGTTGTAGTTGGAGGCGCCGCTGGAGACGATGTCTATGGTGCCGCCGCGTGTGCCGTTGATCATGGCCGCGTCGTTGCCCAGCTGGTTGGCCGGGAAGATGGTGATTTCTACATCACCATTGGTGCGCTGCTTGACCAGCTCGGCCATTTTGGTGGCGGCTGCATGCTGGCCGTCGGTGGTGTTCACCGCATGGCCCAGCTTGAAGTTGTACTTGGCGGCCAAGGCGGTAGAGCCCGTGACAGCCATCAGGCAGGCCAGCAATAGTTTGGAAATTTTCATAGCGTTGTCTCCTCGTGGGATGGTGGGTTGGGAACTTGAAAAATCAGTCGGTGGGCAGGCCGTACTCGTCGGCCTTGAAAATGGTGTGGAAGACGGTGCCGTCAAACATGGCGATCAAGGCCTTGGAGACCTCTTTGCTTTGCATGCGCACCTCGGAGGCCAGCGCCACGTCAATCGATTCCCGCGTGGGAAACCGCACCGACAGCACCAAGGCCAGGTGCGGATCGCTCACGTCGCTCTCGGTTTGGCGCAGCACGCGCACCTCTTGCGCGCCCGGAAAGCGCGTCCACAGGGGCACCAACTCCCGGCGGATGTACTGTGTGAACGCTTCCTCCATGCCGGGTTTGACGGTGCCGCGAAAATATGCACAACGAATGAACATGAAATCCTTAGGGTGGGTTGAAAGTGGGGGCGCTTCAGGCCAGAGCACGCTCAGGCCACAGCTCGGCCCTGGCCAAGCGCACCAGTTCAGCCACAGGCAGCGACAGGTTGAGGGTGAGCACATCGACCTCCTCGGGCTGCGGCCTTTCCAGTGTTTGCAACTGGCTGGCCAACAGCTCGGGCTGCATGTAGTGGCCCAGGCGCGCAGACAGGCGCTGGCGAATGAGTTCGGCGTCGCCGTCTAAAAACACAAAGCGCACGCCAGGCGCCAGTCGGCGCAGGCGGTCGCGGTAGATTTGCTTGAGGGCCGAGCAAGCCACCACCCGGCCGCTGTGACTGGGGCTGGCGTGACTGGGCAGGCCCTGCGTCAAGTCCTGTGCCAAACAATGGCCAATGCGATCCAGCCAAGGCCAGCGGTCGGCATCGTTGAGGGCTTGACCGGCGCGCATTTTGGCCACGCTGTGGGGCAGGTGCAGGTCGTCGCCATCAATCATCTCCAGGCCCAACTGTGCGGCCAAGGCCTGCGCCACAGTGGACTTGCCGCAGCCGGACACGCCCATCACCACGGTGGACGACGGGCGGGCTGCAGCCTTGGGGGGGTGCTGAACAGGAGCGGCGTGAAGCGGCATGAGGGACGGGCTGGCAGCTGCTTGCGGTTTGAAACTCAGGCCATGCCCGCACACTCAGGCACGGGCGTGAGCAAAGGCTGGCCCGCGGTGCCCGCACGCATGTTGGCCAGGGCCAGGTCGGCCATGGCTTGGCGGGTTTGGTGGGTGGCGCTGGCCATGTGGGGCGTGAGCACCACTTGCTTCATGGCCCACAGCGCGGCCGGCACATGGGGCTCGTCGGCGTACACGTCCAGCGCCGCGCCGGCAATGGTGCCGTCGGCCAGGGCTTGCACCAGGGCCGCTTCATCGACCACGCTGCCGCGCGCCACGTTCACCAGGTAACCCTGGGGCCCCAGCGCCTGCAAGACCTCGGCGTTGATCAGGTGGCGCGTGCCTGCGCCGCCTGGGGTGATGACCACCAAAAAGTCCACCTGGGCGGCCAGCGCCGCGGCGCTTGGGTAAAAGGCAAAGCCCGAGTCTTTTTTCTCGCTGCGGGCGGTGTAGGCCACGCTCATCCCAAAAGCCAGCGCCCGGCGGGCAATGGCCTGGCCAATGCGGCCCAAGCCCACAATGCCCATGCGCGCGCCTGAGACCTTGCGCCCCAGCGGCAGCGCCCCTTGCGGCCAGCGGCCCTGGCGCACATGCTGGTCGGCCAGCGGGATTTGACGCGCCACCGACAGCACCAGGCCCAAGGCGAGGTCGGCCACGTCGTCGGTCAGCACCCCGGGCGTGTGGGTCACGGGAACGCCTCGCGCCAAAGCGGTGGCCACGTCCACGCCGTCGTAACCCACCCCGAATATGGACACCACCTTGAGTGCGGGCAGCTGCGCCAGCAAGGCGCCAGGAATCACAGACTCGCCGCCGCCGGCCAAGCCCACGATGTGCGGGGCCAGGGCCTGCCACTGCGGCTCGGATTCGGGGTCACAGGTGTGCACCTCAAAGTGCGCGTTCAGGGCCTGCAGGTACAGGGGGTGCACCTTGGGCATGGCCAGGATGGAAGGCTTGGACAAAGTCAGAATCCTTGAAAGTCAGAACAGGCCAATGGCAACACACAAAAAACAAAGCATTCGGACAGCGCTGTCCAATTAAGCTAAAAAACAGGCACCGCTTGCACCGTGCCTGAAATTCAAAGGGATTTTAAGCGCCAAGCAGGTCTAAATCGCTAAACTAAAGTCTATTTGCTTGACGCCATTTCCCTTTGAGGGACAGCGCTAGCCTAATAGTGAGCTCGGCCTTTTCACCACCGTAGTTACCCTCAACGCCATGCCCACCCCGACCAAACGCCAGCGTGCCACCGGCCGCGTCACCCTCAACGACGTGGCGCACGCGGCGGGCGTCAGCCCCATCACCGTCTCGCGCGCGCTGCGCGGCGAGCGGGCGGTGGCGCCCGACCTGGTCGAGCGCGTGCGCGCCGCCAGCGACCGTCTGGGCTATGTGCCCGACCCGGCGGCCCGGGCCTTGGCCTCTCAGCGCAGCAACCATGTGGCCATCTTGATTCCCAAGCTGTCCAACACCTTGTTTGTGGACCTGCTGGACGCGGCGCAGCAGACCCTGCGTGCAGGCGGCTATCAGGCCCTCATTGGCGTGACGCATTACGACGAGGCCCAGGAAGAGCAGCTGCTGCGCGAGCAACTGATGCATCGCCCGGCGGGCCTGTTGATCACCGGTTGGAACCACAGCCCCACCGCCCGCACCCTGATGGCGCGCAGCCAGGCCCCCTGCGTCCACCTGATGGACCTGCCTCGTCACGGCGAAGCGGGCCCCGCGCACTGCGTCGGTTTCAGCCAGGCCGAAGCCGGCGCCGCTCTCACCCGGCACCTGCTCGGCCAGGGCCGTCAGCGCATCGCCTTTGCTGGCGCGCAACTGGATCCGCGCGTGATGCAGCGCCTGTACGGCTGGCGCAGCGCATTGCAAGAGGCGGGCCTGTACGAGCCCACACTCGAATGGCTCAACCCAGCCTCCTCATCCCTGGCTTTGGGCGCGGTCATGTTCGAGCAGATCATGGGCCAGCGGCCAGCCGTAGATGCCATTTTTTTTTGCAACGACGACCTGGCCCAAGGCGCCCTGCTGGCCGCGCTGCGGCTGGGCATACGGGTGCCCGAGCGGGTGGCGATTGCCGGCTTCAACGACCTGCCTGGCAGCGACCAGATGCTTCCCAGCCTGACCACCGTGCGCACGCCCCGGGCTCAGATAGGCGAGGTGGGCGCCAACATGCTGCTGGCACTGATGCGGGGTCAGCAACCCGCGCAGGCCTGCGTGGATTTGGGCTTTGAGATTGTGGGCAGGCACAGCAGCTGAGCGTTCAGCAGCCAGCCCCTTGCAGGCGCTGGTCTGAAGGCGATTTTGGCGTGTGGGAATGACGGATGACTTGCACGATTCGCCAGCAGGCTGGCTCCTACAAAAAACGAATCTTCCCCTTGTAGGAGCTGGTCTGCCGGGGATTTTTGGCGTGCGGGAATGACCGATGACCGGCACGATTCGCCAGCAGGCTGGCTCCTACAAAAACGAATCCTCCCCTTGGTGGGGCTGGCCTGAAGGCGATTTTTGGCGTGCGGGAATGACGGATGACTGGCACGATTCGCCAGCAGGCTGGCTCCTACAAAAAAACGAATCTTCCCCTTGTAGGAGCTGGCCTGAAGGCGATTTTTGGCGTGCGGGAATGACGGATGACTGGCACGATTCGCCAGCAGGCTGGCTCCTACAATAAAACGAATCCTCCCCTTGTAGGAGCTGGCCTGCCGGCGATTTTTGGCGTGCGGGAATGACGGATGACCGGCACGATTCGCCAGCAGGCTGGCTCCTGCAAAGTCCGGCTTTGCGACTGGAAGTTCGCAGGCAGTGGCAAGAGCGCGCAGCCCCTTAAAGCGGCAACTGCGGCCTGAACTTGGCGCGGCGAATGCTGAAAAACGCTTTCACGTTGCGCACATTGGCTTGGCTGGTAAAGAGGCGCTGCGCGAGCGCTGCGTAGGCGGGCATGTCGCGCACCTGAACGATGAGCACAAAGTCTGGGCCGGGCGAGACGCGGTAGCACTGCTGCACCTCGTCGTCTTGCACCACACGGGCTTCAAAGGCGCGGGCGTGCTCGTCGCCTTGCTGGTCCAAGCTCACCTCCACCACCGCCGCCAGGCCATGGCCCCAGATGGCGGCCAGCTTGTCGGCGTTGAGCACGGCCATGTGGTGCTCGATCAAGCCCGCCTCGCGCAGGCGCTTGATGCGCCTCAAGCAGGTGGCGGGCGAGACCTGCACGGCAGCGGCCAGGTCTTGGTTGCTGCGGGAGGCGTCGCGCTGGAGCTCGGCGAGCAGCTGCAGGTCAGCGGCGTCCAGCGAGAAAGAATTGGCTTTAATATCGGTCATTAAATGAAATTTTCCTTCATTTTGAGAAATTTATGGCTATAAATTTCAATTAATTAAAAAATTTGAAAACATCATTCACACAAGCCCACCTAAGATGGCCGCCAAATAGGAGTGCTTGTCATGTGCGGTATCGTCGCTGGGGTTTCTGGTCGCAACATTGTTCCCATCTTGGTGCAGGGCCTGCAGCGCCTGGAATACCGGGGCTACGACTCCTGCGGCGTGGCCGTGCACAGCGGCGGCTTAAAGCGCGCGCGCAGCGTGGCCCGCGTGGCCGAGCTGCAAAGCCAGGTGGACGCCGAGCACATTGAAGGCGGCACCGGGATTGCCCACACCCGCTGGGCCACCCACGGCGCGCCTGCGGTGCACAACGCGCACCCCCACTTCAGCCACGGCACGGGCACTGAGATGCAAGAAAAACCAGGCCGCGTGGCGCTGGTGCACAACGGCATCATTGAAAACCACGACGAGCTGCGCGCCCAACTGCGCGCCAAAGGCTATGTGTTCAATAGCCAAACTGACACCGAGGTCATCGTCCACCTGGTCGACAGCCTCTACGACGGCGACTTGTTTGAGGCTCTGAAGGCCGCCATTGCCCAACTGCACGGCGCCTACGCCATTGCCGCTTTTTGCAAAGACGAGCCCCAGCGCGTGGTGGGTGCGCGTGCCGGCTCACCGCTGATTTTGGGCGTGGGCCAGGGCGGCGAGCACTTTTTGGCCAGCGACGCCATGGCCCTGGCCGGCGTGACCGACCAAATTGTGTACCTGGAAGAAGGCGACTTGGTCGACATTCAGCTGGGCAAGTACTGGGTGTTTGACAAAACGGCCCGCCCCGTACAGCGCGAGGTCCGCACCGTACAAGCGCACAGCGGCGCGGCCGAACTCGGCCCCTACCGCCACTACATGCAAAAAGAAATTTTTGAGCAGCCGCGCGCCATTGCAGACACGCTCGAAGGCGTTAACGGCATTTCCCCCGAGCTGTTTGGCGACGGCGCTTACAGCGTCTTCAAAGAGGCGGACTCGGTCTTGATCTTGGCCTGCGGCACCAGCTACTACAGCGGCTGCACCGCCAAGTACTGGCTGGAAGAAATCGCGCAGATTCCGACCCAGGTGGAAGTGGCCAGCGAATACCGCTACCGCACCAGCGTGCCCAACCCCCGCACCTTGGTGGTCACCATCACGCAAAGCGGCGAAACCGCCGACACCCTGGCCGCCCTGCGCCACGCCCAAAGCCTGGGCATGACGCAAACCCTGACCATTTGCAACGTGGCCACCTCGGCCATGGTACGCGAATGCAAGCTGGCCTACATCACGCGCGCCGGGGTGGAGATTGGCGTGGCCTCCACCAAAGCCTTCACCACGCAACTGGCGGGCCTGTTCTTGCTCACACTGGCACTGGCGCAAACACGCGGGCGCCTGACCGACGCGCAAGAGGCCGAGCAGCTCAAAGCCATGCGCCACATGCCCGCCGCCCTGCAGGCCGTGCTGGCGCTGGAGCCGCAACTGATCGCCTGGGCCGAAGACTTTGCCAAGATGGAAAACGCCCTCTTCCTGGGCCGCGGCCTGCACTACCCCATTGCCATGGAAGGCGCGCTCAAGCTCAAAGAAATCAGCTACATCCACGCCGAGGCCTACCCGGCCGGCGAGCTCAAACACGGCCCCCTGGCCCTGGTCACCAGCGCCATGCCCGTGGTCACAGTGGCGCCCAACGACAGCCTGCTGGAAAAGCTCAAAAGCAATATGCAAGAAGTGCGCTCCCGCGGCGGCGTGCTCTACGTGCTGGCCGACGCCGACACCCGCATTGAAAGCGGCGAGGGCCTGAACGTGATCCGCATGCCCGAGCACTACGGATTTTTGAGCCCCTTGCTGCATGTGGTGCCCCTGCAGTTGCTGGCGTACCACACGGCGTGTGCGAGGGGGACGGATGTGGACAAGCCGAGGAATTTGGCGAAGTCGGTGACAGTGGAGTGAGTCTGCACACCACAAGGGTGACTCGAGCTCTAAAAACATTGGACCTCGGACCCGGTTTAAAGCTGCTCACACTGTAGACGAAGCGTATTCGATCGATTACATTTGCTTATCTGCGGTACACGGTAAAACGCTAAGACGAATTCGCCAACTGGCTGATCGGCTTGAAAGACCCCGTGACTCGGCAGCGGCTGAACAAGCGCTTGCTCAAGTTATCACTCGGCAACCTGGGTGACATTGCACCGGTGGGCGAGGGCGTGCTTGAGATGCGTGAACACTTCGGGCCAGGATGGCGCATGTACTGCATCGTGCGAGGCCAAACGCTGGTCATCATGCTCGGAGGTGGCGACAAATCCACCCAATCCAAAGACATTCGCCAAGCCATTGAATTGGCACCACAGTTGGAGGACTGATCCATGCGCCCAAAAATCAAGATATCTGAATTACCAGATTTCGATGCTGCGGAATTTCTTCAGACCGACGCAGACATTGCGGCTTACCTGAGCACGGTCCTGGAAGAAAACGACGCGGGCCTGCTAGCGGCAGCACTGGGCGATATTGCCCGCGCTCGAGGCATGACCCAAGTGGCCAAAGAGGCGGGCATCACCCGAGAGGCACTTTACAAAGCCCTGCGGCCTGGCAGCGAGCCCAGGTTTGAGACGGTGTCACGCGTATGCGCGGCGTTGGGGGTCAAGCTGGTGGCGCAGCCTTTGCAAGCTGGTTGAACAGCAGGCTTTGAATTTGCCAATTGCGTATTTGCCAAGTGCATTGACGCAGACATGGGAGCCAAGCGGCCGGCTCCTGCGAGGGAATATAAATTTGTATTTGTAGGAGTTGGCCTGCAAGCGATTGGAGGCGGCAAACCGGCAGCAGCCATGCCGTCTATAAAAACACCTTGGCCAGGAAATCCAAGGGTCATCGTTCAAAGTGACAAGGGCAAAACCAAGCCCTACCAGGTCAGGCAAGTCCTGCTCGCCATCGAACGTATTGGAACCACAACGCGAACGTCAATCACAGCGACCGAACTCAAGCCATCCAGTCTTCCAATTTCAAGCCCGGCACCCTTTTGAAATGGCGCATGTTGTGCGTGACCAAGGGCAGGTCCAGCACCAAGGCATGCGCGGCGATTTGGGTGTCCATGTGGCCTATGGGCTGTCCGCTGTGTTGTAAGTGAGCGGCGATTTCTGCGTAACGGTCGGCCGCATCCGCAGTCCATGGCAGCACTGGAAATTCATTGAGCAACAAGTCTATGGTGCGCCGCCGTTTGTCATCGGCTTGCAAAAGTGCCACACCAAATTGTGTTTCGGCGCGGGTGATGGCAGAGATGGCGAGCTCCTGCTTTT
>Ga0209550_10005634_pt1 | contig 11712 bp, 6 predicted proteins | sample LauGreSuBDMM15SN_2_FD_187567 | JGI IMG/M metagenome (GOLD analysis project Ga0209550, IMG submission 187567) | Freshwater lake microbial communities from Lake Michigan, USA - Su13.BD.MM15.SN (SPAdes) (version 5) | ecosystem: Environmental > Aquatic > Freshwater > Lake | place: Lake Michigan, USA... | reverse complement strand
GTCGTTCAAGAAGCATAGATAGAAGAAACCCACTGGCTCTGGCGGAGACCGTAGTTATAACTTATGGTCCTTGTTCGGGGCTATCCATATCTCACGAGGCTGACGAGACGAGGACTAGACGAGTACACAAGATCACGGGCACGCATCTAGGAAGATCATCTACTATCTCAATCTTTTTCTCCGGGACGTCCAGGACGCTATCAATGAACGCGATCCAGATACGTGTGTAAGCCTCACTTTCCCACCAGGAGTCAGTGGTTCACACGGAGACCCTCGAGAGCGAGGGACGCTGCGTCGATGCGATACTGTGCAGTGCAGCTCTCCTCTTCGAGACGCTGCCACGTCGCAAGCATATTCGTGGCACATCGCGCCTCCTCACTCTGTTGCCGGTCCGCTGCGACCTTATCCAGCATCTGAGCAAGTGCCAACATGTCATTCCGCATACCCCCGAAAGCAACGATGACGGCACCCTCCAGTTTCGAGCGCTCCTCACGCGCAGCATCGAGCAGTTGTTGCGCTGTTGAGGCCTCCAGTTGTCGTGCGTCCTCCGCTGCTGCAGCCACAGTGGCCAGGTAGCCTGGAGCTACGGCGGCGCTGGGCCCTCCGATGGCCTTTAGGTGCATTCGCTCATCCTTGATGCGCTGGCGGAGAGATATCACACGAGCCACGCGATTCAACCTTGCGGCCTGCTCGTCAGCCGGCGAGGCGATCTTGTAGGTTTGCATCAGTTTGCATTTCGAACAAGACGAAACTTAGGACTTGGGGAGAGCTCTCGGCAGCGCCCCCCCCCCACAACCACATCACGCAACCCCACCCTCTGGGCTAGTTTTCGCACGGCTGATTGCAGCTTTCATTAGCACTTCACAGGCACGAGGCGTGAAACAGCGCTCTTTTTGCCCACGTACTCTTTCTAGCGGTGCGCTCAGCTCTTCCTTGCCGCTGCCACTGGTGCCAGCCAGCCTACCTACCTGCCTGCCTGCCTGCCTGGCCACACTGTGCGTCGATGCCGGCTGCTTTGCTGCATCTGGCCAGGCTGTCAATCCCGACCTCCTCAAGGCGGAGGTGCAATCTTGCTGTGGGCCTGGCCAAGAGCCTTTGTGGCTCCTTGCGCGCAGCACGACGATACCTCACGACTCTTCTGACTGGCCGCTTTGTTTGCCGCAGTCTGTACCTCGGCCGCTGAGCGTGTTCAATGTCGATCAGCAACGAGCTCATTTGGGGTATTGTGCGTGACACGAGCTGCCACGTGCTGCGCCGCAAGCAGGTTGGCCGTAGCGGCATGGGCCCGCGCGGTGCCGAATTCACGACTGAGCCCAACAATCTGACGGGGCTGAACGCTTGGAAGTACTCTGGCCTGGCAAACTCGAAGACGATCGATCTCGCCTCGGCGGGCGAGAAGGGTGTGGTGCTCACGACGAAGAGCACAGATAAAGCGAGCGTGGGCAAGCCAGCGAAGGCATTGAAGAAGGTTACGTACACACGTGACTTCCGCCGGATCGCAAAGGCGATCAAGAAGCAGACGTCGGAGACGTTTTACCGCTCTGACTTGCAGAAGGCTGCGCTTGCCAAGTGGAGCCTCATTTATGCCTCGCAGCAGAAGATGAAGGCGAAGAAGGCTTAGAAACACCGAATTTGGGCCCCTACAAAGTCCTGGCGCTCTGAGATGCGTCCTGATATCGCATGGTGCCACGGCCCTGTATCAGCTCCGCGGGCAAACACATAGAGTCTTGGCTGACGGTCGCGTCCTTGGGCTCGGGCGCTGTCCGACCGCCGAGCTGCATGATGCTCGTATGTGCGGTTGATGTGTTGACACATATTCGATATACGCGCAATTCAGACGTATTTCGCACGAGTTTTGACAAAATGTTTACGTGCTACGGGGTCGCATGCATTCGCGGAGATGGGTAAGAGCGAAGAGGAGCCCGCGCAACTTTCGTTCAGTCCAAGAGTCTCAAGGGTCTAGGGTGATGAGGCTGCCGCCTCTCGCGCTCGCCTCGCGGATGCCAGACGACTGGCAGCTCGAGCACCTGTCGTCCACACCGCGTGCACGGCGTGCCACCTTTTGCGCAAGCTATGGCTTTGGCGTGCCGACGGTGTACCCAGTCATCGCTCTGCAAGTGCCGCTCTCCGCTCGTCGCGCCGCGTCAAAGTTGAAATGTCTCGAGGCTGCCAATGCCTTTGACGAACGGCTAGCCGACTGGAGCGCGGTCGGCCGCTGTAGAGTCGGGGCTTCACCTATCACGTCTCACAGCTCGTGCCGTGCTCTGAAGCTGTGCTCGGAACCGGCTCTACTCAAGGAAGACTGGGAGGTGCACCCCGACTTTCAGGATGCGCTTCGCCGGTGGAACGAGTCGATGAGTGAGGTCGATGAGTCGCTGGACCTGAGGCGACGGCTACTCTCCCGGGCGGCGCGGCGAGAGCAGGAAGCGGCAGGTGCCCGCGCACGCGCCCGTCCGCGCGTGTGCGACATCCATGGCAGACCAAACGGTCCGCAGAAGGTGTGCCTCTGTGCAAGGTGCTACGAGCCCCGGCGGAAGAAGTCATGACCGGCTCGGTGAGCTATAGGAGCTACTATTCATGTCACATGGGACTGCAAAACTGCACGACGGAGTGCATGAAAGAAGTTGCCAGGTAAATAGCCAGAAGCCATGGAAGAGTGTCAAGTATCGCCTACATGCGCGCTTCATGCGCGCACACACACCCAAGCAGCGTGAAATACCTGAACTTCTAAGTAAATTTTCTTTGCAAAAGTGTCATGGAAACTTTGGCAACTTTGGGAACGCGCCGCGCGCCGCCGCGCGAGATGACCGACTCAATAGAGGAGCTCATGCTGTTGAACGTGCCCGACGACGTGGGTGTGCGTCTTCGCAAGTTCCTTGCCGGCGATGAGGGCGTGCGACTCGAGGTTGCATTTGCGCCCAATGGGAATCCGGAAGTGTACGTGGATGGTATGCCACTGCATGCATCATTGACATCGCTTCCCACGGTCGTGGAGGTGCACAAGTCAATCGACGGCAGCACCTTCTTCAAGGCGGGAGAGATAGGTCGCGTGCTTGTCACGCAGCCGTCAGTAGCCGCGGCATCGCCGGCAGCTGCAGAGCTCCCCGATGGCCTCACTCCTCCTGCTGTGGACATCCGAAGGCGAAAGTGGCGCAAGCGGCCGGCACGCGATCCGGCGGAGGTGGAACATGTCGCCGTCGAGCTCGAGGCGCTGCGTGGAGGCTCACTCAAACCCGAGTTTGAGCTCATCAAGGTCGAGCAGGAGGTGCCCATCGAGAAGCCGCCGCCACCGCCACCACCTGCTGCGATGCCGCCGTCACTAAAGATGAAGCTGGTGGTGAGGCCGCCACTGCCAGAGAAGCCGGCAGGTCCTCCTGCCAGTTCTATCCCGGCGGCGCAACCAGCGATTGCTCCGCTTCGCTTGTCTCTGCCGGTTCCGTCCAAGTCATTGGCTGCAGCGTCGTCGAGCGCAGGCGGCCGGCCAGCAGACCCTCCTCCCATGCACATGCAGCGGGAGCATCCGTTCTCGGCAGCCAGGCAACAGGCGCCAGATATATTGCACATGGCTGCTGTAACGTTGCCGCCACAGCAGCGGATGGCGCTGCCGATGCAGCAACCGCAGCCTTCGGCGCAGCCGTCGTCTGTCTCATCGGCCCTAGTGCATCCGGCCAAAGCTCCTGGGGCCGCCTCTGCCGCCCCGCGAACCGGTCCGACGGTGTTTGCCGACCCGGTCGCCCAACAGCAGGCCCACGCGGAGCTGCAACGTCATCTAGCAGAGCTTGCCAAATTCCGAACCATCCTCACGCAGGTCTCAAGAAGCGAGGACCGTGCCAGAATCCAGGCGAAGATCGAGGCCGTGACCAAGGCCTGTGATGCCGCACGCGACAAGCTCAAAGCTCTCGGCGGCTGAGCGCATCCAACTGATAGATAATGAAGTCTGACGGGGCACGCTGTTAACTGATGAGCTTACTGATGAGCGCAGCAGCGTAGTGCTCTACCTGTAACTGTTGGATTCACCAACTTTTCTTATTATTTTCTTATGACTGGAGTATTCAAGAGTCCATTCAGCTATAAAGCCGAGCCCGAGCGCGAGCCCCCGGAGCCCGAATCGCGCCGCACGGGGCGGCTCGGGGAGGCGGCCGCCCGCGCGGCCCCGCGCACCCGCGGTGCGGGACGGGCCGCGTCGCGCCCGGCGCGCGGTGTCGCCCGGGGGATCGGCGCGCCCCCTTTTTAGCGTTAACCGTTATCGACGGCAAACCCGCCAAACGCGCAAACCACCTACCAACGCGGCACGCTGGTCGTGCTGGTTCTGAGACTGTGAGTATGCCGTGTCTTGTAGGTACAGTGTATTCCCCGTTCACGGTTCAGTAATTGGTCAAACCGCTAACAGGCCATCAATCGCGGGTCAGATGTTCGTCGATCGGATCGGATTGCGCCGGGTGGGGCTAAATAGCGCGGTACAGCTTCTTCTCATGTTCGATTTAAGTTCCCCTGGCGAGGAGTGAGGTAACGTCCGATCGGCAACGGCTTCGCCTGCCCTGCCCGCCGGCCGGCGCCGGAGGACGGCCCGGAAACGGTCCGGTATCACGGCTCGCGTGCTCGCGCTGCGGCATCTGGTTTGCCCTGTACAGTAACCGCAAACGACGCAACGACCCACTTTGAAGAGACCCTCGAAGTGACCCTCGAAGAGACCACTGGTGACTGGACAAGGGCCAGCTCCAAGGCAAGAGGAGGGATACGGGCGAGATATTCGAATGCCGATCACCAAAACCTGTGATCCGCATACGTGGAATGACCCTGGGTGAGACTCTTCGAGATATCAGAGGCGGAGCAGGTTCGAGCATGATCGGCGACTTACGGGCACCACCCGATGTAGAGCTGGCACAGATTGAGCTCCGATTGCGCCTCGACGACGAGCCGGTTGACCTGTGTGGCCACGTCGAGGGTGGGGGCCTGGTCTGGGAAGTCGCTGCCAGCGAGTTTCGACTTGACGCGGCGGAGCACAGAGACGGCCCGATCGTTGAGCGCCTGCTCATCCTGCTCCTCCTGGAGCTGCAGTGGCTCCGCGCGGCTCCGGCGCGAGAGTGTCACGCTAGAGCTTTCGGGCACGTCGGCCGCCATCGCGTCGAGGTGCGGGGTGCCGATGAGCGAGGCGGGATGGTCGATGAGCGAGGTGGCGCCAGTTTGCCCGCGTGCCGCCGAGAAGCGCTCCGCAGCCACGGCGGCCGGCTGGGCCTGCGTCGATCCGAGCACACCGGCCACCTCTTCCGGCGCAACGATGATGCTAGCGGAGCGCGAGCGTACACCTGCGTGGCCGCCTCCTGATGCATCGGAGCCCATCCGGCGCTGCCGGTGACCGTACCCACTCGCCCCGTACCCACTCGCCCCGTACCCATTCGCCGAGCGATCAGCCGCCGAGCGCGATCGGCCAGCAACGTCCTCCTGCGACGGGCGCACGAGCAGTCTCCAGTTGATGAGCGGGTCGTGCACAAAGGCCTCGAGCATCGCGAGTACCGAGTCCTTATTGTTGCGAAGCATCGAGATCACCGACTCGCACGTGAAGCGGAAGTTACCCTCGATGCCGCTGACCTCCATAGCTGTGACCAGCATGCGCGTGAGCCGGAAGGGGATCTTCTCTGGAAACTTTTCGCGGTGCACAGCCACCTCGAAGCAGTCGCCAAAGTCGATGTGCAAGATTTTGCCCGTGAGTCGATCAAGCATCAGGTTGGAGGGATGCCGGTCGCCCAGCCCGAGGATGTACCCGACCACGCTCATCACGGCGAGGGAGCGTGTGTATGTGGTGCGACGCAGCAGCCAGTGCTCCGCATTGCGCGAGCGCAGCCAGAGCACCCTCGCAAGGTCATGGCCGTTGGTGTTCTCCATCGTGTGCTCAAACACCTCGAGCTTGTTGAGCACCGGCAGCGCGTCGTAGTCGGGGGCCATCTGCAGCATCAGCCGGTGTTCGATGTTGAGCAAGATCTTACGCGCCTCGCGGTACTCCTTGATGAGGGCGTGCAGCGTGTCGCACTGCGCCACCCAAGAAATGAGCCCCGAGTTGGGCGAGAGCGGCACAACCGAGTAACGTTGAATGGTGAGGTCCTTTTTCGAAGTGTCGCGATCCGTGCTCAGCAGCGTGTTGACGAGGCCGAAGAGCTGCATCACGCGCTCGTCCTGGCGCAGGTCCTCGTGCCCCTTGAGCAGAAAGGCGTGCGTCGAGCCGTCGCTGCCGTGGATGGTCAGCTTGCGCGGTCGCTGCTTCGAGGCGATCACCGTCATCGAAGCCGCAAACGAGCGGATGCGCACAAGCGGCGCACCGGCCTGGTACGTGCCGGGCACTGCGAGCTCGAGGTCCTTGGCCTCGAGGAGCTTTGGCGAGACGTGCTGCAGCTCGAGCAGGGTGAGCTTTGCAATCTGCTTCGAGATCCGGCGAAAGACGTGGTAGTAGATGTCCCAGGCCGCGTGCAGCTCGGCGCGCGCGAGATCTGCGCGGTCGACGAGCTGCTGGTAGCGTTGGCAGTGCTCATGCGCGCGCTGCAGATCTTGGCCGAAGGCTTGCTGGAAGGACGCCTCGCGCATCGTCTCGGGTCCCTCGAGCAGCATCTCATGCAGCGGCTTGAGAGTCGCGAGCATGCCTTCGACATCTTTCGCGCCAAAGTAGAGGCGGCTCGCCTCCTCCAAGCCCGCGTGCCACATCTCATGCCACAGGATGGACGTGCGGATGAGCTCCTCGCTCACGAGCGACGCCTGCTCGACTAGATGGTCGCACTGCCGTCGCATTTCCTGGAGCACGCGCAGCGCCGCGCTCTGCCGCGGCTCGGACATCGACTTGGAGGCCACGGTGAGCGGGTAGATGAGGCCTTGCGGGTGCGCCTTCGCGACGCGATTGAGCAGCAGATGCACGGAGCGCCGCACGGCCACAATCGGGCTGTGTATGCGGGCGATGATCTGCGGCGTCACGAGCAGCCAGGTGTCGATGGGGATCGTGTCGAAGCCGTGCTGCACGGCCTCGTCCACCGCCGGGTTAGCGCCGTACTTGAACCACATCGTGAGCAGGCGCAACGTGTCCTGGAGTGCGCGCTCGCGGCCGAGGGCAATCGAGCGCACGAAGCCACTGATGGCCGGGACCACGTACGCGAGGCCCTGCCCTTGCGAGACAGCTTCAAAGTGGAGCATCGCCCACTCGTGCCACGCCTTGTACGATTCAGGGTTGAGGTCGGTCGCGTGTCCTAGGCTCTGAAGCACCACGCTGATGCTCTTCGTGTCGAGCGCGTGCACCTCCGTGAGCAGCGCGCGCTGCCACTGCCCCAGCTTGAGCCAGGTCTTGGCGGCCAGCTTGGGGTCCCTCGTGCTACGCGGATCATGCACAAAGCTCTGCATGCGCGCAAGCGCTTGCGGGCGGGAGCCATCATCCCACAGCTGCTTGAGGAAGGCAAACACGACGGCGGGCTCGGCGCTGCCGAGGTCGTGCGCGGGGTGTAGCTCGGGGTCCACACCGAGCAGCTGCACTAGCAGCTTGCGACTGAGCGAGCTACGCCCCGCCTTGCGGCAGAGCGAGCAAAATTTGAGCCATGTACGAGGATCCTGCGCTGGCGGCACAGCCAGGTAGCGCACCGAGAGGATCTCCTGCCACACCTCGGCGTCGCGCTGGACCAACCCGATCCGATGTTGCCACATGCGCATGAGCAAGGGCAACGGCATCGCGGCCGGTTGCTGCTTGTGCAGTATGATCTCCTCGAGCTCGGAGAGCTGCAGCACGCCAATCATGATCCGGTACGCGCGATGATACGACTCGCCAACAAGCGCGGTGAACTCGGAGTCGAGCTGCCGTCGCGCCTGGTCAATGTGCACCTGCGCTGCCGGGAAGGCGCCAGTGTGCACGGCGAGCACCGCGCGGAAGAGGCTCGTCTCGACGGCATCCTCGGGCATGCTCGCGCAGTAGCGCGCCATCTCCTGCCAGTTGCGTAGGTTCCATGCGCCCGCGGCGGCGAGGCGTGCGACCTCCGCCTTCGAGGGCGCATCCGTGGCGAGCTGGCGCGAGTCCCACGTTTCACGTGCGAGCTCGCCGAGCGTCTGCCACTCGCCGAGCGCGTGGTGGCAGCGCATGCGCCCGACCGTCCAGGCAAGGTTGGCTGGGTCCTCCTGCTGCTTGCGCTCGTACGCGTGCAGCGCGTCATTCCAGCGCTGCAGCTTCTCGTACCAGGACTCCTTGAGCTCGATCCGGTAGAGCTTGGACGCGTACGAGAGGATCCCCTTGGCCGCCTCCGGCTGCTGCAGGTGGTTGTTGATGGAGATGAGCGCCTCGATTGTTTCAGCTGGGTGGTCGTGGAACTCGACCTCGCGATAGTGCAGCGCCTTCGCGTACGCATGGCACTTCTCCGCGAGCGCGCCGAGCTTGCAAATGTCGATGGGCAACGGCTTGTCGACGAGCTCCATGAACTCGGCAAGGTTGAGCAGAGGCTGCAGCACCTCGAGAGACATGTTGTCCGCATCGAGGGCGGTTTCGAGAGAGCGCACGACCAAATCATGGTAGCCTTGCACGCCGAGCTCGCTCCAGCACGCAAGGAAGGCGGCGTTGAAGAGCTCGCGAGCGAGCGGTTGGTATACCTGCGCGAGCGACGCGCATGCGCGCAGCGCAGCGGACGGAGAGCGGAGGATGATCTCTGTGGAGAGGCGGCGCATCCACTCGTGGTAGTCGGCGCGCGTCGAGTGCTGCGGCACTTCCCACGCCGCCTCGAGGTTCTTCTGGTCAACAAGTGCAGAGGAGGGGTAGCCAACCTCCGCTGAGACGTGGCTCGACTTGGACGCGTTCCGCTCCGTGTGGCCGAACGGGGAGGCCTCATTCGCGTCCGCGTCCGCCTCAAATTCGCCGTCCTCGTCGTCGAGCGGGTCGAGAATGCCGCTCTGGACACCTTGCGCGCGTTTCTGCTTTGTGAAAGGCAGGGTCGGCGGCGGCAGCGGAAGCCGACGCGCCTCGTACTCGCCGTGAAGCGTGAGGCCTGCGAAAGGGTCTTCCAGGCCGTCCGATGGCGCCAGCTCGCCGGACGCGTCGCAGGGTGGGGCACCCGTGGGTGCCGGCCGGCAGAGAGGCACGACGAGCTCGTCGAAGAGGGCGTGGCTGATCTGCAGCTCCTTGAGCTCCGCGACCACGGGCGGTGCGAAGACGGCGAAATCGGCGCCAAGGCTACTGAGCAGTGCGCAGAGTGTGACGAGGACGTGATTGCGCTCCTCGTCGGCCGCGCCGCGCAGCACACGCATGAGCCCGTGGAGCAGCTGCGACGCGTACTCTCGCAGGTCGAGGCGTGAGCACAACCGGCCGAAAAGCCTCACGGCGCGCGAGCGCGCGTGGCGCGGCGCGTCGTGCTGCTCGCACAGGCGCAGCACAGCAGGCACGACGAGGTGCAGGTGCTCCTGTAAATTCTGATCGAAGACCCCGAGCGCGTGCAGCACCTTGAGCGTGGGCCGTCGGCGCTCGGTGCAGTCCGAGTGCAGGATGGCGAGCAGCTTGGGCATGAGCGTCGCGAGATGACGCTGAAACTCGTCGCACAGTGCGAGGCACAGCTGCTCGAGCACAGCGATGCAGTGCACTTGGATGCTGCTCGGCAGGTGCAGATGCTCCTGAGCAAGTGCAAGCACCGCGGGCACGTAGCCACGCACGTGCAGCCCGATGATGCCGATCAGGTGGCCAAGCTGCTCGAGGGCGACCTCGCGCAGCTGAGGACCGCCATTGTGGCCCGTATGCAGCAACCGCGGCAGCACGACGGGCAAAAAGGGCAGGCACTGCGAGGCACCGCCCAGGCTGCGCAAGATGCCCACCATCGCGCAGATGACCATGCCGTGCTGCGCCGAGAGCGACGCGTCACGCAAGATGCGAGTGAGCGCACGCAGCGCGACGCTTGGGTAAAAGTCGGGATGCGTTGGCTCGATGGTGTCGTCGTCGAGGTCGCTCGCCGGCGACCGCTCGCTGGCAAGGTCGCCACGCCCGATGCCGCCGCCGATGGCCGCAGAGGCGGTGCGCTGGCGTGCCAGCTGGATCTGAATCTGTGTGCTCGGATCGGGAGCGCCTAGCGTGCCGAGCGAGCGTAGCAGCTCGAGGCGTGTGCTAGGCTCCTGCTCGGTGCCGAGCATCGCAAGGAGTGTGGAGAGTAGCATCGCTGAGGGCGAGGCGATGCCGTAGACTGCGTGCTCCGACGGGTAGCCAGTCGAACGCAGCAGCTGCGAGAGTGCATGCAGCGCCACGCGCCGCTTGAACGAGGACGACTGATCCTGGAGCAGGGGCAGCAGCTGGGGAAGCAGCTGCGCCATCGACGGGCCGACGGCGCCGCCGGCGACGACGGAGAGCTCCCCCAGGCTGGCGAGCGCGGCGGCCGAATCGCTCACCTGCGGCTGCAGCACGCGAAGCACCGTGCTCGCGTATGGCTTGATCAGCTGCGGTGCAGCGCACACGAGCTTGCCGAGCAGGTGGGCCGCGTCCTCACGGCGCACGCCGCTCGGGCTGTGCTCGATCTCGATGAGCAGATCGAAGAGGTGCGTGCGTAGCGCGGGCATCAGGTGGGCCGGGTTGAGCCTGGCCAGTCGGCCGAGTACCGCGATGGCCGCTTCGCGCGCGCCCACGTTCTCGTCGCTCAGTGCGAGCATCACTAGCTCCCACTTTCCCGTCTGCGCCAGCGAAAGGTCGAAGGCAGGCGTAAGCTCCCTGAGCACCGCAAGGCGTACTTCGCTGGCAGGGTCGGCGACGCCGACAATGAGCACGCGCTCGAGCACAGTCTCAGCCATCAGCTGGCGTTCGTGTGCACCCGCCATCTCCTCCGTGGGCACCTCCGTGGTCGAGACGTCGTCGTCCGACCCACCCAAAGCGGACGGAGGCCAATGACCGCCGCCGATGGCACTGTGCACGCTCGCATCGTCAGTTGCGAAGAGTCGGCAGCACGTAACTGCTGCGGCGCGGCGCGTGGACGCATGGAGATTGTCGAGATGGGGTGCGACACACGCACACACAAAAGCATGGAGCTGGCGCAGCTCGAAGCCTGTCCAGTCGAAGCTGCCAAGGGTGTGCAGCGCGAGCTCCACTTGCGCCGCTCGCTCCGCGTCCTCGGTCGCGCTGCCGCTCGCGCCGCTCGCGCCGCTGCTGCCGCCGCCGGTGGCAACACCGCCGCCGCCGCCACCGCTACCGCAGCCGCTGCCGCCGGAGGTGGACGAGGTAGAGAGCGGCAGCGACAACTTCTCAAGAACTTTCTCAGGCCCGAGCCTGAGGCCGGCGCCGCCGAGCCTTCCGTGAGCTGCCGCCGCCGCTGAGGTGCTTGCCCACTCCGAAGTGGAAACGCCGGTGAGCACATGGCACACGGCATCGAGCAGCCGCCCTTGCAGCTGAGGCACTAGCGAGGGGACGTGCGCGGAGCGAGTGTGGTCGCACGTCCCCTCACGTGCCACACGGAAGCGCTCGAGTGCCTCCAGCGACTCGCCGAGGTGCACGGCCAGCGCCTCGCGACCCATCTCGCGGACGTGTTGCCGTACCTCTTCCACGTTGGTCTCTTAGCGCCCCTGGCGACCACACTCGCGAAGCAGACGTTGTGCGGAGAGAGAGCCAGAGAGCCCCGGACGGCGGCGAAGTACGACGGTTTCACTGCACGCCGCAGCAACTTCACATGTTCGACGGCGAGAGGAAAGGGCGGCGTACCCAATTTTGGCACGAGGGTTTCCAAGCAACTTGTGTCC
>Ga0209550_10005633_pt1 | contig 11716 bp, 7 predicted proteins | sample LauGreSuBDMM15SN_2_FD_187567 | JGI IMG/M metagenome (GOLD analysis project Ga0209550, IMG submission 187567) | Freshwater lake microbial communities from Lake Michigan, USA - Su13.BD.MM15.SN (SPAdes) (version 5) | ecosystem: Environmental > Aquatic > Freshwater > Lake | place: Lake Michigan, USA... | reverse complement strand
GAATAATCTTTATAAAATTTTTCTGTGTAGTCAGTATTGCCATAGTGCAAATTATTTTTGTCAGTTAGAGCAGCAGCATCATAATGGGGGTTGGGGTTTTGTTGAATTTTACCTGTAGCATCTTTTGCCTGCGGACTCCCATTGTATAATAATAAGGGTTTATTATCCCAATAAAACCAAAGGTCTTGGTATTTATTCTCCTTGTAGATCTTGTCATACAGCTCCTGAACAACAGTTATTACCGGTCCGTTGAATGCCCAAAAACAAAACTTTGGCACTTTATTCCCTTCAGCCTTCATTTTTTCCATAACGAAAAAAATAGTTTGCCATTCTTTCCAGTATCGCACTGCGTTTGTAACGTCAAATATCAGTACATCAACACCTGCATCTGAAAGCATTGACATATCCTTTCTGATTACATATTCGTCCCGGCTTAAATAGTATCCCATTTCGGGCTCACCCCAATGATACTGTTTTTCTTTCCATTGTGGGTTACGGGCATCAAGCCTTGCATTCGTATCGGCTGTAAGTACTTTGGTTACATCACCGGCATAGGGGCTTTTAAGGCCGGCATTATTGTCGCTATGCCAAGTAACGTAAAAGATGCCAACTACTCTTTTGTGATTTTTTTTTACCGGACCGACAATATCATAAGTAGGCATAGTCCTTCCCAAAGCGTCCGTGCCCACCCACGTGTCTGTATACAGATCGCGGTATTTACTTGGACTTATCGTATCCTGTTTTTGCAGTAATCCCATATTTTCACCCAACACCGAACCAACCTTAACTTTAGCTTGAACGGTTATAACAAAGAGCAGTAAAATAAAAAGTAATTTGAATTGTCCTTTTTTCATGAGCTTATTAAATTTTTATCATTTGAAGGCGTATATACAATCAACTTCGGTATAGAATTTCTAAAAAACCTCTTGATTCACTAACTGAATCTGAATTTGGTATACAATTGTAATCAATATAAATCGCTAAAGTGTCATGGGCTATCTTATACTATCCTGTTGTAAGGTTCCCTATATTTAAACCATTCGGATTTGGAAAATGTTTTCTACCTTAATGGAATAAATATGAAAAAGAAAAACTTTTCGGAGGCACAGATTGTGTTGATCTTGAGAAATTAGGAGACCGGCAGGACTGTCAAGAAATGCCAACGGAGAAACTTATTATTAGCACTAAAAATATTTAATCAACTCATCACATTCTTTTTCAATGAATATTCACTTAAGAAATAAACGACTAATAGTTATGGCATTATATTCAATAATTGCCACAAACTTATTTGCACAAAACCCAATGGTTCATGAGGCGCCTGAGTTAAAGGGACAGTTGGCAAAAGCGATTTCACCTGACGACGGGTATTATTATTGGTTCGGATACTATGATAAGCTATTGTCCGATCCCAAAGACCGTTACGTGTTGGCAATGCGTTCAAACTTTGAGCACCGGACACCTAATCCTGATGATGTTATTCAGGTAGGAATGATTGATTTAAAAAGGGGGAACCGTTGGGATTTAAAATTATTTAGGAACTAGATGTGTTATTGATTTTTTGTGATGGATCAATTTTTAACCAAAGTAGGCCACCAATAATTACAATAACACCAATAATCTGCAAAGGCAACTCCCAGCTTCCTGTTATACTTAAAATATAGCCAAATGATATTGACATTACGGTTGAACCTAATTGACCAGCCATTCCCATTGCACCAGCAACTGAGCCAGCATTTTCACCACCAATATCTGCTGCTGTTGCCCAAGATACAGGTAGCGTAAAATCCTTAAAAGCTAATCCAAGAGATAGTACAATTATTGAAATTGTATTATCTAAAATAAACGTAGCAGTAATCATACAAATTCCTGCCATTATTAAACCAAACATCCCTACCGAACGTCTTCCCCACTTTAAGCCATATTTTTTGGAAAGAAAGTCGGATGAAAAGCCTCCAATAAAACATCCAATGGTTCCAAGGATAAAAGGGAGCGAAGCCATAAATGCAATATCATCGTCCCCTACATTACGCCCATTTTTTAAATATTTGGGCATCCAAGATAAATAAAAATATGCTCCATAAAGTAAGCAATGATACATACCCATTAAAAACCAAACATTTTTATTTTTTAAAATATTTTTAATTGATAGTAAGCCATGCCCTAAAGATTTAACCTCACGCTTGCTTTCGATTAATTCAATTTCCTTAGATTTAATACCTTTCATTTCCCTCGGCTCATCCTTAAACCAGTAGTTCCAAAAGATTACCCAAATAATTCCTAATGTTCCAAAAATATAAAACACCCACCTCCAACCAAAGGTATTCATAATAATTACAGATAAAAAAGGAGCTAATGCACCCCCAATCCTACTTGCAATCCAAATAAATGATTGCGCTCTTCCTCTTTCCCCTTTTGGGAACCATTTTGAAATTACAACTGTTGCATTTGGATAAGCACCTGCCTCACCAACACCAAATAAAAATCTAACAATTAACAAAGCTGTGAAGGTGTATGAGAATCCAGTTAAAATGGTGAATAATGACCACCAAATAACAATACGGGTAAGGATTTTTTTTGGCCCTAACTTATCACCTAATATACCTGTTGGGATTTCAAAAATGCCATAAGCAAATGAAAATGCTGCTAACACCCATCCAAATTGCGTTATCGAAAGTCCTAATTCAGAAGTAATATTATTTCCAGTGATAGAAATTGAAGTTCGATCAAGATAAGTAATTATAGAAAAAATGGACATTACGATGAGTACTACATAACGTTTGTCTAGTGTTAGTCGGTTCATTATTATTTTATTTAATACCTAACAAAAGGCCTGTTACATTAATGTAACAGGCCTTTTGTTAGGTAATCTAATTAATCATACTAAAAAGAATATCTAATACCAAATTGACCTAGCCATCTTGAAGCACTTAGGACTTCTGTAACATCATCATTGATAATATATCCATTTTTTTGAGTATTACCAAAGCTATAAATTGGTTCTTTTGTTCCTGGAGCATACCCTGTGAAATTTAACACTTCATAAAATCCTGGTCCAGCTTCAGTATATCTATGCCCCCATTTCTTATTTAGCATATTAGTGAAATTAGCAATGTCAAAAGTAATCTGGAATGTATGCACTTTGCCTTTAATTTTAAAATTTAAATCCTGAGCAAGTCTTAAGTCAACAGTTGTCTCCCATGGCATTTTAGGTCCATTACGTTGTGCATACTCGCCTCTATGTGCACTTAAATACTTGTCATTATTAATGAACGCATCTAATTGCGCCCACATTGCTGGATTAGTTAAACGAATTTCACTTGAATTTCTAGGAATATAAATTAAAGTATTGCTTTGATTTATCGTCGTTACATCCAAAGGATCATTTGCATAAACATAAGAGAATGGTGTACCAGAAGAACTTGTAAATACTGCATTTACTTTAAAGTTATTTTTCTTGAAAATACCTTTTCTAAGAGTATAGCTAGCAACGCCAATATAGCGATGTGCAATTTGGTCTCTAGAAATAGATGGTTCTAAATTATTTAAACCTGTAACATGTAACTGACGTTGCCAGTTAGTTGTATTAAAAACTGAAACTGATTCAAACTTATTCTTTGCTGAAGTATTGGTGTAAGCCAAGCTTGCAGAAAGACCATTATTGAAAGTTTTTTGTAATTGTAGAGTTGTTGTAAATGAATGTGCATCACTTTGAGCACCAATGTAAGTAATTTCATTAAAACGATTATCTATTGGAAGAGCTGTATTGTAATACCCTCTGTTATCAGCTCCAATTAAATTACCAACAGGTTTACCAAGGTTTAGATTTGTGAAGCTATTATCGTTCAATAATTTTGAATACAACACTTCAAATGTAGCAACGATACCTCCAGGTAATTTTTGATCAACTGCAAAATTAGATCTTAATAATTGCAGGAATTTTCTATTTACATCCATCAAATTTGCTTGATACCTTGCACTTGTTTCTGGCAAACCAGTAAGTTGACTAAATGAAGGTTGAGCTAATGGATCTGGTACAAGTCTCATACTAGGCGTTGCAGTTCCTAATCGTGAATATGAAGTTAATAATCCGTTTTCTTGGAACATTCCAGCAAAAATAGAAGCATTTATTCTACCCATAAAATATCCAATACCACCTCTTATTTGGGTAACCCCTTTCCCTTTAACATCATAATTGAAACCAATTCTTGGATTCCAGTGTAATTGAGTTTTCGGCATAACACCGGTTTTGTAACCATTAAAGAGTGTGCTATTGTCAATTTCTGGAATTGCTCTAGCATTAGCTGTCATGATAGGAGCATCAGCTCTTAAACCTATCGAGATTTTTAAATTATCTGTCGCTTGAATATCGTCTTGTGCATATAAACTGGCAACATAGAAATTAAAATCAGCAGTAACATCTTCAGAATTACCTGTTTTTGAGTAAGACCTTTGAGTACTAAATATTTTATCAGCAATAAAATTATCAACACTTGCATAACGATAGTATCCATAATATTGAGGTACTCTTTTAGAGTAAGTGTACGTTTTTTCTAATTGAAAACCTGCTGTAAAAGTATGTTTACCTTGATTCATGATTAGGTTATCAGTCAATGTCATTACATTATTCTTTAACTTATCAATATCAGGATATCCACCAGCCTCAATTCTGTAAGTTGTTGTTCTGATATCTATCGCAGGAAATAAGACGCCATCATAGGGTTGACGATTATCTTCAACTGAAGTAGAAGAAAATCTTAACATATTTGATATTCTGCTTGAAATTGTACTATTTAACTCAAATGAAAATGAATTAGTGGTACTTACTTGACCTCTAGGTAAATTTTCAAATTGAGCCCTAACATTATCTCTCAAAATATTCGTTATAGATTTTCCTTGAGTAGAATGGAAACGAAACATAAATGTGTTTTTATCATTAATATTCCAATCTAGTCTTCCTAATATTTTATAATTGGAAGGTTTTGCAGATACATCTTCCCATGGTCCAGGATCATAACCGTACTTACTAATTAAATGATCTCTAACTCTATTCATTTCAGCTGCCGGAATAATAGATTGACTAGTTCCTGGCTTATATTGCAATGGTGCATCACTTTTACCAACTTCACCATTAATGAAAAAGAATAATTTATTTTTTATAATGGGACCGCCTAATCTAAAACCTGTTTGTGTTGTTTGAAACGGAGACAACTTTGTTCGAACCGTAGTGTCATCATCAACAGGTGTTTTTCCTGAAATATTTTCATTTCTTAAAAAATGATATACAGATCCTGAAAAATTATTTGAACCACTTCTTGTAACTGCATTTATACTTGCACCTCCAAAGCCAGATTGCGTGATATCATACGGAGATAAATTTACTTGTACTTGTTCTATCGCATCTATACTAATTGGATTTACTCCAGTTTGACCTCCGTTTTGACCATTTGGATTTCGTCCATAAGGATCGGAGTTATAAGCTCCATCAATACGCAAATCATTAAATCGATTCCCAAGTCCAGCAACCGTCAAATTACCATTTCTGAAATTTGCCTGAGGAGTTAATCTTGTGAAGTCTTCAAAATTTCTAGAAACAGTTGGCAAATTCTCTAATTTTTTTCTATCTACATTTGTACCGGTTCCAGTTCTATCAGAATTAAAAATTTTATTAGAAGAAACCACAACCACTTCTTTTAAAGTGCTTGTTTCTAAAGACATTTTAATGTCAAGCTTATATTCTTTACCTAATGTAAGGAATACGTTTTCTTCGACATATTTATCATAGCCTACATAAGTTACAGTAATCGTGTAAGGTCCACCAACTCTAAGACCTGTAAGGTTAAAACGACCGTCTTCACGTGTTACGTTTCTGTATTCTGATCCTGAAGCGATATTTTTTGCAATAATACTTGCAGCACCTAATGTAACTCCTGCAGGTGTTTTCACAATGCCGCTAATGGACGATGAGGTGACCTGTGCAAAGCTTGTTATACTTAAAAACATTAGCATAAACAGGTAAAGATTTTTTTTCATAGCATTTAATCATTTGGTTAAAGATATACTAAATGGATTTAGATTTGATTGTGAATGTAAAAGTTTATATATTTTAATCCAAATATTTTTTGAATACTTTTGTGAAGAACGTCAAAATGTACCATTTGAAATTCATTGATATAACAATAATCACTCAATTTAATTTACACTAATCGACTGATTAACAACTAAATAAGACATGAAGAAAGTTTCAATGAAGAATATTGCAAAAGAGCTAAATGTGTCAGTAACAACTGTCTCCTTTATAGTAAACGGTAAAAATAAGGAAAAAGGGATAAGTGATGCCACGACGAAAAAAGTTAGAGATTTAATTAAGAAAAGAGGCTTCAACCCAAATTCGACTGCAAGAACCTTACGAACAGGAAAGTCTAATACCATTGTATTAATAGTTGAGGATATCGCAAATAGTTTTTTTAGTAATATTGCAAAAAATATTGAGGCGGCAGCACATAAAAATGGATATAAAATATTTTATGGAAGTACAGATAACAATAATTACACCTCTGAATCACTGATTTTAAATATGAAAAATAGTGGTGTCGATGGCTTTATAATTACCCCTACTATCAGTTTATCAGATGAAATTTTGAATTTAAAAAATGAAAATATCCCTTTCGTATTAATAGATAGGGTCCTTCCGGGCATAGAAACAAATAATGTAACTCTTGATAATTTTAAAGGCGCTTTTGAACTAACGAAGCACCTTATAGATAATGGATATGAGCGAATTGGATTTATTACAATTTCTGAAGGTATGTCTCATATGAATGATAGAAAGAGAGGTTATCAGACTGCACTAAAAAGAAAAAAACTAAAAGAGTCCTACTTAGAAGTAAAATTTCAAGATGATAAATCATTGGTAATAGACAGGATTATTAAATATTTAAAAGATAATAAAGAATTGGACAGTTTATTTTTTGCAACTAACTATCTTGGCATTTATGGACTAGAGGCTTTGCAAAAAAATAAATTAAAAATACCCAATGATATCGCAGTAGTTAGTTTCGATGATAATACTTTATTTCAATTAAATACCCCTTCTATTACTGTTGCATCGCAACCAATAGAAGAGATCGCAGCAACTTCAATAGAACTTCTATTAAAAAATATAAATAAAAAAGGGAAGTCACCCCAATGTGTTTCAGTTTTACTTAAACCAACTATTATCATTAGAAATTCAACCACTAAAAAGCAAATATAATTGATTTACTAATTATTGGGGGCTTGCCAAGGAACAGTTCCCCCTTTTTGAATATGTGTAATCATTAGCTCGATTAATTTTTTATAAATATCTGGCTCTGTACTTATTAAATTTTGCTTTTCTAATGTATCCTTTCTTAAATTGTATAATTCATACATTTTGTATGGGCTATTTTGAACTAATTTCCAATTATTCGAAATAACCATATGAATAGCTTGGCCTCCAAACTCTACATCACCTTCTCTTCTTGTAAAAAAAATATTTCTTTCAGGCAGGCTGTCTTGGGAATTTTTTAATATTTTTAATAAACTAACCCCTTCAACAGGATTATTATTTTTGAATTTCAGAATGTCACTTATCGTAGGTAATACATCCATGGTAATTGCCCTCTGATTGTTAGTACTTCCCGCTTGAATATGACCAGGCCAAACAAAAATTGCTGGGACTCTTACACCACCTTCGTAAAAGCTTCCTTTACCTCCTCTAATATTTCCATTATTTGCCTCATTCTCTAATTTACCGCCATTATCACTTAAAAAAATAATAAGTGTATTATCATATTTACCAGAAATTTTCAATTCATGAATAAGCTTTCCTATCCCATCATCCATGTGTTCAATTAATGCAATAAGCTTAGCTCTTGTATCGCTTATTCCAAGCTCACGTTGTTTAATTTTTTTTAGCCAATCCTCCCTAGGTTGAAGGGGAGTATGTGGAGCAGTATAAGCTAAATAAAGAAAAAAGGGGTCTTGCTTATTTTCTTGACTTTTAATATAATCAACTGCCCAATTGGTAAATAAATCGGTTGCATGTCCCGCAGGAGTAATAATATCTTTATTTCTCCTCATGAAATTAATATTATTCCTAAGATGTGTATAATAATCATCCATTTTATCATCCAGAAAACCATGGAAGAAATCAAACCCTTTATCGTTTGGTATATTTGGAGATTCAAGGCCAAGATTCCATTTTCCAACAAGAGCAGTATTATAATTCATTTTTTTTAATAGCTCTGGTAGGAGTATCGTATTGGGGGTTAAATATCCAAAATTAGATGATGGTGTAGACCTTACCAAACCTGGAACACCAACTCTTTCGGGATAACGGCCACTCATTAAAGATGCACGTGTTGGAGAACACACTGAGGAGTTGGAGTAAAATCGATCGAATCTCATTCCACTTGTAGATAATAAATCAATATTGGGAGTTTGAATATCCTTGGTGCCATAGTATGATACATCATGATACCCTAAGTCATCTGCTAAAATGATAATGATATTGGGATTTTTATTAATTATACCTTGCGCACTTGAAAAAAAGCAAATAAACAGTGAAGAGAATCCTAATAAATATACTTTTTTCATATAATTTAATTATTTTTTAGACATAGAAGGAGGCGCTTCCGAAAGAGCACTACCCCATAGCTTATTAGGCTTATCTCCCATTTTAAAACTTAATAGTGCCCCGTTTATAATATCCTTATGATAAAACCAAGATTTATCGAGGACAGTTCCATTTAATTTTGCTGACTGAATAAACTTATTAGTAGCAGAATTGTTTTCTGTACGAATAATTACCTTTTTGCCAGGATAATAATTTTGATCTAAATGAATGGTGATTTCATCAAAAATAGGACTACCTATCTCATATACTGGATCTAATTCAGTCCCTCCTCTCATCGTGAAAATTCCCATTTTCATTAATACTGATAGTGAACCCATTAATCCTTGATCTTCATCGCCACTATACCCAAAATGAGGTGAAAGACCACTATATACTGAGTCTATCACTGCCCTCGACCAGTATTGAGTTAACCAAGGAGCTCCAGCATAATTGAATAAATATGCCATTTGCATACAGGGTTGATTACCATAATTAACATAAGATAATTCAGAAGCATCTAATCCTCCTGCTGCAATATTATTGCCAATTATACCTGCTCTTACTCCATGAACTGAAGATTTAAATTGATTTTTTTCAGAAGCGGTAAATGAATAATTTAATTTATTGACAAATTTTTCATTCCCACCAATCAGCTGAATTAATCCTTCTACATCATGCGGTACAAACCAGGTAGACTGAACTGCATTTGCTTCGACCCATCCATTATCATACAACATAGAATCAAACGGATTTACCCATGAACCATCCATATTTCTAACACGCATTAAGCTAGTAGATGAATCAAATAAATTTTTATAATTTCCAGCTCTCTTTGTAAATAATTGGTAATCACTTTCTTTGCCCAATTTCTTTGCTAATTGAGATAAAGACCAATCCTGATAAGCATACTCAAGTGTTTGACCTGCACCGTCTTGATGTGAGCCATATTTAATATTAGATATAGGATAAGGAATGTAGCCACGTTCAATATAATATTCAATGCCACCACCAATTGTTGTATTATGCTCATACCCTGCTTTACTCATCATTCCACCTGGAAAATGATCTTTTCTCATCCCTTCATATGCTAGGTTAATATCAAAATTTCTTATCCCCTTCATGTAAGCACTAATAATAAAAGGAGTTGTAGTTGCCCCCGTCATTACATAAGTATAATTACCTCCCGCAGGTCCTCTTGGAATTAGACCTCCATCCTTATACATAAGTAACATTGAATTGATAAATTCATTTTTTATTTGTGGATAAACTAAATCCCATAAAGTACTTATGGTCCATTGTGCTCCCCAATATGAATCAGAATTATAATGATTAAATAGAGGTAATCCATTTGTATTTAGTGGGATTTGATTGATACGTTTTATAATCCCAGTTCTATCGCAATATTTTCCATTAACATCACTTACTATTCTTCGGCCTTGAAGGCTATGCCATAAATCAGTATAAAATCTGCTTTGTTCTGTTTTTGTTCCCCCTTTTATTTCAATTTTTTTCAAATAGGTATTCCATTCTATTCTAGAATCTGAAACCACTTTATTAAAATCCCAATGAGGTAATTCAGTGACCAGATTTAATCTAGCTTGCTCAATGCTTACATAAGAAATGGCAACTTTCATTAATCTCTGTTCTTTTTCTTTTGTTGAAAATGAAACATATGCACCAATTTTTTTACCTTGTATGGAATCTAATTCTAACCTATTTATTCCCTTTTCCCAACCTTTCATAGATTTAAATGGTTTGTCAAATTGAATTACAAAATATACCTCTACTGGCTTTGGTCTTCTTCTAGTTGGAGACATGACTGCATACCCAACAATTTCTTTATTATTTATTTTCTTTATGAACCCACCCTCTGTATCAGAAGGTCCTAATTCAACTGAAAGATCTATAAGTATATTACTCTCCTTTGTATTTGGAAAAGTATACCGGTGAAAACCAACTCTTTTGGTACTTGTTAATTCTGCATCAATATTATACTTTTCTAAATGAACCTTATGATAACCTGGTTTAATAATTTCTTTGGCATGTTTAAAAGGAGATCCATAATAGTCTGGCCCAGCAGCACCATAAAGCTTTCCAGTAGTGGGTAAAACAGGGACACCGGATAATTGCCAATCATGAATATGACTAAAAAATTTAATAGAATCTTTATCATATCTATAACCAGCTCCCCAATCACCTGCATATGAATTATCAGGGCTTAAATTAACCATACCAAATGGTCTTGTTGCTGAATTAAAATAAAACCATCTAGAATTTGATGCATCCAAAAGTGGGTAAACTAAATCGACAGGCTCGATTTTTTTTTCTTGTTTCGAAACTTGGGCATGTACATTATTAATTAACTGAAATATTACTAATAATGTATATAGTAATATTTTCTTAACTTTTAGTCCTATTTCAAAATTCATATTTCATTCATATTAATTGATGACTTCTTTTTGTATAATCATACAAATCTAAACCGATTTAGTATGTCTAAATTACATACTTTTTTAATCTACCTGAGTAATTTTACCGATCCCATATAATAAGCTTATTGTGAAATTGTTTATTTTTCCAAAATCCCCACTGCTAAATCATCCTTATACTCCTTTGCTAGTTTCACTAAATCTAGTTTAAGCTGTAAGGTTATTGTATCAAATTCCGGCTTTCCATATAAATTGTTCGATTCTGTTTTGTCATTATTTAGGTCAAAGAGTTCCCATGCGTCGAAAGGACCATAAAACCTGATAAGCTTATAGCGCATTGTTCTTATACCAAAGTGAGGGCAACGTTATGGGGTCGCGGATATTCGTAATAATGATAATACATGGCCTTTCTCCAGTCCTGATCTGACTTGTTGGTTATAAGCCTACTGGCAAAACTTTTACCTTGGATATCAGGAGGAATAGAAATACCAGCCATCTCCAGGAGCGTTGGCGTAAAATCAATATTTACTACCATGTCGTCAACACTGATAGAGTTTCTGTAGGGATCATCATGGGAACATCAATCTGTGGAGGCTATACAACCTGTTTACAGGAGCCAACAAAACCTCATACATCGATAGCTTTCTTG
>Ga0209550_10005632_pt1 | contig 11719 bp, 11 predicted proteins | sample LauGreSuBDMM15SN_2_FD_187567 | JGI IMG/M metagenome (GOLD analysis project Ga0209550, IMG submission 187567) | Freshwater lake microbial communities from Lake Michigan, USA - Su13.BD.MM15.SN (SPAdes) (version 5) | ecosystem: Environmental > Aquatic > Freshwater > Lake | place: Lake Michigan... | reverse complement strand
GTCCCCGACCATGGCCATCTACGATTTTTACCCCTAGGCGTATAGCAACGTCTTGAGTTCCATCACTTGAATTTGCGTCGACCAAAAATAAATTTGAAGGATTGTTTCGGAGGATCGATACAATACACGCCTCTATACTCGAAATTGAATTTTTACTGCAGACTACAACCGTGACGTCCAACTCTTTCCTCAATTCTTCAATCATGTTTTCCTTAGAGCTGGGCGTGCATAAATACTTTTTTGAAAGCCTCTACCGTCAATACTACATCCTGGTTTGAATATTCATATTGACATAGCTCCAATATTAGGAGCTCTTCGTCATGAAGTTTTTCGGCTATTGGACATATTCCTTTAGAATAATCAAAATCTTCCATGTTCTCCCGGAGGCTCCAAGGGAAACTTTTGGAGCCATAGGCTTGCTTCCTTTGGTATAAGGGTAGCAAGTGCAAATTTGTGTAACCTTCTGTTAGTCCTTGCACACCTTCAGCATGCAGGGCGGAAAAAATTTGCGCACGATTCCATTTCAAAACTGATAATTCAAGTATCATTGGAAACATGTAATAAACATGTGAATTCTGCTCAGAAATTTCTGGAATACTAATACCTGCGATTCCACTAAGACCTTCTGCCAATAATCTAGCAATCTCTTGTCGACGCTCAACTAAGTGAGCCAACTTGGAAAGCTGCTTCAAACCTATTGCGGCCTCAATCTCTCCAAGCCGGAAATTAAAGCCAAGCATGTTTGAATAATTCTCCCAGGGGCGATCCTCAAGTACTGCTTCTGCATGATTCCTTATCATTCTTACACGTTCAGCCAGGTCATCATCTTCTGTGACAACGACTCCTCCTTCGCCGCAATGAATATGTTTATGATAATTCAAACTGAAGCCACCTATATGCCCTTTGGTGCCGGTGAACCCTATCCCGCGCTTTGCACCAGGCGCTTGCGCAGAATCTAGAATTAGCTTCAACTGAAACTCTTCGGCGATTTCAAGTAATTCTTCAACATTGCAGGACTGCCCAAATATATCAACAGCTAAAATCCCTCTAGTTCGTGGCGTAATTTTCCTCCTCACTTCTGAGGGGCTGATGCAAAAATCTGCTTTACTAATATCTGCAAAAACAGGAATTGCGTTCCAGTGCAAGATTGCTGCTGCTGTTGCTGACATCGTCCATGGACTTACAATGATCTCGTCTCCTGGCTCAACACCAATCGCTCCTACTGCACAAATTAGTCCTGATGTCCAAGAATTAACTGCAATTGCATGTTTTACTCCAAAATATCTCTCCCAAGCTCTTTCGAAATTTTGAACTTCGGGGCCCCCGTAAAAACCTTGCCCCCAACTGCCTACAAAACCTGACAAAACTCCAGATTTGAGCACTTCAACAACTGCTCCAATTTCCTCTTCCCCTATGTGATTGAAGGGCAATAAAGTATGTGGGACAGCTTTCGACCCTCCGTCTATTGCCAATTTATCAACCATAAAATCCTCAAGCCTTTCTTTAGTTTAACTTTATAACATATTCAAGAGCTGATGTCGCGTCACACAAATTATATGGCTTTTCATGTAAAAACTTTGATAACTCCGTCAAGACATGATACTGGTAATCCTTAAGAGCTGTTGCAAATTCAATTGTTGAATTTCTTTGATCGTTAAGGGAAACGTAGCTCCCAGCCCTAGGAATCCAACGAATTATCTCACCTTCCTCGCTATAGAGAAGAACTCCGTTCTGAAAATTTAGTTCTGCTTCAAAAATGAGTTCTGGTTCTGACAAATTCGGTTGCATTAAGATAATACCATTAGAAAAAACTAATTCACCCGACAAATTAGAATCATTTTTGTCATTTGGATTTGGGAATTGGTCAGCCTTCTTAAAGATAAAGTCAGATCCAAACCATAATTCAAACAAATTAAGAAAGTGACTTGCTGTATTTAGTGCTCCTTTATTATACCGACATTCACCATAGAAGGGTTGCTTGAAAACTCCAGTGGAAATATGATCCTTGATATCAAGAGTTGATTGTGCAGAGTTCCGAAAATAGTTCACAAACACGGGAACTTTAGCAGCTCTTGCAGACTGTAAGAATGCTTCACCCGTTGTTGAATCAATTGCAAGGGGCTTTTCACACAAAATAACCAAAGGAGTACAATTCATTAATACTTCAATCAATGTTGATAGATGTTCTTTGGTTGGAGTCGCTATTATTACCACATCTGGTTTACATTTTTGTAATCCCTCTTCGAGGCTATTAAATGTTTTCACAGAAAATTCTTTTTCAAACTGAATGCTCTTTTCTTTATCTAAGTCAAATGCTCCGATACAAAAGAAGTCAGGATGCTTTTCAGTAGCACGCGCATGTGAAATTCCCATTGAGTTGCCATCAGAATAGTCATAGCCCATTCCAATAGCGCCTAAGCCAATTAAGAAGACACTATTCTTTTGATAAGAAATTTCGTAGACCAACTTTCTTTAGAGAAACAATATCCTCCCAAGGTATTGAGCCCTGAAAATCAATCTCTGTGGCAGATGTCGCAACTGGTAAATCCAGTTGATTAGCCACATACATAGCGTAAGTGTCTACTCCAATAACATAATCAGCCCATGCTAAATCTACGGCTAATTCTATAGAGTCAGACTTCACTCTTTCTATATCTGAAATCATGTGCGCATATTTCTCTTGCTTCTCGCTAGGATGAAATCTAATTCTCAGATTAAGTCTTAAGTCATCGCATAAATCGTATTCATCAAGAAATAGTTTTAGCGCATCAAATTCACTAAAATTCTTGGAGATTGAATTATGGCTTTGTACTTCCAAGATGGGCTCAGTTAAATATAGAACATTTGATTGTCCATTTTCTTTCGTGAGTGATCTCCTAAAGTCCGCTCGTCTTTCACGAATAGACTCAATATAATAATTTTTTTGCAAAACTATTGGTATATTTGGAAATTCTAAAGTAGCTTTTCTTTCTGCCTTTAGGTCTGATACCCATAAAACATCCGGGAGAACTTTTACTCCTTCCCGGATAAATCTCTCCGAATAGTCATTCCAATTATCCAGATAGGTCGTTACTTTCTTTGAACTAGCTACAAATCTTTGTATTCCGGCCCATTCAAAATCAGATTGCCAACCAGTCCCGCTGATTAACTCATCAGACAGGAGAAATAAATCTTCTAATCCATAATTTGTAATCGGGCCAAGAACGCTTTCGAAAATGTTAATTGCTGGTTCTTCTAGAGCAAAAAGATAATTGGAAGGGTAATTCTTAACATACCAGGCAATTTGATTTGCACTTCCAGCATCCTTACTGATTATTCCAATTTTTCTCTCCATTTATGAGTCACCTTTGCGAACCACGTTACTATTTATCTTCAAGAATCTTTTATTTGTATCTAAAAACTCAAGCGTCTCCTTTAGGGAAAATAGAAATTTCTTTGGCTCTAAATTCTCAATAATAGTGGTGAGAAGATTGAAATCCTCAATCGTGTCTAACGTTAAACCTAAACTTGGATTGTAGAGCTCCATCGGTGCAAGTATGTCAAGAATTTTATACAAGTTTGGGTTTTGTCTTATATGCAAAGTAACGTGTTCTCTCTCAAGTGGAGAATGTGCCAAAACTGAAGAGTGTTCCAATACCTTTGTCTTATAGACCTGAACATCCATCCCATCCGGATAGCTTCGTATATTTGAGTTGCTAACATAATCGGCATCTGATTTTAAGTAGCTTTTGATAATACTTGTAACGATTAGGGGATCTATAATTGGGCAATCCCCTGTGATTTCGACTATTAAGTCAACATTAAACTGCTTTGCGGCATCTAAGACTCGTCCAAGTACATCACTTTCACTCCCACGATAAACCTCAGCGCCGTATTTTATAGCGGTCTCAGTAACCAAGGAATCCTCCAAATTTTCTGAAGTCGCAACTATTATCTGATCAAACAACCCAATGCTCTTAAGTCTCATAATGAGTCTACCCAGCATAGGTAAACTTAGAACAGGTAAAAGTACTTTACCGGGCAAGCGCGATGATGCCATTCTTGCTTCAATTATAGCCGCAACCTTCACGCTCTAATTCTATGACAATCAATCATATATGGAGGGGGATTCACATCAATCTCAGCATGATATTTTTTAAAATTTGGCTAGAGGCGTAAAAACAATTAATACTCTCGTTACCCTCAACTTCTTTATCGAATTTTAAACAGCGGACTTATTGGTTTAACTTTCAAGCGATCTTGGAGATCTCTATCAGTAAGGGACCTCGACAGAGATTCTAAAGTTTTTTCATAAGCGGAAATAACCCTATTTAAGTCTTTTCTCGACATTGAAATAGAAATGTTATGTGTGTTCAAAATTAATACACCGTGGGCGAACATTTCCTGCATAAAATATGTTTTAATCTCATCAACAGAATATCCATTTGCCGCATTCCAAGTTAAAAAAACCCAACTAGGATGCCCACTTAGACTTAAGACATTTTCTAGCTCTTTTTCTATAATAATTTTATTCACTTTGTCTGCTAAATATCTGCCTTTTTGGTCTAATTTTTCGGCAATATTTTCCTTAGCATGTTTCTCTAAAACAACTTTTGCGGCAGCAAGTGAGAGTAATTCACCGCCAAAAGTACCTGAAAAAAAGATTTCTTCCATCTCCATCATAATTTCACGCTTCCCCGCTATAACTGAAAGTGGGAATCCGTTTGCGACACCTTTTCCAAATGTTGAAAGATCTGGAATTACATTAAAATACTCTTGTGCTCCACCTCTGGAGAATCTAAATCCCGTTATAGTTTCATCAAAAATGAGTACAATTCCATTTTCGTCACATAATTTGCGCACATCGGTGAGAAAGTCTTCTTGCGGATAGGTACTATTCATCGGTTCCATGATTACTGCAGCAACTTGATTTTGGTGTTTAGAAATAAGCATTCGCAAGGAATCGATGTCATTATACTTAAACGGTTTGGTTAATGCTTTGGTACTTCTTGGTACTCCTTTATCCCGAGTGGTGGAGCCAATGAACCAATCTTGCCAACCATGGTAACCACAAACAGCGATAACTTCACGATGCGTGTAGGCCCTGGCCAATCTCACCGCAGCAGAGGTTGCATCACTGCCATTCTTTCCAAATCTAACCAATTCAGCGCTTGGAACCATGCGCACAATCAAAGATGCAACCTCTTCTTCAAGAACTCCTGGTAGTGAGAAAATCACGCCTTTAAACAACTGCTTTAGTACTGCTTTACTGATATCAAAATCTCTATACCCAATCGTAATCGCGGCAAGGCTATTAACTAAATCAATGTACCAATTACCATCTAGATCTTGGATTTTGCAACCTTTTGCCCGATGAGCATAAAGTGGTGAAACTCCTACTGGATACTGGGTCCGTGACTTACTGAATGTTTGTGAACCAAGAGGAATAACTTGTTCAGCTAACTGCAAATGGTTCTCGGATTTCATATATCTATGCATCTTCTTCACTACTCTCCTTAAATTCATCCAGTAAAGCTTCATTCCGCCTTCGTCCATCAATCGAACTTTTTAAAGTTGGATTTTCGGACAAAAACTCCAACAAGCTTGCCAATCCGAACTTTGACTCCTTACCTTCAAAGGCTTTGAAGATCTGCTTCACAAAGTAGAAATCTTCTAAGTAGTCAACGGTCCAACGCATGGCACTTAGATCTACAAAATTCCGGTAATTCACTGTAGTAAAAAGGTTTTCACGTGAGTACATAGCATACGTCACATGCTCCCTCTCAATTTTAGAAAGCTCCAGGTCCTTTAGTCTACTAAAAGCCGATCTCTTGATTACCTCGATATCCAGTCCATCAGGATACGTTGGGACTATTGTATTGGACAAGTAGTCAACGTCTCTTCCCAAGAATTCTTCCACTAAAGTATCGAGAATTTCGGGCATGACTAAAGGACAATCGGCAGTAAGACGAACAAACACCTCTGGTTGAAGCTCACTTAGCACCAAATCAAATCTCTCCTTAACGTCTTCCAATGAACCTCTTACTGTGGCAACACCAATTGAATCCAAATATTCGCACAAAATGTCATCACTAGGGTCGGTTGAAGTCGCTACAACTAGATGATCGATACTCTTTGCATTCAGAATTCTCATAATCTGCCAATGAATCATGGGTTTACCGTTTATTTGTTTCATAACCTTGCCAGGTAACCTGGTCGATGTCATGCGAGCTTGTAAAATGCCCAAAATCATTTAATCTCGCCCCAACGCCTTGGGTCGACCAGAGATGGATTATGAGAAGAATTCAGCAAATCAAGGCTTATTGTTCCGACCGTAATTGGCGAATCTAAAATAGCCGATAATTGTTCTTTGCTGTTGACTCCAATAACTAAGCGGCTAAAAATTTTCTGTCCGTCAAATATAGAGAGTGCTGCTTGAATCTTGGAGAACCCATTTTCTTGACAGTACTTTTTAAATTTTGAAAAGTCTTTAGGGAACGTTTCAGATGCCGTGCTTGAATTTAAGAGAGTGCCTTGGTGAAAAATTCCCCTAGCGTGAAATTCGATACCCCTTTTTTGAAGTTCTAAGACTAAGCTGTCAAGTAGAAAACTCATATTAAAAAAATTAAGGGGCGCTTGAATTATGTCTATACTCTTGAAGAAAGAATCAATTTCACTAACGTCATAAACTGATATACCAATCTTTAGGCAAATTCCTTCATTTTTTAATTTGACTAGGAAATTGAAAGCATGTTCCCTATTTTCACCATCTAGTTTATGCCAGTTATGAATGAGCAAATATGAGAATGATCTACTTCTCAATACTGATAGAGTGGTTTTTAAATCATCGAGGATGTTATTTTCTTGAGCAAATTTATATTCAATTTTCGTAGCTATCAAGAATTTATGCGCAATATCTACTTTTGCAATATTTTCAAACATGTTTGCATAATTCTGCGCCCCATCAATCTCTTTTATACCCCCTAAAAGTGCAAATGACAGCAATCCCGAAAGGTTCTCTTGGGGAAGTTTAGTACTTTTTACAAAGTGTCCATAGCCTTGCCCAAGTTGTGCGCCGCCTAAAATGTAATTTCTCACTTTCTTGCCACATTTTCAATAAAATTAAGAAAGGAGTTCTTGTTTCTCTCCCAGTTTGCAACATCTAGGACTGATGCCCTTGCTTTTGAAGAGATCTCTTCTCGATTTGCGGCACTCATTTTGCTGATTTCTTCTAAGATGTTAGCAAGATCATTTGCATCACTGAAAAGAAACCCATTCACTCCGTGCTGAATCCATTCAGCATTAGAAGGGAAATTTCTACAAATACAAATCCTGCCTGCGCTTAATGCTTCCAATAAAGAAACAGAAGATCCATCACTAGTTGATGCGGAGACGTATATCTCTGAGTTGCGAAAATAAGTGACTAATTCGCCTTGTTTGTAGTATCCACCAAAATTTACCATCATTGCTGGCAGGTTTTCCTCTACTCTCTTTTTTGCGTCTGCGAGATTAACGCCGTTGCCAAGCATTAACAACTCAAATTCAATATTCCTAACTGTTAGTATCTCAGCTGCTTCCAAAATCGTTTCATTTGAATGCAAAGCCGTCCAATTTCTAGTAGAGATGATTCTTATTTTTCGCGAGTCTAGAAATTCTATTTTTTTGAATTTCTCTTGATCGCAGCCGTAAGGAATTCGGAAGAGTTTTCCCAAATACTGATATTCATGACGTAATGCATCTTCAATGTACTTAGAGTCACAGATTATTCCACTACAGCGGTCAATATTTTTTTTGATTTGCATTTTGTTATCTCGAATTTTTGCCTCTTCATTGATTTCAAAAGCCATACAGATACCAATGATTGGTATCTCGATTTCTTTGGCAATAGCTGTTATCCCATTCGAAAGAGGGGTAGCAATTATGATCGAGGCATCGCCTAATTCTAAAGGATTAGAGTTGTTGATTTCTTTATCTAAAATGTTTTCCTGGATTTCAAAATTTGTTCTTAATGCGCTAATAAAGCGATAGTCGTGTGGTGACTCACTCTGAGATAGGTAGACAACTTTAATTCTCCTCAAAATCTATTCTCCGAACAAGTTGGTCTGCATGGACAGTATGTTTCAAAGTCTTCCCAATCACCGTATCAATATCGAATGGGTCAATTCCTTCATTTGGGCAAGGCCGTAATGCGATTAAATCTTCTTTCAAAATTTGAGCCCCCGATGGAACATCTTTGTTAAAGCGAAGCGCACGGCGTTGAACAACTCTCGCCTCTTCTTCATTAATTTCAACTATCTTACGTCCAGATCCAAGAGATCTCTCAAGTACGCGCGTGTCTTCAACCATTTTCCTCCACGCTTTGGGATCTAAGGAAAAGCCGTGATCAGGCCCTTCTCGCTGCACATCGTCTGTAAAGTGTTTCTCGATTACTCGTGCACCGAGTGCCACCGCCCCAAGCACTGCTATGTGGCCCCTAGAGTGATCAGAGAGCCCAAGAGTCACGAAGGGGAATTTTACTTTATATTCGTTCAAGACTAGTAAATTGAGATAATCAAAGTTGTCCTCGTTGCCCGTATAATTCGTATTGCATTGCATTAACACAATTGGAACTCCAAACCCGGAAATCAACTTTATTGCCCTTTCGACTTCCCAAAATTCACTCGCACCCGTTGCTAATAAGATTGGCTTACCATAGGAGGCCATTGCCTCTAGAGATTCTTTCCATGAAATATCTCCTGACCCAACCTTAAAGTAAGGAACATCTTGAGAGACTTGTTCAATTATGCCTAGGTCATACGGTGCGGTTGAATAATCAATCCCATTACTCCTGCAAGCATCTGCTAACTTCTTGGTCCATTCGACGGGAAGTTCGGCACTTCTATAAACTTCAACTACATCTTTCTTCCAATTAGCTTGATGAGTTAATTTTCTACCCAAGTCTTTAAAGCCTTGTGTTGAAACTATGGTTTCGGCACGAAAATTTTGAAACTTGGCGGCATTCGCGCCATTTTCTGCTGCAAGTTCAATTAGTCGAATAGCTCTTGCGAGTGAACCATCATGATTTGCTGCTATATCAGCAATGAAATATGTAGGGTGAGTTGGGGAAAACATTTGTTCCGAAGGGATGCTCATAAGGCATCATAATATACTCTTTAGTTTTCTCATGCTCTCTTCTATAGGTGCCGGATTAATCCCGATTCCCCTTAATTTAGAGTTATCTAAGCTTAAATCCAGTGATCTCTTCACAGTAGCGTCATAAAGACCGGGCATTAGCAAAGACTCATCAAAATTCCAAATACTTCTAACCATCTCAGCAAACTCATATTTTGAAATTCTGTCGGTACCAACAACATGATAAATACCTTTTTCATTTCTATCCATCAAATCAATGATAATCCTTGCGGTGACATCTACTGCAAGAGGCGTAAAATATATGTTAGTAAAACCTGTTGCTGTAATCTTATTACTCATAGTACGGTAGAAATAGTCAAAAAGTGAAACCCCTTTTGGATTTGCCCCAACAAAATTTACTCTACAAATCAAAGAGTCGGGTGCAATTGAAGAAATCACATTTTCTCCAGCTAATTTAGAATGGCCATACACCGTGGATGGTGTACAGAGATCTTCTTCAGAACTATAACTTTTTTCTCCACTAAATACAGCATCAGTTGAAATGTGAACTAATTTGAAACCAAACAAATTTGATAGTTGTGCTAAGTGCATGGGGACTTGTTCATTTAAAAAAAAGGAAATCTCGGGATTACTTTCGCAAAAATCGAGGTTTGTTGCTGCCACACAATTGACTATATAGTCAGGTCTATAAACTTGAACTATGTCTCCGAGTTTTTCTAAAGACTCTGGAGTCAAGTGTAAACTAAAATGATTATCCGAACTTTCTTGGTTAATTCTGTTTAGATGTAGAACTACCTGATCCCCAAGAGCGGCCACAAAATGGCTACCCAGGAATCCTTGAGCTCCAAGCACTATTGTTTTCACTTAAACCAAATTACTGTAAATTCGCAATATACTCTTTGATTTTTTGCTCTGTCATCCACGAGTCATTAGTATTGGAGGCATATGGTTCTTGCTCTCTGAGTTTTTCTCCTGGGGGAACGATAAAGTTCCATTCTGCTACAACTGGTAGCACCAAAAACCGCTCTTTTTCAATTCTTATGGTTCGTCTACTATCTTCCGCAGAAATCATTTCCTCATGCAATTTCTCACCAGGCCTCACGCCAATTTCAACGATATTCCCTTCAGGGGCAATTGCTTTTGCTAAATCCAAGATCTTCATACTTGGTATTTTTGGAACATACAACTCTCCCCCCTTCATTATCTCAAAGGAATCAAGCACGAACTTCACCGCCTCATCCAAACTGATCCAAAACCTTGTCATTCTTTTGTCCGTAATTGTAATCGGCTTTCCTTGCTGGGCCAGATTTTGAAAATAAGGTATGACCGAGCCACGACTCCCCATGACATTCCCATATCGAACTACGGAAAAATTGGTCCCATAACTTTGACTGTAGTTATTTGCTGCAATAAATAACTTATCGGCAGTCAACTTAGTGGCACCGTACAAATTAATAGGTGATGATGCTTTGTCGGTTGAAAGCGCAATGACTTTAGTGACTCCGGCATCAATACTTGCTTCAATTACATTTTGACTTCCAAGCACATTAGTTTTGATGAACTCCATGGGATTATATTCACCAGTGTCAACTTGCTTTAAGGCTGCTGCATGTATGACAAAGTCAACTTTATGTAACGCTCTGGCTAATCTCGCACTATCTCTTATATCCCCTAGGAACCAACGAAGTCTTTCATCATTTTTTAAATCTTGTCTCATATGGAATTGTTTTAGTTCGTCACGGGAATACACTGCAATTCTACGAACTTTAGTAGTTGACAATAATTTGGAAACCAGTGCTTTTCCTAAAGAACCGCTTCCTCCAGTGATTAATACAGATTTCCCATCAAATATACTCACGTCAACTCTTTCCTTGTTAATCATCGCCATAATCTTATCGCAACTAGGGTATGAACTCTACGAGTAATGAAGTCTTTAGCTATCTAGCTAAAACACACATCAACGCTTCAACCGTCAGTAACGGCGCTGCGTTATGACCCAAATTAACCCTTGCTTCCATGATGGCGCTTATTTTGTTAATCGTTGCCTGTGGTTTGTTGTTCACCGCATAAGCATTAATCTCATTTTCAAGCTCTTTATTAATCAGACCATCATTACTACCCGCCTGCACCATCATGACATCGCGGTAGAACGTGGCAATATCTAAAAGCGCTGCATCTAACCCGTCCCGCACCATGCGCGTGCTGCGAGTCTTTTGTTCTTTTTCTAACTCTTTTATTGCCTTACTTCCCCCACTTACCATGCCACGTCCCGTGGCACCTTTGCCGTAGGCAAGTGATAAATCATCTACTTCCTTTTCATTACGCTCATCAGCTGCCGCATTTGCTTGATCAGTTGCCAGATCAACCAGGCTTTGCGCTGCAGCAAATGCTGAAGAGATTCCTTTTAAAGAAAGTGGCAAGGCCATGATGGTGGTGCGGGTGTTGCGTACCGATTCATTGTTAGCTAAATATCTAGCACGGCCAATATGTCCTTGGCTGACTCGTGCTGCAAAATCTGCCATCGCTGGTGATATGCCATCACGCTTTTGTAGTACTTGAGCAACGGCTGCATTCGATGGTGTGACAAGCTGTAGATGACGACAGCGAG
>Ga0209550_10005631_pt1 | contig 11719 bp, 11 predicted proteins | sample LauGreSuBDMM15SN_2_FD_187567 | JGI IMG/M metagenome (GOLD analysis project Ga0209550, IMG submission 187567) | Freshwater lake microbial communities from Lake Michigan, USA - Su13.BD.MM15.SN (SPAdes) (version 5) | ecosystem: Environmental > Aquatic > Freshwater > Lake | place: Lake Michigan... | reverse complement strand
AAGCCAGGGAACGAAGCCAAACATGTTACGTTGTTACCGTTGCAGCAAGTTCTTCAGCATGCATTTCAAGTCCGTGAAAGACAGTTTTAAAACCGCATCCAGTTTATTTCCAGGCCCTCTCTCCGTTGCACGACGAGCCGAGTAGCCTGCGCCGACGACTGTGCCCAAATGTCTTTTCACGAGAAGCAGGATGAATATTCTTTGGCTACGCTCGGCTCCATCCGCGACCTCCCGAAGCTCTTCGAAGTGGAGCAAGTGCCAGAGCGACCCACGGTGCCGTCACTCGTTGCGCTGCTGCGTTCGCCTGACGAGAACGAGCGCCATGACGCACTGGCCTCCCTGGCTGACATGGTCGATGGGGCCTTTGGTGAGGCTGGCGCGCAGATGGGACTTGCGATGCGCGCCAATGGTGGCATCGCATTGCTCAGTTGGCTGCTCGCCGACCCTTCTCCTGAGGTGCAGCAGATGGTGCTCGTGGTCCTCGGCAACCTTTGCTCAGACTCCGTCGACTACGATTCGCAAGCGACCAAGACGCTGCTGCTTCAGAGCGGTGGCGCGCGCGCTCTGTTGTCGTGCGTGCATACAGAGGACCCGGAGGTCCTTCTCTTCGCCTGTGGCGCCCTGCAGAATCTGTGCTTCGAACCCGAGTGGTCCGAGTGTGCGGTCGCGCACGACATCCACGTACGTCTGGACCTGCTTCTCAATCACGAGGACGCCATGGTCGTCAGGTACGCGTCGGGCTGCCTGCGGAACATCACGCGCTCGCTGCGCATCGACGGACTTTCGGAGCTCGCCGTCTCTGCCGTCAAAGAGCGAACCCTGGAGTACCGGCGTGAGGGCTGGATGAAGAGGCACGCTCGCGCGACGATCGCTCGCGCGCTGCTCGAGATTCCGTCCGAGCTGCGCGAGGCCCGGCATGCCACGGGCGTGCGCCGGCGGCAGCGGGCGGCAAATCTGGGCGAATCGGACTCGCGCCCCTCGACGTCCTCCTCTTCGCGCTCCTCGCGCTCAGGGACCTCTTCGTACGTCACGGCGCGCTCCAGCTGTACTAGCTCGACGGTCGCTTCCAGCTCACCCGATCCAGCTCGACCGTCAGGGTCAGCCGCCGCTGCGGCTGCTGCTTGGCCTTAGTTTCCCTTGCCGATTTGCCTATTATAGCAAGCGTTTTGTCGACATTTTGGCCGAAGCCCCTCTAACGGTTAGATTTGCTCGTCGAACACGCGAAGAATTGAATACTTAGAATCAACGAATTGCACTTCGATTGGCGAGCGGCAGCCGGCACCACGCACGCTGACGCTCACCTCTCAGCCCGCCTCGGGCGGCCGCGCCGGCTCGGGCGACAGTCCGGGAGACCACGTACGATTTGAAAATTGAAATCCAAATGCCGAATTCGATTCATTCCGAGCTGGTGTCCGGTCTACGACGTCTAGGGCTAGGCATCTTATAGGCATCTACGTCTCGAGGTCAATGGTCAGCCCCGCAGGGCTGTTTTGAGTAGCGGCCAGTCGACCACCAGTCGACACTGTCGACAGTTGCCAAGCGCCATCCGACCTTGTGGCGTCGTGGGAAGGACTTTGGTGTACATGTACTCGAGTTGTTCTCGTGGCACGTGGGATGTTGTATGTCAAAAAGCCCAGGCGGGCGCGCTCGTCGCCCGCACACGTTGCCCATGCCCTTGCTCGCTTCGTCAAACATAACATTTGTCGTGTCGCCCAATTGGTCGCTCCCATCCACACAAGGTCGGTGGCAGCAGGCGCCTCGACAACCAAGACCCACGAGGGTGGCATCTCACTCGTGTTCCCGTCCGTGGCCGCTGCGTCGTCTGCCACAACGCGCATGAGCCCGTCGTCGAAATGGAGTCGGAAAGATTCAAGCGCTGACCAGTCGAGCACGAGCAGCGGCAGCGATTCCGGTGGCTGCGGCAGCATAGAGAGGGCAAGAGCCAAGTCGACCACCGCCAGCGTGAGCACCCGTGCACGCTGTGCATCAGGGAGCAGAGCACGGGCCACTGCGCCACGATTCGGGTAATAGAGCACACGACAGATCAAGCGGTAGCATGAGGACAGCCACGCATGACCCAACAACAAGGACCACTACGAGGAGCAGGAAGTTTCGCACGCCACGTCTGCCGTTGAACCAGCTCTGTCCGTGGCGTCGGCGCTGCTTTGCGACGTCCAGGTCATCGTCTTCGAGTGGCATCGCGGGACCGTTCATGTGGTGGCCGACCACAGGCGCGCGCGGGAAGCGTGTGAAAGCAAGGGCCCCTTGGTGAAAGTCCTTTCAAAACTCCTGTTAAAGAATAAATGCCGGTCCGTTCCTTGGCGTATAAATGTGAAATGTTCAAGAAATCCCCTCTCAGGTTTGGGCGTTTCACCTGCAAACTTGGAAGTTTCACTCGTCTTTTGCGCACTTTTGGAACCTCGTTCGCGAAGCACACACCCTTCGCGCATCGTACGGGAATGTCGACGGAGCCACCGGCGGAAGACCTGGACTCGGAGACACTGGACGACTTTCCGATTTCGGAGGAATTGGACGATGCGGCGACTGTGGAGGAGGCAGCGGCAGCGAGTGAAGACGCGAGCGCGCAGCTGCTGCTGGAAGAGCCACCTGCGGAGACAGACGAGATGCAGGAGCTGGTGATACAGTACGGCCGGGCTGCGAAGCACGTGAAGATGGTTTTTAGGGAGGCCGAGCGGGCGGCGAAAGAGGCGGATGCGGCGGCGGCGGTGGCGACGGCCGAAAAGGCCAAGGCCGCCGCCGTCAGAGAGAAGGCAGACCTCCTTTCTGCTGAGCTCAGGGTGAGAAAGCTGCAGGGAGAGGAGGGCTTGATCAGGCATGAGGTAGAAGAGGCGAGGGCCAACAGCCGGACCGCCGAGAAAGAGCTCGTAGATGAGCGCGCCCTATTCGCCAAGGTCCAAGCCAAGGTGACAGCTCTGGACGCCAGGCAAGCGAACGAGCTCAAAGACCCAGCGCGCAAACTCGCAGATGCTACAAGGGATTCTGAGGGCGTGCAGGCGGAGATCATGGCGCTCAAGTCTCGCGGCGTCACCGACGCAGCTAAGTTTGGCGACGAGCTTGGCAAGCTGATGCAAAGAGCGAAAAAGATCGATGAGGAGATTAAGCGGTGGCAGGCGCGCGTGGATCAAGTCAACAAGGATCTCGACGGGGTTCGCAAGGGGATCATGGACGAGGTGAAGGCTGCCGAGGCTAAGTTTGCCAAGGTGGAGGCCAAATTGGAGCCCGTGATCGCCGAGGACGTGACCTGGACTCGGCGTATGGAGAAGCTGATTGTCTCATCTCGCGAGGCCATTGAGGACCTTGAGAGGCGACGCAAGGCGGTGCAGGCCGCTGAGGAGGTGGCGATGGCGGCGACGCTCGCATCCGACGATGCGGCGGAGGCGGCGCGCGAAGCCCGAGCGACGGCCGAGTCCGTCGCCAACACGGCACGGCGCGAAGAATTTGCACGAGTCGCTGCGCTCGACCGAGCCGAACTGGCTTTACGCGTCCAACGAGCGCACGAGGCCGAGGCCAAGTACGCGGCTCGTGAGACCAAGAAGCGGCTCAAGGAGTACAAGCTCAGCCGGGCGAAGATGCAGGAGTCGTACGCCTTGATGCTCGAGGCGCGCGCGAATGCATTCGGCAAGATGGATGACGTAGGCCACTGCGCGATCAAATCGCAGATCCCCAGCTTCCGTCCAGCGAGCCCACGCGCGGACGGGGAGCGCGCCGTCATTGCGCCGATTTCGACGCCCTCACGTCGATCGCTTTCTCCATCCTCTCGCCGATCATCTTCTCCATCGATGTCGATGTCCACATCGCAGTCGTCGTCGTCGTCGTCGACGGCGGCCTCATCCTTGTCTCGGCCACCCTTGTCGCAGCGCTCGACGGCGGAACCGTCGGCCCGTATGCCCGTCTACCCCTATGCGGGGCGCCTCATCACCCGGGCCACTGCGTCTAGCGCGACGGGGCGCAAGGGCTCCAAAAGTCCGAGCGGCCGGCGGCGCCCGAGCGCGCGCAACGTGACGCTCTCCGTGACCAAGGACGGAGCGAGCCCGCCCGCTGCTTCAGAGAGCTCGCCCGAGAAGCAGAAATTGCTCGACACGCTTGCGCCGCCGCCCTTGCTCAACTTGCGCAAGAGTAGCAACCCCAAGAAATTAGCTGCGACTGCCTCGGGCGCGATGGTGGAAGTGCCTGTGTCCCCGCCGCCAGCGTTCCGACCCGATCTGGTCGCCAAGGTGGACATGACGAAACTCGCCATCTTGCAAGAAATTCAGCTTGAACAATGGCTAGAGGAGCTTGATGCCAACGCCAAAGAGTTCCCGTCCGGCCGATCCGATGCGCTGGTTTGGGGTAGGTGAGATTTGATTTCGCGAACGTTTTCTTTAACGATTCCGCGTGGAGCCGGTTTGCTTTTGCGTAATAACGATCACGCGACGAGCCATAACGAGCCACATGGCTTATCGTGGCTCTGAATGAAGCCTCAACACCGGCCCGCCGCACGGTGAAGATGCAAGATCAGCACGGTTCCACGGAGATAGGTCAAACCGGTACGAGGCGCGCGAAATAAGCGCGAAAGAATAATTGTACTTAAGAGGCTCGGGTTGTTCTGAGAGGGAAAGCCCTGAGGGAGAAATGGGTTCCTTTGGAACTGACCTTTTCCTGCAACCTTTTCCGCGGAGCCCGCAAGGCTTTCTGACGATGACGGAACCGATCGAGGGCATCGTCTTCGACCTCGACGGCACGCTGATCGATTACGAAGGCGCATCGCACATCGCTCTCGCGATGCCATTGCAGCGCCGCGGCTACAGCTTCTCGTGGGAGCTGCACGCATCCATCGTAGGCACTAAGCCCGAAGACTGGAGTCGCAACATCCTTGAGGCGCTCGGTGTCCCGCCTGAAGAGCTCACGCCCAAGCAATATGTCGCAGAGTACTTTGAGGACATTGCTGCGCTCTACGAGACCATCCCTGCTTGGAGCGGCTGCCTCGAGCTCTTGGTGGCGTTGCAGGAGGCAGGTTTCCCAATGGCGATTGCGACCTCATCTCCTCGTGCATCCTTTGATAAGAAGATGCAATTTCACGCCCCGCTTCTGACCAAGATGAGCGCCGTTGTCACCGGCGATGAAGTGCTCAATGGTAAGCCCTCACCTGACATATTCCTCGAAGCGTGCCGCCGGCTCGGCTGCATCCCGAGCCGGTGCATTGTGTTCGAGGACTCGCCGCTGGGCATCTCTGGTGCGCACGCAGCGGGCTGCCTTGCAGTGGCCCTTCCAGACGCGCGCATGCCGAGCAACGAGGCGCGCTTCACGACGCTCCACCCACGCTGGGTGTTGCGGGACGGCATAGGCACCTTTGACGTGGGCTCGCTCGTGCGCGTCCCGCCGTCGCTCCGGAAGCCGAGCTCCATGACTGGCGCCGTCGTGGGCGCCATGACGACGAGTCGGCTGCTCTTGCTCACGATGTGCGGAGTCGGCATTGGATGCCTGCTGGGATTGGGCATATCGCGGAGACGCATATGATCAGCCCTGAGGCGAGGTGCCGCGTGTTCGCTCGCTGGAGGAGTGTCAGTGTGGGCTCAAAGTCAAAAGTGCCGTTTGTGGGCCCTGTCTTGCGTGCGCGCGCGCGCCGCGGGCGTGCACCTCACTCTCCTTAACGGAAAAGAAGTTCTCGCGAAAAAAGCTCGACCGTGCGTGACTTGACTTGACTTGACTTGTCCTGCGTGCCACGTCGGCGCTCGTTTCGCGAGCGCTACCGGTACCGGTAAGAATCGGCCCGCTTGACCGAGGGCGGCCCGACGCTCTCGCCCTTCCGTCCCTCTCACGATGGTCGCCTCGCCTCCGCGCTCCGTTGTGGAGATCACGATGAGGTGCGAGCCCGCTCTCCACCCTTGTACCCGATCGCTTGACCGTCGGCGGTGTTCTCCCGCTGAGGGTCCGCAAGCGCGCTCCGCAGGTGGTTTTCTGAGCAAGCTGCGCAGATACGCGCTGGCGTCTCGCAATACACCGCTGGTCAGCGTGCGACGGCAGCCGTGGTTCAGGCGACTTCTGGAGTGCATCCGTTGCGCCATCACCCCAGCAAGGCGCGAGGGCTCGAGCGGGGTCGAATCACCGCCCGAATCGTGAGGAGAGGCCGCAGCAGCTGAGCCCACCATTCGACGATTGAAGGATCTGATCGACATGCGCGAGGGCCCCGGCCCGTGTAAGTCTAGGTACGGTGGACTCTGGAACCAAGCGTTTTCCTTCATCTCTGGTCTCTCATACGGTACGACACTGGCGTTGCCGGTCCGAGCCAACGTGTGCACGCACGCGCTCGGGCGCACCCCACGCTCTCTCCGAGAGCTGGCGGCTCGCGGCACTTTTCTCTGCCCGCGACGCGTGCGCGGCATGGCGCGCAGGTTTCGCGTCCTCGGGCGTCATTCGTCGCCGTCGGTCGTAGTCGCTAAAGAGAGGCTGGAAGAGGGTTGCACTGGGTCGACGTCGCGTTGCGTGCGGGCACGGCCCACGGCACCCACGCCCCACGGCAGGTGGGCGCGTGCGGTCCTACTTGCGCGGCGCACGAGGCCCGAAGCGGCCGCCATGGGCGGCACGGCACGCTTAGAGCTCCGATTTGGTCGAGAGCGCCTTGATTGCCGCAATCATGGAGGGCGCGAGCGTCTCTTCTGGGAAGTCGTCACCTGCTGGGTCCTCCTGGCCCATCGGACCCTTCTCGCTCACCTTGTGGATCTTGATGCTGCCATTCTCGATGTACATGGCGAAGCGCTTGCAGCGCGGGTAGCCGAGCACGGACATGGGCCCAGGGTGGCTGAGCGTCATGCCCAGGGTGGCGGTCACCGCACCTGACGGGTCACCCATCATCGAGATGAAGGAGCTCTCGTGAACCTTCTGATCCTTTGCCCAAGCCTCCATCACCGCGCCGTCGTTGACGCAGTATATGATGACTTCGTCGATGCCGAGCGCCTTGAGGTTCGCCTCCTCCTCAAGGTACCCTGGCACCTGCCGCGTGGATCAGGTGGGGGTGAACGCGCCTGGAAGACCGACGAGGATGACCTTCTTGTTGGCAACACGCTCAGCGAGATTGATCTTCTGGGGCGGGAAGCCGAAGTCGAGGACGAGGCGTGAGTCGATCTTGGATCCGACAAGTGACTGGCACACGAGGACGCCCGCAAGCGCAAGGAAGGGCGCCATCGCCGATGCTTCCGACGCTCTAGGTTCTCGACGCGCCGCGTTTTGTAAAGTTTCGCCGTCGACCCAAACACATGAAGAGAGTCGCTCGCAGTGTGCAGAATTGCGTAACGATGCCAGACGTTTCAAACATGCAAGTTAGCGACTGCAAGTTGCAGCATCACGAAGATGCTGGCGACCGAGGAGCTGCCCGACTTGCCCTGGTGGTCGCGCACGTACGCGGGCTACCGCGAGCGGTTTGTGGCGCCGTACGAGCTGACACTCGGCGGCGGCCGCGTTGTCCTCAGCCTTGAGCAGGCGCCGTGCGTCTCGGCCGAGCACGCCAGAGCGGCAAAGGCAGGCTCAGATGGCTCTTGCACTGCGAGCACGGTGTGGGATGCGGGCATCGTGCTTGCGGCGATGGTTTACGAGCAATTTATGTTGATCGACGGCGCGCGTCGCGCTGCAGAGGAGGACGCCACGGATTGCAGCAGACGGCGCTGTCTCGACCTCGGCAGTGGCACGGGGATTGTTGGCCTGGCCGCCGCTGCGAGCGGCGGCTTCTCGCAGGTCGTGCTCACTGACATGCCCTCCGTAGTGCCGCTGCTGGAGCGCAATGTGGAGAGGAATCGCTCAGAACTGGTGCACGATGGTCGCTGCGGCCTCGAGTCGGTGTCGCTGCGTTGGGACGATGCAGCCGAGCTGCGCAGCGTTGCCGCACTCGGGCCGTACGAGCTCATCGTAGGTGGCGATCTGCTCTACCGTCCGCAGGTGGTCGAACCGCTGCTGGCTGCTCTAAGAGCGCTCGTGGGACGTCGTACGACCGTCCTCCTCGCCGCGTCGTTGCAGCACTCGCCAGAGACGATCGACCTCTTTGTCGACGCAGCGGCGACGGCAGGATTTGCCATCGAGAAGCTCGGCACTGGCTGTCAGAGCGCTGATGCGCAGAGCGATGAGGTGAAACTGCTGCGCCTCACGCGCCGTAAGGGTACCAAGGGCACCGGGAGCAGCAAGCAGCGAGACGCTGGCGTCGGCAAGGGTCCCAAGGCCAAGAAACTGTGCCTTGAGGGTCCAGCGGGTGCCTCCAAGAGCGGCGGCGGCAGCAGCAGCAGCATGCCGCGCGCAGTCGACTACGTACAGTAGGATTCCTATGACGTCGACCGCGTTACCGCGTGAGCAGGGCCTTGCAAGCAGGGCCCATGACCGATGACAACCTAGAAATATGACATATGGGATCCTGATGGTGGAGTCGTAGCAGTACCTTCTACCTACCCGCGATCCAACTACGACATCGACGGTGTATTTCAGTATTCATAGAGAGTAGTGGTACTACATGTACCCGTAATAACGTTCACGTATACCGAACTCTTCACACTTCAGACAATGACTTCAGAGTGACTGTCGTGTTCTCAGCACGCCATCTTCAACTTCATGGCCAACTTGGTTGGCTCGATCTGCTCAGTTCTGCTCCGTCAATTAAATTGACGAAGCCGGCTTAGTCCTCTATCTGTTTTCGGAAGCTCATGGACGCCAAATTTAGTCATCCGCGGAGAGCTCTCATTCTACATTGTTATGGAGCTTCGCCGACGCACCGCGGCCGATGCCAGCAACGTCTTGGCCTTGGGGCTGGCGCTCCATGTGGCGCTCGTGACGGGGCAGACGTCCCTCTACACCTGTCTCGTGCGGGAAAGGAGCGAGTGCAGATCACTGGATGACTCCTTGGGTGTCCACGCCAATCTGGCATTGTGCGCTGCGCAGTGTGCACGGACCAACGGCTGCACATTCTTCATCTATAGAAATCCATTATACGAAGAATCAGGCGATTGTCGGCGCGAAGCCACCACGAATGCTGCCTGCCCGGAAGGATTTCTTTCTGCCCCCAGCTACGATTTTTACGAACTATCCAATTCCAGCTGTCCTCCTCGGCCATCCCCGCCGCCCCCGCCGTTTCCTTACCCCCCCGGGACTATCGTCGAACACGGGTGGACCCCGTCACCACCTCCTGCTGACGTCTGCGATGGCCGCAAGGTGGAGGTCTTTGGCTTCGCCATGTTCATGCTCGGCTTCATTGTTGGCCCTCTGACGCTCGCCGGATGCTTTTATGGCTACCAATCATACCGCACGCGGCACAACTTGCGCACGATGGAGTTCAAGGCAACGAATATGACCGTCAATATCCCGGAGCACAACGAGATTGGGCGTCGACATGGACGTCACGAGAACGCCGACCTGTAATGTCGGCGTGCAGCGATAACATCTAAAAATGGAGCGGTGAGCCCTAGAGCCCGCGTGCGTGCACTGTATCACGTGTATAGGAGCATGATTCTGAAAAGCGCGTCGTCCTGAGCTTCGCGGAAAATCCTCGAAGATGGCCTGAGCGCCTGACCTCCTTCCGATCGATCGATGCCGATGAAAATGCGTCTGCTGTTCTTCTCGTTCTTTCTTGCGCTGCCCTCGTTGCAGGCTGCTCAGGGTGGTTCAGTCGCTATCGTAGGTGCCACCGGCGCAATCGGCCGCGCACTCGCCCGTCGTTGTGTCGCTGCCGGAACACGTCCGTGGCTGATTGGCCGCGACTTGAGCAAGCTCCAGGCGTTGTCAGCTGAATGCGGTGGGGCGCCATTTTCAGTCATCGACGTGATGGCTTTAGATACTATCGCATCAGGTCTCAACGGCCAGGTGCCTGCGGATTGCAAAGGCTTCGCTTACTGCGTTGGGGACATTGCTCTTAAGCCCTTCAAGCGGGCCGTGCCTGCCGACTTTCTCAACTGCTTCTCCTTGCACGTGGTTGGCGCCATCGAGGTGCTCAAGGTCGTCGAACCAGCGCTCAAGAAGAATGGTGGTTCGGTCGTCCTCTTCTCGAGCGTTGCGGTGCAGCAGGGGTTCACGAATCACGCAGTCGTGTCCTCTGCCAAGGGCGCGATCGAGGGCCTGACGCGTGCCCTCGCCGCTGAGCTCGCACCTTCCAAGGTGCGGGTGAACGCGATTGCACCGTCCATCTCGCAGTCGGCCATGGCGGCGCCAATACTCTCCAAGGAGGAGGTTGCGGCCAAATTAGCCAAGGAGCACCCGCTCGGCCGTGTGGGCGAAGCCGAGGATTCAGCGGCTCTGGCTTACTTTCTGCTCTCGAATGACGCAAGCTGGGTGACCGGCCAAATCATCGGCGTAGATGGCGGACGGTCCGCCGTGGCGTGAGCCTCACTAACCGGATGAAAATACCCTACCTGCGGATCGGCGGTGGTTGGTGATTCGAGATTGAGTGCCTTGTGCGCGACCGTCACGTGCATCGAGCGGCCCCGGTGACACGGGCGTCGTGCCAGATGCACTTAATTTGAGATTGCGTTATTATGTTATCAGAGGCGGTGCCCGCACAAACCCATCATTGAAAGGAAGCTCCGCATCATCATCATCATCCATCATCCGTACTCCCGAACCGGAAGCCCTAACGCGTTCGAGCACATTCCTACACGCTCAGATAACAATTTCAGAATCGAGTGGTTGCAGACCTGCGGATCCCGAGCGTGCGCTCGGAACTATCGCCCCACTGTGCTGCCTTAGGCGTGTCTGGACTCGGCTCGCGCTGCACGCTAAAGGCGAGCGCGAGGGCGGCGACGCGCTGGTCGAGCTCGAGGATCTTGGGCAGTTGCACCTCCTTGTCCGACAGGTTTGTGCACATGACGTCCGCCGAGCTGAGCTTTTCGAACGCCTTCTGGGCGGTGCAGTTCGACCACTCCTCGACAAGCGACTCGACGAGCGCCTCGGGCGCGTTATGCACGCACATGATGCTGCAGCGGCGGTGAGCGTGGCGTGCGCTGACGAGGCCTTCCGGGGACACGTCCTGCATTGAGAGCCACGCCTCGAAGTTGGTCCAAAATCGAGAGAGGTATGAGCGGTCGGTGAGGATGAGCACCCCCACGCCGAGGTAGAGCAGGTTGACATTCTTGAGCTGCAGCCGGAACTGCTGCCGCTCCGCCTCATTCCTTGCGTCCGCCTCTGCCACGGTGCTTCCTAATTTGGCCATGGGGCTTCCACAGCCCATCGCCTGCGGCAAGCAGCAGTAGTCGATCCACACCTGCTTGATGTGCGGCCTCTGGATTAGGAAGGCGCGGATGGCCTCGAGCTGCACGCCGGTGGGATCGGGCTCCTCGCGCTCGTCCCACCGATGGCTGACTGCGAGGTGATCGGACGCAAAAGAACGCTTGCATGCGGCCTCGAGCGTGATTGTCTCCTCAATCAGCCACTCGGGGTGTCGCTGACGCAGCAGCTGCAACGGCAGCATCCTAGGCATCGCTTCGGCGCTGCTGCGAAGCGCTTCCGCGTCGATCCACACGAACGGGCAGCCGTGCCCTTGCTCCGCCTGCCCCTGCACCTGCCGTGACTCGGCCAGCCATGCCTTCGCAGCCGCAATCTCGTCGGCCGAGATACTTGGGTCGGGCATCGCGAGAGCAATCTCGAGCTCCGAGGTCAAGACTCCGAGCGGCGGCAGCCGGAGCTGTTCGCGGAGCACCCCGCCCGGCAGGTAGCACGAGACGCGAGAGAGCTCAACGGCATCTCCCGGCCGGCC
>Ga0209550_10005624_pt1 | contig 11726 bp, 9 predicted proteins | sample LauGreSuBDMM15SN_2_FD_187567 | JGI IMG/M metagenome (GOLD analysis project Ga0209550, IMG submission 187567) | Freshwater lake microbial communities from Lake Michigan, USA - Su13.BD.MM15.SN (SPAdes) (version 5) | ecosystem: Environmental > Aquatic > Freshwater > Lake | place: Lake Michigan, USA... | reverse complement strand
TTGAATTTTTAACTTCATTTATTAATTAATATCAAATATTAAAATCATTAACGATTTTTTGGTTTTTGAAAATGTCCTCTTTCGACGACCCTTTCGTCTGGCATTAATGGATCATCTCGGTCTTGATTGGAGGGGGGGGTTCGCTTCGATTGCGGTTTTGCGGTGCTGTACCTGGAGTAACCAGATGTTTTTTGCTCACGGATTCTTGCCTGTCTTGATTAGATTCAGGTATTAAACTTTGAAAAAAATTAGATACACCAGAAATAATTGAGGTAAAAGAATTAACAACTAAAGAATAAGTAGCGCTCCCGGGGTTTTGTGTCGGAGGAAGTGGACATTTTCGTGATGAAGCAGTAATTGTAGAATCATTACTTAAAGAAGAGGATTTAGTATTATGACTCGCCTTACTCTTAGGAGTATTGTCAGTGTTTTTTGGCATTAAATTTTTAACAATATCAGATATTTCAACATATTTATTTTCCATAGTAAGTTTTAGATCTAAATATTTATCATGCACAGTAGATATTAGATCTAAAGGAGCTGATGCCGGAGAGTTAGAATTTTGCGATGAAGCAGTTTTTGGTGTAGCTTCACTTAAAGTTTCATCCCTAGAGGTATCGTTTTTTTGCTGAGGTTGTGGCGGTATTATACTTTGAAAAAAAGCAGATATTTTATTATATTTATCAAGCACTGCATCATGTGCAGTAGATAACAGATCTGTTTCCTTATCTCCATTGAGGTGAGGTTTAGGAGCTTGCAAATCCTGCAAACTAGCGGTTTTTTCAGATGTGCGATCTTTGTTTTCTATTCCTTCTTCTCTCAACCCTTCCAGATGAGATTCTGTTACGAAAAAAGCAAATTTATAGATAGTGAGACTGGGTTTTTTTTTATCACTGGGTTTTTTTTTATCATCTTCATAATTTTCATCTTTGCAACCCTTCCATGTATTAATATTTGAATATTCTTCTATTAATTCATTAAATTTATTTCTTAAATTCGGACTATCGGGACGAAGGTTTTTAGAAATATTTTTTTCTTCACCCTTTGAATCATAAACAATTCTATATTGTTTTTTAAAAAATTTGAATGCGTAATCTCCCTTATCTTCCCGCAAAAATAACTTTTTTCTTGATTCTTTATCCTCCATTTTATCGGGAAAACCAAAAAAAATTGAAAGGCTATCTATTATCGGAGGATTGCTATCGGCCATAAATATTTAAAAAAGTTTCAGTTTATTAAATAATTTTTTTTTAAGAAATAATTGCCAGAATTTCTTCAACAACTTTTTTTGAAGTGATTTCAAAATGGTTGAATAAATCTGAAGCGGGGGCTGAAGCGCCAAAGCTTTTCATGCCAATAAAAATACCGTCATTGCCGATAATTTCGTGCCAGCCTTGTTTAACGCCAGCTTCAATCGCACAATAAATAATTTTTTTATTTAAGTCGCGCGATAAAATTTTATCTTGATAATTTTTGTCTTGATTGTCAAATATTTCTTTACACGGCATTGATATGACGCGAACATTAAAATTTTTTGTTGATAAAATTTCTTTAGCATCCAAAGCAATTTGTAATTCTGAACCAGTCGTGATAATTACAGCATCAGGGTTTTGGCAATCTGAAACAATATAAGCGCCCTTGTCATAATCGTGAGTATCTTTAGTGACGAATTTTAAATTTTGTCGCGATAAAATTAATGCCGAGGGCGTTTTATTATTTTGTAAAGCCAAGGCGTAACAAGCAAGAGTTTCTTCGGTGTCAGCTGGGCGAAAAACATTGAGATTTGGAATCGAGCGAAGCATCGCCAAATGTTCAATTGGTTGATGCGTTGGACCATCTTCGCCAAGCCCGATTGAATCATGAGTAAAAACATAAATTATAGGCTGATGCATTAAAGCAGAAAGCCTCAAAGCCGGTTTTAAATAATCTGAAAAAACTAAAAAAGTTCCGCCGTAAGGAATAAAATTACCGTGAAGAGCCAAACCGTTCATAATAGCTCCCATGGCGTGTTCGCGCACTCCATAATGAATATAGCGACCGCTAAAATCATCTTTAGAAATTGATTTTGTAGCGGAAGTTTTAGTTAAAACTGATTCGGTTAAATCAGCCGAGCCACCAATTAAAGAAGGTAAATTAGTGGTTAAAAATTCTAAAACTTGTTGCGAAGATTTGCGTGAAGCTTGAGTGGTTTTTTCGTTGCTAATTTTGGTTTTAAATTCGGCAATTTTTTGCGAAAAATTTGAGGGTAATTTTTTTTCTAAAATTTGTGCAAACAATTCACGAGAATTTTCGTCAAGTTTTTGCAAATTTTCTAATGAAATTTTATAGTTTTCGAGGCAACGATTTGAAGATTTGCGCCAAGTTTCTAAAATGTCATTTGGAATTTCAAATGGAGCAAAATTCCATTGTAAATTTTCACGAGTTTTTTGAATTTCATCTGTGCCAAGAGGTGAGCCGTGACATTTTTCGCTACCCGCTTTTGAAGGAGATCCAAAGCCGATGGTGGTTTTGCAAGCAATTAAAATTGGCTTGGTTGAATTTTGCGCTTGGATAAAAGCTTGACGAATTTGGTCAAAATTATGACCGTCAATTGAAATTACATTGAAGCCAAGAGCTTCAAAGCGCAAAGACATATTTTCTGAAGTTGAAATCGAGGTTTTGCCATCGATTGAAATTGAATTATCGTCCCATAATAAAATTAAATTATCGAGATTTAAATGCCCAGCAAAAGCAAGAGCCTCTTGGGAAATACCTTCCATTAAACAACCATCGCCGATTAAAGCATAAATTTTGTGATCAAAGATTTTTTTGCCAAAACGCGCTTGCAACATTTTTTCTGAAAGTGCCATACCGACAGCATTGGCAACGCCTTGACCAAGAGGACCAGTCGTAGTTTCGATGCCAGCAAGTTCGCCATATTCAGGGTGGCCAGCGCATTTAGAATGAAGTTGGCGGAAATTTTTTATATCTTCAATTTTTATATCTTCGTAACCACTTAAATAAAGAGCGCCATATAATAACATCGAGCCATGACCAGCGGATAAAATAAAGCGATCGCGATCGTGCCAGTGAGGATTTTTCGGATTAAATTTTAAAAATTCGTTGAATAAAACCGAAGCAACATCGGCCATTCCCATGGGCATGCCGGGGTGACCAGAATTAGCTTTTTCAACTGCATCAATTGCTAAAAAACGCAAAGCATTTGCGAGATTTTTATTGCTCATTTTATTTAGAATTTTAATTTAATCATTTAAAGCAAAGTTGAGAATTATTTTATTACAAATACATTTTTTAAATTGCTTATTTTATTTTTAAAGCAAGACTAAATAATGATTGTTTTTAAAGCAAAGATTAATTAATTTTTTTTCAAAAAAAATGTCTTCTTCAATAATTTATAAAATTCGTAATTCTAAAAAAGGAATTTTGCCCGTGTTTAGATTATTGCCAAATATTGTTACGCTGGTAAGTCTCTGCATTACTTTAACCGCCATTAGATTTTCAATGGTTGGAGATTATTTGATGGCAACTTCATTGCTAATATTCGCTGGATTTTTAGATGGAATTGATGGCCGTTTGGCACGATTTTTTAACGCCTCAAATGATTTCGGAGCACAACTTGATTCTTTGGTTGACTTCGTTAATTTTGGCGTCGCTCCGGGATTTATTGTATATTTTTGGGTAAATTCTTATGGCGATATTTTGGGATTTGATTGGGCGATGGTTTTGATGTTTGCGGTTTGTGCTTCGATTCGTTTGGCGCGCTTTAATGTTGATCTAAAAGACAACAAAGCCAATCCAATTTTAGAGAAATATTTTTTCAAAGGCATTCCCTCGCCAGTTGGAGCCGCTCTTGCCATGCTTCCAATGGTTTTATTTTATGAATTTGACGAAGGTTTTTATTGTAATCAAATTTTAGTTATTTGCTTTTTATTAACATTGGCAATCATGATGGCAAGCCGTGTGCCAACGATTTCAATCAAAAAAATTCCGATTAAAAATAACAATTTTTATTTAACTTCATTAATTTTGGGCTCAATTATTTTTGGTTTAATTGTGCGTCCTTGGCTTACTCTATCAATAATCGGAATCATATATTTCTTCTCGATTCCAGTTACAATTTTTTATTTCGTAAAAATTTCTAATCAAGCAAAAAATAAATAAATTATGAAAAGAATTTTGATTATCAATGGTCCAAATTTAAACCTCTTACACCTAAGAAAAAAAGAAATCTACGGTGATTTAAAACTTGATAAAATTGCTTCGGATTGTCAAGAAGTTGCCAAGCAAATTGAGGTTGAAGTTAATTTTGTTCAAACTAATCACGAAGGCGAAATTATCGATGCCATTCAAAGCGCAATTGAGCATTTTAATGGAATTATTATTAATGGTGGGGCTTTTACGCACAGTTCGGTTGCGATTCGTGATGCTTTGGAAATTTTCACTGGTCCAAAAATTGAATTACACATTTCCAATATTTATAAAAGAGAAGATTTTCGTAAACATTCTTTTATAAGTCCTGTGGTCGATGGAGTGATTTCTGGTCTTGGAGCGCATGGCTACACTATCGCTCTTTTTGCAATAAATAATATGATTAAATAATTTTTTTAAAATGCTTCCATTAAAAATTTCACAAATTTCTAAAAGCTTTTCTAAAGCGGTTCTCGATGACATAAATTTTGAAGTCCAGAGTAATGAGATTTTTGGTTTTATTGGCTTGAATGGTCAAGGAAAAACCACTTTAATAAAAATAATTTTAGATCTACTCGATCAAGATAAGGGCGAGGTCGAAATTTATGGAGTTTCAAGAGTTTTGCCTGAAGCGCGTAAAAAAGTTTGCTATTTGCCCGAAAAATTTCAGCCATCAGTTCATCAAACTGGGCTTGATTTTCTAAATTTTGTGCTTGGTTTTTATAAAATTAAATTCAACGAAATTGAAGCTTACGAAATTTGTAAAAATCTCGAACTTAATTACGAAGTTTTATCGCAAAAAATCAGTAAATATTCCAAAGGTATGACGCAAAAACTTGGCTTAATGGCAGTTTTTTTGTCAAATGCTGATTTAGTTATTCTCGATGAGCCCATGTCAGGACTTGATCCACAAGCCAGAATTTTTCTAAAAAGAGAATTAATTGCTTATAAAAATAAAGGCAAAACAATTTTCTTTAGTTCGCATATTTTATCGGATATGGATGAAATTTGTGATAATATTGCAGTTTTGCATAATTCAAAAATCCGTTATGTCGGAACCCCACTTGGCTTGAAGAAAAAGCATTCAAAAGACAGTTTGGATCACGCTTTCTTGAGTGAAATAAATATAGAATCATAACTATTTTTTATTTTTTTAAAAAAAAATAAATTAGTACTTGATTTAATTTAAAAAAATAAAATCATAATGCCTATTATTTTTTTAAAAATATAAATGAATTTCAAACTTTTTTTTAATGTCAGCACAAATTATTAACGGTAAAGAAATAGCACTATCAATGCACATAAATATTACACACCGCGTTGATGATATTAAGAAAAAATTTAATATAACGCCAACCCTTGCAGTTATTATGGTTGGCAATGATCCAGCTAGCGAAATTTATGTTGGTAATAAAGAAAAATCTGCACATTCAGTGGGCATGAATTCAATTCAATTTAAACTTTCGCAAGATATATCTGAAGTTGATTTGATTTCGAAAATTGAAGAATTAAATAATGATAAAAACGTTCACGGAATATTGGTGCAATTGCCTTTGCCGAAACATATCGATGCTAAAAAAGTTATTCACAAAATTAATTATAAAAAAGATGTTGATGGTTTTAATGTTGTGAATGTTGGAAAACTCTCAATCGGTGAAGTTGAGGGGGTTGATAAAGCCATGATTCCATGCACTCCAATGGGCTGTATTCATTTATTAAAGTCTGTAAAAGGAAATGATTTGGCGGGATTAAAAACTTTGGTAATAGGCTCTTCCAACATTGTAGGCAGACCTCTCACTCGTCTATTGATGCTTGAGAGTTGCACGGTGACGGTGGCTAATCGAAGCACTAAAGATTTAAAATCAGAATGTTTACAATCTGATGTCATATTTGCTGGTGCCGGAGTTCCGAATTTAATTACTGCGGATATGGTAAAAAATGATGCGGTTATTATCGATATCGGTATTAACAGAGTTAGTGGTGAAAACGGTAAAAATAAAATTGTTGGAGATGTTGATTTTGAAGGGGTTAAGAAAGTTGTTTCGGCCATTACGCCAGTTCCGGGTGGAGTTGGGCCGATGACAATCGCGTATTTGTTACAAAACACCTTAGATTGTTGTCTAAGGTTGGTTTTAAAAAATTAATTTTTCATTAAGGAGTATCATGTCTAGCGACATTAAACATATTTTAAGGCAAGCAAATTCAGAAGTTAGAAGCGAAAACATCGCTAAAATTTTTAGAAAAAATAAAAAAGTTTTATTAATAATTTTATCAGTTGCGATTTCTTCTTCAATAGCTTTTACCGCGTTCAAGATTAATAAAAAATCACAACAAGAAAAATATTCTGAAATTTTGCATCAATCAATGATCGATCAACAACTTGGTGATGTTGAAAAAGCTAAAGAAAATCTTAAAAAAATTTACGATTCAGCTTCGGCGCCTAGTGGCGTAAAGTCTTTGGCATCATTGCGTTATGCAGTAATTTTGCTGGAAGAGGGCAAAAAAAACGAAGCAATTAATGTTTATTCTGAAGTAAATAAATGTAGTTTTTGCGATAGTTATATCAAAGAATTGGCGGGTTTATTGATGGTTAGAACTTTGATGAATGATGAAGATTCAATCAATAAAAGTGATTTATCTGAAAAAATTCTAGCAATTGAAAATAGCTCAAAAATTTTGCGTTATTACATTGCAGAACAAAGAGGTAATTTGGAGATGAATAAAAATAATCTTGAAAAAGCCTATCAAATTTTTGAGATGATTGCTAAAAACCCTGATGTGAAAGAAAATCTTAAAAATCGTGCTGCAGACGCTATGAAAATGGTTATTCAAAAGGGCTACGAACCAAAAAATTCATAGCCTAATTTTTAAAAAATTATGTCACCAAAAAACTCAAATTTTTTTAGAAAAATACTTTTTGTAATTAAGAAAAAGAATTTTTTGGAATCAATAAATATTTTTAATGTTTTTGACAAGAAATTATTATTTATATTATCTTTAGTAATCTTAGCAAATTGTAGTTCTGAAAAAAAATACGATAAAACTAAAGCGGTTCCGGCCGTTGATTATGTAAGCGATATAAAGATTGATGAATCTTTAAAAAATATTTCTATTCAATTGCCAAAAGCGCAAATAAATCAAAATTGGCTTGGCTCCTCAAGTAAAACTAATCAACAAATTGAAAATATTTCTAAGGATTTTTCTTATCAAGAAAGTGGTGGTTATTTTAATAAAAGAAATGAAATAAACCTTAGGCGCACTTGGTATAAAAACATTTTTTATTATGAAGATTTTGCTAAAAGTTTTGTTTATTCGCCAATAATTTTAAATCAAAAAATATTTAATATTGATAGCTCGGGAGATGTAAGTGCTTTTGATCTCAAATCAAAAAAATTATTGTGGCATAAAAGGGTTTTTGAGAAATTATGGCTTAAAAATTATAAAGTTGCGCATTTAGGGGCTTGTGATGATAAATTATTTGCAGTGGCTGGAGTCAATCAAGTTAAGGCTATAAATCAAAATGATGGTGAGCTTTTGTGGCAAAAAGATTTATCAGTAATTTTTAATTCAACACCAATTTGCGATGGTGAAGCAGTTTATATTTCCTCGAGCGACAATAAAACTTTTGCACTAAATGCTAAAAGCGGTGAAATTAAATGGATTCATTACGGAATTTCAAAAGCTTTGGCAATCTTTGGAAGCGCTCAGCCCTTGGTTTATAACGATTTTTTAATTGCCTCATATTCGTCGGGCGAAATTTATGCAATCAATAAAAAAACTGGCGAAAGCTTGTGGACGCAAGATTTAAATTCAAATCAAGCACATAATTCTGATTTTTTTCTTAACGATATTGATGCCACGCCATTGGTTAAAAATGATGTGGTTTACGCCATTGGAAATGGTGGTTTGATGAAGGCAATTTCATTAAAAACCGGCGAAGATATTTGGAAAAAATCTATCGCTTCGGTCGTTGATTTTTGGTTGGCGGGAGACTTTTTATATGTAATTAATAGTGACAATAAATTATTGGCGGTTTATAAAAAAACTGGTGGAATAAAATGGATTGTTCAATTGCCAGATTTTAAAAATCCTAAAAAAATTGCTACCAAATTTAATTATATTGGCATTATTATGGCGGGAGATAAATTAATTACTTCGCGCGAAGATGGTGAGCTATTTATTATTTCACCATTTGATGGCAAAATTGAAAATACTTTTTCATTAAATAAAAAAGTTTTGCATGTGCCAATTATTATTGAAAATAAAATGTATTTCTACGGCATGAACCGTTACAAAACTAAGTTAATCGAGCTTGAATAATGTCAAAATTACCCGATAAATATGATGCCAAAATCATTGAAAATAAATGGCGCAATGAATGGCAAAAACACAAAATTTATCAATGGCAAAATGATTTGCCAAAAAATCAAACTTTCGTAATCGACACTCCGCCACCAACGGTCTCAGGGCTTTTGCATATGGGTCATGTTTTTTCTTATACTCAAGCCGATTTCGTTGCGCGCTACAACCGCATGAGTGGAAAAGATGTTTTTTATCCGATGGGTTTTGATGATAATGGTTTGCCGACCGAGAGATTGGTTGAAAAAATTATTGGCAAAAAAGCCGGAATTTACGAAAATGAAAATGGTCAAGGTTCCTTTGTTACCAAATGTCGCGAAGTAGTTGACGAAGCCGAAAAAGAATTTGAAATTTTATTTAACGAAATTGCGTTATCGGTCGATTGGGAGCAAAAATATCAAACAATTTCGCCCGAATCGCAAAAAATTTCACAAGCTTCTTTTGTTGATTTATTCGATAAAGGTTTGGTTGAAAAACAAAATCAGCCAGTTTTTTGGGACATTTCTGATCGCACGGCTCTAGCTCAAGCCGATATTATCGATAAAGAAGTCGAAGGCGAAATGTTTTTTATTGATTTTGCAATTGATGGCAAAAGTGAGACGTTAGAAATTATGACGACCCGTCCGGAGTTGCTTCCTGCTTGCGTTGCGGTGATGATTAATGGCGCAGATGAACGCTATAAAAATTTGATCCAAAAGCCTTTGAACCAAGAAGGCGAGGGCGAGACCGGCTCTTTTGCAATTACGCCAATTTTTGGCGTCAAAGTGAAAATCATCGCCGATAATTCGGTGCAACTCGATAAAGGTACTGGAGTTGTAATGTGTTGCACTTTCGGTGATGAGACTGATTTAAAATGGTGGCGAAATTATGAATTGCCTTTAAGAGAAATAATCAATGATGATGGAACGATAAAGAATTTAATTAATGTTGAAGATGATGAAAAGCATAAAAAAGTGTTTGAAAATTATGCAATTATTTGTCCAGCAAATGCCCTTTTTTTGATTGAAAAAGAAATGATTTTAGATTCAAAATCTTTCATAGAAAATTATCAAAAAATCTCTAATCAAAAAATCAAAGAAGCTAAAAAAATAATTGTCGAATTATTATCGAACTCTTCGGTCTTCAACTCCCCTCTTGAGGGGGAGTCAAAATCGCAAGGCGATTTTGGTGGGGAGATAAAAAACTCTCTTAAATCACAAAAAATTACTCGTCCCGTAAAGTGCGCCGAGCGTTCAGGCGTCCCGATTGAAATTATTAGTAAGCCACAATGGTTTATTAAAATTCTCGATAAAAAACAACAATTAAAACAAAAAGCAAGTAAGTGCAATTGGTATCCAGAATATATGCGCGTGCGTATTGAGCAATGGATTGACGGGCTTTCATGGGATTGGTGCATTAGTCGCCAAAGATTTTTCGGCGTTAAATTTCCGATTTGGGATTTAAAAAGCTTTAACCCCGAAGATTCTACCCAAGTTAAATGGGGAGAAGAGTATTCATATGATCCTCACTTAGCAAGTAAGCAGATTAATGCCGATATTTCGCAACTTCCAGTTGATCCAGAGATTGATATTCCTCTCGGCTTTACCTTGGTTGATAAAAGTGAAATAGAGTCCGCAAAAACAAAATTTTATACCGATAAAAATTATTCAATTAATGAATATGATTTTAATCAAAAAATCGTTAAGGATTCGAAAGGTAAATTATGGTTTTTGTATCCCGAAGCCGACATCATGGACACTTGGGCGACCTCGTCAATTTCGCCACAACTTTCGAGTAAGGGAATCTCCGATGAAATTTGTTTTGACAAAGCGCGTCATGAAAAACTTTTCCCCGCCGACATGCGTCCGCAGGCTCACGAAATCATTCGTACTTGGGCGTTTTATACCATCACCAAAGCCTATTTACATAGTTTAAATAAAGTCAAAAATATTGACGGAACTTTTGAAAAAAACAGCGATGGCTCAATTAAATTGCAAGAAAATGCCAATGATGAAATTTCGATTCCGTGGAAAAATTTGATGATTTCGGGTTGGTGCTTGGCTTCCGACAAAACTAAAATGAGTAAATCGAAAGGCAATGTGGTGACGCCGACTGCTTTAATTCAAGAAAAATCCGCCGATGTTGTGCGTTATTGGGCTTCAGCCTCTAATCTCGGAGCCGATATTGCTTATAGCGAAGATATTTTTAAAATTGGACAAAAATTAATTACTAAATTATTTAATTCGGCGAAATTTTGTTCGCAACATTTTGCGGTTTTAGAAGAATATTTTAATGTTTCAACCACTCAATCTTCATCGCAAAATTCCATCGAAATTTCGGATGAAAAATTAGCGCAATTAATCACCGAAACTTCAGATATTTGGATTCTTTCGCGCTTAAAAAAAGTTATAGAAAATTATCAAAAACAATTTGAAATTTTTGAATATGCTCGAGCGCGTGAAGTCGTCGAAGAGTTTTTTTGGAAAGATTTTTGCGATAATTATTTAGAAATTTGTAAAGTTCGTTCTTATGGCTTATCGGCTGAAAAGCTTGCCTTAGTTGAGCTTGATGCACCGCAAAAACAACAAATTATTGCCAAACAATTAAGTGCGGTTGCAACTTTGAGTTTATGTTTAAAAAATATTTTAAAACTTTTCGCGCCTTTTATTCCGCATATCACCGAAGAAATTTATGCTACAATTTTTCAAGATGAATTTGCGCAAAAAAAATCAATTCATGCTCGAGGAAATTTTGCGCAACTTCCGCAAATTTTAAGTGCAATTAACGCAGAAAATATTGAAAAAATTGGTGATGAATTATTGGCGATTATTTTTGAAGTGCGTAAATTTAAATCGGAAAAAAATCTGTCGATGAAAGTGCCAATTACAATTTTAGAAATTGGCTCAAAGCTTGATTTATCTAGTGTAAGCGCAGATTTACTTAATGTTACAAATTCACAAAAAGTTGAATTTATTTTTAAAGATTTTCTAGTCGAAAATATTATTTTGTAAGATTTTCAATGCGTAATTCATAACTTAAAAATAATTAAAGTTTACTCACCATGCCCAAGTGCCGGTATCTGTTTCAAGCCACTTATTTGCGAGTGGACAAGTTGATTCACCAACGCCAGTGCAACCATTTGTACTCTTAGACCAATTATTATCAGAAACCCAACTAGTACAACCACCCTGTGGATTTCG
>Ga0209550_10005623_pt1 | contig 11726 bp, 10 predicted proteins | sample LauGreSuBDMM15SN_2_FD_187567 | JGI IMG/M metagenome (GOLD analysis project Ga0209550, IMG submission 187567) | Freshwater lake microbial communities from Lake Michigan, USA - Su13.BD.MM15.SN (SPAdes) (version 5) | ecosystem: Environmental > Aquatic > Freshwater > Lake | place: Lake Michigan... | reverse complement strand
ATTGAGTGTTCCGGTTGCATTTACTTCGTGAGTTGCAACTGGATTCTTTAAGGAGCGTGGGACAGATCCACGTGCCGCAAGGTGAAAAATCGTTTCACAGTCTTTGAGTGCTACTGCCAACGACTTTGGATCTGTGATTGAAATCTGGTGAAAAGTAGCTTTGTTCTGGTCGACATTAGAAATCAGCCCAGTGCTTAAATCATCCACAATTACAACTTCATATCCTGCGGAAATCAAGCGATTTGTTAAGTTGGAGCCAATAAATCCGGCTCCACCAGTAACCGCCACTTTTCTCATGTGGGTAATTCTAAGGGCCTAGGGGCAACTTCCTTGAATCTCTGCCGTTTATCTGCAGGCGAATGCCTTGTCTGATTCTGACTACAATTAGCATTCCGAGTATAAAAACTGAGATAGCTAGGGGGTTCCATGAGCCAGCATGAAAAAGACGAGAACCTTGATCAGCAAGTAATTGATAGTTTTGGTCATGAATGGGCTGCCTTTGATTATGCCGAAAGTGAAACTGATGAGGCATTAGATTCTCAGTTTTTGGCATATTGCACCCCTATTGATTTGAGTCAGTTCAATGCAAAGTCCTCAGTGGCTGCAGATTTTGGTGCGGGTAGTGGTCGTTGGGCTTCTCGACTATTGCCGTATTTCTTTTTAGTTTATGCACTTGAACCCAGTGATGGCGCAAACAAAGTTCTGAAGAATAAATTTTTAAAGGAATCTCGTATTAAGATACTTCAAGAAACAGTTGGACTTAATTCAATTCCCGCAGAATCACTCGATTTAGCAATGTCACTTGGTGTGCTCCACCATATCCCTGATACTGGTTTAGCAATTAAGGATGTTGCTTACAAGATTAAAAATGGTGGAACCTTTCTCTGCTATTTGTATTACAAATTAGATAACAAGCCTCTTTACTACCGTGGGCTGTTTTGGACTTCAAATTCACTACGTTGGGTGATCAGCCGACTTCCCTATGCCATGCGCAGATTAATTGCCCAAACCATTGCTGCCTTGGTTTATCTTCCACTGGCTCGCACAGCAAAACTATTGAGCAATTTAGGAAAAAATGTTTCGAACTTCCCTCTACACCACTATGCAAATATGCCTTTTGTGATGCTTCAAAATGATGCCTTAGATCGTTTTGGAACACGTTTAGAACAGAGGTTTTCTAAGAGAGAGATTTCTGAGATGCTTGATAATGCAGGGTTTGACTTATCAACTCTTAAGTTTTCTGGTGTAGAACCTTTTTGGACTTTCTCAGTTAAAAAGCCTTAGCCGACCCTCACAACACCACTAGGTGTCATCCAGTGCACGGCAACAATCCTTATCTCACCTTCAGTATCGGCTGGGCTTAACTACATAACCTCAACTTCACTGCCAAGAATAGTTACTAGGTCATTTCCTAGCTAGTCTGTGTTGCGCTTTTCATCTACTGCAATTTCAACTTTAACAATCTTTGCAGTTGCTTTGCCATCTGTGGACGGGTGATCAAATGATTCCCACTCATTAAGGAATGGAGGTTCTTTTTCTACTAGTGTTCCAAGAGCGCTAATCTACTTCCGAGATAGCTTATGGTCATCAGCTTCGTACGCTGGTCATTTAAAGATTGATAACCTATGCGCTCCCTAAACCTTTGAAAATCAACCAGCTGAAAAAACCCATGAACTAAGCACCACTTTCTGCGACATGCTTCGAAAGACCTTTACCAAAAGGTGAAGCATCTAATGCAGTTTGAATGATGTACCTTAAACAAGCTAAATTCTGCTTTTTAGGCAACTCTCAATATCACCTAGGCATAATTCTTGTGCAGTTGCTTCATTATTCATCAACTTTTTCCACCAAATAAATGCCATTTTGGCTGCCTGTTCTTGACTAAAAGAAGGCCTCCAGTTTAAGTGTCTTGAACTCGCATCCGAATTTAGATTCAGACTGAGAGATTCTGTGCTCTGGGAAGGGCTTAGATCTTCAAAATTAAGTATTAGCTCTGAAAAATACAGTTTTGCAAATTGGGTAATTTCTTTGACGGTGAGGTTTCTATCTTTTGGTCCAAAATTGAGATTTGTCATCTCGCGATTAGAAAGTGCGTATTCTAGCAACAGTAAGTATCCAGTTAACGGATCTAGAACATGTTGCCATGGTCGAGTGCTTTGTGGGTTTCTAATTATGACAGGATTGCCAGTTAATGCCCCCCGAATTATATCCGGAATAATCCGATTTTCGGCAAAATCTCCGCCACCAATTACGTTTCCAGCTCGAACTGAAGTCACTCTTGGCCCACCAGATATTTTTGCTATTTGTTGCCAAGCAGTGACAACTGCCTCTGTTGCAACTTTGCTCGAACTATATGGGTCTTTCCCCTCCAGGGGATCAGTCTCAACAAAAGCCCTTCCAGAATTATCATTTTTGTAAACTTTATCGGTCGTAACAATAATGATAGCTTCAACAAAATCCCTTTTAAATGCAATATCCAAGACATTTACTGTTCCTACCACATTGACATCAAAAGTTTCACGAGGGTTTTCATATGACCTAAGTACTAGGGGTTGAGCTGCCATATGAATAATTGCTGATGGCCTGTGTAGATCTATAAAATTCCCTAGCGTCTCATAATTTCGAATGTCCGCAAACACTTCAGGGATAGACCCAATGCGCTCTGCGCGGTCATAAAGAGAATCCTTTTCCGCTTCCAATGAATACCCAACGACAGGAATACTCAAGCGTTCCAGTAAAAAGGTCATCCAGGTGCCTTTAAAGCCCGTATGACCAGTTAATAGTAATGGTCCCGGCAACTCACGCAAGCGTTGTCCTAGTGGAAATTCCATAGTTGAACTGTAGTCTTTACCCACCAAACAACAAGCAAAGCACTGCTTTTGTGGCGCAGTAAGGGATGAAATTGAGTGAGCGCTTAGACTCAAGTATTGACCGGTTAGTGGCTGACGCATTCTCAGAATTGCACCCATCAAAGAGATTCGTAGCTGGTGAAACTATCATCCCAGTCACTGGAAAAGTTTTTGGGCCCGAAGAACTTCGTGCAGCAGCAAAAGCAAGTTTGGATTTTTGGTTAACTTCTGGGCCTTATACAGAAGAGTTTGAATCACGCTTTGCAAAAACTGTCGGAATGCGCCATTCATTCATGGTTAACTCTGGATCATCAGCGAACTTGCTAGCGCTTACTTCACTTACAAGCTCAGCTCACGGTGATCGAGCATTAAAACCCGGGGATGAAGTCATTACTGTCGCCGCTGGATTCCCAACAACCGTGACGCCAATTCTTCAAAATGGATTGGTGCCTGTTTATGTGGACGTAGATCCTGAAACTTATGTTGCAATTGATGAACAACTGGAAGCTGCCATAGGGCCAAAGACGAAGGCCATCATGATGGCTCATACTTTAGGCAATCCCTTCAATTTAGATTTTGTACAGTCGTTAGCAAAAAAGCATAATCTTTGGCTTATAGAAGATAGTTGTGACGCTCTGGGTGGCACATATCATGGGAAGAATCTTGGAACATTTGGTGATTTTTCAACTTTTAGTTTTTATCCTGCGCACCACATCACGACCGGTGAAGGTGGTGCGGTTTTAATTAAAAAAGTTGCTCATAAACGAATTGTTGAATCCTTCCGCGACTGGGGAAGAGATTGCTGGTGTGCCCCAGGTTGTGACAACACATGTTTGAAGCGATACGAATGGACCCTAGGCGAGCTACCCAAAGGTTACGACCACAAGTACACATATTCGCATCTTGGTTATAATTTAAAATCCGGTGATATTCAAGCTGCTATCGGGCTTGCACAGCTTGATCGCCTTGATTCTTTTGTTGAACTTCGCCGTCGAAATTGGGCGTATCTTCTAAACGCACTAAAAGACTTAGAGGAGTTCTTGGTCCTCCCAAAGGTAACTGAAAATAGTAATCCGTCTTGGTTTGGGTTTGCTCTCACGGTTAAACCGAATTCACCTAAAACTCGAAATCAGATTGTCCAAGAATTGAATGCAAAGAAAATCGGCACGCGCCTTCTATTCGGCGGTAATTTGCTTCGCCAGCCAGCATTTATCGGCACGCCACGTAGAGTTATTGGTGCGCTTGAAAATACAGACCGCATAATGAATGACACTTTTTGGATTGGTGTTTGGCCAGGTTTAGATTTAAAAATGCTTGATTACGTTATTCAGTCACTCGAAAACATTATTGATGCTTCTTGATATCCTTGTCTTGGGAAAGGCGTTAGACTATGAAAAGACAATTGCAGTTTTCCTCCAGTCAATAATGAAGAAGAATAAATAGTAGAATTCATTAATGAAGTAACTAAAGTATTTGATGAAAATCCCGAATTTATCTGGCGACTAATTTTTGTTGAAAATGGGTCAACTGATCGCAAATTGCAGCTGATAAATAGTTCGCGAGAGGCGAGAAAAGATTTGGACATTACTTGACTATCGCGAAACTTTGGCATGGATGGTGGACTTTCTGCAGGGCTTGAATTCGCAAGGGAAGATGCAGTAATCCTTAGGGTTTCGGACTTATAGGATCCACCTTGGGCCATTCCGTTGTTCATTGAGAAATGGAATGATGATTTTGATAATATTTTACAATCGTTAGCAAACGAATTGTTAAACCACTACTTCGAAGAATCAATTCTCATATATTTTATTTTCTAGCGAATAAAATGACTGGGGATCTAATGCCTAAGAATGTCAGTGATTTTCGGTTAGTATCTATGCGTTGTTATCAGCAATTAATCAAGTTGAAAGAAGTCAATCTGATTGAGTAAGGTACTTAGCAACTTCTAGAACCATATCCTCTTGGCCTGCAACAACTTTCCGATTCCCAAGTTCGCTGATGATAGCTAGCGGTGAAATTCCAAATTCAATTGCAGTCCGTTGAATCGGTTTTAGAAATCCTGAAAACAAACCAGCGCGGCCGGTTGCTATGGTCAAACTGTTACTCACTGGTGAATTGGCGAAAGATTTCAATGACTTGTCTGCCACCTCAAAATATTCAGATCCTTCATAATCAACGAAGCCCAAATCAAAAAGTAAGGGGATAACTAATTCAATTTGAGCATTTCCAGCACCTGCGCCGAATCCGGCAATGCAAGCATCAACGATTCTCGCACCTGATTGGACGGCAACAATGGTATTTGAAGTTGAATACCCCAAATTATTGTGGGCATGGATTCCGGTCGGTATTTCTAACTCAGAAGTCAAGATTTCAAAACGCTCCTTGATTTGTGGTGGGGTGAGAGAACCCGCGGAATCCATAAGCATCACTGCTTCCGCACCAGCATTTTGCATTAGCTGGGCCTGTTGCAGGAATTCATTAGGAGTTGACATATGACTCATCATTAAGACCCCAACTGCATGTTTTCCTATCTCTCTGACATAGTCAAGATACCTAAGTGTGGTATTTGCTTCAGTGCAATGTGAAGCAATTCTAAAAATATCTACTCCCGAATCAATCGCCAAGTTAATGTCGCGCCCAATACTCGCAATGCCGGGCATGACATGCACCGATAATGATGCTCGTTTTAGGGCTTCACGTGCCGTCGAGAGTGCTACTGCATCAGAAACGGCAGACTTGCCAATATGAAAAGAGCTAGCTCCTAATCCATTTCCATGTCCAACTTCGACCCAATCAGCCCCTGCTGAATCAGCCCATTTCGAATAGCTCCGAATATCTTCTTCACTAATCTTGTGAGATACAGCATGATTCCCATCCCTGAGAGTTGCATCCGAGATTAATACCTGTGACGCTTCCTTCTTAATGAGCATTCTTAAAACTTTCTTTTGATGATACTTCTTCTGCGGCCGCAATGGCTGCAACATTAATAATGTCCAAGTTGCCAGAATATTTTGGAAGAAAATCCCCCGATCCTGAAACTTCAACAGCAAAATGTACTGTGTCTAATCCAAAAACCGAGGGCGAAGCGATTAAGCGTATATTTGGATTGCTCATATTCATGTGGGCGATTCGATCGTTCAGGAGTTTCTCTATATTTATTACATCCAAATCTTTACCTGAAACATAGATGCTTGTATGCATTACGATTTCGGGTACGGCAGGGTTGATAATCAAAATCACTTTCACATTTTGTAAGCCAGTCTCAGAAACAATTGCACGCTCAGTATTAGAAATATATTCATCTAAATTCTTCCTCGTTGCCAATCCGGCAGAATTTGATGCAATTGTTGTTACAACCTCCACAGCTTCTAGCTGATGACTTATTCCAAGGACATGAATAAGTGGAATAGAGGTTTGCCCACCACAAGTAACCATATTTAGGTGAGATTTATTGTTAATCAATTCTGATTTTCCCGTAACCAAAGGAATGTAAAAATCTCCTAAAGGAGCAGGTGTGAGATTTATCAATGCTACTTCTTCATCTCTCAGCGCATCAGCAATTAATACATGTTCTGATGCCGATGTAGCATCAAAAACAAGATCAATATTATGAATATGGGCTTTTAAGCCCTCTAAGCCCTCAGCGCTGGTCTGAATTCCCATTTTGCTGGCGCGCGATAACCCTGGCGAATCTGAACGCCGACCAACCATTAGTGTGCACTTTAGGTGCTTGCTTCGGCGCACTTTATATAGGAGATCCGTCCCAATATTGCCAGAACCAATTATCGCAACTCGTAAACGATTACCTGTTGACAAATCTCTCTCCCTACACCCTTTTCAGTCGAAGTCTAGTCATATTCGTCTTTCTGCGACAGAATTCCGGTATGGTTTCCCTTAAATTAGTAGTGACGGAGTGACTATGACCATGCAGGATAATCTTTCGAATATTCCCGTTGTCATTCTTGCAGGTGGCTTGGGCACTAGATTGCGTGAGGAAACTGAGTTTCGGCCAAAACCGATGGTAGAAATTGGAGACCGTCCTATTCTTTGGCACATCATGAAGTACTTCAGTAGTTACGGATTAAAGGACTTTATTATTTGCTTAGGTTATCGCGGTGATGTAATCAGAGACTATTTCCTAAGTTATCAAACCAGAAATATCAATTTGTCATTGAATTTAGGCAAAGAATCTAAGACTAGTTTCCTAGATCAGCACGATGAAGATGATTGGAAAGTAACTCTGATTGAAACTGGTAAAGCTAGTAGTACTGGTAGCCGTTTAAAACAGGTTCAAGATTTCATTGGGGACAGAACATTTATGTGCACATACGGTGATGGTCTGGCAAACATAGATTTAGAAGAACTTATAACTTTCCACCGATCTCATTCTGGCATTGCCACGTTATCGGCTGTGCATCCTACAAGCCGCTTTGGAGTAGTCGATATCCTGGAAACAGGTAAAATTGGGGAATTTCATGAGAAACCAATTGTAGATGATTGGATTAATGGTGGATATTTCGTTCTTGAGCCTTCAGTTTTCGATTATTTCACCGATGACGGTCCCTTCGAGGAGACTCCTTTAAAATCTCTTGCCAAGTCAAACAACTTATTCGCATACCGCCACAACGGATTCTGGCAACCGATGGACACATATAGAGAATACCTTGAAATGAATGAACGATGGAATTCAAAAGATACTCCATGGAGGCGTTGGTAGTCAGCTAATGAATACAAAAATTGAAATAGGTGCTTGGAATACACTGGCTAATGTCGACATAACAATGGTTTTGGCTGAGTGTTTTGATTTTGTTTACATTGATCTGGAGCATGGATTTAGATCCATCAGCGACCTCACTGCGACACTGAATATCTACAATTTGAAGAGTGTCGAATACTCCGTGAGAATAAGAAACTTCGAAGACCCACTCATTCAGACCCTGTTAGATTTGGGGGTTCGTAATTTCATTGTTCCTCAATTGCGGTCAATGGATGAGTTTAATACTTTCAAGAAGAAGATTGTATTTCCGCCACATGGCACGCGTGGTCTACACCCAAGATCCAAACTCAACGCTAATATTCCAAGAGGTGAAGCATTAACAATTACGGTAATTATAGAAACAGTTGAAGCACTTGGCCTACTTGAAGAATTCGCACTTGATGATTTAGTCTCTGGACTTTACCTTGGGGTTTTTGATCTATCAATGGAGTTAGGAATCCAGGAGGGACCCTTTTCAGAGGGGCTCACGAAGTATTATGGTGAGGTAAACGATATTTGCAAGAGTACAAATAAGCAATTCGTGGCGATGCTTCCAGAAGGTGAGGATTTTTCTTTTGTGAGAGCCCATAAACTTGATCGAGTTGTTGCAGGAATTGATTCAATATTACTCCATCATTTTTATGCAAGCTTTATTTCGAATTTGCGCAGTACTTAAGATGTCAGCAGATATTCGGGTAGCAGATCTTGTTGTAGATAAATTAATTAGTGCGGGAATAGATCATTTCTTTATACTGGTTGGTGGAAATGTCATGTATTTAAACGACGCCATTCTGAAAAGTGGAATCCCGTACACCGCATTTCACCATGAACAATCTGCAACTATGGCGGCTGAAGCGTACGCGCGATTACATAATAAAATTTCATGTGTTGTTGTTACGAGCGGTCCTGGAGCGAGCAACGTCACTACTGGAGTTGCGGGGGCTTTTTATGATTCAGCTCCAGTTTTAGTAATTTGCGGGAACCCTAAGAGTACGGACCTTCGAATGATTGAAATGCCTTTGGGCGTTAGACAGGTTGGAACTTTTGAATTACCAATACATGAAGTGTGTAAATCGATAAGTAAATTCTCTGAACTAATCACTTCAGTAAGTGAGGTTGAGCAGGTAGTAAGCGATGCAATTGAACACTGTGTTTATGGACGGCCCGGCCCATCTGTGATTAATTTCCCTTTGGACATCCAGGGAGCGCTTATTTCACCCGATGTTACTGAAAGTAGTAACGCTGATTTATCTCTAGACAGTAAATTGCCTGAGAAAACTTTGGAATTCCTTAGTGACCTAGTCTTGGCTTTTAAAAATTCAACCTGTCCAGCAGTTCTGATAGGTCACGGCGTCAGAGTATCTGGAATGGCAGAGATAGTCTTGCAAAAGTTAAAGGAGCTCAATCTCCCCGTTTTCACTACTCAATTAGCCAAAGATTTCATTCCCTATAGCGATGAACTGTTCATTGGACATGTTGGGGTTCGTGGAGATAGACCAGGAAATGTCGGTATCCATCGGGCTGATCTAATTCTTTGTATCGGAACCAGTCTTCATCAGCAAAACATAGGGTACGAACCTCATCTCTTTGCACCATCAGCTGAAAAGTTTATTGTCGAATTCGAAGGTTCTGTTTCCGGAAAGAATCTTCCAATCAAGGCAAATTACTTAGATATGGGTATTGAAATGTTCACAAGAGAATTTGGAAACCAAATTGTCGGATACAAAAACTCAAATAGCGCATGGCTAAGTTCGCTACTTGAATTGAAGTATAAATACCCGGTCTCTAGTGAAATGCACGACTATTCGACCACACGAGTGAACATGTATGAATTTGTTGAGAAGTTATCAATAATTTTAGAGGGTGGTGAGACAGTAATTACTGATGCTGGTTTATGTTTTTATGTGATGGGGCAAGCTTTCAAATTAAAGCATGACCAAAGATATATTGTTTCGGGTGGTTTGGGTTCCATGGGATACGCGCTTCCAGCTGCCATTGGGGCAAGCATAAATCAAATTGGCCCCGTGATTGCCGTGACGGGTGATGGATCAATGCAAATGAATGTACAGGAATTGGGAACCCTTAAATCATTAGGATCGAATACAAAAATTTTTGTAATAAGCAACTTTGGTTATGCATCTTTAAGAAATACACAAAAATCTTTTTTCAAGGATGGCTTTATTGGTTCTTCAGATTCTTCCGGATTATCGATGCCTGATTGGAGATTAATCTCCGACTCTTATGGTGTTGACTATGTCTCTATTGGTAATTCTCTTGAGCTTGCTGAATGTCTGCCCAGTATTTTAGCCAATAAGAGCACACAATTAATTGAAGTTCTCTGCCAGAGAGACCAAGTGGTCATGCCTGGAATTGGCAATTATAAAGATGAATTTGGGAAATTACGCTCGCGCCCACTCAGTGAGATGATTCCAAGCATTACCGAAGACGTTATGAATTCAAATCTCATCATTAATTAGGGGCAAGATGAGCAATCCAGTCAGTTAAGACTTCACGGGGATTTTGAGTGAAATTGATTGATGGAATTCGGACATCGTTTTCAGGGACGTATTTGTCGTTACTGTCATCGAAGGTTCCTAAAATATCAAATTCTTTTTCAGCCACCTTTGCTACTAGTTCTGCCCAATGTCGAAGTGTGCGGCCTTCGCTACTCCCAATATGGGTCGCGCCTTCTATATTTGTTTTCATGACATAAAGAATCACTGCTGCCATCACATTCCCTGGCATATACGACCGTGTTGCCATTCCGCTTCCATTTAGTATTAATTTATTGGAATGTATCGCTTGGTCTACTAAATTACCGATTGCGTAGTGGCTTGTTGTCGGTAGACCTGGGCCATAGAAGGCAAACAGTCGGGCATTGAGTCCTGACACAAAGCCTTTTTTTGTTGCTTCATTCAATTCTATCTCCGTATTCCTTTTTGCAATGGAGTACTCACGGTGTCGTGTGTAATTATCAATCTTGATACCATCTAAATTTTGCTTAAGCGGAATTCGAATTTTCCCTTCATTGCTATTTCCATACACAGAGCCTGAACTTGTATGCAATATCCGGGGGTGATTTCCGTTAAGTTGCGCACGTTCCAAAATGTTTTTCATACCTCCCACAGAAGAGTGAGTCACGTTAATAGTATCGCGATAGCCAGTTTCATTTGTTGTCGGTGTTGCTGCATGTATTGCATGAGAAAATTGAAATTTTGTTTCAGAAATTTTCTCGACACCACCCTCTATCCAATTAATTGATTCAAAATTTTTGCTACCTAATTTCTTTTGAGTGGCTTTTAGATTGCGCGATATACCAAGAATTTCAATTGATTGGGACTTTTCTTTAGCATAATAAGTTAACAAGTCGATGATCCATGAACCTACAAACCCTGATCCGCCTGTGAGTAATAGCTTGTCACCAGTAAAATCGACAGAATGTGAAGCTAGAAAGTTAGCTGCGAGATCAAGATATTCTTCCGGATAAAGACTCATTAGATTCCGCAGTTTACCTAAATTTAAAGTAAGAAAAGGTGTTTAAATCCTATTTCTTAATCAACTCTCACAACACCGCTAGGCGTCATCAAGTGCACTGCAACAATCCCAGATTCACCCTCAGTATCAGCTGGGCTTAACCACATAACCTCAACCTCACTACCAAGAGCAGTTGCTAGGTCATTTCCTAGCCAGTCAGTGATTCTCTTTTCATCTCCTGCGATTTCAACTTTAACAATCTTGGCAATTGCTTTGCCATCTGTTGATGGGTGATCAAGTGATTTCCATTCAATAAAGAATGGAAGCTGCTTATCTTCTAGTGTTCCAAGAACACCGATCTGCTTCCATGAAAGATCATGGCCGTCAGGCTTTGTGCGATGACCATCCACAGCTTGTCGTCCTAAGCGTGCTTCAACCTTTGAGACATCATCAACAGCGACAACCCATGTGAGCCAACCGCCACCTTCTGCAGCGCGCTTTGATACAGCTTTACCAAAAGGTGAAGCATCTGATGCTGGATGATCTAATGGACACACAACTTCGATGTAGTGACCGTTTTGAAGAGGCAATGTGAAGTTACGTGTTCCAAAGCGTGGGTGGACACCTCCATCAACGAAGGTGGAGCC
>Ga0209550_10005622_pt1 | contig 11726 bp, 10 predicted proteins | sample LauGreSuBDMM15SN_2_FD_187567 | JGI IMG/M metagenome (GOLD analysis project Ga0209550, IMG submission 187567) | Freshwater lake microbial communities from Lake Michigan, USA - Su13.BD.MM15.SN (SPAdes) (version 5) | ecosystem: Environmental > Aquatic > Freshwater > Lake | place: Lake Michigan... | reverse complement strand
GGTTTGAAGCAAGGTGAAAAGCTCCACGAAGACCTGTACACGGGGGCGGAAATGGAAGGCGCTAACGACATCGGTGAATTTTGGAATGTTCAATTTGTAAATAGATTTTCTGGCACCTTTAGTCACTTGGAGGTTCCATCCTCAAATCTAGAAGCAAGCATCAAAATGAGAAGAATTATTGATGAAAACATCCTATGATTTAGTCTGCATTGGGTTTGGACCGGTTACCAGACAGTTGCTCAGATATTTTCCGAATTTAGAGATTCTGATTGTTTCGGATAATTGCTCCGAACTCTTTCCAAAGGCTAAAGTTGTGAGTTATTCTGAATTCTCAAACCTGATAAACAAGATTTCATTTGCAAATGTTATTGTTTCGATTCGACTTGAATACCTTGGCACTCAGTCTCATGAATTTATTGTTCAGAACGAAGATTTCTGGAATTATTTGCATCGCTGTAGGGTAATTGTCCTATCAAGTGTATCAGTTTATGGTGACGGCCAAAATATTCATTATGAAGAAGAAATACCAAGCCCTCTTGATGCTTACGCTGTTTCTAAAGTATTACTAGAAGATCTTTTCCTAAGTAGATTATCGTCTGAAAATCTCTTGATACTGCGCATTGCAAATCTTTATGGGGAAATTGGGATAAGTGTGTTTTTTGATCGACTGCGCAATTCGGTTCAAACAGGACAAACTCTTTCAATTCCTAATTCTGAATGCTTGCGAGATTTTGTTCATATTCTTGATTTATTTGAATTTATCAACTTCTGGCTATACTCCAAATTATTTCGTGATACTCAAATATTGAATTTTGGTACCGGTCACTCCTCCAATTTGATTGAGATCGTTGAACTGGCGGTCGACTTAGGTAGTTTTGACTTCGAAATTAATCGCGAGGAAAGGCCTCCCTCAATTCCAATTAGTAGAATTTCGGTAAATAGGTTGGACCGGATCTGGGATTATCCAAAGGTGAATTTAAACTCTACATTGTTACGAAAACTGTTTCTCGCGTAAAGACATCAAATTTGTGTAGATGGGATTCCAATCCATTCATAATCGCTTTATGTCTCTGATAACTCGCCAATAAATTCTAGCCGCTAACGTAATCACATAACCTCCATCTCAAAAGTAATTCTTAACACTTGACTACTTACTCTTCCTAACATGTGTTTGAGGCTAACATTAGCGGGTGAGCACATATGTATATCTTATCTTAAGTTTTGCACGCCCAGAGAAACTCATTTCTTGTATACGCTCAATTAATTTAAATGATCCAAGTATTCCCATCTACTTATGTGTCGATATTTGCGAAGATGAGCACTCGCCTTTTTATGATGCAAATCAAAAATTGATTACTCTAGGGGAAAATTTGGTCTTAACTGGTGGACTTGCTGGCTTCACATTTACGCCATCTAACCTAAAAACGAAAGCTGCTGCTAATTTCGCATTGAAGTGGGCGTTCAAATTTAGTGAAAATGTTGTCTTTATGGAGGACGATTTAAATCTAGAAATCGACCCTCACTCATTTATCCTAGACGCGATAGATAGAATGGCCAATCCCATGATAGGTATGTCCACTCTTTACACTCGCTCTTCTCATAAACAAATTGCCGCTGGTCAATCCATTGATTTTCGGTTAACGCGTTGGCCAATAATGTGGGGATTTATTTTAAGCAAAAATAATTATGTAAAAATTACTAAGAATTTGTCCGGTTGGTCAGACAGTGATTATTTTGACCTAGCAAAAAATTACATTGATAATTCCTCAAGCTCAAAGTTAACGAAGCTATTTAGAAATAGGTTCACTTCATCCTGGGTATTCAAGTATAGGAATGCTCATAAAAGTAAGACTGCATGGGATACAGAATGGCAAAGCGGGTTGTGGAAATTGAATTTACTCACTCTCGTTCCTATTCATTCATTTTTGAGAGATACGGGAGTTGACGAATCCTCCGTCTCTCAGAATAAGTCCTCTTGGGATGCTGTTTTCTGCCCCGGTGATTGGGAAATTCCTATGTCAAATCACTTTATCTGCAATAGATGTGAGCGCGTCCGAGAACACGAGAATAGGACAATTCCACATTTCTTAACCAAGGTCCCTTTTCTAGGAAGATGTATCGATTCAGGTCTGCTTTAATGTATATCTATGAAGACTCCAAATTAGGAGGAGTGGAATGAAACCAAAGATTCAAGTTCTGATTCCACTGATGCCTTTATCTAGCGACATCGTAAAGTATTTAGATAAGATTGATCAGACTCGGATATACAGTAATTTTGGGCCTTTGAACTCGGAGTTAATTGAAAGGCTAGCTCGCTATCTTGGAGTTGATGCTGGTTGCATCGCCACTTGTGCAAATGCGACCTTGGCACTGACTGGTGCAATTCAGACTTCGCGGGTTCCTGCTGCTTCTATATGGGAGTTGCCGTCTTGGACTTTTACAGCAACTGCAGCGGCCGGGGTCGCTGCAGGTGTTAAATTGCATTTTAATGATGTCGATTTAGAGGGCCGCATCATTCCTTCAAGTAAATGTGAAGCACTAATTGATGTGTTGCCCTTTGGCGATGCAATTAATCTCGATCGTTTACCTAAAGAATGCAAATTGGTGCTCGTGGATGGAGCAGCCTCATTTGACGCACTACGAAAGATTGAATTGCCAGGAGATGTGGAGGTAGGTCTCGTTGTAAGCCTTCATGCGACTAAATTATTGGGTGCGGGCGAGGGAGGCATTTTTGTTGCAAATAATCCGATTTGGGTCCAGAAATTTAAAGCCTGGACTAATTTTGGCATCTCAAATATTAGCGAGAGAATTTCGGAATTCCCGGGTACGAACGCTAAGTTGAGCGAATATGGCGCGGCCGTAGCTTTATCGTCTTTGGACTGTTGGGACCAATCCCGAAAGAGGTATTTGGAACTTCAAGAAAAGGCCAAATTCATAACAGAAAATCGCTCATTGAGTCTCGTCGGGGGCATGAAAAAGGGATTTGTCACGCCTTACTGGAATATCCAAACCGATGATTCATCCCGTAAAGATCGAATTAAAGAAGCTTTGGTTCGGGAAAATATTGAATTTAGAGATTGGTGGGGTTCCGGGCTGGATGTGGTTCCTGCGTACAAATCGATTCCCAGCGCTGAACTGAATTCAACCAGATTGCTTTCCGCAACAACATTGGGTTTACCCTTTCACGCGATGTTAACTGAAAATGAATTTGAGCGGATCGCTTCATGTTTGGTGGACTGAACCTATACTTGATTTAGGCTTTCGTAAAAAAGTTTGAGGTATGCATCAACCTGGGCGCGTCTGTTAGAGAGTTCCTTCCTTAATCTGTTGAGTTCAATTGGCTCAGCGCTAATCGTCAATTTCATTTTGGATAAATTTGGAATCTCACCTGGTTCTAAGACAAATTGTTCTCCTACTTGTCGAACCAAGGCACTGACTCCAGTTGCAGAAGTAGTTAGCGGAATTGCACCATGAACAATTGCTTCGAGGGCAATCGTGGGGAAGTTATCAAAATACTGGCTTAATACCGAAACATATTCCACGTTGTGGATCCACTTTAGAAGATCCTCGTGGTTCATCTTTCCTAAATATCTAATCCGGTCAATCGGGCAAAAGAAGGTGGCTTTTTCGAGTAAGTCATGGTCTCCTGCCAGATAGAGAACCCAATCCTCTTCAAGGGCGACGGCTTTGGCAATTTGCGCTAGGCCCTTGAGATTTTCCCGTCCAGCAAAAAGTACTGAATTGTTTAATCGGGGCAGTACCAGGTTCTCATGATTGCAAGGCTCAACAGTATTTGGAATAGTGGTGTCTACCCTTATTTGGTTCTCTTGCAAAATCGTCCCAGCTCCAGCACCTATAGCAATAGTTCTAACATGTCTAAGCGTAAAACGTATGTAAGAATTTCTGACCCTTTGAGTAAAATTGCGTTTCCAATAAATATTTGCTGCTTCCTTGTATGCCTTTGGCTCTACCTTTAATCTTGAAATTGCGGTTAAGTCATGAAATGTGATGAATTTCTTGGCTCCTGGGAACCCCAACAATGCGATGGACCAAGACCATTCATTATTGATATTGTGGAACCAAATTACATCTGGTTTGAAACTCCTGCAGGCTGTAAGAAAACGTAGGCACCCCCATGGATTGAAGATTCCTCTTAATTCGAACGCCTTTGCGACTTTGCCAAAGCGCCTTAGGTAACTCGATATGCCAACTCTTGAATAATTGTCACTATACGAAATAAGCTCACAAATATGCCCTCGCTCTGAGATTGACAACATCAAATTGTTTGCAACAAGCTGTGCCCCGCCTGGAACTCCGAGCCCAAAATCTGTCACAACAAGAATGCGCATCGGGTTCGTAGTATCTAAATCTTGATTAACTGGTTTCACGCTTCCAGATATGTATCTGAAGTGGGGAAAAGTCCTCAGTTCGGGGAAGTATCTTTGACACAGCTTGACCAATCGCATCATTTCTGTGGTTCATGTAGTGGTTTTGATCGTTGTGAAGTAGTGGCTGCCAAACTCGAGTTGCTAGGTAGTGACTTGAGAGATGGTGCGAGTCAACCCCAATTTCTTCAAGTGGATTTTCAAGTCTCCTTAGGAAACCTTTTGGGGCTGTCATGTCGTCGATTTTGGTCAAATCAAGATACCAGTTGTGCCATGCTGGGGGAATCTGGTTATAGCCGAATGCATTTCTAATATCGTTATATTTATCCTGACCGCTGATGAACCCTTCAAGAAGTGCCAGATATCCTTTTGGGGCCAACTTCGAACCCATGGTCTTGATAGCCCTCAATTGGCTTTCGGCTTCTTCAATATTGATCAAGCATCTTACAGAGAAAACAAAGTCATATTCTTCGGAGAGGAATTGGTCTGCATTTTCGTCCGCTATGTCCAGCACTTTGAATTCACATTTAGGTAAATTGCGTTCGTTAGCTGTTGAAATCAATTCTGAATTAACATCAAGAGCCTCGATTATTAAGTTAGGGAATTCACACAATAGCCTCGCAGAGACATAACCATTTCCACAGCCAACCTCCAAAATTCTGATTTCTCTTTTGGGGTTGTTTTCCGAGTGAATCAACTTAATAATTCTAACTAGCGATTCTATTTCTGTTTCTCGAATCACTCGGTCTTGCATTGTGCTTTCCCAAGAATGGGCAAAGGTATCGGCCTGCTTTACATAGTGGTCATAGACTTTTTCGTACTCAGCATTTTGAGTATTTTTTGTTTCATCCATAGTCGCAGGCTACCTTAGAATTTTGCCACTGGCTCTATTTCTCAAATCTCAGTTGGTATTTCTAAATATGGCAGCAAGCTAATCTAGGCAAATCACTCCACTCGGCGTAGATAAGTGAACAGCAACTATCCCTGTTTGGCCATCGTATATCTCAGGATCTGCCCATTCGATAATCACTTCGCCGAGCGAAGAGATTATATCCTCCTTAAACCAAGAGTCGGCTAGCTGATCCTTGTCCGCAATCACAATCTTCTCAATCTCCGCAAGAGGTTTTCCATCCTGTGATGGATGGTCGGTTGATAACCATTGGATAAAGAATGGGAATTCGCGAGTATCGGCAATTTCCTTAACTCCAATTTGCTTCCACTTTAAATCTGAACCGTTTGGGCGGGTACGGTGGCCTTCGATTGCCTCACGACCAAACTTTGCCTCTATTGGTGCAATGTCTTTTGTACTGAAGACCCATGTAAACCAACCGCCGCCTTCGTTGGCTTTCTTTGATACAGCTTTACCCCAGGGAGTTTGCTCTGTTGCTGGGTGATCTAGTGGGCAAACAACCTCGATGTACTGACCGTTCTTCAATGAAGCAGTAAAGTTTCGTGTGCCAAACCTTGGGTGGATACCACCATCAACAAAGGTGCTGCCGAGGCGCGACCCTAAGCGTTGTACTGTGTCAGCAAGTTGATCATGGGAAGTCACATAAGAAACGTGGTCTAGGCGCATGGTGGAATTCTGCCTTATAACTAGGGGTGCTCATGACCACCCTCAAGGGCAAGTTCAGATAGCTACTTACGCGCCAACTGACACATCAGCGCTTCGCAGGTAACAAGCGGTGCTGCGTTGTGTGCCAGGTTGGTGCGGGTCTCCATCAAGGCGTTGATCTTTAGGATTGTTGAATACTCCGGGTGAGATGAGGCATAGCCTTCAATCTCTTCTCGCAAATCAGTATTAATCATGGATTCGGTATTACCTGATTGCACCATCATGACATCGCGGTAGAAGGTAGTAATATCGAGAAGTGCTCCGTCAATGGCGTCGCGAACCATGCGGGTGGAACGTGACTTCTGTTCTTTCTCGAGTTCTTTAACTGCTTTTGCTCCACCCGTTGCCATGCCTCGGCCAGTTGTACCTTTTCCATAAGCTTCTTGGAGTTTCTCTATTTCACTTTCGTCGCGTTTACCTGATGATGCATTGGCTTCAGTTGTTGCAAGGTCCACCAGTGTCTGTGCGGCTTGAAATGCGGCTGCAAGTGAACCGAGTTGCAGTGGAAGCCGCATGATGAGCTTGCGGTTACTGCGAACTGCTTCATTTGTAGCTAAATACTTTGCGCGGCCGATGTGGCCTTGACTTACGCGCGCTGCAAAGTTGGCCATTCCCGGTGTGATGTTGTCACGGTTGATGAGAACACTTGTCACCGCATCAAGTGATGGTGTACGAAGCTGTAAGTGGCGACAGCGAGAACGAATAGTTGGCAATACGTCATGAAGTGTTGGAGCGCAGAGCAACCAGACAGTTCTAGTTCCTGGTTCTTCAATCGCTTTAAGGAGCGCGTTAGCAGCAGATTCAGTAAGACGATCAGCATCTTCCATAACAACTACACGCCATCCACCCATAGATGGCGCCCATGCAACACGAGTAAGGAGTTCTCGAACTTCTTCAACCTTGATTGATAGGCCCTCGGTGCGGATGATTTCAACATCAGGGTGGCCACTTGTTTTAGCTGCATTGCAGTCAGAACATGTGCCACAGCTGCTATTTGGACAAATAAGGGCTTGAGCAAAGGCAACTGCCGCTGATGAGCGACCAGATCCTGGTGGCCCTGTAAATATCCAAGCATGAGTCATTTCTTGAGATTCTTTACCGGTGCGAGAGGCAGCAATGGCACCTTGGAGAATCTCGATGATGTGTTCTTGACCGACGAGGTCATCGAAGACGGAGGTCACTTACTCAGGCTTCCAAGTTTGATCCGATTTGCCAATGTCGATCATTGCAAGGTCGAAGTCAACCATTGTCTTAATCATCAAATCGAAGCTTGCTGTCGGTGACCAGCCCAGTATTTTATGCGCTTTCGTTGCTTCACCCACGACTGAAATAACATCTGCAGGTCGGGAAAGTGAGGAATCTGTTTGTAAGAATTTTTCCCATTCTGAGATACCCGCAGACGCAAATGCTGTCGCGACAAATTCTTTGAGTGTGTGTGATTTTCCTGTAGCTAATATGAAATCATCTGGAGAGGTGTGATTAAGTATCGAAACCATTCCATCCACATAATCCGGAGCCCAGCCCCAGTCGCGGGAAATATCTAGATTGCCTAAGATGAGGAAATCTGATTTACCTCGAGCAATCTTGGCAACACCATTAGTAATTTTTCGAGTCACGAACTTAACATCCCTCAATGGTGACTCGTGGTTGAAGAGAATTCCAGTTGAAGCAAATTGCCCAAACGATTCACGATAGTTCACGACAAGATGGTGCGCGGCTACTTTGCTCACACCATATGGGGATCGGGGATATAGCAGTGTTTCTTCAGTTTGGGGATGACTCTTTGGGAGTCCAAACATTTCACTGCTTGATGCATGATAGAAACGCGTTGCATGCATTTTCAATTCGTTAAGCGCATTCAGCCAGTTCAGGGTGTGAAAGACATTAGTTTGAAGAGTATTTTCTGAGTCACTCCACGAACTGGCTACCGAGCTCTTCGAGCTAAGGTGGTAAATCTGATCTGGCTGGGAACTTTCCAAGAAATCTATTACCGATTTTAGTGATGATGAATCTAAAGTTTCGACTTGGATTTTTGGGTTGTAAATTTCCAAGAAAAGCTGTTGGTCGGCATTCCTAACAATTCCGACAACCTGGTGCCCCGCATTAACCAGCTTAAGACCAAGAATTAACCCGTCTTGGCCAGCAGCCCCAGTAATAACAATTCGCTTTACCGTGGTCATTTCTTCTTCTTCGCGGCCGCTGACTTACTTGCCTTTGCAGCCTTTGTAACTGTTGTAGTTACCGCATGTGTTGCTGTGCGAATTGGTTTAAGGAACTTATTTTGTTGTGGGCCTTCTGCATTGCGCTTCAGCGCTGGAAGCTCCGCAATGCGGGCAATGATTTGTGTGTGGATCTCCTCTACTGACTGCGTGCCATCGACAACAAAGTAGCGTTCTGGATCCATCATTGTGATTTGTAGGAACTCTTTGCGCACACGCTCATGGAATTCAGTGGGTTCTGCCTCTAAGCGATCACGTGATTGAAGGCGGCTTAAGCCCACTTCTGCAGGAACATCGATAAGGATTGTCAGGGTTGGATACAAGCTTTCAGTTGCCCAACGAGAGATACGTGCAACCTCTGATGGATTGAGTACGCGACCTGCGCCCTGATAGGCCGCAGATGAATCGAAGTAGCGATCAGAGATAACTACTCTCCCCTCCGCTAGTCCTGGTCGGATGACAGAGAAGACATGGTGCGCGCGATCTGCTGCATAGAGAAGTGCTTCAGCTCTTGGCGATATCGCACCTGTTTCATGTCCTAGAAGAATCTTTCGTAGATCTTTTCCAAGGTCAGTTCCACCTGGTTCGCGAGAGAGAACTACCGTTTCACCTTCTTGTTCTAACCACTTCTGTAACAACTTTGATTGCGTTGATTTACCAGTGCCTTCGCCACCTTCGAATGCAATGAAGATTCCTTGTGTGGGAGCTCCTGTGATGCTACCTAGCTCGCCTTGCATCGCAGCAAGAATGTCAGACCAAAGAGAGACTGTGGGACGATCTTTCATCTGGTGATAGGAGATAGAGCCAATCAGAGCTGCAATCAGACCTGCAAGGAGCATCGTGATCTGTGCCCCGTTGTAGTTGAGCTTGATGTTCTCAAATTCATAGCTGTGCACACCGATTGTGGCGGCAATGATGGGTGCAATGGCAAGGACTGCAACCAAGGTAATGCGGATAAGTGATTGCACGAAGGCAAAGGTGCGCCCGCGAACATCATCATGTACCTCCATGCCGAGCATGGTGAAGCCGGTGACCCAAGCGATTCCGCTAAAGGCGCCAAGGATTGCAACGATGACGACAGAGAGAACCAAGTTAGAGATCAGCGCAAGAAGAACAAGGAAGACACCTGAAGTTGTAAGAGATGCGCCAAATAAACGGCGGCGTGAGAACTGTGCAAATATCTTGGGGCCGAATGCAATACCGATTGCAAGGCCTGTAAAGACTGAACCAAAGAGAACACCGTATGCAGCATCTCCTCCACCAAGGTCTCCTACGAATGTGCGGGCTAGGCCGATAACAGCTCCTGCTGCTGAGAATGCACCGACCATACCGATAATCAATCCCCGGATGATCTTTGATTCAGAGACGGTTTCCCATCCTTGAATCAGTGATTGTCCAACATTCTCGTCTTTATGCGATTTAGATGCAGCGCCCTTTGGTATCTCTTTAAGGCCCCTGATTGTCCAAGCAGCAAAGAGGAATGAGAATGCGTTGATATAGAGAGCGATATCGACAGAGTTACTTGGCAGCAGTGGGCTCACTGCTGCAATTGCTCCTGAGAGAAGTGTGAGCAGTGAGAACAAGATCGCAGCGATGGGCGCTGTGCCATAGGCAGCTAGTAGTGAGACTTGATTTGCGTTTTCCAACTTATCCCGTGGAACAAGATTGGGAACAGATGCTTCCTTCGCCGGTGACCAGAAGAGAGTCAGGCACTCGACCAAAATCATTGCTGTGTAGAGCCAGAAATATGTGTGAACGATTGGAATAGATATATAAAGCCCAGCTCTCATAACATCAACTGAGACCATCAACCGTCTGCGATCAAAGCGATCTGCGATCACACCTGCAATAGGACCGAGGAAGACTGCAGGTAGTAGGCGTGCGATAAAGACACCAGCGATTGCAAAGTTTGCTGTTGCATAAGAGCCACCAGAGAGTTGCTGAGCGAGCGCCGTAGTTGCAAGAAGGCCGAGCCAATCACCAAGGGATGAGAAGAGCATGGAGTTCCAGAGCTTACGAAAGGCTGGGATAGCAAGGACGCTGCGGCGTGCATCCTGAGCGGGTGCAGCAGGGGTTGGCAGGCTTGCAGGCATGCGTTAAGTCTATCGGGCTTAACTGTCACGCCTAGAAAGGGCTAAAAGAGGCTTCTAACGCTCTCCTCCAGTGAGTACTTGGATTCAAAGCCCATGGCGCTCTGTGCCAGGGTTACATCCGCACACAGGAATGCTGGATCTCCTGCACGGCGCTCAACCTCAATGACCTGGGTATCACTCTTCTTGGTTGCATCCAATACAAGCTTGATGATCTCTCGCACTGATGCACCACGCCCTGTACCGATATTCATGGTCTCAGGTAGTTTGGTTGTAGCATCTGCTGCAGCTAAATGTGCTCGGGCTATATCGCGGACATCAACATAGTCACGGATACATGTGCCATCAGGTGTTGGGTAATCGGTACCGAAGATTGTTGGTGCCTGCCCCGCATCGAGCTTGCCAAGAACGATAGGAACTAAGTTCTCCACTGAGTTATCGAGTAGCTCAGGGGCCGCAGCTCCTACAACGTTAAAGAAACGCAGTGATGTGCCGTGGTTACCAGGTGTATTGATAAATGCAGTCACTGCAGATTCTGCTTGGTACTTAGAATCCCCATAGGGAGAGATGGGAGCCTTTGGTCCATCTTCTGTGCAGGAATCCATGGAATCTGGGCTCCCATAGACAGCTGCGGTAGATGAGAAGATAAATTTCTTGACACCATTGCGCTTTGCAATGGCAATCAGTTCTGTTGTTGCCTCTAAGTTCACTTGGAAATACTCATCTGACTTCTCCATTGACTCACCGACAGCCTTAAGGGCTGCGGTGTGCACGATGCCATCGATCTCGTGTGTGCGGATTACGCTTTCGAGTTCGTTGTAATCGCGGATATCAGCTTTGATGAATGGGATCTCTACCTTGTGCTGTGCACGCAGATAGATGATGCGGGATTCAAGGCCTTGATAGAGCGAGTCATAGATAACAACTGACTTGCCTGCGCGGATGAACTCATCGGCAATATGTGTGCCGATATATCCAGCACCGCCTGTGAGTAGCCACGTCTCTTGGGTCATGGGAAAACTATAGCCATAAGCAAAGAGTTTGAGTGGCGCAGCCTAGTTTAGTAAAGGCAACTCACCAATATAGTAAATTGACGAGGTGAAAAACTCCGTGCTCCTTATTTCTGGAATCTACCCTCCAGATACGGGTGGGCCAGCAAGTTTTATGGAAGATTTTTCACAGTGGGTATCTCACAAAAATGAGAAAGTTTCGATTATTACATACACAGATGGGCCTTCACAGACTAAGTATCTGGACTCAATAAAAATATGCTATGTGCACCGTTATAAGGACCTCTCCAAAAGATACATCTATTTCGTATGGACCATTTTGAGAAATTATGATCCATCTGTAAGAGTTTTAGCAGCTGGGGCGTTTTTAGAGATAATGCTGGCAAGCTTGGTGCGGAATATAAAAT
>Ga0209550_10005621_pt1 | contig 11727 bp, 8 predicted proteins | sample LauGreSuBDMM15SN_2_FD_187567 | JGI IMG/M metagenome (GOLD analysis project Ga0209550, IMG submission 187567) | Freshwater lake microbial communities from Lake Michigan, USA - Su13.BD.MM15.SN (SPAdes) (version 5) | ecosystem: Environmental > Aquatic > Freshwater > Lake | place: Lake Michigan, USA... | reverse complement strand
GCTTCCGGTAGCCGACGATGCCGCTGATCAGATACAGTGTGATCGGGTTCATGCCGATCCACACGAAGGGCACGCACCAGCGTTTCCAGCCGCGCACATCGATCGCGTAGTAAAACGCCGCCAGCAGCAGCGCGCTGTAACCGCCAGCCACGAGCACGAAGGACGAGGTCCAAATTTTTTTCACGACGGGGAATTGCAGGCCCCACAGAAAACCGAGCGCGACCGCCGCAGCACCGGCGACGGCGAGCCACGTGACTTTTTTCTGATCGCCCCAATCGCGACGGCGCAGCAGCAGGCCGGCGAAAACGCCGAGCAAGCACGACACGACCGCGGGACCGGTGCTCAGCAGACCCTCGGGATCGTAATACCCATCGTATTTGCGGCCTCCCAAAAATTCGAAATCGAGATGGTTGGCGAGATTGCGGCCGGGATCGTAGACGCCGGAGACGCGGGCGGTGGTGGACGCGTAGAGTTGTTGCGCCTGCTCGAGTGTGGGCTTGGCGACACCGAGTTTCGCGGAGACGGCGGTGCGCTCCAAGTGCACATCGCGGATGGGGACAAAGGTGAGGAGCGCCCAGTAGCCGACGAGAATCGCGGTGCCGATCGCGGCAAGCGCGCGCGGCTTGAAGAAGCAAAACAGCAAGCCCGCGCCGGTGTAGGCGAGCGCGATGCGCTGAAGCACGCCGAGCACGCGGATGTCGGGCCACTTCGTCTGGAGACCGCCGGCATAGAAGAGACCGACCGCGAAGAGCAGCGCGCCGCGGAAGAGGACGCGTTTCACGGCGGCGGCGCGACCCTGTTGCTCGATGATCTTCGGCAGAGCGAAGACTAACGAGGCACCCGACATGAAAACGAAGAGCGGGAAAATCAGGTCGTAGAACGCGAAACCCGCCCAGTCCTTGTGATCGAGTTGCCCGGCGATGAGGCGCAGCGGTGCGAGGTCGAACACTTTGGCGAGCGCAGTGAACAGCGCATCGGCGCCGAGGATCCAAAACATATCGAAGCCGCGGAGGGCATCGAGGGAGACGAGGCGTGGGGAGGCGGGCGCGGAAGGGACGGGAGTGCTCATACGGGGTGGGTACGGGTAAACAGGGGGCATGCGGCGCAGGCGGTCAATGCGGGGGTGGTTCGACCGCAGGGGCGCTCCCCCGCGCCCGCGCCCGGCTGGGCGGACGGCGGCGGGAAACCGCTGCTCCCCGCGGAGCACGAAAGGGGAGTTCGCGCAGTCTCGACGCGTTTCGAAAAAAGCGTGTGCTGCTCCCATGCACCTCTTCTCCTGTTTTCAGCTTTGGCTGCGGTTGGCCTTGTTCGCCGGCTCTACGGCGACGGTCGCTTTCGCTGCGGACAAGGCCGCCAAGGCTCCCGCCAAACCCGACGATCTCGTCGCGCAGGTCGGCGATGGCTACCGGGGCATTTGGTATATGAACCAGCCGTTGAAGTCCGCCTATCGCTACAAATACTCCGGCGGCTTCGGGACCTATCCGCAGCAGCATGTGCCCATCGCGATTTACGTGGCTTCGCAAAAGAAGACGTTCTTCGTCTTCGGCGGGTCGGCGGGGAATGTATCCGAAACTAAGGACGAGCTGCAGCACTTCGTTTCCTACTTTGATCATGCGACGGGCACGGTGCCGCGGCCGGTGCGGCTGTTGCAGAAACGCACGGAAGACGCCCACGACAACCCGACGCTCTCAGTGGATGCGGAGGGTTTTCTCTATGTGTTTTCTTCGGCGCACGGGACGTCGCGGCCTGCGTATATCCACAAATCCAAAAAGCCCTACGACATCACTGGGTGGGAGCTGCTCGTGACGACGAATTTTTCCTACACGCAGCCTTGGTATTTACCGGAGTCGAAGCAGTTCCTGTTTCTCCACACCCTCTACAAGAGCGGCCAGCGCACGCTGAACTGGAAATCCTCGCCCGATGCGCGGGTGTGGACGCCGCCGCAGCTGATCGCGCACATCGAGATGGGCAACTATCAGATTTCGTGGCGACAGGGAGACACCGACCGCGTCGGGACCGCGTTCGACCTGCATCCCGATCACGGACGAGCGGGCACGGGGCTGAACTACCGCACCAACCTCTACTATCTCGAAACCCGCGACGCCGGGCGCACGTGGACGACCGTCGACGGCAAGCCGGTTACGCTCCCGCTCACGAAGGCGGACAATCCCGCGCTCGTGCGCGACTACCGCTCGGAGGATCTCAACGTTTATCTGAAGGATATCGCGTTCACGAAGGAAGGGTATCCGGTCATTCTCTACCTGACCTCGAAGGGTTTTGAGCCGGGTCCGAAGTTGGGCCCGTGTTATTGGAGCACGGCGCGGTGGACGGGCACGTCGTGGGATATCCGCCCCTTCACAGCGTCGGATCACAACTACGACCACGGCTCGCTCTACATCGAGGCGGATGGGATCTGGCGGGTGATTGCGCCGACCTCGCCGGGGCCGCAACGCGGCGGCACGGGCGGCGACATGATGATGTGGGCGAGCCGCGACCAAGGCCGCACGTGGCGCGTCAACAAAGTGCTCACACACGATTCCCGCTACAACCACACCTATGCGCGCAAGCCGGTGAACGCGGATCCGGGTTTTTATGCGCTCTGGGCAGACGGCTCAGCGTTGGAGCCGACACCATCGTCGCTGTATTTCGCCACGCAGAGCGGAGAAGTCTATCGGTTGCCGCAGAAGATGACGACCGAGACGGCGAAACCAGAGTTAGTGCCGTAGACTGAAACGGCTTGCTGGCGCTCGCCGCTACCGGTTCGGAAATTCACCGCCACACTCCGCCCTTGCGCGGGGCGGGAGAACGCGTCCTCTCTTGGCCGCATGAAGGTTTCGTTTACGACCAAAGAATACACCCGTCTGCTGGAACTTGCCCATCTCGGCCTCTGGGTCGCGGGTGCGCGCCCCGACGATCCGGCCACGATGCCGGAGCGTTACGCGGAGGTGTCGCAGAAGGTTTTTGGACTCGCGGAAATGTTTGGCTGCGCCGACCTCGTGGAGTCGGACGTGAACGGCGAATTATTTCCTAATGAAAAACTCACCACCGGGCCCGTCGCGGAGAAGCTCGATAAGTTTGTCGAAGACGCCTTTTGGGGCGAGCTGGTCGGCCGTCTCGCTGAGCGCGATCTGCGCGCGGAACAGGGCAAGGACATCACCAAACTCGGCGAGGAGCTGAGCGAGGAAGAGCAGGACCGCGTCGAAGTGCTGGAGGATGCCTACTGGCGCGAGTTCGAGGCCAAGGGCGTGGATCATCTGGTCCTGCTCAAGGGCGGAAAAGGTTGATTGCCCGGCGGGCGACGGTACCGCGGGCGACCGGAATCTCGCCCCGCCGTCGGAAAGGCGCCCTTGGCGACTCCGCCGGACTTGCACCGCGCCTAGGTTTCACGAAACGTCTCGCGCCGTGAAACTCGATCCACTCCACCCCACCCGCCGCGACTTCATTTCCACGCTGGCTCTCGCTGGCGCAGCTCTACCGCTCACGAGCCGCGCGGCCGAAAAAAGCGCCTCCTCCGCGAAAACCACCCTGACTCCAGCACTGGCCGGACCGACGACGGTTCACGTCTTCTCGAAGCCGCTGCACATGATGTCGCACGCGGAGACCGCCAAGCTCATCGCGAGCTGCGGCTACGGCGGCATCGACTATACGGTGCGCAAGGCCCAGGCCCACGTACTGCCGGAAAAAGCGGCCGAAGATCTCCCGCGCGCGATCGACGCCGCCCGTGCGGCCGGACTGAAGGTCGAAATGATCACGACGGATATCACCAGCGTGCGCGAGCCCCACACCGAAACGCTCCTCCGCACGGCGGCGAAACACGGCGTGAAATTTTACCGCCTCGGCAACTGGAACTACGACCCGAAGCTCGGCGTGCTGGGCACGATCGAAAAACTAAAGCCGGAGATGAACGCACTCGCCGCGCTCAACGCCAGCCTGGGCATCCACGGGGCGATTCAGAATCACGCGGGCACCCGTATCGGCGGCCCCGTCTGGGATCTTTATCATCTGCTCAAGGACATCGATCCGCGCGCCCTCGGCGTACAATACGACATCCGCCACGGCACGGTGGAGGGCGCCCAGTCGTGGCCGCTCCAGCTGCGTCTGCTCGCGCCGTGGATTCGCTGCAGCGACATGAAAGATTTCAAGTGGACGCAATCTCCCGGCAAGGCGGTCATCGACAACGTGCCGCTCGGCGAAGGCATCGTGCCGCACGATGCGTATTTCAAACTCGTGAAGGAGCTGGGGATCGGCGGTCCGATCTCGATGCATCTGGAGTATTCGCCGTTTGAAAAGCCACCGGCCTCGCTCAGTGCGGCCGACCGGGTCACGCAAATGACCTCGTTTATGAAAAAAGACCTCGCGGTGTTGAAGGCCGTGATGGCGAAGAACGGCGTCGCGTGAACGCGCTGGAGCCGACGGTAAAGCGGACTTCCGTCCGCTCTGCGTTCGCACGCTTTTTCGATCAGGCAACCCGCACCAAGGGCGGACTCAGGTCCGCCCTCCTTTCTGACTTATGACTGCTCCTCGTCCCATCACCCTCGCCGCTGTCGGCTCCAACTTCGAACGCGAGCCGCTCGTGCGGCCGTTTGGTTTCAAGGGCGGCTACATGTCGGAAATTTGGCAGAGCGTTGCGATGCTCCAGAGCGAGTCGGGCCAGCGCGGCATCGGGCTATGCTCACAGGGCGTGCTCTGGAGCGATGCGCAGGTGTTCGCCGGACACTCCGAGAGCGGCGGCAACACGCTCATGTATGCGATGACCGAGTGGGCCATCCAGCAGCTGAAGGGGCAAACCTTCACCAACCCCGTCGACCTGCTCGAATCGATCCGCCACGACGTTCATGCGTATGGAAAAAAAATCACCGGCCACGCCGGTCTGCGCGAAACCTTCGCGCTGAATGCGCTGGTGGGTGTCGATTTCGCGGCGTGGCAGCTCTACGCGGCGGAAAACGGCATCACGCGTTTTGACGATCTCATCCCCGCGGCCTATCGCCCCGCGCTCGCGCATCGGCACGCGAAGGTCGCGAGCATTCCGCTCATGGCCTACGGCATTCCCATCGAGGAGCTGAAGACGGCGGTCGAGGCGGGCTACTTTTTCATGAAGATCAAAATCGGCCAGCCGGGAACGCAGGCCGAGATGCTGGAGAAGGACAAGGCGCGGATCAGCGCCATTCACGCTGCCATCGGCCACGCGCGCACGCCCTACACGGCGAATGGGAAACTGCCTTATTACTTCGACGCCAATGGTCGCTACGAGAGCAAGGACACGCTGCAACGCCTGATCGACCACACGCAGGCCATCGGGGCCTTCGACCAGATCGCGCTGATCGAGGAGCCGTTTCCCGAAGAGCTCGAAATCGATATTCGCGACATCCCAGCGCGCGTCGCCGCCGACGAAAGCGCGCACACCGACCGTGATGCGCTCAAGCGAATCCAGATGGGCTATACGGCGATCGCGCTGAAGCCGATCGCGAAGACCTTCAGTATGTCGCTCAAGATCGCGCAGGTCGCCCACGAGCACGGCGTGCCGTGTTTCTGCGCGGATCTCACGGTGAGCCCCCTGCTGATCGAGTGGAACAAGAACGTCGCCGCGCGCCTCGCCCCGTTTCCCGGCTTGGGTATCGGCTTGGTGGAGACGAACGGGCACCAGAATTATCGGAATTGGGAGACCATGCGCGGCTATCACCCACGCGCCGAAGCCCCATGGGCGCAGACGCAGCGGGGCGTGTTTGAGCTCGATGCGGACTACTACGCGCAGAGCGGCGCGGTGCTGCAGCCCTCGGCCCACTATGAAGCGATGTTTCCAAAAGCGTAGGGCGCGTGACTCGTTTCGGAACGACCTGCCCAAAGAACAGCGATGCCGACGACCCCTGAAGAATTCTCCCGGCTGCTCGCCGCTCCCGAAGGCAACCGGATCGAATTTAAGTCAGCGACCGGCCAATATCATTTTGATAAGCTGGTGGAGTATTGCGTGGCGCTGGCGAACGAAGGCGGCGGCAGGATAGTTCTCGGAGTTTCCGACCGTCGTCCACGGGAAGTCGGCGGCACAGCCGCTTTCGCCGAGCCTGGTCGCACCGAAGCCGGGCTCTCCCAGCGACTCCATCACCGTATTCCCATTGAAGAGTTCCTTCATGGGAACAAACGCGTGCTGATTGTCCATGTGCCGTCGCGCCTGCCGGGCACGGCGTGGCAGATTGACGGACGCTATCTCAAGCGGGCCGGTGACGATCTCGCGGCGCTCAGCGATTTGGAGCTACGGGCGATCTTTGCGGAGACGGGGCCCGATTTTTCGGCCGAATTGAGTTCTGCACCAGTCTCTGCACTTTCTCCGACGCTGCTCGCGGATTTTCGCCAGCGCTGGGCGCGCAAGACACGCCAGCCGCGGATCGAGCTGCGCAGCGACATCGAATTACTGACGGACGCCGAACTCCTGGTGGAGGGCCGCCTGTGCTACGCCGCGCTCATTCTTTTTGGCACCCGGGAGGCGCTGGGCCGCTATCTCGCCCAGTCTGAAATCGTCTTCGAGTATCGCTCGTCGGAGGCGTCGGGTCCCGCGCAGGATCGTGAGGAATATCGGGAGGGGTTTTTCGGACTCCACGATGCACTCTGGAAAAAGATCAACCTCCGGAACGATCGGCAGAGTTATCAGGAAGATTTTTTTCGCTACGACATCGCCACCTTCGACGAGGTGGTCATTCGCGAGGCGCTACTCAATGCCGTCGCCCATCGCGATTATCGGCTCGGCGGTTCGGTCTTCGTGCGCCAATACGCCCGCCGGCTCGAAGTCGTGAGTCCCGGCGGATTCCCACCGGGAATCACCACCGAGAATATCGCGGAACGGCAAAACCCCCGCAATCGTCGTCTCGCGGAGTCCCTCGCGAAAGCCGGCTTGGTCGAGCGCTCCGGGCAAGGTGTGAATCTCATGATTGAGACGGCCATCAGACAAACCAAGCCTTTGCCCGACTTCGCGGGTTCGAATGCGCACGAGGTTCGCTTGGTGCTCGCGGGCACCGTCCAGAATCCGAATTTCATTCGTTTTCTCGGGCGCCTCGGCGATGAGCGGCTGGCTCAGTTTTCCACAGCAGATTTTGTGGCTCTGGATGCAGTGCAGCGAGACCTCCCGTTGAGTCCGATCCTTTTGAGCCGTTTACCCGGTCTAGTCGAAGCCGGTGCCGTCGAGTGCCAAGGACGGGGCAAGGGCGCGCGCTATTTCCTGTCGCGCGAAATGCATGCCGCCTTCGGAGCGACCGGTGCCTACACTCGCCGCAAGGGGCTCGATCACGAGACGAACAAGGCGCTGCTGGAAAAACACCTGCGCGATGCAGGCTTGGCTGGCGCTCCCATGGGTGAACTGGTGCAGGTCTTGCCGGCGGTATCGCGGGCGCAGATCAAACGGCTGATGGAGCAGTTGGTGCAGGAGCAACGCGTCCATTTGCGTGGCGTTACCCGGGGCGGGCGGTGGCTTGCCGGACCGGCCATTGGATTGGCTCAATTGGCTCAAAAGTCTGGTGCAGCTGAGCCAAATCAAAGTGAGCCAAACAGGCCTGAACTTTAGTATTTCAGAGGAGCGCAGCCATTCAATCGACCCCCTCCCCATTCAAGCTCTGAGCCAATATTGCCCAAAGTGTCCGCCGGATCCTGTGCCACCACCATGATCACCCTGAAACACGCCGAACTCTTCCGCTGCGATTTGCGCGCGCGCATGCCGTTTCGCTACGGCATCGCGACGATGACGTGGGTGCCACACGTGATCTTGCGCGTTACGTTTGAGATCGATGGCGCGACGCACACGGGGCTCGCGGCGGACAACCTGCCACCGAAGTGGTTCACCAAGGACCCGACACGCCTGCTGGAGGATGAGGTCGCGGAAATGCTCGGAGTCATTCGTGCGGCGGTGAGCCAGGCGCGCGCGATTCGCGGGACGACGGCCTTTGCGTTTTGGCAGACGCTCTACGAAGCGCAGGCGGCCTGGGCAGAAGCGGAAAAACTGCCGCCGCTGTTGTCGAATTTCGGCACGTCGTTTGTCGAGCGGGCGCTGATCGACGCCGTGTGCCGGGCGCGGGGGGCGACGCTGGCCTCGGCGTTACGAGAGAATCTCTTGGGGGTAGATTTGGGCGCCCTGCAGCCCGATCTGGCGGGATCGACGCCGCGCGACTGGTTGCCGGAAAAACCGCCGACGGAGTTGTTTGCGCGTCACACCGTGGGATTATCGGACCCGCTGCGAGCAGCGGAGATCACACCCGAGGACCGCGTCGACGATGGACTGCCGCAGTCGCTCGACGCCTGTATCCGGTTTTACGGGCTGAAGCATTTCAAAATCAAAATCAACGGAGAGGCGGCGCGGGACCGGGACCGGCTCGGGCGGATGGCGGCGATCTTAACGGAAGGGTGTGGCGACGAATTTGCGTTCTCCCTCGATGGCAACGAGAGCTTCCGCGACGTGGCGTCATTCGAAGGCTATTTCCGCGACCTGCTCGCGACACCCGCGCTCCGCCACCTGTGGCCGCGCCTGCTCTACGTCGAGCAACCCTGGCACCGGAGCGTGGCGTTGAGCCCGGCGATCGGGGAGCTCGTGCGCACGTGGCCGGACCGGCCGCCGATCATCATTGATGAGAGCGACGCGGAGCTCGCGAGTTTGCCGACCGCGCTCGCGCTGGGCTACGCGGGCACGAGCCACAAGAACTGCAAGGGCGTTTTCAAGAGCGTGGTGAACGCGTGCATCCTCGCCCAACTGCGCTGCGATGGTCAGGCGACTGTGTTGAGCGGAGAAGATCTGGCGAATGTGGGCCCGATCGGTCTCCTCCAGGATCTGGCCGCGCAGGCCGCTCTCGGGGTGACCAGCGTGGAGCGCAACGGACATCACTATTTCGCGGGGCTCTCGGAATTTCCGGCGGGCTTGCAGGCCCACGCCTTGGCACACCACGGAGATTTATTTACGCCACACGGCGGCGGCGGCTGGCCGCGGCTCGCCATCCAAGCGGGCAAGGTCGCAATCGGATCGGCGCTGCGCGCGCCGTTTGGCTATGGGGGCGAGCCGGATTTGACCGGGATGACGCCGGTGGCGGCGGAAAGCTGAGGGCACGGCTTGCTGGCGCTCGCCGCTACGCACGGCACGGCTTGCTGGCGCTCGCTGCTACGCACGGCACGGCTTGCTGGCGCTCGCCGCTACGCACGGCACGGCTTGCTGGCGCTCGCCGCTACCCACGGCACGGCTTGCTGGCGCTCGCTGCTACGCACGGCACGCCTGGCTGGTGCTCGCCGGTAGGCAGGCCGGACGACGCTACGCGATCAAGCCTCCGTGCGCGCCCGCAGGCCCTCTGCTTGCCCGAAAAGACGGAAGCTTACTGTGCCGGTTTGGCGTTCCAGACAGCCAGTGTGTCGGGTGAGCCTTGGCTGCGGACGCCGTTGTCGGTGAGAATCTCTTCGGTGGCGGCCAGCATATCTTTGCGCGGGAAAACCGGGGATTCACCGCCGTGACCGGCAAACGCAAACACCATGAACTCGTCGCGCGAATCGCGCAGGACCTCAATGAGGTGCTGCAGGCTCTTCACCTTGATGCCGTTCACGCTTTCGATGACCCGTGATTGGGCGTTCGAATAGCCCTTCGACAGTTTGTGCGGGAAAAATGGCGACGCCACGACGACCAGCTCTTCGCCAGGGAACGCGGGTTTGTCGATCCGGCGGAGCGCGAGCGGGCTCGCGGAGGCGGACAACGCACCCATCGCATTGTTCAGCCCGGCGACGAACACGCCGGTGGCCGGTGAGAAGACGAGCGGGCCGTAGACGAAATAAGAGGGATAGGTGTTTTCCAAGTTCGGGATCAGCATCGGGCGAGTGGGCGCGACGGGCAACTGCACGGTGAGTTCCTTGCCGGCCCGCACGACGGTCAGTTCCACTTTCCCGTTTTTCGCGATTTTCTGGATCAGGTAACGGAGGCGCACGCGGAGGTTGTCACCGAGTTTGATCATGCCCTCGTTGTCGACCTTGGCATCACCGATTTTGGTAATCACATCCCATTCCTTCAGCGGATAGGTGGCGTCGAGCCCGTCGGGTTCGTGGACGACGATGCCCTCGACCGTCTTGTCGAGCTTGAGGTAGGCACGGAGGGCCGGATTTTCCAGCGTCTGGAGGTCGTCAAACATCGTCGGTTTACCTTCGTATTTTCCGTCGGCAACATCCTTGAGGAAGAGCTCTACTTCCTCACAGGGGATGATGTAGCCGATGTTATCGGCACCGCGCAGACCGCTGAAGGCGAGGCCGATCATCTTGTCGCCGACGAGGGCGGGACCGCCGCTGTTGCCGGGGTTGATGGCGGCGTCGATTTGGATACGGAGGCCGGAGGTCGGAAAATTGTACACGGCGAATTCGATCCGGGAAACGATGCCCTTGGTGATCGAGAGACTGGTGCCGCCGGTCGGGAAACCGTAGACCATCACGGCATCTTTGACGGCGGGCAGCAGAGCGGCGCGAGGCAGCGGCGGATGGGTGTCGAAAAACGATTCGTCCTCGAGCTTGAGCACCGCGAGATCGATGCCTGGGGCGATGAATTCAACCGTGGCGGGAAGCTTGTCGCCGGACTGGTTGGCCTGCACCTGCACCTGGCTGGAATAGAGCACGACGTGGGCGTTGGTGAGGATACGCTTCCCCTCGATGACGATGCCGGTGCCGGTGGCTTCGCGCGGGGCCTGTTTTGCCCATGGTTTGTAGGGATCGGGGCCGCGCATCGTGGAGAAGATCTTCACCACCGCGTTTTCTACGGCGTTGGTGTTTTTCTCGGCGGCGGGTTCAGCGGCACGGGTGAAAGTAGCGGTAAAAAGTGCGGCCAACATTGCGACGCGGAGCGAGCGCAGAAGCACGCTCGCGGAGGAAATGGGGTGATCCATATTAGAGCGAAACGAACCGCAACCGCCGCAGAACGCCAGAAAGTTTTTCTCGCCGCACGGGGACCTTGCGGCAATCTCCTAGCGTTCGTCCATGCCGCGCGGCAGTCAGTCGTTTTCTTTTCCAATCCGTTCCGTCGCGCCGCCGGATCAATCCAATCAACCCAGCCCCCCAATAATCGTTATGCGTAAATTCACCTCCCTCCTCTTCGTCGCGACGACCGCACTCTGCGTGCTGTCGCCTCTCAATGCCCAGACTCCGGCGCCCAAAGCCGCCGCCAAGAAAGGATCAGCAACCTCCAGCGGCAGTTGGAGCCCCCACGTCACCACAAGCGCCAAGATCGACGACAACCGCGTCACTCTGGTTTTCGGCAGCCCCAATCTGAAAGACCCCAAGAACGACGGCGCGGTCCGCAAGGTCTGGGGCGGGCTCGTGCCCTTTGGTAAGATTTGGCGTCTCGGCTCCGACGAGGCGACCCTGCTCATCACGCAGAAGGCCATCGACCTCGGCGGCACGGCGATCCCCGCCGGCGCCTACAGCCTCTACCTCCAGCCCGAAGCTGACGGTTCGGCGAAGCTCGTGGTGAACAAGGCCGTTGGCCAATGGGGCGCCGATGCCTACCCCGCAGCCACTGAAGTTGCTCGGATCGCCCTGCAGAAGACCGCCCTGCCGGCATCGGTGGAGCAATTCACGATGAGCGTGAAGAAGGAAGGCACTGGCGGCATGTTGCGCCTCGCTTGGGAGAACATCGAGTATTCGGCGGCCTACACGCTGAAGAAATAAACGCTCCGCGAGAAATATTCCCCGCGCCGTGTGCGCACCAGCGAGCCCGGTTTCGACCGGGCTTTTTTG
>Ga0209550_10005619_pt1 | contig 11729 bp, 2 predicted proteins | sample LauGreSuBDMM15SN_2_FD_187567 | JGI IMG/M metagenome (GOLD analysis project Ga0209550, IMG submission 187567) | Freshwater lake microbial communities from Lake Michigan, USA - Su13.BD.MM15.SN (SPAdes) (version 5) | ecosystem: Environmental > Aquatic > Freshwater > Lake | place: Lake Michigan, USA... | reverse complement strand
CTCGTCGGGCTGGGCTATCTCGAGCGCATTTGAGGGAGCAGATCGACGTTCGGTATCGCCAAACATTTATGATAATGCGAGAGAGAGACCAGAGGCCTGAGAGGCTCGAGAGGTAAGGGCGAGCTCAGATGGCCACAGGGACCTGCGAGGTGGGCGCACGGCGGGGACCTGATTGCCCGCATCTTCAAACTAAGGGAGAACCCTGCTTGCAGGCGGGATTTTTCATTGTGAATGGTTCACATCGTCCTCCTCTAGAACACCTAAAAATCCTGGTGCGTGCCCTACCGAGCCACCAGAATCCGTTTTCACACTGTCGATACCTACGAGGTGACGAAACTGACGGTTATAAACAGCCAATTCACACCTCTGCCTTTCGCTTCTCTCCTGTTCCAACTTCTCCTCGCACTTGCCAGGAGCCTCCTCTCCGATGTCCGCCCTGCGGCTCATCACGAGAGCCTTCTCGTCGCAGACACCGACCACGAAGCGGCCCGCCAGAGCCCTCGACCTTTGCTTCTTCGTCGGTGATGACTCGCTGAGGCAAATGTGGGATGCGTGCCCTCTGCAGCCCGAGGACAGTGGCCTCGAGCCCATGTGCGGCGTGCTGCTCCGATGCTCGGAGCTGCCACCGGTACTGTCGATCACGCACAGCATCGGGGAGCGTGAGCAGCAGGTGCTGCCACGCATGCTGGCTTACGTGCAGCACGCGTGCGACGTCCTCTCGGCAAATGTGGACCAAGCGGAGATGGCCGACGACTTCACACCAGGCGGGCGCGCGTTGGCGTGGCGCGAGTGCGCGACAGGCGTGGCGCTGATCAGTGCGGCCGCTCGGCTCTTTGTGCAGCTCGCGCAGACGCCGCAATACCGGCTTCTCCTCCTGCAGCACGAGCTGCCAAGCCACGTGAGGCACACCGTCTCGCGCCTGGCCGATTGCATCCAAGTGCTCCAGCGCTCTGCCGACGCCAGCGGCATCGTGAGCGGAGGCTGCAGCGACGGCGACGGCGTCAGCGTCGGCAATGGCAATGCCAGCAGCGGACCCTTGAGTGCCAACACGAGCGCGCAGCAGCTCATGCTCCTGGGCACGTTGCAGCGGTGCGTGGTGCTTCTCGGCTCGCTCTGGCAGGCCGGCTTCGCGGCGGTTCACGCGCCAGAGGGCCAACTAAGGCCGTCGCTGCCGCGGCTCGCCGACTCGGTCGAGGAGCTGCTGCGTGCGCCCACGACAGCGCTCGGCCTCGGGCTCGACACCGCCTCCGACAGCGGAGGCGGCGGAGTGGGCGGCGCAGCGCTGCAGCACATCCAGCAGTTGCTGCGCGTGCTGCGCCTGTGCCAGCAGCTGCAGGCGTCACTCGTGCTCGGCACGACGCTCTGGGGCGCGACGCTGCGCGTGCAGCGCTTCGGCGTGGCTGCGCTCGGCGTGCTGCTCCAATCGTCGCCCTCCTTCGACGAGCCCTTTCTGCAACAGGAAGGAGTACGCGTGCTGCTGGGCTTGATGAGGCTCCAAGCGCCGCCGCTCGTCGTCGCCGACGCAGAGACGCTCCGATCGTCGCAGCGGCATCTCCTCCAGCTGCAGCTGCAGAGCATGCTGGTGCTCACGCAGGAGAGCGCGCCGGTCGAGACGGGCGCGTGGCGCTTGCAGTGGGCACAGGCGCAGGGCACCTTGCAGCTACAGCGGCTGATCAGCTACGTGCACAACGTCTTCCGAGTGCCCAGCAGCACCCAAAACATGGCGCCGACCGCGGGCACTGCGGTGGCGGCGCCACCGGAGGCACACGCGAGAGGGGATGTGTCCGCATCAACGCGGCTGCTGCTGGCAGTGGAGGCGGAGGCGACTCTCCTAGCGCGCGGCCTCAGCAGCGCACAGCTCGTCGAGTGGGCGCAAGGCGTGGTGCAGCCGCCCGGAACGGCGCGCGTCTCACCGCACCCCGAAGGCAGCGTGGCCGTTGAGTCTCCAGTGGTGCAGGCGGCGGTTGCGGCCGAGCGCGCGGCGGTGCCGTTGAGCTCCGCCGAGCTGCTGCTCGTCCTCCGCTTCGTACGCGCTGCGTGTGCGAGCTGCTACTCCGAGGGACTCGCGCTGTCCCGGGCGCCGTCCTTGGGCGCGCAAAGCCACCTGAGCGCTGTCCCGGGCACTCCAGCCTCCTTGCGCAGCAGCATCTCGCCCCTGAGCTCGCCGCGCTCGCCCGTCGCGCGCGCTTCGCTCAGTGGAGCACGCCTCTCAGCCATCGCCGCGCGCGGCGGCAGCATCGTCGTCGGCAAGGGGCTCGTGGCCAAGTCAAGTCAAGTCAAGTCACCGTCGTACGAGGTAGATCGCGGGCCGGTTGATCACGACGATGAGGGCGCTGTACGCACGCCGGCTGAGTCGACCATCACTGCCACGAGCGACTCGCTCCCACGGGTGATGGGGACGCCGATGCCGCCCATACATGAAGCCCTCCTGGCAGCACTGCTCGGCGCCTTCCTCCCCGCCAGCAGCCTGGACGAGATGGGTATCGCTCCCAACACTCCCGGCGTCACCCCATCCAAGCCGTGGAAAATGGCCGGACCAGCGGCGGCGGACGGGAAGGAGGGCGAGGCGGCGCCGTTGTGGGCCCTCATGCTCCTCGACGTGCTGCGCGAATACGGTCCGTCCATCATTCTGCCCTCGCCCAGTTTGTGCGTGCTCGCAATCCGGCTGCTCTCTTCGGACGCCTTTCTGATGTGCGATGGCCCCGGTGACGGCTGGTGGCCTGCGCAGCTCCCATCGCTGCCGCCAATTATCGCCCCAGTGGCGTACCTGCAGTCGACAGGCGAGTTGAGCACGGAGCCGCTGACGCTCGCGCGCCCTCCGCTGGCGCAACTCGGTCTGTTTCACCTGAGGGCGCTCGTGCGGAGCATTGGGCTCACAACTCCCGACGGCGCCGCCGACTGCGCCCTCACGCTGCTCCGTACGTTGCAAGCCTGCCTCTCGCCCAGGCGCAGGGTCGCGTCGGCGCACGGCGTCTTGTCGCTCTGGCTCTGTCTCTGTGAAATGCTCGACACCTTGAACGCGACAGTCCCACCGCTCGCGCGGCCGTACGCGGCACCGGCGGGCATGGTGCCGGACGCATGGGCGGCGTACCTGGTGACGCTCGCGCAGATGATCCGTAGCGTGCGCTCGCTGGCCGACGCCGACGTGGCGTCCGAAGGCAGGCATGCGCAGCGCGGCGGACTCATGCCGATCGCCGAGCCGAGCGTGGACCACGCTGCGCACACGATGCCTCAATCTTCGGCCCTCTTGTCTAAGCTACCGGTCGATGGGCTCATCTGCTCCATTTGCGAGCGCACGCTGCGGCTCTCTTCGCTGCCTCGCTGGGCGCTGCAGCCGTCAGCGGCCCATCCCTCGAAGCCTGTGCTCTTTTATGCGCTCATCGAGCTCATGCTGTCTCCTCTGAGCGACCAGGTGCTCCCAGCGCCCACGCCACTGAACGGTGTGGCGGCCATGTTGCCCGCCAGCGGCACGACGGACGGCACTGATGGCTCTGCCGCCGCCCCGACGACGCGCTCGCCTTTCGACGAGTGCGCGAGCGAGCCGAACTCGAATCCGCGCAGCAGCATCGGCGACCGCGCCGCGCGCTTTGCGGCAAGCCAGCTGGTCTCGTTGCTGTGCGTGGCGGCGTTTGAATGCCGCCTCGAGGGCGACTTGCAAGGGCAGATGAGCTTCACTGACTCGATGGGCTCGTCGACCATCTCGCCGTGGGTCACGGCCGTCGAGCTCATAAATGCGTACCTTGGCGTGCTGGGGCCCATCGTAGAACCTGGCGACGCACTCAGCGATGCCGAGCTGATGGCGGTGTACTCAACGTCGTTCGCGTCGATGGCGGCGGCGGCGGCGGCGGCGGCGGCGGCGGCCAGCCGGGACACCAGCGCGGGCTCCAGCGACTACGAGGCGCGCCGATACGCATGGGTGGTGCCGCGACGCGCTCCTCCAAAGGCAGCAGCAACGCCAGAGCTCATCACGCCTGCAGAGTCCCTCGAGGCGGCGGAGGCGGAGAGGCGGCATCGGCAGGGTCACGTTCTCTGGGGGATGGTGGTTGAGGGCGTCGACAAGCTTGTGCGGCTCGAGGCAGCGCTCCTCTCGCCGTGCGCCATCCACCCGCAGCAGTGTCTGAGCGAGGCTCTCACCCCAAAGCTGCTCAACGAGTGCGACATCTACGCGACCCTCCTACTGGGACTCGAGGCCGAGGCAGGCACCCCACGGTACCGTGCCGCGCTGCTACGCGTGCTCGACACGCTTCCAATGCTCACGTGGGGCGCTGCGCAGGCGCAGGCCTCCTTTAGCGCGAGCGTGGCTCAAGAGCGTCTCATCGAGCTTGTGCTGCGTGCGGGGACGCCAGTCGACCTTGCAACGATCATTCGTCTCTTCAATTGGTTTGCCGCGATGCCCGCGCAATTGACCTTTGGAGAGGACGACGGCTCGCCACCACCGGCTGCCGCGATAGGGGCGGCGATAGGGGCGGCGATGGGGGCGGCGATAGGGACGTCGATGGGGGGGGCGGCTGGCGCGCGCGCTCCTCCCCCTCCCCCGGCGACGCTACCGTCCCCAGCGACGCTGCCGTCCCCGGCGCCGCCGCCGCTTCAGAAGCCGCGCATCGGGCGGCGCGCGTGGGCTTCCCCACGCCAAGCAACGGTGCAGATGGGCGAGGTGGCCAAGGTCCTGATCGCCCTCCTGCCGCACTGCGCGGAGGAGGTGCAGCTGCAGCTCCTCGAGCGTATGGGGAAGCTGCTCGAAGGATCGATCCTGAACCGCTCTCGCTGCTCCGAGCTGCGCTTGCTGCGCCATATGCTGCAGCTGCTCGCCACGCCGCTGAGCGAATCTGTGCAGAAGGCGTTGCTGCATGCTCTCACGCCGCTCGCCTCGCATTCGGTCTCCGTGTCGGAGCTCAAGCTGCTCTTCTCGCTCCTTGCGCAGCCACCGCCAACAGAGGGCGCGCCCAACACGGCGCATCGGCTGCACTCCGAGCTGCTCTCGACGATCTCGTCGATGCTCAAGCAGCACGGCCCGGCGGCTTCGTTCATCTTCGACGGGCACCACTCGGGCCTACTGCTGCCGCCGATCCCCCGTCTCTCGCAGACTGGCTACACCTTCTACGCGTGGGTACGAGTCGATTCCTTCTCCCCACCCGCCGCCCACGGCAGTGCCTCGAGAGCCGCCCGGGCGGGAGCCTCTCCTCTTCTACTGGGCGCAGCCGACGCGGCGGCGCCAGCATTGTGGTCGCCTCGGCTGCTCTCCCTGCATGATGAGCAGGGGCGTGGCCTCGAGATCGTCTTTGCGCGCGAGCGCACGCCGGACGGGCAGCCGACGGCCAGTGCCGATATGAACGCGTGCGCGTACTTGCAGCTGCGTACGACGAGCGCAGGCAGCTCAGCCGGTGCGCCGCCTTCGGTGCAGGTGCTCGACTTCCGCTTCCCCTTCAAGCCCGGCCGTTGGTATCACATCGGCGTGACTCATGAGGTGTCCAGGCTCTTCACCAAGTCGCTCGCGAAGCTCTTTGTCGACGGTCAGCTGCAACAGAGCGGCCAACTCAAGTTCCCACAAGCGGAGCGCCTCACGCGCGGCTTTATTGGGACCAACGCGCTCGAGACGGCGCTCGACGCCACCGACGCCGACGCGCTCGACGCGGCGCGCGAGCGGCCGCAGCCGCTGTGCGGCCAGGTGGGCGCCGTGTACCTCCTCTCCGAGCCCGTGGACCCCGAGCACGTGCACCAGATTTGGTCTCTCGGCGCGGGCTTCGATTGGGTGCCCGATCGCGAGGAGGCCTTGGCTGCAAGCAGCGGCGAGCTGCCGAATATGGGCTCGCTCATCCTCGCCCTGAATCCCAAGTCGCGAGATGGCGACGAGTTCCCCAACAATGCGGCGCTCGTGGGCACCGAGGCCGGGCTCGCGGCGCAGCAAGCGGCGGCCGCAGGAGGGATTGGTCCGGGTCGATCCGCTACGGCCGCCACTCTCTCCGTCGGAAGCCACGCGTGTGTCACGCAGACGGTGCGCGAGTCGGCGCGCTGCCTCGGCGGCGTGCAGCTCCTCTTCCCGCTCCTGGCGCGGGACTGGATGCCCGATGCCGGTGCGAGCAGCGATGCCGGTGCGAGCGGCAGCAGCAGCGCTGACGGTGGCGCGAGTGGAGGTGCGAGCGGTGGCGCCGTCGTGAGCGCCACCGGAGCCAAGCTGGACAGGAGTCAGAAGGAGAAGCTCCTCGTGCAGCTGCTTGGGCTGATGAGCCAGATGCTGTGGGACTCCGCCGCGGACCAGCACTTCATGCTCCGCCGGCACGGCTTCGCTATTCTCGTCTTCCTCTTGCGCCAGCTGCCGCCGATCATCTGGACAGTCCAGGCGGTCACCGCATGCGTGCAGCTCACTTCCTGCTTCGCCTCGTCCGAGGCACTTCACCATGAGGCCGTGTGGCTCCTCTTCGGAGCACCGCGCCTCTGGATCTTCACGCAGCTCGAGGTGCAGCTCGAGGTGTATGATGTCCTCCACTCGTTCATCGAGCGCAAGCCAAGCGCCTTTCTGCAGCCGTCGGCGACCTCCGGCGAGCCCCTTCTCAGCCTGCAGAGGCTGCTCGACGACCTCGAGGTATACTACTGGCGCCAGCCTTCGGCGACCTCCTTTGCTCGGCAGCCCCTTCGGCACGCGGTGAGTGGTGAGGTCATTGGCGAGCGACCCAACCACGAAGGTCTGAAACGGCTGCGGCGCAAGGTGTTCAACCTGCTCCAGGTGCTCGCGGAGGCGGAGCTCACACGAGCAGACGCCAAGTGCCTCGTATCCGTGCTTCGCTCGTGCCGCGATGCGTGGGTCTTGATCGACGTGCTCAAGCTGCTCATCGACTGGCTCACGCCTCTCAGTGAGGCCATCCCGAGCGCCATCCCGAGCGCCAGCCCGAGCGCCATCCCGAGCGCCAGCCCGAGCGCCCTCAGCCCGTGCGGGGTGGCGCTCGTGGCGCGACTGACGGAGCTCGCTCAGCTGGGAGAGGAGACCATGTACGACACCCTCGTCGATCTGATGCACGGTGACGCTGAGCTGCTGCGCTTGGCGGCGCTTCGGCTGCTTGGGCTGCTTCTGGGCGCCTCAGCTGCCTTGTTCCCTCCCCCGGCCGCGATCTGGTCACGGGTCACGTTCGCCCTGGGCGGCGCGGCGCTCTCGAAGACCACGTACTCGGCGCTGATGGATACACTCATCGGGAAGGCTGCGAAGGTCACGCCCGACCTGACCACACTGTCGGAGAATCTGTCGGGGGCCCGCGTCGTTTTCCCACAGCTGCTCGGCACCGTGCTGCAGCTGCTGCCGACGGCGGCGGTCAGCTTACAGCGCCAGGCCCTGCTACACCTCACGCAGCTCTGCTGCGTGCACCCCGCCAACTGCGACGCGATGCTCGATGTGCCCGCGTGGCAGCGCTCGCTGCTGCAGCTGCTGGTGCCCTCGTCCAGAGCCCACGACAGCGCGAGCCGAGAAGGCACCGCGGATGGAGGCAGCAGTAGCGTGCCCGGATCCGGAGGGAGTGGCAGTGGCGGCACTGGCGGCACCTGCCGTCGGCTGCTCCCGATGCTGCAAGACCTTCTGCTGGTGGTCCACTTGCATGCACTCCTCCATCGCGAGGCGGGATGGCGCACGCTCCAGCAGAGCTTTGGATACGTGCGCATCGTGCTCACTGACGCCGCCGCCGCCGCCGCCGCCACCACTGCCGCTCCCCTTGCCGCCGAGCCGGCCGGTGCGTCTACCACGGCGGCGCACGTGCGATCGGTGTCGCGGGGGATGCTAGAAGGGGTGATCACTGCACTCATGTCGAAGCTGCCCGCGCACTGCGCCGCCGCCTCGCCCGCCCTCTCGCGCTACAGCGGCTCGGGCGCGGCAGGCAAGCCACCTGTGTGGGGAGACAACCTCGAACAGCTCCTCACGTTTGCGAAGCGTTTCATCTTTGACGAGAATGGCGGGGGCGGTGTCAGTGGCGGGGGAGGCGGTGGCGGGAGCGGTGGCAGTGGCGGTGGCAGTGGAGAGCCCCAGGCAGCGGAGCTCGAGAGTGCTCCAGATTGGAGTTGGATCCTGCCGCTGAGCCCGCGGCTCGATGTGGCCGATCTCTCCGTGGTGATGGTGTGCCTCGAGCTGCTCCATCTGCTCGGGATCCTCGTGAGCACCTCGGCGCCCGCGAAGGACTGGGCGTCGGTGCGCGCCCTATGGACGGACTACAGCCAGGCTCAGGTGGGGAGGGAGGTGCGGCAGCCCACACGCCCTCGGAAGCCGGCTGGTGGCGCCGCGCCGCCGGTCGTCCACGGGCAGTCGATCGTCCAAGGGCAGTCCGGCGGCGCCGGCGCGGGCGCCGGCACCCCAGCGTGGTCGGATCTGGCTGGCCTCGCAGGAGCCATCGAGACGCCGGTAGGCTCGATCAGCCCGCCGCCACTCGGCCTCGGCTTGACAGCACGGAGTAGCGGCGAGATCATAGGTACTCAGATCTCCTCCTCGAGCTCTCGCTTGACAGTAGGGAGCATCGGCGCGCTGCTGCCCACGCCCACACCGCTGGCTCCTACGCCGATGGATGGCCGCGTCGAGGCGGCCGATCTCGCCGATCTCGCCGATCTCGAGGACGAGCCCAGATCGGAGCTCGAGGGAGGGCTGTACTGGTTGGCGCTCGTGTTGCTTCTCCGTTCGCTGGACTCGCATCAGCTGCCGCAGCCGGCGTGGCTCGCCAACCTGGCGCGGCTCGGGCGGCTCCTGCAGCTCCTGCAGCCTGCGACACACGTGCAGCCCCATCGCGTCCAAAAGGTGACGAACCTCACGATGCGCCGGCAGCGGCTCCAAGCTCTGTGCGGCCAGTGGCAAGCGGACGTCCTCGAACGCCAGTGCAGCCGGCTGCTCCCCGGCACCGCCGCCGCCAACGCCTCGTGCTGCCAAGGCGCACTGCTTTTCGCGCTCACGTGGCTGCACGCCATCCTCGCCGGCATTGTGCCCGCCGCCGCCGGCAGCAGCCTCCCCACCACCGCTGCTTCAGCTGCGACAGCGCGCTTGAATGGCATCAGCCTGACCGACAGCACCGCCCTTGCCGAGCGCCAGAGAGAGCTCGAGCAGCTGATGATGATGCTGATGACCCTCTTCGAGCCCTACCCCTTCGCGCGCCAGCAGCGCGTCTCGGCAGCACGCGATCTCCACTCGATCTCATGGCAAGCCGCGTGCATGCCGCTGCTGCAGCAGGTGATGCGAGCCCATCACCAGTCCCAGTGCCAGGACGCGGGCTTGGCGATGGCGACCAACGGCAGCGTGCTGCAGCGGCTTCGCGCCTCCCACGAGCTTCAGCGGCAACGCGAAGCGCAGGAGCTTGAGCACGGCTCCGACGTGTGGCAGAACCGCATGGTGCTGCTGCATGAGGAGGAGACGGCACGCCGTGATGAGCTCGTGCGCTCGCACGGGCATCAGGAGCGGCTGGTGGCGCGCCTCTGGCTCAAGCTGCAGCGCTACTTGACGCATCAGCGCGCCCCTTGGGCGGCGCCGCAGTCTCGGCTCAAGGCAGAGGCGTTCGTGCGCCTGAGCCGCTCTGAGAACGCGCTGCGCCAGCGCTGCCGACTCAAGAGGCTCGAGCATGGCACGCGCCACGAGAGCGCGTCCAAGGCGCGCCGCTCCGTCGCTGAAGCGGACGAGGCGCAGCAGGGAGCGCAGGGAGCGTCTCTCGATGAGAGGGCGGGTCTGCTGCTGCTGCCGAGTGGGGTGGCGCTGCGCAAGCTCTGCGAGGGCTCGGACGGCGAGGAGTGGGACGAGACGAAGGCCAAGGCGGCGGAGGGCCTCGAGGGTGATCCCCTCGCACGCGCGCTCTCGCTCACGCCCCAGGATGTCGCACAGCCAGCTGCCGAGGAGTCGCGCCGTCCCGTGCAGTACGAGTTCGCCTGCGATCTGGTGACGCCGCAGCGCGTCATCGCCGGTACGCTCGAGCTCGGGACGACGCGCCTCACGTTTGTGCCGGACTTGGCCGAAGCCGAGCGCCAGCTGAGCGAGGAGCTCGCCAAATGGGAAGTGCGCCAGCGCGGCGAGAAGCCAGAGACCAAGCCGCCGCGGGAGAAGGACTGGCAGCTGAGCTCGATGAGCGAGGTGCACCGACGGCGCTACCTGCTACGCGCGAGCGCGATCGAGCTCTTCTTCCGCGACGCCCCGCCTGTGTTCCTCAACCTGCGCAACAAGCCCGGGCGCCGCCGGCTGCTCTCGAAGCTGCGCTACGCGTGCCCGAGCGCCAACGTCATCTCGCCGTCCGACACGAAATGGGTCAAGGAGCTCAGTGCCCGCTGGCAGTCGCGCCAGATCTCCAACTTTGAGTTCTTGATGCGCCTCAACACGCTCGCCGGGCGCACGTACAACGACCCGAACCAGTACCCGGTCTTCCCCTGGGTGCTGCAGGACTATAGCAGCGAGACGCTCGACCTCGACAACCCGGCGACCTTCCGGGACCTCTCGAAGCCGATGGGCGCGCTCCGGCCAGCGCGCGCCGAAGAGGTGAAGGTGAGGTACGAGCAGCTCAAGGAGATGCATGGGGAGGGCGTCGAGGGGCAGCCCCCGCCGTTCCATTACGGCTCGCACTACTCGTCCGCCTCGATCATGCTGTTCTACATGATCCGATTGGAGCCGATGACGACCCTCGCCATACGGCTACAGGGCGGCTTCTTCGACCATGCGGACCGGCTCTTCCACAGCATCGGCGCCACCTTCGAGGCCGCGTGCACCAACACCGCCGACGTGAAGGAGCTGATCCCCGAGTTCTACTACCTGCCCGAGTTCCTGCGCAACTCGAACGGCATCCACCTCGGGGTGCGCCAGGATGGCGTGCATCTCGACGGACCCAGCATGCAAGCGCTCACCACGACGCCTCCCCCCCCCCTCCGTTTCCACAGGTGCGCCAGGATGGCGTGCATCTCGACGATGTGCTGCTCCCGCGTTGGGCCAACGGACCGCACGACTTCGTGCGGAAGCATCGGATGGCTCTCGAGAGTGAGCACGTGAGCGCGCACCTGCACGAGTGGGTCGACCTCGTCTTTGGCTATAAGCAGCGTGGGGTCGAGGCGGAGAAGAGCCTGAACGTCTTCTACTACCTCACGTACGAGGGGGCGGTCGACCTCGATGCGATGGACGATCCGCGCGAGCGGGCAGCCACCGAAGCACAGATCTCCAATTTCGGCAACACGCCCGCACAGCTGCTCACCAAGGCGCACCCGCCACGAGCGCCGCCACGAGCGCCCCTCGACCCCGCAACGCTCGCGACGACGCTCGCGACGGTCACGAGTGCGCCCACGTGTGCCGTCATGCTGCACGAGCGACCGCTCTCGCGCGCGCCGCTGCTCGCCGTCGCGCTCACGCCGGAGCGTATCGTCGGCGTGGGCGCCGATCGGCGCACCAGCACTGTCAAGTGGCAGCCGGGCGTCAGCCCGCTCGAGCCGCCGGGCAGGATTGCTGCCGACGTCCTCATCGGCTCCGCAGCCAACGAGCGCCGTCCCATATTTGGTGTCCCCTTCGTCGAAGGGCTGCTCGAGCACCCGGCGACCCGCTTCGCCGTCTCGGCCGACGGGCGACACCTCTTCTCGTGCGGCTATTGGGACCGGTCCGTACGATGCTCGAATGGGCTCTGATGGCCTCTGATTGCCTCTGATGGGCTCTGATTACCTCCCTCATCAGGTCCGTACGATGCTCGAATGGGCTCTGATGGCCTCTGATTGCCTCTGATGGGCTCTGATGACCTCCCTCATCAGGTCCTTAC
>Ga0209550_10005618_pt1 | contig 11729 bp, 2 predicted proteins | sample LauGreSuBDMM15SN_2_FD_187567 | JGI IMG/M metagenome (GOLD analysis project Ga0209550, IMG submission 187567) | Freshwater lake microbial communities from Lake Michigan, USA - Su13.BD.MM15.SN (SPAdes) (version 5) | ecosystem: Environmental > Aquatic > Freshwater > Lake | place: Lake Michigan, USA... | reverse complement strand
GCACTGACCGTGGTGGCACCGCTGTAGGTGTTGTTGGCCGACAGCGTGACCGTGCCAGTTCCACTCTTGGTCAAGCTGCCTGCGCCGCTGATGATGCCGGCATAGGTATAGGCATTCGATCGGCTGAACACCAGCGCAGTATTGGCAGCATTGGTGGTGATGCTGGTCGCTGAAAGTGAGCCGCTGGTGCCGCCTGCGCCAACTTGCAGCGTACCGCCACTGATGGTGAAAGCACCTGAACCGGTGTTGTCGCCCGTCAAAGTGAGTTGACCTGCGCCGACGGTGGTGGTGCCGGCGTAGCTGTTGTTACCCGACAGTGTGGTGGTGCCGGCTCCACTGTGGGTCAAGGTGCCCGAGCCGCTGATTGCGCTGGCGTAAGTCCAGTCCGTGGAACGGCTGAACTCCACCCCGCCGTTGACGGTGATGTTGGCCGCGACAGACCCGCTGGTGCCGCTGACTTTGAGCAGGGTCCCCGTGTTGACCGTGATCGTTCCCGAGCCGCTGTTGCTGCCGCTGAGGTTCAAAGTACCCCCGCTGACGGTGGTGGCGCCGCTGTAGCTGTTTCTGCCCGACAGCGTGACCGTGCCAGTTCCACTCTTGGTCAAGCTGCCTGAGCCGCTGATGATGCCGGCATAGCTCAACAAGGCGTCCGAGCGGTTGAACACCAGCGCGCCGTTGTTGGTGATGCTGGTCGCTGAAATCGACCCCGTGGTGTCACCCGCGCCAACCTGCAGCGTACCGCTACTGATGGTGATCGCGCCGGTGCCGGCGTTGGCACCAGTCAGGGTCAACTGGCCTGCGCTCACAGCGGTGCTGCCGGTGTAGAGGTTAGCGCCCGACAATGTGACCGTGCCGGCACCACTCTGGGTCAAGGTGCCCGAGCCGCTGATGACGCCGCCGTAGGTATAGGTGACATCAGAGCGGTTGAAGACCAGGGCCGCGTTGTTGGTGATGTTGCTGGTCAAAGACCCTGATGCGCCAGCGTCACCAATTTGTAGCGTACCGCCGCTGATGGTGGTGGTACCGCTGAAGGTGTTGCTGCCTGTCAGCTTGGTGGTACCCGATCCGCTTTGAGCCAGGACCCCCGTGCCGCTGATGGCGCCGCTGTAGGTGACCGCGTCCGTTCGGTTGAACACCACAGTGCCGCCATTGGTGATGTCGGCTGCCACCGAACCACTGGCACCGCCGTTGCCGATTGAGAGTTGTGTACGCGAGTTGACGGTGATCACGCCGACGCCCGTGTTACTACCGCTGAGGATCAAAGTTCCGTTGCTGACAAGGCTGGTGCCGCTATAGCTGTTGTTACCGGACAGCGTGAGCGCGCCTGCGCCACTCTGGGTCAAGCTGCCTGCTCCACTGATGATGCCACCGTAGGAGTGGGCATCAGAGCGCGAGAACTCAAGCGCGGCCCTGTTGACAATATCGCCGGTCAGCGAGCCATTCGTCGACCCATTGCCTACAAGGAGCTTTCCAAAGTAGATGGTGGTGACGCCGGTGTAGGTGTTGTTACCTGATAAGGCAAGGGTGCCTGAACCATATTGCCTGAGCGTGCCAGAACCACTGATGACGCCGCTGTAAGTTACCGTGTTGGAACGGTTGAAAAACAGGCTGGCGTTGTTGGTGATGCTGGCTGCCACCGAGCCTGTGGTGCCGCCGTTGCCGATTTGCAGGGTACCGTTTTGGATGGTGATCGTGCCGGTGCCGGTGTTCTCGCCGGTCAGGGTGACCATGCCAGTTCCGCTCTGGGACACAGTGCCCGCGCCGCTGATAACCCCGCCATAGGTATAGGTGACATCAGAGCGATTGAAGACCAGAGCCGCGTTGTTGACGATTCTGCCGGTCAACGAACCCGACGTTCCGGCATCACCGATCTGCAAGGTACCTGCGCTGATGGTGGTGCCGCCGGTGTAGGTGTTGCTGCCTGTCAGCTTGGTGGTACCCGTTCCGCTTTGAGTCATGGCCCCCGTGCCGCTGATGGCGCCGCTGTAGGTGAGCGCGTCGGTTCGGTTGAACACCACAGTGCCGTTGTTGGTGATGTCGGCTGCAACCGAACCACTGGCACCGCCGTCGCCGATTTTGAGTTGCCTGGTCGTGTTAACGGTGACCATGCCAACGCCCGTGTTACTGCCGCTGAGGACCAAAGTACCCCCGCTGACAGTGGTGGTGCCGCTGTAGCTGTTGGTGCCCGACAAGGTGACCGTGCCGCCGCCACTGCTGGACAAGCTGCCCGTGCCGCTGATGGCACCGCTGTAGCTCAGTGCGTCCGAGCGGCTGAAAACCAGCGCCGCATTGTTGGTGATGCTGACCGCTGAAAGCGAGCCGCTGGTGGTGCCGTTTCCGACCTGCAGCGTACCGCTAGTGACGGTGATCGCCCCGGTGCCCGTGTTTGCACCACTCAAGGTCAGCTGGCCGGCGCTGACCGTGGTGGTGCCGCTGTAGCTGTTGTTGCCCGACAGCGTAGTGGCACCGGCGCCAATTTGAGCCACTGTGCCCGAGCCACTGATGACGCCAGCGTAGGTCAGTGCGTTGGACCGATTGAAAGCCAGCGCCGCGTTATTGGTGATGTTGCCTGTGACCGAGCCGCTGGCACCGCCGTTGCCGATCTGCAGCGTGCCGCCACTGATGTTGGTAGCGCCGGTGTAAGGGTTGTTACCCGCCAAAATCACCGTGCCTGCACCCTGCTTGGTGAGCGAGCCAGTTCCAGCAAAGACGCCGCTGAAAACCCCAGCACCACCGCCTGCATTGAGCACCAGGTCAAGACCAACTCCATTGCTGCCCATATTGGCACTGATGTCGATCTGATTGGCGGCGTTCAGGGTCAGTTTGGGCGTGCCACCGCTCGTGCGGGTAATCGCTGCGCTCACCGTGATGTTGCCAGCCGATGCACCCGGACTGCCCGCGGCGCCCGTATCGATGGTGACGTTGCTGCCAAGATTGAGCGCACTGATGATGCTGCTGGCCTGGATGACGCTGTCAGAGCCTGCGGTGAAGTTGTTGTTGTAGGTGGTGCCCGATGCGCCCGAGGCGGCAATGGTCACGTTGTAAGGATCGAGCAGCCAGGTGCCGGCCTCGCCCTGCGGCGCTGAGGTGTTGACCAGCGCGCCTTCGGCTATGGCCAGGCGCGAGGCCGAGGTGTCGACAAAGCCGCCGCGGCCGCCCGCAGCGCCGCCTTGGGCGCTGATGCTGCCGCTGACCTCGGTCACGCTGTTGGAGTTGTTCAGGTCAGCAATCAGGGTGACCGTGCCGCCCTGGCCCGTGGCGTCTGCTTTGGCATCGGCCGAGATTCGGCCGCTGTGAACAATGCGGTCGCTGGCGGTGATGCGGATCACGCCGCCGTCATTGACGATGCCCTTGGCTTCTAACGTGCCGGAGTTGCGCACCACGCCGCCTTGCAGCCGGCTGGCCGCCTGTGCCGACAAGATGATGAGGCCACCGGGGGCCTGCACCGCTTGGCGGTTGTCCACCAGCGCCTGAACCGCCGAGGGCGTGACCATCAAATTGGCCAGCTTGCTGCGCTCGTCAAACTGCAGCTCTATCCATTCACCGCTGGCCAGGGCCACCGTGCCCATTTGGGCCAGAATGACGCCGCTGTTGCGCACCTCGGGCGCGAGCAGGGCCACATAGCCGCCGAGGGCGGTGGTGATCTGCCCTTCGTTGACCACGCTGGCCTGGGAGCCGTTACGCTCAAAAGCCAGCTTGCCGGCCATCAGGTTGCTGTCGCTCAGGCTGTGGGTGGTGGCAGTCAGGGCGCCAACATTGAGTGTGGCGCTGGGCGAGAACAAAATACCGCTGGGGTTGCTCAGGATCACCTGACCGTTGGAGTTGATTTGGCCAAAAATCTGGCTGGGCGCACCACCAAGCACCCGGTTGAGGATGACGCTGCTGCTCGAAGGCTGCACAAAATTAACGGTGCCCTGCGAGCCAACGTCAAAGCTTTGCCAGTTGACGGCCGCACGCTGGCTGCCCTGGGTGACGGTCATCACATTGCCAGCCTGGCTGATGCTGGCCGCACCGGCACTGACCTTGCCGCCTGTGGGCAACTGGGCAGGCAGCGGCGGCGCCGCATAGGCCTGCGACAGGCCCGCTGTGACCATGGCAGCCCACAGCGGCTTTAGACCATTCAGCATCTGATGCAAACCGGCCAAAGTGACGGCCAACGCAGCGGCCAATGGCGAGCCATCCCGAGGCGAGCGCTTGACCGACACGGTGCGGGCAGTTTCCGGAACCACCACGAAGGCGCCGACATCTGCACGCCATTTGAGCCCATAGATTTTGTTCATTGCAGTGCCGAAATCAGAAGGAGAAGGTTGCCGAGAGCCACCAACGGGTCTTGACGAGCGTGCCGTCTTGGTCGTTGCCGGTGGCTGTGGGGTTGGGGTTGCTGCCCATGCGCCGAGCCACGGTGGACTTGACGATCGTGTCGCGGCTGGCCTGCCAGCTCAGGCCCAGGCCGGCGCCGGCCAAGCGGTAGCGGTTGAGGGCCGAGGCGCCGGCAAAGTTGTTGTCGCGGTTGATGGTGATCTGCCCCGAATCGACAAAGCCAGTGACCACCACACCGGCCAGGGCACGCAAGCGCAGCTCAGCGCTCATGATCTGGCCGTTGTCGCCGCCGCCTTCAGAATTGGGATAAGCGCGCACGCCGGTGGGCCCGCCGAGGTAGAACTTTTCTGATGAATCGAGGTTTGTGGCCGCCCGCTGGCCAGAACCAGAGACAAACAGCGTCAGGCCGGGCGCGAGCTCTTGCTGGCGGCTCAGGCTGTAGCGCCATTTGCCATAAGAGCCGGCTGAGCGCTGGGCAGTGGCTGTGCCGCTTTGGGCAGCGGCACTGTCCAATTCGATGGAGCCGCGGTGGTAGTTGATGCTGGCGCTGCTGGCACCGCCACCGAACCAGCCGTCAAAAAGGTTGCCCGACAGCCCCAAGGTGGTCGCCTTGTTGGTGTTGGCGCTGTTAAGCAGGCTCTCGTTGTAGTTGCTCACCGCTTTGAGGTCGGCCGCGGCCTTGGCGTACAAGTTGTATTGCCGCGAACGCACCAGGGGGTAGCTGGCGTCAGCACCATAAACCGTGGAGTTACCGCGAAAGGCGCTGAACTGCGCGGTGAGAACCCGGTAGCGCATGTCGGACACATTGGCCCCAACGCGAAGGCCGTTGTTGCCAACAGGCAAGGTGCCGCCCAGCCGCACGTAGGTGCTGCCCTCGGTGGCAATGGCGTTGAGGGTGGTCAGATCGCCCAGGCCCAGCAGGCTGTTGCCGTTGAGGTTGCTGCTCAGGCGGCTGGCGCCGGTGGAGCGCGAGCCCCAGTTGTCCAGGGCGGCCTCGCCAAAAATCGCCGGCTCGTCAGACACCGACAGCAGCACATCGGTCTGGCCCGCTTTTTCGCCCTCGCGCAGCAAGCCAGAGACGGTCACGCCCACCAGGTCGTCGGCCAGCAGCAAGGCTCGGTTGAGCGGCTCCAGGCGTATGGGCTGACCCGCTTGAACAGCGGCACCCAAGAGGTCGTCAATGGCCTTTTTGGGCAGCCGGGTTGGCGACTTGCCTTGGTAGTCCAGCTTGCCCAGCACCGCCTCTTGGGCTCGGATGATGACTTTACCGTCGACAAAGTCCTGCTCGGGGATGAAGGTGCGCACCAGCACCCCAGCGCTGCGAAAGGCTGCCGCCAAGGCGTCGGCCGCTTCTTGCAGGCCGGCCATGCCGATGGGACGGTTGACAAACGACGCGGTGGCAGCCTGGACCTGCTCTGGGCTGAGCAAGCTGCTGCCTGACAGCTCAAAGCGTTGCACGGTGATCGCAGGACCTTGGCTCGCAGGCGCGCCAACCGCCGGGGGCGCAGGCACAAACACTGGCGCTGAAGGGCTGAGCAGTCGGGGCAAATCAGGACTGCGGCCTTGCTGGCGCTGCTGCTCCATGGCGCCCGCGTCAGGCGCCTGCTGGGCATGCAGGCTGGTGGAAAAAGCCAGCAAGAGGCTGCACGCCGCAGCCGAGAACCATGGGCTGGGGCAGCGCCCGTCAAAAGATCGCGCTGAGGCGAGCAGGTCAGTTTGGCTTGTCAACTCGGGCTCCACCCTGGACTCAGGGAAATGTGGCGGAGCGTATCAAGCGGGTTTTTTCAATTGTTGCTAAATGTTGCAAATGTGCGGTTGACAAACAGCAGTTCTGCATGGGACTGCTTGTCAAAGTGGGAATTGAAAGGGCTCGATTTATGAAGCTGGCTGCGGGTTAGCAGCACTCAGCTCACCTTGGTCACCACGCTCAGCGGTGAGCTGAGCTGTTCAAGCCGAGAGCTTTTGGCCTTCAAAGACACAAATTGCAACATTTCGCAACAAATGAGCGGCTGAGCTTGCTAGCCTCTGCTCCGCCCTCTCGTCTATAGGCAGTTATCCGTTCGCCCCGTCGCGTGCGGCGCCGTCTTTGTAGACCGGAGACAAACGCGAACTTTTGAATGTTGACCCAGGTCCCAAGCGAGCATGCGATTCAAACTCTCACCCCTACTCCTTTCAGTGACCAGCTTCTGGAGCGCATCTGCCTTGGCGGCTGCGCCTGACGCGGGTTCTTTGCAGCAAGAGTTGGTGCGCGAGCGCGAGCTTGCGCCTGCCGCAAGGCCTGCTGCCCGCGACACCAAGTCGGTCGTGCCTGACAAGCCCCTGTCTGGCCAGCGCTTTACCGTGCGCGAGTTTGTGTTTGAGGGCAACACCTTGCTCAGCAGCGCGCAATTGACTAGGGCGCTGGCGTCTTGTTTGGGCAGAGAGGTCGATTTCGAACGCCTCAGGGCCTGCGCCGCCCTGGTCACCGAGACTTATCAGTCGGCCGGCTGGGTGGCCAAGGCGGTTTTGCCGCCCCAGGACATAGTTGACGGCAAGGTGGCGATCACTGTCATTGAGGCCCGGTTTGGCGCCTATGTTTTCAGCGGCTCGGGTGCTTCACGGGTGGGCCAAGCTCAGCTGCAAGGGATTTTTGACGCCCATCAAAAGCCCGGCGAGTTGTTGAACATGGCAAGACTTGACCGTGGGCTGCTGCTGGCCGACGACCTGCCCGGTGCCAGTGTGTCGGCCAATCTGGACCAAGGCACTCAGGACGGATCGACCAATCTGGTGGTTCAAGTGGGCGAAGAGCCTTGGGTTGCTGGCAACGCATCCTTGGACAACTACGGCTCCATCTCTACCGGTGTTTACCGCTTGAATGCGAGTCTGAATGTCAACAGCCCGCTCAAAATCGGCGACCTGCTCAGCTTCAGTGTCATGGCATCACAGGGCAACCGGTTTTTGCGTGCGGAGCAAACCTTTCCCGTGGGTCATCAGGGCTTGCGGGTCGGCATCAACAGCTCTTATTTGGGCTACCAGCTGACCAGCGATCAGTTCGCAGCCCTTGATGCCCGAGGGACTGCGACCACGCTGGGAGTTTCTGCGACTTACCCCCTGATCCGCTCGCGTGAGAAGAACTTGAATCTCGCCTTCAACATCGACCGAAAAAACTACGCCAATACTTCGTCCGGCGCATCGGTGTCAGATTACTTTCTCAACACCATGTCCGCCGGTGTGGATGGCAACTTCTTTGATGAATATTTGGGTGGCGGTGCAAATTTCGCGTCCTTGACTGCCATTGGTGGCAACAAAGACCTGAGCGGGTCGGCCAACCAAGTCAGCGATGCCTTGACCGCCAATACCCAGGGCAATTTCAAGAAGGTTAGATACCTGCTGGGCCGGCAGCAAAAAGTCGATGACGCCTGGTCGGTCTTCATGAGCTACAGCGGTCAGCTGACCCGGCGCAATCTGGATTCTTCAGAGAGCTTTTACCTGGGCGGCAACGCCGGCGTGAGGGCCTACCCCAGCAGTGAGGGGCGCGGCTCTTCAGGGCAACTGGCCACACTCGAGGCGCGCGCTCGCCTGGCCGGCGGCTTGACCTGGATCGCGTTTTACGACTGGGGCCGGGTTCTGGGCTATCCCAAAAACAGCTTTCCCGGCGCCACAGAGCCGAATGTGACGGTCTTGCAAGGCTACGGCACGGCAGTGGTCTGGCAGACCGGCAAAGGCGCCACGCTCAAGGCCAGCGTGGCCAGGCGTGTGGGCAGCAACCCCACGCCCACAGGCAAGGATTCGGACGGAACCCTGGTGCGCAATCGGGTTTGGCTGAACGCCGCCCTGCCCTTTTAATGATTTCAAGAGACTCCAAAATGAAGCGTAAAGCCTCCAAAAAGAATGCGTCCTTAGCTGGTATGTCGTTCGGTGCCTCTTCCAGCTCGTCTGCCTATCCCCATGCGGTCCTGGCCGGGCTTTTTCTGTTCAGTGCGATGTCCGACATCACCGGCGCGGCGGCTGCGGGGCCTGCGGTGCCGGTCAATCAGCTGCCCACAGGCGCGAAGGTCGCCGCTGGTGCGGTGACCTTCAAGCAGACGCAGACGGCTGCCGCTGCGGCCATGCTGGTCAACCAGAGCAGTGCAAAGGCCATCGTCAACTGGGACACCTTCAATGTGGGTGCCAAGGCTGCCATCACCTTCAATCAGCCCAGTCAGTCAAGCGTCATTCTCAACCGGGTGCTTGACACCAATGCCAGCCAGATCTTTGGCCAGATCACCGGCAACGGCCAGGTGTTTTTCACCAACCCCAATGGCATCTACTTTGGGCCCGGCTCGTCGGTGTCTGTGGGTGGCCTGGTGGCCACGACCGGCAGCATCCAGGACAAGGACTTTTTGGCGGGCCATTACTTGTTCAAGCGCAACGGCGCGAGCAAGTCCGTCGTCAACGAGGGAACACTCTCGGTGCTTCCTGCCGGCTACGCCGCCTTGATGGGCTCAACGGTCAGCAACAAGGGCCTGATCAGCGCCCAGATCACCGGATCGGTTTTTCTGGCCTCGGGTGAGAGCTACCAGCTGCAGTTTGATTCTGGCAACGGTCTGCTGAACAACATTCTGGTCACGCCGTCCACCATGGCGGCTTTGGTCGAAAACTCTCAGCTGATTCAGGCACCCGGCGGCACGGTGGTCATGACCGCGCAGGCGGCCAGCACCTTGCTCGGTGGCGTGGTGCGAAACACCGGCGTTGTTGATGCCTCGGGCCTGGTTGAAAAAGGCGGTGTGATCCGGCTGACCGCCAGCGACGCCATTGACCTGAGCGGCAAGCTGCTGGCCGATGCGGCGCCCCATTCGTCGGCCGCAGGCGGCACCATCATTGTGATCAGCGAGCTGGGCAACCCCAACAGTTTGACCGAGGCGGGCGGCTTGATCAGCGCCAAGGGCGGTGAGGCCGGCGGCGAAGGCGGCTTCATTGAAACATCGGCCAGCAAGCTGGTTTTGAAGCCCGATTTGCAGGTGCTGAGCTCAGGCCAACTGCCGGGCACCTGGCTGCTGGACCCCTTGGACGTCAACATTGATGTGGCGACGGCAGGCCAAATTGTCACGTCCCTGAACGCGAATACGAATGTCAGAATTGAAACGACGCTGACTTCGCCGTTTGTCAATTGCACCGTCACCTGTGCCACCACCGCCTCGGGCGATGGAAACATTACCATCTCCGCGCCGATTTCTGCGACCGGAACCGGGGCGCTGACCCTGAAGTCATTGGGCAGTATTTTCATTAACGCCAATGTCAGCACCGGTGGCGCTCAGAACTACATCGGGCCTGTGGTGGTGAGCGGCAACCCGGTCCTGGCCAGCAGCAATGCGCTGATTTATTTCAGCAGCACCGTCAATGCGGCCTCTGCCGCGGGCAGTTCCTTGACGCTGCAACAAGGCAACGGCAACGCGTTTTTCACTGGGGCAGTGGGCTCTACCTTTGCGCTGAGCAGCCTGAGCACAGGTGCGGGCCCGGTTTCTCTGGGCGGCTCGGTCACCACCAGTGGCGCGCAGAGTTTCGGCGGCAATGTGGTGCTCGAAGCCTCGAACATTACATTGGTCAGCAACGCGGGCGGCATCAGCATCGCGGGCAGCTTGTTAACTCAGCCGGTTTACAGGTTCTTTAATGGCGGCAGCTACACCCTCAACGCGGGTGCCAGCATCAATGCCAGCTCGCAGGCCGATGCGCTGGGCGTGAGCTACACAGGCGGCAGCTTTTCATGGACGCCTGTGTTCAGCAAGAACAGCGTCGATGTGCTGTTGGTTGGCGGTGGCGGCGGCGGCGGTGCGGGCTCGGGCGGCGGCGGCGGCGCTGGCGGGTTGATTGCCAGCACCCAGAACATTTCAGCGGCCACCAGCTATACCTTGCAGGTTGGTGCGGCCGGTAGCGGCGGCACGACGGGGCAGCCCGGTCAGTCGGGTACGTCCACCACAGGCTTTGGCAGCGTGGTGCTTGGTGGCGGTGGCGGTGGCCAGACCGCCACCCCGGGCTTGACCGGTGCCTCCAGCGGCGGATCCGGATCTGGCTCGGGCACTAGTTTTGGCGGGCTGGCGAGTTCTTCAGCAGATACGAGCAATGGCATCCAAGGGACCGAAGGCGGTCTGGGTTACCCTTCAGGTGGCGCCGGTGGCGGCGGCAGTGCAACCGGCGGTGGCTCGGCTTCCTCCAGCGGTACAGCCAGAGCAGGGGCTGGCGGTAACGGTAGCAACTGGTCGGTCACCGGCTCCTCCGTCTTTTATGCGGCCGGCGGCGGAGGCGGCGCAAACTCGGCCGCGGTGGGCGGAGCGGGCGGCAGCTCTATTGGTGGCACGGGTGGCAGTGCCTCTGTGGCCGCCACGTCAGCGAGCTCCTACGGCGCGGGCGGTGGCGGCGGCTCTTCGGGCAGCGGCAGCGCGGTCGTTACAGGTGGCAGCGGCTCGGCGGGCTTGATTGCGGTGGCTCCGCAGTACAGCAGCAGTGTGACCATCAACACCGGGGCTGGCACCTTCACCTCGGGCGCCATCGCCAGCCCCAGCAGCCTGACCTTGATTTCCAACAGCTCAAGCAGCAGCAGCATCAGCGGCGTGATCGCCGGCACCATGGCGCTCAACAAACAGGGCAGCGGCAATTTGAATTTGAGCGCAGCCAACACCTACACCGGCGGAACCAATCTGTCAGCCGGCACGATCACCCTGACCGGCTCGGGCACGCTGGGTGCCAGTTCAGGCGCGCTGGCCATGTCGGGCAGCGCGGTGCTTGATTTGCAGACAGCGCTCGCGGTCGGCTCCTTGAATCTGGAAAGCGGCAACTCAATCACCAGAGGCTCGGGCTCGTCGAGCTTGAGCGTCTCTGGTGCCTCGGTGCTGGCCGGAAGCATCACCACCTCGGGCACGCAAACCTATTCGGGCGCGGCGACCCTGGCCACCAATGTCTCGCTGACAAGCAGCAACAGCACCGTCACCCTGGGCTCCACCCTCAACAGCGCCGCAGGCAACAATTTTTCGCTGACGACCAGCACTGGCTCAGGCTCTACCGTGTTCACCGGCGAGGTGGGGGGCGTCAGAACACTGACGACCCTCAGCATCAGTGGCAACGCGAGCCTGAGCGCCAATGTCAGCACCACCGGCAACCAGAGTTACGGTGGCAACCTATTGCTCACTTCGGCCAGCACCACCTTGAACACCACCACCGGCGATGTCACCATCACCGGCAATGTGAGCTCAAGCTACACCGCACCGGCCGATTTCAACGACGTTTACCAGTTCTTAGGCGGTGGCTTTTACAGCTTCAACTCGCCCACCAATGCCACGAGATTTTCGGCCACGTCCACAGCGGACAGCCGGGGGGTGTCATGGAATGGATCGAGCTATACCTTTCTTAAGCCCAGCGGAGTGACCGCCGGCAGCATTCTGGTGGTCGGTGGCGGT
>Ga0209550_10005617_pt1 | contig 11729 bp, 25 predicted proteins | sample LauGreSuBDMM15SN_2_FD_187567 | JGI IMG/M metagenome (GOLD analysis project Ga0209550, IMG submission 187567) | Freshwater lake microbial communities from Lake Michigan, USA - Su13.BD.MM15.SN (SPAdes) (version 5) | ecosystem: Environmental > Aquatic > Freshwater > Lake | place: Lake Michigan... | reverse complement strand
TGAATCTATCTGAAAATTTCCGTGAAAAGGCAAAAGCGTCGATTGAGACCTACGTAAATAGTCAGACATTTGACAACAACTTTGTCTTAGCAGATGAGTACTCCAAGTGGTATGAAGAAACCCTCAACTCAGACACGCCATGGACCTCCTATACGAATACAGATATTACTATAGAAAACGTGAATCATATGATTGAGATCTGTTATGATTACAGCTACGATTCTGGAATCCAGATGCCATACGATATATCAGGTCTTCTTTGGATGTATGGGCTAGCAATGGAACAGGATATGCGAGAAACACTGTGTGAACAATTCTATGATTTGATGACACAGAAGCGGGATAGTCTTGTATGATTCTAGGCAAGTAATATTTTTAACTTATCGTGTAGATAGTCTCGGTTCAGAGTATGTCTTGACAGTTCGATGCTGTAAAAACGCTGATGAAAGGGATGTACTGCTACACTATACATAGATTTAACATCTTCTGTTTCAACAAATGCATATGTATAATTCAGAAGAGCCCGTATTACTTTATCTGCGAGTGAACTACATAATTTTTCTCTAACTTCTGGCCAGTCCATTAATTCAATCTTTTTTATAGCATCTTTGTATTCTTTATAGAATCGCATACGTGGTTTTGAATATTCGCGTATAATACACAGTACATCATCAGGAAGAATCATCTTATACGTAAAAAAGATTATAAGACAATTAATATTTTCATTAAAACTTTGCGTTAAAATATTTGTGTTCTACAATGAATTCTTATGAAAACATTCCTTCAAACGGAGCTATTGAAGTAGAAAAAGATCCATTTGAATTTGACTTTGCTATGTGTCATGGTTCGTATTTTTATTGTCGACGAGCCCGCCATCCCGGATATAAATGAATATATAAGAGCACGTAAAAGAATCCGTAGACAACGTAAATATTACAAATCAAATAAAAAACGGGTTAAACCTTCTCCATGATTTTATGAGCTATACTATGTATACCTTCGTTGATTTCGTAAGAAATAAACTGAGTGACTAGTTGTTTCGTGACAAATTCTACCGTTCGATTGTCTACGCAATCATAGACAGTTCCTTGAAACACTTCCTTGAAAGGTATATCTGGTACGAAGGATGAAAGAATTCTTCTAGTTGTATGCGAATAGACTTCTTTGAAGAAAGGGTTCGTATTTCGTTGGATGCGTAAATATCGAAACACTACAGGAGACCAGCTGACGACGGGCCAAAGAATCAACCAGAACACCTTCATGTTATACCCATCTAAAAAACATTTAAATACTATCAACTTTAAAAGATCTTAGGTAAAGACTGGTAAGATATTTTTACCAAGACAAACAAAATCCCTCCCCAAAGGGTGTCTAATAAGACCATAGCCAAAGGCCAGTCTTTAAAAATAGCATAGTTGGTTCCCTCGTACACCGCATAAATAGATGCCCCAAACAAAAAAGTTTTTCTATAGTCCCAAGATATAGTGAGAAGCATAAGTATAGTCAGCGCTACATAACAAATTACCGCGCCAACCGGTTGAAGTCTTATGGGTGAATGTTGAACCTTTTGAATAGTCTTGTTTAGAAAAGTCTGATTGACCCAAAAGAAAATCATATCATATAAGATGAAAAACAAGAAAATAGAAAGCATATAGAGTATAAAGAAAAAAAGAAGACATCGACGAATCAATTTTCACTCGTCATCATCGTATGGACGATGACGCATATGGATACGCAATTCATCGTGATCTATCTCACCTTTTATCAGAACAGTGATGCCACGGTGAAATCCGTATTGTCGCCATTCAGCCTTTCGAATTTCTTCACGAAGATTAGATTGTTCTAAAGGTGAAAGTTGTTCCTTGGTACGGTAATAGGATTGCTCCTTTTTCCGAGCGTATTCGGAAGAAACCAAATAGTTTCGGACCATTTCAATGGCAGTTTCGTGTGTCATTTCGTCAGAAAGTTTCGCTTTGAGATCAGGCCATTCCGTCTTGCCAATTTCTCGTAGGAAATTCTTGTATTCTTTGGAATAGCGAAACAGGGGCATGGAAAAGTCCCGAATGATTCGTACGAGTTCCTCCGGAAATTCCATGATGTTATAAAAAGAGAATGAAAAAAAACTTATTCAATTTTATGATGATTCTCCAGTGAAAACTTATGCGATTCATCAGTGAAAACATAGGCAAAAATTCCAACTGATATCTGGAAATTCCGACTGATTTCTTTGTAGTAAATTTGTCTCGGAAAAAAGGTAGATTCACCAGTCGCAAAGTAAAAAAGAAGGATGGCAGACTAGATAGAAGTTCCGAGCATGATTTGCGGAATCACTGTTTTATGCTTTCTAAACTGTTGGTCCCAATGTGTTTTGTAGTCTTTAACCAGCTGAGGATTGGAAAAGACAACAGAATTCTTATTGTTGTGATAGCCAGTGAGACGTCCCACCAGACCTTGTAAAATGGTCTCCATCTGAGGTTTATCGGTAATACGTTCATAGAGAACCCCCAAATGGTCTTTGACCAAGGTCTTGGCACACCTTAATTTCTCTTTGATAAAGAGGAAGGTATGGCGTAGAGGCGGCTTGGCCAAGAGGTCGTCCATGTCGACGTCAGAGAGGAAGTCAGCGTTCTTAAAGACTCTCTTGAAATGGAGAATGGTGAGCGTGTGGTAGTAGGAATGAGAGGTACGGATGATATGGTATTTAGGTAGGTCGATGTATTTCTGGATCTCTCGAATGTGTTGAAATACATTAGCCTGTTCTCCTCCAACCAAGAGAAGCTGTTCCTTATCCTGAAGGGAGGCGCCCTTTTCAAGCTTCTCGAGAAGCCGGTCGGATTCAAGAAGAGCGTTCTTGGCATCAGCCAAACGTTTGGTAGAGTCATCCTTGATTTGTTGATATTCTTTGAGCGAGGATTCGGATTGGTCTAACGAGTTCTGGTTCTGACGAATAAGGAGGTTGACCTGTTCGAGGTCACTGGACAAGACGAGTTTCTCGAGCATGTGTTCAGATTTCTTGAGAATGTCGTGCGTCTTGTCAATACGTAGGAGTAGCTTTTCGATGTTTGCGTTTGTTTTCTTCTGAAGGGCAAGCTGGTTCTTGAGGATGACAGCGGTCTTACGCATAAGGAATTTGTGCGACTTGATGTGTTCATCGTACTCTTTGACAAGCGCAGCGTGATCGAGGATGCGCGCCCGTAAATCAGCTCTTTCTTTGTCAACCCCACACAAGTCCTTGTATTCCAAGATCCTGCCATCTTGAAGTAATTGAAAGGCAGAAACATAAGAAGAATCGGGATTCATCAAGACAACTTTAGAAAAGGGAAGATTCACAAAGTCTTCGGTGTTGGACGGAGTCGCGGTAAAGTGAACAAGCCGTATGTTGCGAGCCTCGAGGTCCATGAGTCCAGCCTGAACAAAGCACTTATGAATGGTTTGGTCTTTTTTGAAAGCGACCTGATTTTCATCAATGATGATGAGAACATTGGATAAGTTTTTGACGAGCTTCACAAAGGTGGGTAACTGATTGCGGTGGAAGATATGGTCTCTATACTTCTCTGGGAATCGCGATTTGGTCTGGTCCATCCATTCGACGGATGAAAGTCCCGTAATCAGGAAAACATGTTCGTGGGGAACATGCTCGATAACACTGAGCATAGAGCCCGTTTTGCCAGATTGAGTCATAGCTACAGCCAAGATACTGCGAATCTTGGGGTCCCCAAAGGCATTGGCAATATCTTTTCCAAAACGAATCTGATTGGGGAACATGGTTCATGATAGTTCAAAAAGATAAAAAAAGATGAAATTCAATTTTAATGGAACTACCTCGAGAGATACAAATGTATATATTGAGTTTTCTTTATGATCCATGGAGAAAGCATTGGAGACAAGTGATGAATGCCTTAATCGGTGTTAAAATACTAAACCGTCATTTACAATTGAGTCATCTTTCACTGAAAACATGGGTTCTCCCGAAACCCATTCAAACCCGAGTCTGTTTAGACTGTGGAAACTATTATCAAATTCCTCTTTATTCGTGTTCTTCACTGGGTTGCGATTGTCCATGAAGCATGAGAGCCATAGCAGCATAGTTGTGAAGGTCCAGAAGCGTGTCTCGAATCGATTCGTCGACAAGGGTGATTTTATTTTTATCAAGAGAAATCGCCCGATTCAACTTGTCTTGAATCCGAACGAGCACCCCAATGGTGCCAAACGTGGCAAAGGCATCTCCATAGTCGGCATTTTTTCGAATGAAAAGGTCCAAAGCTTCGCCGTGAATGGCTCTGTATTGTTCTACCCGGCTCATCTAATTCAATAAAAAGGAAGTGTTTAAATCACTCTGTTAGCAATTTATTCTGACCAAATCGCTTTGAGGCGTCGATCGATGCGCAACTGTTTGTCTCGAATCCTTTTTAAGATAAGATGCTTAGCCTTGCGATCCATTTTGGCTTCGTATTTGGTAATCACTTTGTTCATCTTGTATATCACATCCTTTGATAAAGAAAGTGAGATCAATTTTTATACGTTTGAATAAGGTGAAACAGACGATCACTTTTGACCGAAAGTAGCATTTCATTGGTTTCACTGGGAGTGAGAGAAAGAATGGCATCGATAAGTTCATCTAGTTCATTTTGAATATCTTCTTTCAAAAACTTGCGCGTTTGCTTGGACACATGGTTTTTTTTTGCCCGGCGTAAAGTTCGACAAGTATGTCTCCAAACTTTATAGGAAACCTTCACTCGGCGAATGCCTTCCAAATAAACCCATTCCATTTTATATTTAGCACACTTAAAGTAGTTAGATATAAAAAGAATCAATTTTAGCTACTGAAATAGGCATGACGAAGATTGATCCATTGCCCGTCAACCATTGTCTCACAGTGTAGCCAAGCATTGCCTCCTGTTCGCGTGGGGTGAACGGCCTTGTAGTGTCCTGAGACAAAGGAGTTGAGCGAAGAATAGGACGTGTTGTTGTAAACCAGTACACCGGCACAATATTCTGCTTCCCGAACAAAAGTCTCTTTGTTGATCTTGATAGTATGACGAACGAGTTGTCCATCTGTTAGAACGAGCGAAAGTTTTTGACGCGTATCGTAGAAAGAACAACCGCGATCAAAGAGGCGTTTAGCAGAATGCGTATTCAGGGCTTCGACGCCCAAAGCCCTGAGACGGAACCATACAAACTTGGGATTTTTAACAATACGTGTGAAGTCCCCGGCACAAGTGTCAATCGTAACACTGGTCTCATCATACGTCAAGGTAATTTCTTTGTCATCACAGAAGTAGACACCCTGTTCAAACATGCGCCTTGCTTGAAAGGGTTTCAAGGTCTCAATCCCCATGAGCTTGAGACGTTTCCAAACCATTTCAGGCTGTTTGACTTTTCGCGTCTGAACAGTTCCGGTATTGAGCGTGACCGAAGTATCGTCAAAAGAGAGTGAATGTTTCATGGCATTTTCATAAAGGTAAATAAATAAGCGAAACTTCAATTTTATTGGTAAATGTAGAAGAAACGAATAATAAAATTGATTAAAAAACTTAAGAAAGAAGAAGAGGTATATAAGTGCCAACCATGTTTTCCATCTGCATCCCCCGTGTTTCCGTTCACTACACCGAAGTTGAAGTGCGTGATGCGCTCAACCAAGGATTTGACGGTGAATTTGTGGATACGATTGACGTAAGACTGACGACCGACAGCAAGGGTGAACAATTTCAAGTGATGTTTATTCACTTCCTCGAAAAGGAAGGGAACGAGCGGACCGTGGAGTTCTTTCAGCGACTCGAACAGAACGGAGAAGTCGTGTTTTACACAGGAGCAAGCAACCGAAAGACGGGGCAGCGTTACTACTGGAAGATTCGCAAGAATACCAGCAAGAAGACGGTGACCACCCCGGGCCTCATGAGCGAGGAAGAGGAAGCAAAGCTTTTGAAGAAGGAGTAAATGGTTTAGGCACTCAAAACAGCGAGTTTTGGAAGAGGATGTTCTTTTTTTATAAAATTGAAGAGATGACAAATGGTTTTGTCTCAGATACGATGAACCTTAAAATGTCAGACCTTATGACAGAGGGCCAACTGGTCTACCACATTAGCGAAGAGGGTACATGGATTGGACAATTCACAGAGAAATATCAAGGTATTTTATACAACGGTACCGTATATCTTTCTCTAAGTTCGTTTGCTTTCGCTCACTCTGGGAAACACGTCAATGGATGGCGAGAATGTAAGATCGAAGTGAATGGAGAAATGGTTCAAGCATCAGAACTGAAACATTATATGAATTATCACCTTGAATAATGTTTATTTTGTCTCTTTCACTTTTTTGATAGCATATTGTCCACAAGGACCACAGTGGTCTTCATTCGATAAATCAACCTTCTGTTTGATTTGCTTAGGACAACTTTCTAGTCTCCATCTACCCACTGGTTTAAGAAGTTTAGGCATAAATAGTTTAAGAAGGGTTGCGTAGTTCATTAGAGTATGTCTTTATTTATGTTTAAGCTAAAATAAAAAAGACTTGAGGGTCCTAGTGAGGGTCTTAGCGCGAATAGATCTTTCGCCAACTGTTCTGAATCGAGTGAAACTCTTGGAGATACCACTGTCGGTGGTCCTGGCTCAACGGGTCAAACCAGTATTCCTGCTTCAAATGAACCTTTGTCTCAAACCAGTATTCGTCTGCTTTCGTGACTTGTATCAGAAACCACCGACCAAAGAGCGTCCATGTGAAATAGGTATCGAGCCCTTGCTGGCTGAAGATAATCGGGAAGGTCTTTTTGATACCGGGATAGAACCAGTCCAAGGCGTCATCGTCCAGAACCCGATTCACCCAGCGATTGACTTCAGTGATACAATTGGCCTCGTGTTTCCGGCAGGTTCGCCAGTCAGATCTATAGATAAAGGAGTGGATAAGCGGGAACAAATCGGTAGGTATTTTCGAAAAATCCATCTTAATCTCAGTAAGTTTTTCAAGAGAAGATGGAATAAAGTAAAATTCAATTTTAATGAAAAAAAGATTAACCAATTGTAGAACGAATCTTAGGCACGAATCTCACGCATCACCGACATTTTTACCCACTCACCGAAAATGAGAGTCTCGCACTCGTCCCAGCCTTTTCCGGTTTTTCGCGTAGGGTGTTCATCCTTGTAATGAGCGGACGCAAAGGCACCGAGCGTGTCGTAAAACTTGACACAGGTCCCGTCATTCCGAACCAGCTGGTAGTCCCACACTTGAGCGGTCCAATAGGACTTGGAGCCGTCGGCGAGCTTGACACCGTGGCGGATGCGCCTAGTGTGTCCCACAAACGCGGCGAAATGCGTCGTGTCGCGTCCGGTCTTCCCGTATCGATTGAACTGTTTGAGCGCGGCAAAAGGAGTGTTCTTGACAATGTGAATCAGGTGCTTGAAGCAACGCTTGGCTTCATCCTCCGTCTTGAATTTGTGTGTCTTTTCCACGCCTTCCACGTAGAGGTCTTCGTGTTCAGTTGTTTGTCCGGTGACCAGTGTGACCGAATATTCTGTAACACCGCAACAAGTGATCGTTTCAAGAAGTAGTTGGTTCATCTTTTATCTGAGGTTATTGGATAAGTATTTTTCTGTATTTTGTCAATTTTAATCAAAAATAAAGAGAAATCATTAAGATTCACAAAAAATCCCATGAATTAACAGGATTCATCATCAGAGTCTGAAATATCCATCGTGGTATCCGAAAGGTCCGAAACATCCTCGGGAATTTCGGCGTCTTGTCTCACGAGGACAGGAGGCGGAGGCGGAAAAGTCGCCGCATACAAAGGCTCAAAGTCGAGAATTCGTTGACGAAAAGACATCTTTTATTTGAGTGAGACAAAATAATTCATTCTCAATTTTAATAAAAACATCCTAGACCCGTTCAGGAAGAGGGTCCAGAAAAGTGACATGTCGCTCAAGAGGGAGAGGGATACCGTCGTAACAATCTTTGGTAAATGAGTCAAAGGGCTCGAGTACCCATGCGATAGAGCGCTTAGGAAACGCAGGAATCTCGGGTATATACACGCGAGCGTAAGCATTGTTGAACAATCGTATTTTTGTGGCCATGTCAAATGCGTACCAGTCTGCTTCTTGAAATGCTTCCATCATCTTTGCTTCCATCTTTTGTCTCAATCAAAAAGAATTAACAAGTATCAATTTTAACAAAAACACATCAGTTCCAGCACGAGCACCGATTCACGCGAGGTAACGGAACATAGACCCCTTGAACAGGGTCCCACTGCTGAGAGGGTTTGAGAAACCAGCAGTTAAAGAGTAGAATCTTTTGTTTCATGGGCCACTTGGACCACATGTCGTCGGATAAAACAGCAAGAGTCATGTGTTTGGTTATACCTTGAAAAACTTATTCAGGAAGCATCAATTTTTAGGCGGATGCTTCTCCAAATAGGCCACAATACGTCGTACCGATTTGCCATCGTATTTGCCTTTCTTTTCAAAGTGTTCGTGCGCCTTGTCTTTGCCCTTTCGGCGAACGTCATTTGTTTTTCGAGGCATGGTTACCACCCTTCACGAGTAAGGATTCGTTCAATTTTAGTATGATTTCTATATAAAAAGACAGCAATAGACGATACAATGGGAGCATCACACTCAGTAGAAGCGACAGATACAACGATTGTGGCTGCGATTGAAGATCCATTACCTGAACCGGAACCGGACCCGGAACCAGAATTAAACCCAGACGAGAGAGTTGAACTAGATTGGTTTTGGCCTTTTTATTAAAAGATTAAGACTTTTATAGAATAACGATAAAAATGATAAAATTGACCGATTTCTGTTCAAATACTTAACTGTAACATTGTCTCCACGCAATTAAAACAGTGGAATGGCCGAATACACCTTTCAATCAAATCTTGTACTCATTCCACGCAATCCCGAGCCAGTTTCTCGCTGCCACTGGGACACAGAGGTTCAGGATCTCGCAGCGGAACTCGCCAAGACCAAATGGGACCGGATTCAGAAACAGAGTGTCCCCCGGAAGGTAAAGATTGTCATGGAAATGCCCGAAGTGCTTCAGTCGCTCATTCAAGAGTTTGCCGCTCCCCTCGGACCTCGCCGCACTCGCCCAGACTGGCGCACGTGTAAGCGGGAAGAATCTCACACAATCTACTTGCTTTGGCGCGACAAACGCCATGTGGTGGCCGATTTCATCGGGGGAGCCGAATTTTGGGACGTGGTCGTGAATCAGAGTTTCTACGACCTTCTCAGGAACTACCCCGCTGGACCCCCAAGTGACGAGGGGCAGACGACCATCCAGCTGCGGCGCGTGTGGGTCTAAGCGGAGAGCGAAGAACGAAGAGCCAAGAGACAAGAATAAAAAGTGGCGACCTTTTTATTTCCCGTAAGGCACCTCCTCGGTCGGATGCTTGTATTCCTCGCTGCTCAGCAACATGTCTTGAATGACTTGATGCGCTCGGTCTGACTCGTTACGACATCTGCTGACCTCAGCATAGAGTTCTTCTTCTTGTTCCCAATGCTGTGAATCAAGCTTGAGAAAGGATTTGTATTTCTCAGAGGCAAGATAATACGCCAAATCAGCATTTCTGTACTCAAGAAGCGTGTCCAGGTATTCGGCTGCGCGGTCTCCATTCAACTGTTGCTCTAACAGCGTCCAGCGCACGATACTCAAATCATTGAGCGCAGCATTGAAGATGTATTCGCGAATCTCAGACAGGAAGTTCATTTTTGATACGGGAAGGATTGGGTTAGATCTTCTATCAATTTTGGATAAAAAACTTACGCGAGATCGTTGCGCTTGAACAATCGAGCGTAGTGTCGGCAGTTACACTTACAGTATTTGGCTTCACCCGCAGCACCCTCTGGCTTGTGACGAACGTCCTTGTGTTGTTGGTGACGGCTACAGCATTCGCATAGCATCAAGCCCTCCATCACTTCATCCCGCTGTTCTTGCGTATAGCACTCTCGCGCGAAGAGGACAAAGAAATGTGACTTTCGGTCACAGTAGTCGCTATCGACATAGTCGGCCACCATTTGACGAATCGTGAGTTTCTCGGGCACGGGTTTCTCACGCTCTTCAAACTCGCGTTCTACCGCCTCACGCTCGTCCCACGTGATCGCCGACCACCATCGCTCGCGAAGATCCATGGGAAGCTGAAAGAAGAGCGACATTGTAATACAAGAACAAGTAAGTATTTGACTTTATCAATTTTAAATGAAAAAGAACGCAATCTCTTTCATTCTTGACTCACACTCATTCCTCGTACTCGTAGTCCTCGTCCACGGGAGCCAGTCCCTCTCGGTCGACCGTCTCCTCACCCAGCATCAAAATCATGAGATCTCGATAGGTGATGTCTTGGACCCACGTGGTATGGCGTAACTCTTTTCTTAGCCGGGCAATCTCTGCCCAACTTTCTTGGAGTTCACGCGTAGTAGTGGTCACAGTGTATCTGAACTGGTCAACCTCCTCGTCGGCAGCCTTTCTATCTACAAAGGCCGCCACGTAACACTCGAGTGCCTCCAAGACGACATCTGCATCCGTGTCACTAAGCATTTTCAAGAGAAGTGGCCATTCATCTCGACCGAGCAAACGCATCGCCTTCCGGTACTCGCGCCAAAAGGGGCAAGACGGCTTGGCATATCCATTCACGATGCGACCGAGTTCTTCTGGGATGGGGTATGCCATCGTTTATACTCAATGACAGGAGTGTTACGAAAACAGTTTTTGGCCAAAAACGTTCAATTTTAAATAAAAAGGTTTCCCTCTTTATCTTGCTCCAGCGACTTGCTCCTAGCTCCTATTCTTCGTCCGTCTCGTAGCCGTCCGTCTCGTCCCACTCCCGAAGGGTCAGTGGATGCGCGTAGACGTTCCACCCATACTGTTCCCGGCGTCGATCCAGATACTCCGCATACTCTACCGTGGGTTCGCCGTGGATTTCGACCAGAAGAGCACGGTAATCACTGAATTCGGTCGACCGAGCGAGGATGGCCTTGACGACCAAGCGCTCTTTCACGTCCATCTGCTCAGGGGTAAGAACCACGCTTTTCACGGATTTCGTCTCGTGGCACCAGGTTGAGATTCCGGTGTCGCCAATCGAGGCCTTGTAGTCGGAAAGCTCCTTCTCAGCACGGGAGTTTGTGCGCGCAGACTCAATGTGGGTAGTCAACGCTAGGAAGACGCGTACCGAGTTGGGAGCAGAGAGAGCCTCCCGGAGATCCGACCAGTGACGTTTGGGCAATGTTTGCTTGGACATGTTCACGATGCGATCGATTTCAGGGAGACTGTATGCCATCGTTTATTCTCAATGACAGGAGACTACCGTTTAGAATTTTGAGAAAAGGAGTCAATTTTAACCAAAATCGGATTAACCGTATCTTATCAAAGCAAAAACAACGCAATGTTTCTGCCCTCGGGTCTTAGAAAGCGGTTCCTAGTCCAGCCCCGCAAGTACAGGAGCAGGTACACACCTTGCGAGCCACAGGAAGCGTGGTGCGGGCAGGCGAGTGGCGCAGCTTCCCATCGGATCCCACGCGAGGGTTGGGGAGTTCCGTGCTCCGGCGGGGCGAAGTCTTCTTGGCGTAGTGAACCTCCCAGTAACCCTCCCTGGGCTCCTTGAGGTACTCGATGTGAATGTGGGGGTACTCCTCGTCGCCGAGGTATTCCGCCTTGATCCAGACCGCACCAATCTCGTCAAGAGCCTCGTAGAACTCGTCCCAGAGATAGAGGCGCTGTTCGTTGGACTGGTCAAAGTGAATGAT
>Ga0209550_10005615_pt1 | contig 11733 bp, 14 predicted proteins | sample LauGreSuBDMM15SN_2_FD_187567 | JGI IMG/M metagenome (GOLD analysis project Ga0209550, IMG submission 187567) | Freshwater lake microbial communities from Lake Michigan, USA - Su13.BD.MM15.SN (SPAdes) (version 5) | ecosystem: Environmental > Aquatic > Freshwater > Lake | place: Lake Michigan... | reverse complement strand
GCGAGGGCGCTTGGGACGCAGCGCAAGCGTTGATGCGGCTGCGTTGGCCGTGGTCCAACCTGATTTTGTCGCGATTGAAAAAACCCGAAAAGCCCGAACGCTGGCTGTTCAGCCGCCTGCCCGAATGGGAGGAAGCACCACCCCGCACGCCGCCGCGCGTTGTCACCCTTGGTGCCGAAGCTGTGCAGCAAAGGCTGGCGTCGCTTGTCGGCGGGTCAGCCGAAACACGGCAGGGACAGCGTGATTTCGCGCAAGCCGCAGCCGAGATTTTTGCGCCCCGCACGCGCAAAGGCGAACCGAATATGTTACTGGCTGAGGCCGGGACCGGTATCGGCAAGACGCTTGGTTATCTGGCACCCGCCAGCCTTTGGGCGACGGAAGCGGACGGAACCGTTTGGATTTCAACCTTTACCAAGGCGTTGCAGCGACAATTGGTCCGCGAAGCGCAGCGTATTTATCCGGACTATGAAACGTTCAAATCCAAGGTGGTTGTCCGCAAGGGGCGCGAAAATTATCTGTGCCTGCTGAACCTTGAAGATGCGTTGCAAGGCGGCTTTGCGGGACGTGCTGCTATCCTTGCGCATCTCGTGGCGCGTTGGGCTGCCTACTCGAACGACGGGGACATGATCGGCGGTGATTTGCCTGGATGGTTGCCAACATTGTTTCGGCGCAACGGATCTACCGCGCTCACCGACCGGCGCGGCGAGTGTATTTATGCCGGATGTCCGCATTACAAAAAATGCTTCATCGAACGCGCGTCCCGATCATCGGTTCAGGCCGAAATAGTCATCGCCAATCATGCGCTGATGATGGTCAATGCCGCGCGCGGTCGGGATGAACTCAACCGCCCAAGCCGCATCATTTTCGACGAAGGCCATCATTTGTTCGATGCTGCGGACTCGATGTTTGCAGCAGCGCTCACCGGCCAAGAAACCATCGAACTGCGCCGCTGGGTTATTGGCCCCGAAGGCAAAGCCCGCGGCCGACGCCGTGGTTTGTCGGCGCGCCTTGCAGATGTCGCATCTTATGACGAAGAAGGTGGCCTTGCCATCGAGATGGCAAGAATGGCGGCAGAAGCACTGCCCGGCGATGGTTGGCTAGGGCGGTTGGCAGAAGGTGCGCCGTCGGGACCCATTGAACGGTTTTTGGCGGCGGTTCGGGCGATGGTGTTTGCCCGTGATGAGACCAATGCGACCGAAGGCGGCTATGGTCTGGAAACCGAACTTGCCGATCCCGACGCCGCTGTTGTCGATGCCGCCGCAGACGCAGCCGTCGCGCTGGAGGCGCTGGCACGTCCCCTGACGGTGCTGGGGCAGCGGCTTGAGGCGATGGTATCCGATCCCCCCGATTGGCTTGACGGCAGCGCCAGAGCCCGCGTTGAGGGCGCTATGGCGAGCCTGAGCTGGCGGATTGATACGGTCCGCGCATGGATATCCATGCTGGCGCGCGCGGTAGGCCCGGTGGACCCCGAATTTGTCGATTGGCTCGCCATTGACAGGTTCGAAGGTCGCGAAATGGATATCGGCATGCACCGGCGCTGGCTTGACCCGATGAAGCCCGTCGCGGACATCGTCCTGAAACCCAGCCATGGGGTCCTTGCCACATCGGCAACCTTGCGCAGTGGCGGCGACTGGAAAAATGCTGAGGCCCGGACGGGCGCTCTGCATTTGGATAAACCGGCCACGCATTTCTCTGCGATCAGCCCGTTTGACTATACGGCGCAGGCAGAGGTCCTGATCGTCACAGACATCAAAAAGGGCGATGCCGCGGCGTTGGCTGGGGCATATGCTGCGCTGATTACGGCATCGGGCGGCGGTGTCCTTGGCCTGTTCACGGCAATTCGGCGCTTGCGATCAACCTATGCGCGCATCGCCGACCGTCTGGCGCGTGATGGTCTGCCGCTCTATGCCCAACATGTCGATCCGATTGACACCGGAACCTTGGTCGACATTTTCCGGGATGATCCGCACGCCAGCCTGCTCGGCACAGATGCCTTGCGCGATGGCGTAGATGTGCCGGGGCATTCACTGCGCCTGGTCATCATGGAACAGATACCGTGGCCGCGTCCCGACATATTGCACCGCGCCCGCCGCCTCAAAAATGGCGGCATTGATTTTGATGATCGCATCATTCGCGCAAAAATGGCGCAGGCATTTGGGCGCCTCATCCGCAGCGCAGACGACAAGGGGCATTTTGTTCTGCTCTCGTCCGCCGTGCCCAGCCGGCTGCTGACGGCTTTTCCGCCGGGAACGCCTGTGCGAAGGGTGACGTTGGCTGAGGCAGTCGCTTCTGTAAAAACAGGCCTTTCGCCGGATGAAAAATTGCGGCAGGACGTCAAAATCAGTCTCGATGAAAGCAACCCGTTTTGACGTTCACGCTCACATTATTTCGTCATGCAAAATCGAGCTGGGATGACTCGGTGCCGCGGGACTTTGACCGCCCGTTGAATAAGCGCGGCGAAAAAGCTGCCGTCACGATGGGTACATGGGTGAAGCGCAACGGTCTGGTTTTTGATCATGTCGTTGCCAGCCCGGCTGTGCGTGTGATTGACACGATTGACCAGTTTGTAAAGGGCACGGGCGGACGCATGGACCCGCATTGGGACCGCCGCATATATCTGGCATCGTCAGCCACGTTGATGGATGTGCTGCGTGACCAGTCGGACGAACATAAAAACCTGCTGATGGTCGGGCATAATCCGGGCATGGAAGATCTGGTTTTCGATATTTGCCCTGATGATGGCACGTCGCCATTGCGCGACCTTGTTTGGGAAAAATATCCCACCGCCGCCATTGCGCGTATGGAACTGAACATCGACCATTGGGCGGACGTTGAGCGTTCGTGCGGCCAGCTAACGCATTTCATCCGACCGCGCGATCTTGATCCCGATCTTGGGCCGCAAGACGAATGACCCCCGTAATTTGGCGTAAAGCAGGCGTGCATGACGCCGATGCGCTGGCGCTTCTGGGATCGGCAACATTCCTTGCGACCTTTGCCTTTGACCATCCCGGCCAACCACTTGTCGCGCATTTGCGGACCGAACACAGCCCGGAATATTATGCCCATGCCTTGGCGCAGCCCGGTGTCGATATCGTAATTGGCGAAACACCGCTCGGCGCGCCTGTTGGCTACGCGATGATAACCCCGCCATCGCACCAGGACCTGCAACAGGATGGGGATATTGAGTTAAAGCGGATTTATTTGCTTGGGCCGTGGCAAGGTGGCGGCAATGGCAGACAATTGCTTGAGCAAGCCTTTGCCATTGCGGGCGAGCGCGGTGCGAAACGCATGCTGTTGGCGGTGTACGAAAACAACGAAAAAGCGGTCGCTTTTTATGAGCGCGCCGGTTTTGCGGCGATTGGAAATACCGTCTTCATGGTCGGGGACGTCCCGTTTCGCGATATGGTCTACGCGCGACCGCTCATCTGAATTTACGCCGCAGCGAGCGCGGATGCGAGCCGATCGCGAATAGCACGCAACGCCGAAACATCAAACTGTGGACCAGTCGCAACGGGGGCTGATGCAGCAACCGGCGCTGGCGCTGGGGCAGGAACGTCACCTGTTTCCAAAAAGCGTCTCGCGCCTTTGACCGTATATCCCTCGCTATAGAGCAACCGATGGATAGTGTGCAGCAAGGCCACGTCGTCCGGCCGATATAGACGGCGTCCACCCGCGCGGGTCAGTGGGTTCAACATTGGAAATTGCTCTTCCCAATAACGCAAAATATGCGTCCGAACGCCCAAAGCCCCCGCCATCTCACCAATGGTTCGAAATGCGTCCGCCGATTTTTCAACCATGATGGGTTATTTGACCTTTTGACGCATGCCTTGGCTGGCCCGAAATGTCAGGACCCGACGCGGCGTTATGGGCACTTCCACACCCGTTTTGGGGTTACGCCCTACCCGCTGGCCTTTGTCACGCAAAACAAAGGTGCCAAAACCGGATATTTTTACATTCTCACCATCAAGCACAGCGGCCGTCATATGATCAAGAATAGACTCAATCATATTTGCCGCGTCAGCGCGCGACAAACCGATTTGACGATTTAGAATTTCCGCCAGATCGGCGCGTGTTAAAGTTCCTGTGTCTGCCATTTACGGTCTCCGGATGTCCAACCACCCTTAATTGCAACAATATACAGGAGAATTTTCAATTGTAAAACAGCGATCTTTGGAAAGCGGTTACATGCGAACGACAGAAGCGCCCCATGTAAAACCGCCGCCCATTGCCTCAATCACAATGACATCTCCGGCTTTGATCCGACCGTCCCGCACGGCGACATCAAGGGCAAGCGGAACAGAGGCCGCCGAGGTATTTGCATGCTGGTCGACCGTAAGAACAACTTTGTCCGCGTCGAGCCCAAGTTTCTTGGCCGTCGCTTCAATAATCCGGGCATTCGCCTGATGCGGCACCACCCAATCGATATCGGCAGCGGTGAGGTTTGCTTCTGCAAGAACTTCATGCAGCACGCTCGTCAGGTTGGTGACCGCGTGGCGAAAGACTTCGCGGCCCTTCATGCGCAACTTGCCAACCGTTCCCGTGGTGGATGGACCGCCGTCGACATATAATAATTCATTATGCTGGCCGTCGGCATGCAGCTTGGTGGCCAAGGCACCCCGCGTTCCAACTTCACCTGACAGGACAACTGCGCCCGCACCATCACCAAAAAGCACACAGGTTGTGCGGTCTTCCCAATCCAAGATGCGGCTGAAGGTTTCTGCGCCGATCACCAATGCGTTACGCGCCGATCCAGCGCGGATCATGCTTTCCGCCACCGAAAATGCGTACAGGAACCCCGAACATACCGCAGCGACATCAAAAGCCACGCCGCCATTGCAGCCGAGCGCGTGCTGGACGATGGTTGCCGATGCAGGGAATGTTTGATCGGGCGTGGCCGTCGCCAAAATAATCAGATCAATGTCGGACGGGGCCATATTCGCGGCCTCAAGCGCGTTGCGCGACGCCTCTATCGCAAGGCTGGATGTCGTTTCGTCGGGCTCGGCGATGTGGCGAAATTTTATACCGGTGCGTTCGGTGATCCATTCGTCCGTCGTGTCGACTTTGGCCGCAAGTTCCGCGTTTGATACGCGGTTGCGCGGAAGCGCGGACCCCGTGCCTTTGATGACGGCATGAAGGGTCGCAGCCGTCATTCGGCCTGCACCCGCGCCAGATCTTGCGTGATGCGCGCCGTAATATCTTCTTCCACCAGCCGCGCGGCGACTTCTACTGCGTTGGCCACGCCCTTCACGTTGGCACTACCGTGACTTTTTACCACGACACCGTTCAGCCCCATGAAGACGGCGCCATTGTGATTATTGGGATCAAGGTGATGGCGCAGCAACTCAGTCGCCGGGCGCGACACCAGAAAGCCGAATTTTGACCGCACCGAGCTCGTGAATGCGCGGCGCAGCAGATCGGTTACGAACCGGGCCGTGCCCTCCATGGACTTCAGCGCGATATTTCCCGTGAAGCCATCGCAAACGACAACGTCGCATTCGCCGCGGTTGATTTTGTCCGCCTCGACAAATCCCTGAAAATCCATGTGCAGGCCCGTCGCATTGCGCAGATGCAAGGCAGCATCGCGCAGCTGATCGGTACCCTTCATTTCTTCTGTGCCAATGTTCAAAAGCCGAACCCGCGGGCGGTCAAAACCGAAAATGATGCGTGAATAGGCCGCGCCCATAATTGCGAACTGGACCAGGTTTTTCGCTTCGCACTCGGTGTTTGCGCCCAGATCGAGCATCACCACGTCGGTGTCGTCAAGCGTCGGTAAAAGCGCAGAAAGCGCTGGCCGGTCGATCCCGGGCATGGTCCGTAAGGCGAGTTTTGCGGTCGCCATCAATGCGCCGGTATTGCCTGCGCTGACTGCAGCGCTGGCTTCTCCGTTTTTCACGGCGTTTATCGCCATGCCCATGGAGCTGGTCTTGGATTTGCGCAAAGCAGCGCTGACCTTGTCATCCGCCGTTACGACATCGTCGGCGTGCAGGATTTCGGAGGCAGCGCGCAGATTGGGGTGTTGATCAAGCGCCGCTTTGATGCGGACTTCATCCCCAACCAAAAGAAAGTTGAAACTTTCGTGCCGGTGCCGCGCCAACGCCGCACCTGCAATCATAACAGGTACGCCCTCGTCACCGCCCATCGCGTCTATGGCGATACGCGGTTTCGTGGACACCTATTATTCTCCTTTAGGAAGGATCAGGCGACTGCCACCACTTCGCGGCCATTATAATGGCCGCAAGCATCACACAGGTGATGCGGACGCTTCAGTTCACCGCAGTTTGGGCATTCTTGATACGCTGCAACAGTCAGCGAATCATGGCTGCGACGCATACCGCGCTTCGAAGGGGATGTTTTTCTTTTGGGGACAGCCATCTCGGCACCTGTTCCATTTCAAAATCAATAAGTTCTAGGGCATGCTAGGCGAAAGAGGTAGTCGTGGCAAGCAATCGCCAGAATCAGCCTAAGTCAACCGCACATGTCTGTGTGAGCCGCGCGCTATACTTCTTTTTCCGGGCTTTGCAACCCGTGAGATAGCAGATAAGCACCGCACACGAACAGGGAGAGTATATATGTTGAGTTTACCCGTAACCCTTACCATCGCTGCAGGTGCCGCTTTGGTGAACATTTGGCTCATGATCCGCTGCGGGCAAGCACGGACCAAAGAAAGCGTCTCGATTGGCGATGGCGGCAGCGAATTTGTTATCCGGCGGATGCGCGCGCATGCCAACTTTGTGGAGAGCGCGCCATTCGTCTTGGTCTTGATTGCCGCACTTGAAGCAACTGGCGGCACGAACAACTGGCTATGGGGCCTGGGCATCGTCTATATCGTCGGCCGGCTGGCGCACGGATTGGGCATGGATGGCGGCGCATTGGGCAAAGGCCGCATGGTCGGCACGCTGACCTCCATGCTGACGCTGCTTGGACTTGCCGGATGGGCTCTCGCCCGCGTTTACACAGCGGTGCTTTAACTCACCGGGCAGCCAGAACGTCATCGGCGACAAATGCATTATGCTGTCGCTCATAACCGAACTGGCTGGTTGGTCCGTGACCGGGGATGAAGGTAACATCATCCCCCAACGGCCATAGCTTTGTCGTAATCGCATTGATGAGGTCCGCGTGGTTCCCGCGTGGAAAATCGGTGCGGCCGATAGAGCCCTGAAACAACACGTCACCGACAATTGCAAGACGACTGGGCGCGTGATGAAAAATCACGTGCCCTGGCGTATGTCCGGGGCAATGAATAACATCGAGTATCAGGTTGCCTACGGTGACCGTGTCGCCATCCACCAGCCAGCGATCCGGCTCGAACGTATGTGCTTCCATACCCCAGCGCGCGCCGTCATCGTCGAGCTTTTCAATCCAGAAGCGGTCCTCTTCATGCGGCCCCTCAATCGGTAGGCCCAATTCTTTGGCGAGCATGCCGGTCTGGCCGCAATGGTCAAGATGGCCATGCGTCACCAATAGCTTTTCCAGCTCAACCCCCGTCTGCGCGACCGCGGCTTTCAACTTGTCCAGATCACCCCCCGGGTCGACCAGCGCCGCCTTGTTCGTTTCGGTACACCAAAATAATGTACAATTTTGCTGAAGCGGCGTCACCGGAATGATGGCGGCTTTTAAGGGCGGTGTTTTGCTGGCGGCAGATGTGACGTTCGACATGCAGCACTATGTGGCCGACTGAAGCGCGCGAGGCAAGCCTTCAGAGCCGACGTCCTGCCCACACCACCCGGCCGATGACCGTTACAGTTGCGCCGTCAACATCTGCCCAGTCGGGATAATTGGGGTTATCGGAAAGTACCGACAGTCGCCCCCGCGGCCCTTGCGCAAGACGTTTTACCATCAACATATCGTCCAGCCGGATAACATGGATGCCATCACGCACAGCTTGGGCCGCCGCGCGGTTATCGACCATGATATCGTCACCATGGTTAAGCGTTGGGGACATCGATTCACCATCCACGCGGATGAGAGAGAGCTTGGCTGGATCAAGCCCCATCCTGCGCAGCCATTTTTCATCAAAGCCGATCTTGCCGGCAAGCGCCTCCCCATCGTGCATAGCCCCCGCACCTGCAGAAGCACCGACAGCCAGTTTCGGAATGAGGCGAATTCCAGATGTCACCTCAGTGTCTGGCGCTTTGCCCAACAAAGTCTCATCAACACCAAAATATCGGGCCAATATGCCGCGCTCGGTCTCGGGCAGCTTTTTGGGCGTTCCGCGCTTGATAAACTGCTGGATATAAGCCGGATTTCGACCCACCAGCTTTGACAATCCGGCAAAATCTTCCCCGCTTTCCAAAATGAGCCGCTCCAGCGCCGCTCTTGGTTCTTCCTCCATGGTCATCCCTCCGCTTCGGTTGGAAATATCCTAGACTTGTAGGATTTATCCTATCACGTTTGTTCTATATTTGTTCTAACTGATTCGGGCAAGCAAATCCGGGTCGAACTTGGAGGAGACATTATGCATATCAAACGCCTGATTGAACGGTTTCTGCGTGATCAGGGCCTACCTCCCACCAAGTTTGGGCGCTTGGCAGCGCGCGATCCGCGACTCGTGCTCGACATCAGAATGGGTCGCGAAATCCGACCCGAAATGGAGGAAAAACTGCGAACATTCATGAGCAGCCATGGCGAGAGGCCCGACGCACAAGCGAGCCATCGACAATGACGCGGAAAACACCGTCCCGCAGCCTTGTTCGTGCGCTTCAAGCGTTAACACCCCAAGCAAGCATCACGATATTGCACGAACGGCCCTGGCACAGCCTTACATTCAGCGGCGCCCAAATATGCCTGTCCGTTGCATTGCCAATAACCGCCGCAGAACAGCGTTCGGCCTTCGCACAGTTGCTGGAAGATCATGAATTCTCGTTACCGAGCCAGCTGGTTGCAGACATCGCCATAACCGAGACAGCGATACTGGGCGGCCAATACCGCCTGATCATCGATGCGCTTGTACTGGAGGATTAGCGCGCGCCCGGGTTAATGCGATGCAGCGCCGTCAACGCCGCTGCAAGCGCAGAATCGATGTCATCATCTTGCACGGCTTCGCTTGGCACGGCGTCCAAAACGGGACGACCCATGGGACGAGATTCAGCGCCGGCTGCGTCATGTTTTATGACCGCCGGTGCAACCGGTTCCGAAATTACAGGGCTGGGTTCGTCGAAATCTTTAACGTCGGCCGACAAGTCTGCAGCAACGGCTTCCAGTTCAGCCAGCTTCTGACGGCGAAACGCGACGGCAGCTTCCAACTGCGCGACCATCTCCGCGATGGTGGGCTGCGAATTCGCGGATCCCGGTATCGCTTCAGATTGCTGTTCAGCCTCCTGCTGCGCTGCGGCGTCGCACATGTCGACATCGTTCGCGGTCCGGCGTACCAATGCGCCGTCCGCACGCAGCAAAAGATAGGACAAGATGGCCAATGTCATTGCCCCTATTGCAAATGCAATATATCCGCGCGCAGTATCGCCTAACGGGGCCCCGGCGGCAGGTATAAGCTCGGATAGTCCCGACGATTCCGTGACACCCTCAAGCAGCGAAACGGGAACGAACATCATCGTCACCGCTGCCAAAGCTGCGCCTGCCATCGCTATTCCAAGCGCACCTGTCTGGCTATTGGGTCGAATGCTACGCATGGTCAGTCCTGCTTATAAGCCAAGCCTTAGGCGGCTTTAGCGGTTCGATTATGCTGTAACAAAAAATGGTAAACAGGATCGTAACGGTAAATATTGGTGTGCGCGCTGCACTCTGTCTCGGCAAAATGCCGCGCCCTTTGCCGCATGGCATCCCATTGGTTGCGGTTGCAAAAGGCGTGAATTTTCTGCGGCGTGACCGGCACTCGTTTTCAACGGCAGAGCGCGCCAAAAGGTTGTTAAGCGGCGAATTCGGCCTTACAAACAAAATATGACAGCCAAATCAGTACCTGTAATAGAACGCATTCAGCCAGACGCAGTCATTCCACGGTTCCAATATTATTGGGACGCAATAGTGACGTGGGTTCAGGGCAATGTCTTTGAACTGAGCGTCGCCATTGGCATGGCGATTATCGTTTTCGTCGCGCTCAGCTGGCTGAAACGCATTGCGTCCAAAATTGCGCGTGAAAGCGAACATCGCGCACATGTGAAATCAATCGTCGCCCGCACATTGGCGCGTACGAGCAAGTTTTTCCGGGTCATGGTGTCGATTGAGCTGGTGAACCAGATTGCCAATGCGCCGGCGGCGCTTACCCACGCCATCGATATCTTATTCACCATCGCGATCGTTGTGCAGGTGGCGATATGGCTGCGCGAAATCATATTGGGCATGATTGAGCGGCGCGCTGGCGAAGGGCTGCATGAACATGAGACGCTTCAAAGCGCGATGGTGTTAATCCGGCTGCTCGTCAGCTTTGCTTTGTTCGCCGTTGCTGCAATCGTCATCCTCGACAATCTCGGCGTTAACGTCACTGGCCTTGTCGCTGGTTTAGGCGTTGGCGGCATTGCCATTGGCCTTGCTGCCCAGGGGATATTCTCCGATCTGTTCGCTGCCATATCGATCATTTTTGATAAGCCATTCCGCCGCGGCGACACGGTGTCTTATGACAACACAATCGCCAGAGTTGAAGTCATCGGCATGAAAAGCACAAGGCTGCGCGCGCTGACGGGTGAAGAGAAGATAATCTCGAACAGCAAGTTGCTCGAGAAGGAAATCACGAACAACACGCTGACACTCTATCGCCGGGTCACCTTCGTCCTAACGCTTGTGTACCAAACCCCACCTGCCCTTGCGAAGCGGATCCCGGAAATTTTGCGCGAAGTCGTCGAAAGCAATGGCGCGCAGTTTATCCGCGCTGGGTTCAACAACTTTGCCGCAAGCTCGCTCGATTTCCATCTCGTTTTCGATATCGAAAGCGACGATGTGGAGGTTATGTTTCAGGCGCGGCATGACATTGGCATTGCCATCATCGACCGTTTTGCACGGGAAGGCATTTCGTTCGCCTATCCCACACAAACGACATTCACCGCAGCCCCCGATGGCCATATGGTCATGCCCTACGCGCCGCCCGCTCCTGCACCTAAAGCCTGATTCGCGGATGCGGGGTTGCCGGGGCGCAAGCTTGCCGTAACGGCAAATCGCCGGGGCTTGTATTGAACGTTCGAAACCGCCACGGTGCGGCCAAATAGTTTGCAGGAGACACACCATGACCACTATTACCCCAGCGGAATTCGCGACGAAGGTTGGCGAAAAAATCGGCACTTCTGAATGGATTTTGGTTGATCAGGACATGATCAACAAATTTGCAGATGCAACCGGTGACCACCAGTTCATCCATATCAATGAAGAAATGGCCAAGATGACACCCTTTGGTGGCACCATTGCGCATGGATTTTTGACCCTGTCGCTCTTTCCAGTACTCAGCGCGAAGTCCGATTGTCCCAAGATCGAAGGCGTCAAAATGGGCGTCAATTATGGTGGCAACAAAACGCGTTTTCTGGCGCCTGTCCGTTCGGGCAAGCGGGTGCGCGGACATTTCAAGCTTCTGGAACTCGTTGAAAAGCGCCCTGGCCAATGGCAGCAGACGCTTGAGTTCACCGTTGAGATTGAGGGTGAAGACAAACCAGCACTTCAGGCTGAATGGATCAGCCAGTTTTTCGTATAATTTTTAATTCAAGGAACCATTACCATGCGTGACGCAGTAATCGTATCAACCGCCCGTACCGCCATTGGCAAAGCCTATCGCGGCGGATTTAACGCAACGCTTGG
>Ga0209550_10005614_pt1 | contig 11736 bp, 9 predicted proteins | sample LauGreSuBDMM15SN_2_FD_187567 | JGI IMG/M metagenome (GOLD analysis project Ga0209550, IMG submission 187567) | Freshwater lake microbial communities from Lake Michigan, USA - Su13.BD.MM15.SN (SPAdes) (version 5) | ecosystem: Environmental > Aquatic > Freshwater > Lake | place: Lake Michigan, USA... | reverse complement strand
TGAATAGCACTTTGTACTTTTAATCCACTTTCATCAATTAATTTCTTAGCTACATCCGCATTGGTTCCTTGCAAACGAACAATGATTGGAATTTCAATGTTTCCTATCGATTGATAAGCATCTATAACGCCTTGGGCTACACGATCGCAACGTACAATGCCTCCGAATATATTAATTAAAATTGCCTTCACTTTCGGGTCTTTTAATATGATGCGGAAACCAGCTTCTACTGTCTGAGCATTAGCGGCACCTCCAACATCCAAAAAGTTAGCTGGCTCACCACCACTTAATTTTATCATATCCATGGTAGCCATCGCAAGCCCAGCTCCATTTACCATACAACCTACATTGCCATCTAATTTTACAAAATTCAAATTGAATTTTCCAGCTTCTACTTCTGTAGGATCTTCTTCAGATATATCGCGAAGGGATGCAATGTCTGGATGACGCATAATAGCATTGTCATCAATATTCATTTTGCAATCTACCGCAATGATCTTGTCGTCGCTGGTTTTAAATAGAGGATTAATCTCTATCATACCGCAATCCAATTCCACATAGGCTTTGTATAAAATAGTTACAAATTTTACACAATTTTTAAATGCTTCTCCACTCAAACCAAGGTTGAAGGCTATTTTGCGAGCCTGAAATCCTTGTAGTAATCCTCCAGGATGTATCCACTCTTTGAATATTTTTTCAGGGGTGTCATGTGCTACATCTTCAATATTCATACCGCCTTCTGTGCTATACATCACTACATTTTGTCCTTTCGAACGGTCTAGTAATATGGAGAGATAAAATTCTTTTACTGGACTAGCTCCATCATAATATACATCTTGAGCAACTAGTACTTTATTTACCATTTTACCAGTAGGTCCTGTTTGAATGGTTACCAACGTACCCCCGATTAGATTCTGTGCAATTTCTTTAACAGCCTCTGCATTTTTGCCTACCGCTACTCCGCGTTGCTCTTTTCCAATGATGGTACCTTTTCCTCTTCCACCTGCATGAATTTGAGCTTTTACAACTGCAAATTTACTTCCATACTGTGAGTGAATTTGTCGGTATGCTTCTTCTGCTTCGGTAGCTGTGTTACAGGCAATTCCTTCCTGCACCGGTACATTGTATTTTTTTAGAAGTTCTTTTGCTTGATATTCGTGAAGATTCATGTAAAAAAAGTTTTGGCGAAGATATGAAACTATGTGTCAAAATATTGACCATTGCATATTATAGGTTCTTCATTTTTGTTATTTTATATAATTAATATTATTAATACGAAACTAATTTCATTGTCTTCACTACCACATTGGGTAAATTAATAATACAGTGCATTCCTTTGCAGGTTTATTTTATCAATATTTTAATTCATCCTTGGGTATAGTTTAGTTTCTTTGCACTAAGTATTTCACAGTCAGAATAAGGTTTATTGGTTGTTTAAAGTCTCAATCAGGTTTTTTAAAAATGAGTTTAAATTATTTATTTAAAATATATGGTTACTAAAATTGAAGCTGCAGTCCGTTTCATTCGGAGCATTTATTCACACCATCCATTGGTGGGTATTGTATTAGGCAGTGGTTTGGGAAGTTTTACTTCCCAGATGAAGGTGGAAAAAGAAATCGCTTATGGTGATATCCCACATTTTCCTGTAAGTACAGTAGAGGGTCATAGTGGAAAATTGATTTTTGGTGAGCTAGGAGGAAAAAAAGTGATTGCGATGGCTGGCCGCTTTCATTATTATGAGGGATACAGTGTTGAAGAGGTAGTCTTCCCTATTCGGGTAATGAAATTTTTAGGAATTCAAACACTGCTGCTGAGCAATGCCGCAGGAGGCATGAATGTTGATTTTGAAGTAGGGGATTTAATGGTCATTAAAGATCACATTAGTTTGTTTACTCCTAACCCGTTGGTAGGAAAGAATTCAGATGAATTGGGACCAAGATTTCCGGATATGAGTGAGCCTTACAGTAAGAAATTAATTACTGCTGCTAAATCAATTGCCAAAGAAAAAGGCATCGAATTAAAAGAAGGAGTCTATTGTGGTGTTACTGGCCCTACTTTCGAAACTCGTGCCGAATATAAGTTCTTACATATAATTGGAGCAGATGCAGTGGGGATGAGTACCGTTCAAGAAGTGATAGTAGCCGTGCACATGGGAATGACAGTATTTGCAATCAGCGTGATTACAGATTTAGGAATTCGGGAGGAAGAAAATATTATTACTCATGCAGAAGTGTTGGAAGCAGCAAGCAAAGCAGAGCCTAAATTAACCCACCTGTTCAAGGAATTAATTGCTCAATTGTAATTCATGTTTAAAATTGTAGCTACTTTATTTTTTTTGATGCTATTGCAAACAACCTTTGCACAAATCCCTAATGGCTTGGGAAGGGGAGTTTTTGGCGGAGGTATGGGTGGTAGTAATAATTCTTCTAACCGCAATGGAAGTAATTCCAAAGCTACTAAGGCAGGGGCTAGTGATACCAGTTCTAAAATTTCTGCCCTTGGATTTGAACATAGAGATGATGCAAAAGATTCTATCTCCATTGGTTTTAAATATTTAGATTCTATACGCAATAACAAACTAGATACTTCCATTAATGATTTTTACAATTATTTTATAGTACCTGCTGCTCAGCAATACTTAGGTAACAATGGTGCAGCAGGTTATTCATTAATTTTTGCACCATTTCTAAAACCAGGTTGGGATGCGGGTTTTCACGCTTTTGATGCCTACCGGCTTTCACTAGAGAGTACTCGTTTTTTTAAAACTACCAAACCATTTACACAGATGGGTTATCAGCTTGCATCTGGAAAAGAGCAAATGATTAAGATTTTACATACTCAAAATCCTCGACCCAATTTAAATTTCGGATTTGAATATCGCCTTATTTCTGCCCCCGGTTTTTTTGTAACTCAAAATACCAATCTTAACAATTATAGAATCTTTAGCAATTATCAGGGTAAGCGTAAGCGTTATGCTGCTTTTTTTACCTTGTTGGCAAATACATTTAAAGTCTCAGAAAATGGCGGAATGAAAAATGATAGTCTTCTTGATGACAAGGATTTCTCAAAGCGCTTTACCATTCCTGTTAATTTAGGAGGAGATGCTACTCTTCAGCCCAATCCATTCAAATCATCTGTTAGCACAGGTAATATTTATAAAGAGGCTACTTTTTTTGTAAGACAAACTTATGATATAGGAATAAAAGATTCTGTTGCAGTCAATGATACTACCACTGAATATATATTTTATCCTAAGCTTCGTTTTCAACACAGCTTTACCTATAATTCCTATAGCTACCTATTTAAAGATATTGTAGCCGATTCATCCATTTATCAAAAATGGTACGATACTACTTTAAAGAAGCAAAAAGATACTTTGATGGTAATGGATCAGTGGAAAGTGGTAACCAATGACTTTTCCTTGATTCAATTTCCGGATACAAAAAATGCTGCTCAGTTTTTATTAGCAGGTGCTAGGCTTGAAAATTTGAGAGGTGATTTTGCTAACGGCAGTAAAAATTTTTACAACATTGTATTACATGGAGAATATCGAAATAAAACTCGAAATAGATTATGGGATATCCTTGCCAAGGGAGAATTCTATTTAAATGGCATTAATAGTGGCGACTATTCAGCCTTCGCAACGCTTAGTAGAACGCTCAATAAAAAGTTAGGAAGTGTTCGACTTCTTTTTAATAATGTTAATAGAAGTCCTTCATTTATTTACACTGGGTATTCATCCTTTAATTTTGGCAATGCGGGAGATTATAAAAAAGAAAATATTACCGTACTAAGGGCTTCAGCTGAAAATCCTTTTTTCAATATTTCTTTTACAAATTATTTATTGACCAATTATCTCTATTTCACAGATTATTACCACACTGCTCAATACAGTCGATTGATTAATTTGGTGCAAGCAAGCCTGTCAAAAAAGATAGCACTCAGCAAAAGATGGAATTGGTATACTGAACTTACCTTACAGCAAACCGACGGAGCAGCTCCTATCAAAGTCCCTTTTGTGTTTACTAGAAATCGATTGGCTTATGAAGGGGTGTTCTTTAAAAATCTAAATTTAAGTGCAGGGGTTGATTTTCGTTATTATACTTCTTATAATGCTTATAATTACTCGCCGATAATGGGAAAGTTTTTAGTGCAGGATTCTGTAAATATTAAAAATAGACCAGACATAAGCGGTTTTCTTCATTTTAGGATTAAATCATTCACCGCCTATCTTCGATTGGAAAATTTAAATGCGATTGACTTCTCCAATGGATTCGGTTTTACAAAAAATAATTTCGCAGCTCCACATTATGTCTATCAAGGTTTAATATTTCGTTTTGGAATTCTTTGGAATTTTGTAAATTAAATTCAGTTTTTTTTCTGAATCGATTTATTTATTGGTTAATATTAGCTTGCAGAGATTATTTTAACTGATTTGTTATCTCAAAAAAATTTGGTTAATAATTAATATCTTTAATTGAAATGAAAAAAATCATCCGTTGGATAGCTTCTCTATTCAAAAAAAAATGTTGTCAATGAAATTCTTTTTTGTAATTATACTATCGTTTTTAAGTAGCCTATTTTTAAATGCGCAGGTTGCTATTGGAGAAATGGCGCCTGATTTTTCTTTAAATAATCCAAAGAATTCTAAAGTTAGTCTTTCTTCTTTTCGTGGTAAAGTAGTAATGATTGATTTTTGGGCCAGCTGGTGTGGACCCTGCCGTGTAGCAAATCCTAGCGTGGAAAGAATTTATCAAAAGTATAAAGCAAAGGGCTTTGAAGTGTTAGGAATATCGATTGATAGTAAAAAGAAAGCTTGGTTAAATGCGATAGCGCAAGATAAAATCCATTATCAGCAACTCAATGACACTTTGGGTTGGTATTCTCCAGTAGCAGAAAAATACGGCATCAATCAAATACCTACTTCATTTTTATTGGACAAAGAGGGAAAAATTATAGCCATTGATTTAATGGGTTCTCAGCTAGAAATGAAAGTTAAGGAGCTGATAAAAAAATAATTAAAAATTATTCACTTACTTCAATTAAATACCCAAGTACCGGTTTATTATTGACCAATACGGTTACTGGATAAGTGTCTTCCATATCAAATTTATGGCTGAAGGAAAGATTGCCATCGGAAAAAGTAAAGTCTACCGTTTTTGTTTTCTTCTTTTTATTTTCACCCATTTCAAGAGATACAATATCGATTGTTTTAATAGTATTGAGTTTAATATTAAAGGCTACAGGTTTACTGAGATTTGTTTTAATAAAGCCATTTGCTGGCAAAAATTTACCTAGTTTAAATTCGTAAGCTGCGCTTTTCACCAATGGTAAAGAAAAAAAAGTACTTGAACTTCTTGTACCTTCTCCTATTAACCATGCGCCATTGTCTGGGAAGTGCTGATAATTAAAAATATTTTTTTCAGCAAAAAAATAATCCGCATTGAATGCTTTGGTAAACTTAGTCATTTTGTCATCCGTATATCCGCTAGCCCAGGTTGGGTCTACATAATACCAAGACTCTGGACTTTGCCCTAATTGAACTACCGCCCAAGTGTGATTTAACTCTTCAGGTTTTTCAATAATTTGTTCGGTCGTAAATTTAGCATAGCCGTCTACAGTAAGGCAACGAATTTTTACTACACTACACATGTCTTGAAATAAAGCAGCGAAGCCAACAGCGGTTGCTTTTCTTAATTTTAATACCAGCTCAGTACTTGTCTTTTCGTTGTTGTTATTTTTACCTGCTTTTAAATCGTAATTAATATTGTAAGCAATCCAGTCAAAAATTGCCCTTATCTTTTCCTTGGGATCAGCAAAGTTTTTGGTTACTAAATAACTAATCGTTCCCATGTTGAGCGTGTCTAATGAACCGAGTGATTTCACATAATTGTCAACCGTTGAAAAGTTATTTTGAGCAAACTGTGCTTCTGTTTGAATGCCAAAAGAAATTAGCAAAATCGTAAGTAATAATGTATGAAAATATTTCATAAAATAATTTTAATTCATGAGTAAAGTACTAAGGTTAATTTTTATAAAATTACCCTTAATAAAAGTGCAAAACCATTGTCTTTTTTAGGATTGTCAAGAATGGTAACTACATGTAACCCCGCCGGAGTCCACACTTTAAAAATATCACCTTTTTTGTGTTTAGCAATTGCTTGATCAAGTTGTGGCATCATCGCACCGCGAATAAACCAACCAAGGTCACCACCTCTTAAAGCTGAATAGTGATCAATGCTATAAGTACTTGCCATTGAGGGAAAGGAACTATTTCCAGACTTAATTCTTTTTATAATGTTGCTGCCCAAAGAATCAGCAAATTTTTTACTAAAGGCAGAAGTGTCAATAAGGATATGACTGACATGGTAAAAAGTATTGGGAACTTTTGCCAATACTTTTATTAAATAATTACCACTTTTAAATGGACCATATACTTTTCCAATTTTTCCATTGTAAGCAAGACTATCTGCGATGCCCATAAAAGAGGAGGTACTCATTACCGTTACTGTATCAATGGTATATTTTTTCTTTAGTTTATATTTAACGTATCCGATTGGATCCTGAGTAGTATCTAATTCTTTTTTAATCTGATTAATCGATTGGCTTTTGACAAGCAAAGTCATCATCAGTAGTACGGTAAAAGAGAGAAGTTGTTTCAATGGAATTAATTTTTACAAATATACAATCAGTAGAGTGCAAATAATTGACTTGTGAAATTACTTATAGATAAGCCATTGCGTTTCGTAATAATTCGTTAAATGTATTTTTCCATTGCCCTAATTTCTAAAAATTTATTTTTTAATTTCCAACTCGTTTTAACTCATTGGTCATTTGTATTAAAAATTGTTAAAATAATATGTAATTGCCCTTGATTTAGCTAATTTGCAGCCCAATTAGATTTAGTAAACATTTATTTTAGGCTTACAATTAATTTCTATCACTACAGGGATTATTGCACTTATTTATCCGGTTCACTTTATCAATATTTAATGCCCTTAGCTGGGTTAAAGCAATCATTTATGTGTGGAATAGTTGGATATACAGGTTATAGAGAAGCTTACCCGGTAGTAATAAAGGGGCTCAAAAGATTAGAATATAGAGGATACGACAGTACAGGGGTAGCCTTACTGAACGGCGGATTAAAAGTATATAAAAAGCAAGGCCGAGTAGCTGAACTCGAAGAATTTATAGTAGGCAAGGATTTACATTCCCATATTGGCATTGGACATACAAGATGGGCTACTCATGGCGAACCCAGTGATAGAAATGCCCATCCTCATAAAAGTGCCAATGGGAAACTAGCCATGATTCACAATGGAATTATTGAAAACTATGCGCCGATAAAAAAAGAACTACTTAATAAGGGATACAGTTTTACCAGTGACACCGATACCGAAGTGCTATTGAATTTTATTGAAGATATCAAAGTAAACAATGATTGCAATCTAGAAGAAGCGGTTAGAATCGCTCTAAAAAGAATTACAGGTGCCTATTGTATTTTACTCATTGATGAGTCTGATCCCGAAACAATCATTGCTGCAAGAAAAGGAAGCCCATTAGTAATTGGGGTTGGGAAGGGAGAACATTTTTTGGGTAGTGATGCTTCGCCAATGTTGGAGTATACCAAGGAAGTAGTGTATGTAAATGATTATGAACTTGCCATCGTAAGGCCAGATGAATTAATTCTTAAAAATTTAGGCAATGAAAAAATAACTCCCTTTGTAACCAAGTTGGATATGGAATTGGCCGCAATTGAAAAGGGCGGATACGATCACTTTATGCTAAAGGAAATATTTGAACAACCTAGTACTATCCATGATTGCTTACGTGGAAGGCTAGACGCTTCTGCAGGAACCATCACGATGAGTGGTATTGAACAAAATATGGAAGCATTTAAATCTGCTAGCCGTATCATTATTGTTGCTTGTGGTACCAGTTGGCATGCAGGTTTGGTAGCAGAATATATTATTGAGGAACTTTGTAGAATACCGGTGGAAGTGGAATATGCATCAGAATTCAGGTACAGAAATCCGGTGGTTAATAAAGGGGATATTATCATTGCTATTTCCCAAAGTGGAGAAACTGCAGATACGTTGGTAGCAATTGAAAGAGCTAAAGAACAAGGCGCTATTATTTTTGGAATTGTAAATGCTGTAGGGTCATCCATTGCAAGAATTAGCAATGGTGGTGCATACACACATTCAGGTCCAGAAATAGGAGTGGCTTCCACCAAGGCGTTTACTGGGCAGCTTGCCGTACTTACGATGATGGCATTAAAGATTGCCAAGGAAAAAAATACCATCACGGATGAAAGGTATACCCAACTATTATTTGAATTAGAAGCGGTACCAGAAAAGGTAGACGCCCTACTTAAAAATGCTGGAAATATTAAACTAATTGCAGAGAAATATAAAGATGCTACCGATGCCTTATTTTTAGGAAGGGGCTATAATTTTCCCATTGCTTTGGAAGGGGCTTTGAAACTAAAAGAAATTAGTTATATCCATGCAGAAGGTTACCCTGCCGCTGAAATGAAACATGGCCCCATTGCATTGGTTACCGATACTTTACCAGTAGTATTCGTTGCAACAAAAGATAGTTACCACGAAAAAATTGTAAGCAATATACAGGAAATTAAAGCTAGAAAAGGATTGGTTATTGCGTTTATCACAGAAGGTGATGAGGTGATTCCAGGATTAGCAAATGATGTATTTTTTGTTCCTTCAGCAGATGAAATCATTGCACCAATGCTAAGTTGCGTTCCATTGCAACTGCTATCTTATTATATCGGTATTGCAAGAGGTGTGGATGTGGACAAGCCGAGAAATTTGGCTAAAAGTGTGACGGTGGAATAAAAGAAACTAGTCATTTTTCTTACCCCTATTGGTTATCGGAAATTTCAAAAATAGAAAATGAGAAAGGAGTTTTTACTCCCGATGGTCATGCATTTTAACCTCCTCAGGTGTTTTGTATTTATAAAAAAGGGAACTAGAAAAAAAGATAGCCCCGAATTGGAAGCAAATAAAAAAACTTTTTTTATTTGTAATTAAAGTGTTTTACGAAAGAAGGTAATTGTTGAACTCAACTTATTAATGGTGATTATTTAGTTCCAATTCTTAAGGAAGATTCTCTAACGAATAATTTAGTTTTAAGTACTTTTTCAATACTGCTCATATCATCGTCTACATTGTGTAAGGCTTCAATGAATAGCTTTGCAGCTAATTTACCTAACTCAAAGGAAGGCATTTCTACACTAGAAATAGTAGGGGAAACAAGGTTTAAAATTGGCTCATCATTAAAACCTACTAGTCCAATATCATGCGGCATATTGAGTCCCTTTTGTTTAATTGCCAGCATTGCTCCAATGGCCAAGCGATCACTGATTGTAAAAATTGCATCAGGTTTTTTTTTCATGCTCAGTAATTCTTGAGTTGCAAAAAATGCATAGTCTTGATTAAAGTCGCAATGGAAAATTAGACTTTCATCAATTTTAATATTGTGTTTTCTTAAAGCGTTTAGGTATCCATCCATTCTCCTATTACTTATTTCTAAATTTTCTGGTCCAGCTAAAATGGCAATTCTTTTATAGCCTTGCTCAATTAAATGTTCGGTGGCTTGAAATCCGCCACCTTCATTGTCAATGCGCACACTCGGCACTTTTAATTCCGGAGTTACACGGTCAAACAGTACCATCGGAATATTTTTTTCTTGAATTTTTTTAAAATGTTCAAAAGTTTTTGTTTCACTAGATACGGATATTATAAGTCCGTCTACTAAGCTGTCTAATAATCTGCGGGTGTTTAAAATTTCTCTACCATAGGATTCATTCGACTGACAGATCATGACTGTATATCCAGATTCCAAAGCAATTTCGTCAATACCTCTTACCATCATAGACAATACGTAATCAAGATTGGGAACCAATACACCTATTGTGTGCGTTTGTTTATTTCTTAAACTTAAGGCAAGCTGATTAGGCTGATAGTTGAACTCTTCTACCAAGGCAAGGATTGATTTTTTTGTTTCTGGTTTTACATCTGGTGAGTTTCTTATTGCACGAGACACGGTAGATATGGATACGTTTAATCTCTGGGCAATATCTTTTAGGGTAGGAGTATTTACCATAATAAAAAATTCATGTTATTATCATTAGATTAATTTTTGGAAATATGCAATATTACCGATAACGTTACCGATAACGTTATCGGTAAAAATATTTAAATATTTATTATCAAATCGTCTTTTTTATTAGAAATATTCTATTAAATATAGAAAAATATTCGAATTATACTATCATTAAATAAAAAAGTAGAAGACCATTTAAATATATTTTGCAATTATATAGACGATTTGCTTCCAAATTAAAGCCTTTTAAATATTTTCTCGAAAATATAATTGGTCTAATAACGATTGTAAATTTTACTAAAATCCTTTAAGAGATGAAGGGAAAAATTGCTTTTACAAAACTATTCAGAAATCACGGTGGTGGAATTAAGAGAGGAGTTGAAAAAAAATGGGCGGAACATTTTAACCAAATTTTGGAGCACCGCAAAATATGCGGTGAGCAATGAAAGGCTCAGTTTGCGGAGGGAGGGACCTAGCAGGGTGTAATGGATTGCAGGAGAAATAAAAAAAATTAAAACATACATAAAAAACAACAAAAAAGTTATGAGTACAGTTGAAAAAGGGACCAGATTTATTGAAGACGCTGATCTGGCATGGGAAGAAGTTGCAGAGGGGGTAACGCGAAAAATCATGGCATTCAATGATGACCTGATGGTGGTAAAAGTAAAGTTTGAAACGGGCTCTATCGGCACGCTGCACCAACATTACCATTCACAGATATCTCATGTGCAGGGTGGTTTGTTTGAGGTGGAGATTGGAGACGAAAAAAAGATGCTCAAGGATGGCGATGCATTTTACGCTAGTCCCAATGTGGTTCATGGAGTGGTATGCATGGAAGCCGGTATGCTAGTAGACGTGTTTAACCCGATGCGGGAAGACTTTCTAAAATAGATTTCGGCAATTGCTATGCCGAAAGTCGCTAACAAGAAATTGTAAAAAATCCAATATAAATATTAACGATTAAAAGCTAATTTCTATGAAAAACCTACTTAACAAATTGATGATGCCTACCAAATACTTTGCTGCAATGTGTGCATTGCTTGCTTTGTTGATGGTGGGTGGTAATAGCTGGGGGCAGACATTATCCAAACAAATTATAGGAGAACATCCATTTCATGATGGTGGTTTCGAAGCTCAAGCTACTGCTAATTCTGGAAGTTTTGCTACTTCAACGGCATCGGCCACAAATAATGTTTGGAAATCATCAACAGGTAGTGGTGTTGCTAAAATGGTTGGTGTTTTTAACACAGCCTCTCCAAGATCTGGAATTACAAACGTAACGGCGACTTTGGTAAGTAAAACTACTAGTAGTAGTGCCTATGCTATTAGTTGTGGTACTACCTCTCCAGTTACTACAAATATTCCAAAAGTTGTTCAATTTTATTACAGGGTAACACCAGGGGTTAATTATCTAAATAATGGAATGAAAATAAAAGGGGGGTATTTATATAGGGACAATGCTCCAACTAATATACAACTTTATGGAACTGAGATTACTGTTCCAATTACTGCTTCGGCTTGGACTAAATATACCGGAACTGTATCAGCACCAACTGGTGGTAGCATTAACACATCTTCAACAACTTCTGCTATTTTTTATTTGTCACA
>Ga0209550_10005613_pt1 | contig 11736 bp, 12 predicted proteins | sample LauGreSuBDMM15SN_2_FD_187567 | JGI IMG/M metagenome (GOLD analysis project Ga0209550, IMG submission 187567) | Freshwater lake microbial communities from Lake Michigan, USA - Su13.BD.MM15.SN (SPAdes) (version 5) | ecosystem: Environmental > Aquatic > Freshwater > Lake | place: Lake Michigan... | reverse complement strand
GTAAGTTCTCAATCAAAGTTTCACTTATATCAATTCCGGTTACCTGGTGACCGGCCTCCGCCAAACAAGCGATTAGCGGCGCTCCAAGTTTGCCACATCCAATAACCACAACTTCTCTTGTTTGATAAGTTTTCATATTAATTTTTGGTCCTTACCGTTAATGCTATTTGGGATTGAATCCATTCATAAGTTGCTTTAAGTCCAAACTCCAAACTAATTGAGGGTGCCCATCCAAGTAATTCATTTACTTTAGTATTATCCGAATTTCTACCTCTAACGCCTTTTGGTGCTGTAAGATTGTGATTTCTCGTCAACTGAATGCCAGCGATATCTTCAAGAATGTCAACCATTTCATTTATCGAAACCATTTGATCACTTCCAATATTTAGAGGTTCTCGAATATCGCTTTCCATAAGCAGCAAGGTGCCTTTAATACAGTCTTCAATGTAGGTGAAACTTCGAGTTTGTTCCCCATCTCCCCAAATCTCGATTGAATTAGTTCCATCCTTTTTTGCAAGTGCGACCTTGCGTGACAGGGCTGCCGGAGCTTTTTCTCTTCCGCCTTCCCAGGTTCCAAGAGGGCCATACACATTGTGATATCGAGCTACACGCGTTTCTATCCCGTAGTCTTCAGAGAAATGTCGGCACATTCTTTCGGAGAAGAGTTTTTCCCAGCCGTAGCCATCTTCTGGCATTGCTGGGTAAGCATCATCCTCTTTTAAGCCTGGGTTGTCAGTGGTGTCTTGCATACTCGCGTTATAAACGCATGCACTCGATGCAAAGAAGAATTTTGAAACTTTAGCGCTTTTCGCAGCCATGAGTAAGTGGGTATTAATAAGCACACTGAGCATGCAAGCTGCCTTATTATTTTCAATAAATCCCATCCCGCCCATGTCGGCCGCTAAGTTATAAACTTCATCTACACCATCGACAGATTTTTCACACTCCCCCAACAGTGAGAGATCTCGGGAGAAATTGCCTGCGGTTGAGTGAACTTGATACCAATCAGATTGTGGCTTTATATCGACCGCGGTTACTTGGTGACCCAATGAGATTAATTCTTTGGTTAGGTAACCACCAATAAAGCCACCGGCACCAGCAACAAGGATTTTTTTCATGGGCAGACTATATAATCAATTGGTATCAATATTCGAGGCGAAGGAGTCAAATGGGAACTTTATATGGGTTCTTCCGTTCTTTGCTAGAGGAAATCTTGGGTCTAGTTGGACTAGGCCTTGTTAGGAAACCAGATCTACTAAGGCTGAAAGCTATGGATGCCGCATACGAGTCTAATTTCGTAGATTTTGAAATCATCTCAAAACTCTCTGGATCCGCGCGAGAAAATTACGCCAAATCCAAACCAATTTCAAAGAGTGCACTCAGGCAGGATCTATTTGCTCTTTTGGTGAGTGGTTTTAAGCAAAAAGGTTTTTTGTTGAGTTTGGCGCCTGTGATGGATTATTTGTAAGCAACACGTTTCACTTAGAAAAAGAGTTTGAATGGGATGTGATTCTATGTGAGCCTGCTCGCATTTGGCACAAAGATCTTAGGAGTAATCGTAGCTGCCAGATATCTACTTATGCTGTGGGTTCGGAATCAAAAACACAAATCCGATTTACTGAATATGTGTCCCCAGGACTATCTAGGAGTGGCAATAGAAGCCCGACAGGAGAAAATGGCCGGATTAAAAAAAGGTACTTTGTCGAGTCGATAACACTGGTAGACCTACTAAAAAAATTTAATGCGCCGAGAAAGATTGATTTCATATCAATCGATACAGAAGGGAGTGAGTTTGAGATTCTTCAGAATTTTGACTTTTCAAAATATGAGATCTCTGCATTTGCTGTAGAACATAATTTTGGCTCTGACCAAAACCTTGTGAGAGAGTTAATGATTAAGAATGGTTATCACTTAGTCATGCCAGATATCTCTCGATACGAAGCATGGTTTGTCCTCAATTCGAAATTAGAAAATTTTAAAAATAACTTTTTAAAAACGAGATTTAGCTATCAGTACGAAGTCCTTTGATGGTGAATTTTATTTGAAGCAGAAATTGAACAATGGGACCCTAGAGAAAAACACTGGACACTTTGGCTAGGCAACGGTTTCCGTTGCTTTGGTTGTAGTGCAAGTAGTTAAGTCGGAAGTGTCTAGTGTTTTTCTTTCAGGTCCTAATCTCAGTTTCGCTTTCTTGACTCGAGAGTAGAGAGCTATACGCCAATACTGTTTAAACCAGCACCATCGGAAGACTATCTTTCCAAATAGCCCCAGTTCATTACGAAATTTTTGAATTGACTTTGGCAGTTCTAATTTGGCTAAACTTCTCGTCATGCCGTGCCAAGGGTATTCAAGCGAATCAGGACCAGAAACATGAACAGTCCCGTCATAACCTACAAAAAGTGCCCTAATCGTCTCCGAATCATCGAGGGCAGTTTCAACAGTTAAGGTTAAATTTGTATGCAAGCTAAACATATTTGGAAAAATGAAAATTAAATTGGTGGACGTTGCGTGAATCAGTTCATACCCTGACTCGGTGGCTACCTCAAAGATTGCCTTCGCTGACGATCCAACCCTCTTCCCCTTTGGATTTCGAAAAGATATATGGTTTGGAATGGTTGGATTAAATTCAATCACAATTATGGCGGGCTTAAACTCCCCTAAACTTTCAAGTACATCCAAATCTGCTCCATCAATATCAATACTTAACAGCAAGAATTCAACTGCTACCCGATGCTCACTCAGTAAGAGGTCTAGACGCGATTTATCATCAATGAATTTTGTCAGCACTTTAACTCTTGGATTATCGCGAAAAACTCTTCGAGCCGATTCGACTCGAGTTTCATCTGATTCAATAAGGATGGCTGGATGGCCCTGATCAATTTGGTGTTTTACGTTTGAAAGGTATACCCCATCCCACGCGCCAACATCTACACATGTGTAATCTGCAATGTCGTCTCTCAGATTCTTAAGAAGGAAGTCAATCACACCATCTTCGCCTGATTGTGAGTATACGTTTTTTTCGTAATTTTGAAGAGGCGTGACTCTACTTTTAATCATATCATGAGTGTAGCGTAAGTTTTGTCGAACTAATAAAAAACTTGGGTGTAAAGACTCGTGCGTGATAAAATGTTGCGCACATTCGAGTGACGACCTTCATCGGGAGCGGAGAACGGACTACTCCGTCTCTGAAAGGTAACTTCAAAAACGTCAAGAAGTGGAACTTCGCCTAATTGAAACACCTCTCAGGTCTCTGAGCAATTATCTAAGCCGGCGCAAATATATAGACAAAATCAAGAAATTCTAAGTGAGGCTCTCGATTCGATCTGTGCAGTGGTTGACTCATTCTTGTCGAAAAACGGAACAGCAGCAGTGTTCCGGACAAAGGTAATTTCTAAAATATCACAAATAGGGATTCCACCAATTTGGACAAACGACCTTGAATTATTTCCTAGTGCAATGATGGGTTTATGGTTTTTACGAATCATGTACAGTGAATCTTCAACCTTTCCCCAAAAAGAATCTTGATAAATATTTCCCAAAAAGTGTAATTCGATAACTATAATATCGAAGTTTAAGAGATCCTCAACTGTCGCATCTGATATAAAATCAAATTCCGAACCTTCGATGTCCAATTTGAGGATTCCCCTCTTTATATCTTTCCCCGTGACTTCCTTAAATACGGTGATAGTTTCACTTAAACTAAAACCGTCAATTCCTAACCTTTCTCTTTTAAAGTGAAGCAATTCATCCTTAATGGGTGGCTCAATAATTGAATGATCGAATTGGATCACTGGAATGCGATTACGGGCCAAGTCGTATTCAAAATCATTATTGTTCGAAATTCCTCCTGAAATTGCACCATCACAATCGCGATAAGTTTCTGGTAAGAAATAACCTCCGTCACCAGTTGAGCCTAAGCGCACTAATCTCAGGTCCTTAGAACTCTCGGTTGCAGGCTTGATTAATTCGTTTAGCAAAGAGGCCCTGTGGGAGAGCCGCCCGTCCCATGCTATTTTATATTCAAGCGGAGAGATTATTGACCCAAACTGGTTGCGGAAATACTCACCTTCTCGATTTTTTGTGCGGAATACAATTCTATAAAGAAAAATTTTCCACAAAATCCTTAGGAGAGCTTTAAGTTTGATTTTTACCCAGTTCATCGCTTAATCCTAATCTAATCTCATTTTTAATCGCTTCAATAGTAGGCGCTATACTGACGAGTAGAAGGTTAACAAAAGGCGAATGGCAAACTAAATGAAGATTTGGGGCACACAGGGTCCGCACACCTCAGTGGGGGTTGTCTTCCCATTCAATGAAGTTAATGCAGGAGTTTTTCAGAACGCAGGGCTGTGGGCGGCAAAAAAAAATTTTGGGTTAGAGACAACGGTGTATGCCCCGAATCAATTCCGAGGTCTATATTTCGCGGCAGACAAAATCTTGGAAATCTCACCTCTTCCTTACTGCAGCTACCAAGAGGTTTCAGAACATGAACCAAACACCATTTCGAAAAATGACGTTTCCACGTGGTTTAGCAAAGGTACAATCAATTATTTTCATCATAAGTCTCTAGAAATGTTGCCGGCATCTATTTTTCATGCCTTACCTCCTCGAGTACAATCTGACTACAAGACAAGAAAATATCTTGTAAAGTCAGGAATCCTAGAATTAGCACGACAAAATTTCTATTCTGAGAATTCGCGAGACTATTCCTACTTTCTGGGAGACGGACTTTATTTTGATCTCGCAAAATTCAAAAAGAGAAGGAAAAACTTAACAGATTATTTTCAATACTCATTTGAGAATTTGTATGACATGATTATCGCTGAAAATATTAATTATGGGGGGGGGTCAATAGCGCAATCGCAACATTTGCTAATTGAAAAACCGCTCAAATTTCTCCAGCAGTTTGGCTCTGACTCCCCTAAGATTTTTCTAAGAACTAGAAATATAAATTCTTCTGTTCGTTTTCAAAACGCACCAGTTTCAGAATTGCATGGGTTAGTTAAGGAATTGCTGAGAAATGGATTCGTTGTTGTTAATTCAGGAGTGCCAGCAGCAAGCCTTAACATCGAAGATGATAATTATTTTGAATATTCTCACAATTTGTCGATTGCCACGGAAATGCACCTTGCTGACCACTGTGACTACGTAATGCAAACAGCCTGGGCTGGGCTGTTCACGGCTTTTGCCAGTTTCAATAAGCCGCTAATCACCTTTAATGAGGAATGGTCTCTCACAAATATAGTGAAACCAGTTTCATTGTTAAAAGCTAGGAAAATGATTGGAATAAAAGATATAGAGCTCGGTGTCAGTTTTGCTGAAACCGGGGACTCAATAAAGAGTTCAGTTCGAAAGATTGTTTCCAATTGGTAAACTAAAACTATTTTAGTGTTATACGTCCGTCCTCATTTGATAAGTACCGAATTTTAAAAGATAATAAATTTAATTTAGTCGTCTTTCCTCAAAAAAATATTATCAGGACCAGCGTATGGAATATATCTGAAGGGTGTGAAAGAGAATTGATTTTGATAACATTAGAAAGATTGGCGGGTTAAGACGGTTCTCGGTTTATTGCTTTGTTAAACTATGCCAGGTAGGTTGCAGATTCGACCGTATAGCTAACAGTGCGCGCGATTCCCCAACTCATTCTGAATAATCAATTTGATTCAGCTTTATTTGGAAAATTACCTGATTGTATGAATGAGTTTTATACTATCGATAGTATTGGTCTGCCAAGAGCCATTGGTGGTATCCCTGACATGCTAAAAATCTTAACAAGAATGGAAATGCATTGGCTTGATAAATACCAATTGAATATCTAGATTCCGATGTATGAAGGAATTCACCTTGGGCTGGAAGTCTAGAGCTCGATTTCTTCAGATTGATCCAGTGTCTAAAACAGTCGAGTGACGAATTTTGCATTTTCGATGCAGATAACTCAAGGCTCTGACACCCATAGAAGGCAAAACTTGTCAGGTTGCTATAAAATCTGGTTCCTACCACTGGAATGACGTAAGGGGCGAAATGTCGGGCAACTCGGTTGATAGTTTAAAGAGTCAGATCCTTGAGCTCACAGAAAAGTTTGCAGAGCATGCATTACTGAAAGAAAAGTTTGAACCTGGCAAATCTGCAGTTCCAGTCTCTGGAAAAAGTTTATTCCCATCAGACTATTCATCTGTAGTTGAATCTGTTCTCGACGGGTGGTTCACTGCGGGTAGGTTTACTTCAAGTTTTGAGCGCAAGCTGGCAGACTATGTCGGTGTTAGAAAAGCACTCTTTGTAAATAGCGGATCGAGCGCCAACTTATGTGCGCTCAGCGCATTAACTAGTCCCAAGTTGGGCAAACGTGCACTTCAACCGGGCGATGAAGTTGCCGCCGTAGCGATGGGGTTTCCAACAACCGTGAACCCGATTATTCAAAATAGACTGAAGCCTGTTTTTGTAGATATTGATTTAACTACTATGGATGTGAACACCGACCTGTTAGCCGAGGCCATCACGCCAAAGACAAAAGCAATTATGTTGGCACACACTTTAGGAAACCCATTTGATGTGGATGCCATCCGGGCTATATGCGACAAGCACAATCTTTGGTTGGTTGAAGACTCATGCGACGCGCTTGGATCAACATATAAAGGAAGCAAAACTGGGAGTTTTGGCGATACAGCAACAGTGAGTTTTTATCCTGCTCACCACATCACCACTGGAGAGGGAGGTGCTGTCTTCGTGAAGTCTCCCCTCGTGGCAAAACAAGTTGAATCTTTTCGAGATTGGGGAAGAGATTGTTACTGCGAAACTGGTTGCGATAACACTTGTAAGAAGCGATTTGAGTGGCAATTGGGGGATTTGCCCCGCGGCTATGATCACAAATATATCTATAGCCATATCGGATATAACTTAAAAGCAAGTGAAATGCAGGCAGCTCTTGGAAATAGCCAAATTGAACATATTGACGATTTTACGCAAGCAAGAATCCATAATTTCAATTACCTGTCGGCTAAGATAGAAAAAATTCCAGGATTCACTGTTGCAAAAGCTACTCCTGGTTCAGTCCCCTCCTGGTTCGGATGCCCAATTACGATAGATCAACAAACAGGGCTAGATCGCACAGAGCTTTTAACTTTCCTAGCAAGTAGAAATATTGGGACAAGGCTCATGTTTGCTGGCAATATTTTGAGACAACCTGCATACCTTGGAATCGAACACCGCCTCCATGGCAATCTGAAAAATACCGATTATGTAATGCATCAGTCTTTCTGGGTTGGAGTACACCCGTCACTTTCCCAAGAAATGCTCGATTATATTGTAATTTCTTTACAGGAATTTGCCGAGAGCAAGGGTATCTAATTGCATTACCTAGTGACAGGTCATACAGGGTTTAAGGGAACATGGCTTTCAGCAATGTTATTGGCAAAAGGCCACAAAGTCTCTGGAATTAGTTTAGATCCGGAACCCAAATCTCTCTTTAACCATGCGAATATTAAAAATAAATTTGAATACGACTTCCGGATAGATATTCGAGATTCAAATCTGCTTACATCTGCTGTCCAGGACATTAAACCTGAAGTTGTAATTCATCTTGCAGCTCAACCCTTGGTGAGAAGATCCTATGTAGAGCCAGTATTAACCTTCGAAACAAATTTTGGGGGGACTTTAAACCTATTGAGCGCAATTACTCTCGCAAACAGCGTGAAGGCCTGCCTCATTATCACGACTGATAAAGTCTACCGAGATACCAATTTGAAGACTTCTTATGTGGAAACTGATCCTTTAGGAGGAAGTGACCCGTATAGTGCGTCCAAGTCGGCCGCTGACATTCTCACTCAATCGTGGATAAAAAGTGTTTCGACTCTACCCATGGCTGTTGCGCGTGCTGGGAACGTTATTGGGGGCGGCGACTGGTCTCTGGACCGCCTGGTCCCTGATTCAGTAACGGCCATTCTATCTGGCAAAGATTTGATTTTAAGAAATCCATACGCAGTCAGACCTTGGCAACATGTTTTGGATTGTTTAAACGGCTACTTGTTGTTGGTCGATTCTCTTCTCACACAAAAAACAGATGCAACTTGGAATTTTGGGCCTTTACCAAAATCTAATCGGACTGTAAAGGATGTGGTTGAGAGCCTCATAAGTAACTGGGAAACCGCAGACACCAAAGTGAAAATTGAGACCGACAAAAACCAATTGAAGGAGAGCAATTTCCTATTGCTTGATTCTACAAAAAGCCGAGAGAAGTTGGGATGGAACGACAGACTAGATTTTGAAGAGACTATTCGCTGGACAGCAGATTGGTACAAAGCCCAAAGCGAAGGTGAATCAGCTGAAACCTTAATGCTAAGTCAAATTAGCAAATTTCTCACAATTAATCCTGATAAATGAAAATTCTTTTAATCTGCGAAGCAGTCTTTCCTGAAAATAAGGGAGGGCTAGAACGCTGGATGACTTGGTTTGCAAGTGAGCTAGCAAATAGAGGAAACGAAGTTACATACCTAAATGCAGCTGGCGTTCACGAAGTAAGAAATAGAGTTTCATATATCCCAGTAACAGGCGAAAAATGGGAATACTTGGCAAATGGACAACGCTCAATTAAACAAGCATTGAAGTTTGCCTTTAAAATTAGATCGAAGGTCAAAGAAGTAAATCCTGAAGTAATTTACAGTGCTCAAGCACCAATATTTTCAGTATTCACATTACATTTCTTTAGACCGGTAAAGTATCTGCTCATTGTGGAATGGTTTGAAATTTGGTCAAAGCAATATTGGAAGGATTACTTGGGCAGCATTCGAGGGCTCATTGGGTTTGGTATGCAAAAGTTCGCTACGAAATTAGCTGATTTAAGAGTTGCGTTCACTTCGCGTTGCCAGATTCAACTGGGAGGCCTTAACTCAAAGAATTTACTTTTACCCGGAATACATATGATTCCAAAGAACTTAGGCTCTCTCCAATATTCGGAGAGAAGAGATATCATCTTCTTAGGACGTTTTGTACCTGATAAGCAAGCTTTCTTGGCGTTAGCCTCAGTAGTCGAATTAAAGAGACTGGGTTGGGAAGGAGAGCTTCACGTAATTGGGTCTGGGCCACTGGTCGATCAGATCAGATCAAGGATTCAATTTCTTGGAGCTGAGGATTTCGTGAATGTCCTAGAAAATGCCACCGAAGAACGACTGCAAGAGTGCTTTTTAAAATCTTTTATTTTGCTCCACCCCTCGAAGCGCGAAGGGTATGGTCTAGCGATGATTGAGGCAGCGGAACGACAGATACCGACACTCTTAATCGATTATCCTGAAAACGCCTCTGTAGATTTAGGGATTTCTCCCGATTATGTTTCCACGAGCAATGACCCGCAAGATCTCGCCCGAATATTAATAAGGGCATACCAGGATCAAGAAAGAGACTGGATTCGCCTTGGAGAGTGGAAGTTGAGTAAATTGCCATCAATGAATGCACAGCACTCAGTGGAGCAGTTACTCAAGGTAATTCAGGAAAAATTGAAGCAAAACCGGACACAGGACTAGGAAATTATTTTATGTATAAAAATAGCATAGGAGATTCACTTCGAGTTGCGGTGGTTATTCCGAGTTATAAAGTTTCAAGACACATCGCTAGAGTGATTGAAACATTACCTGAGGAAATTGATGTCATCATCGTGATTGATGATGCATGCCCAGAGAATTCTGGAGATGTCGCACAAAAGTTGAACAACCCTAAAGTTGAAGTTTTCCGGCACACTGAAAATAAGGGTGTCGGTGGGGCGATGAAAACTGGCTATGAGGCTGCACTCAAAAAAGGTGCACATGTCGTGGTTAAGCTCGATGGTGATGGTCAAATGGATCCGAACCAAATTCATAATTTGTTAATTCCGTTATTAACCAATAAGGCAGATTACACTAAAGGCAATCGTCTTTATTCTATGAAGACGGTAAAGTCAATGCCTAAAATAAGACTTTTCGGGAATGTTGTACTTTCCTTTTTATCAAAAATTTCAACTGGGTTTTATCAGATTTTTGATCCCAACAACGGTTTTACCGCCATTAGTGCTGATGCCTTAAACCTACTTGAGTTCTCTGAGATCAACGAAAGATATTTTTTTGAATCTGACATGCTTTATCAAATAAATTCCGTCGGCTTGCAAGCTGTTGATGTCCCAATGACTGCGATTTATGCTGACGAAGTGAGCAATTTACGTGTCGGACATTCAATCTTCTATTTTCTAGCTCGACACACCAAGAATGCCTTTAAACGTATATTTCTCACATATTTTGTAAGAGATTTCAGTGTTGCAACGTTGCAGTTGATCCTGGGTTTGGCGATTGGAACCTGGGGAATCATTTTGGGAATCACATCTTGGCTGCACAGTATGAATTCAGGAACCCCTAGTCAACCAGGGACAATAGTTTTAGTTGCAATTCTCTGCATTACCGGGCTACAACTCCTATTGAGTTTTATTAACTACGATATTTCCCTTAGCAGACGGAATAAATCTTAAATTACGCCCTGAAATCTCGAGTGAATCCAAGACTAGCCAAGCGGAAAAAATCAAAACTGGTATCTGGTACCGAAAATTTACCCCTAGTGTCCCGTTGATAGAACCGATTATGTAACCAGCAAATAAAACAGCAGTAAATAGTTGTGCGCTGAGTGACCTTCTAAGTCTAATCGCTTGAATAAAACAGAAGAGAATAAAGACGAGAAAAGCTCTATCTAGCACGCCAAATTCTGCAATATCAATAGCGAATACCTTGATAAAAACTAGCGGCAACTTTGCCAATTTTATGTAAAGCGGACTATCGGCTTCTGCTGGCAAAAGTGCGGAAGAAGCTTGTGCTTGTAATGCTGGGATAGAGCACAAAAAACTTAATAGGAATAAAAACCCGATTTCCAAGGCCCGCTTGTACCGAATAGCCAATACAACCAAAATTGCTAGCCAGAAAGGAAGAACAAATCTTGTCGCTGATGTAAGAACTATTAGCAATCCAAGTGTCGGTAGCGCCCATCGGCTCCGTTGCTGAAACGCTAAAATTGAAAATGGGACGAATGCAAAAAGCCCTACTAGCAACGCATCGGTACAGTTAACCATCATCCAACGAAGTACTGTTGTTGACAAAACTAGAGTTATGACAATACCAAGACCAATCAGTGGCTTCCCCATTTTCTTGCTAAGTATCTGTATTGCGAGAAAGAGAACAAGTAAAGAAAGTGCAGGGACTGCCAGCATCCCAGGAATACCAAATATGGCCACAAACGGAACTGATAACAGTGGGTACAAGATTCTGTGCGAAATCATAGGGTAGGCATAACTTGTGCTTGGCATCAAATCTTGAATTGTGAAAGTGTTCATTTTGAACCCGTTCGCGAGGTACCAATCGACAACTTGTTGTGCTGATCTTGCAGGGCTGTGATTTAGATATTCCAAAGCCATATATGTGTAGTACTTGCCGTCGGGCTGGTAATTGCCGTAGTCAAATCCGAAGATCAATCCGTTGTATTTGTATTTCGCTGCAATAGCGACCGCCCATATCAAGAGAACAGCAATCTCAAATCTAAATTTCACGAGAGGGCGCATGTATCTGACCTTAATTGACATGGATGACTGTTTCGGGAGATAACCATAAAGGGCTACCTCAACTGAGCCAATTACTGCTAAAATGTCCGTTTTGTCCTATCCCCGCGACAATCTAGGATGGGATTCGTAGTAGCAGATAGAGGCAGCGACGGCTGAGCTCTTCAAGACAAAAC
>Ga0209550_10005612_pt1 | contig 11737 bp, 11 predicted proteins | sample LauGreSuBDMM15SN_2_FD_187567 | JGI IMG/M metagenome (GOLD analysis project Ga0209550, IMG submission 187567) | Freshwater lake microbial communities from Lake Michigan, USA - Su13.BD.MM15.SN (SPAdes) (version 5) | ecosystem: Environmental > Aquatic > Freshwater > Lake | place: Lake Michigan... | reverse complement strand
CGCCGAGCGTTGTAGACCAACGGCTACGGATTCAATATTTGATTTGCCAGAAAGATGCTCTTCGCGGATCCGAGAGAGTAGAAATAGTTCGTAGTCCATTGATAAACCAAATACCACAACAGCTACCAAAATTACCGAGCCTGTATCAAGGGTACCGGTGACAGTGAAATCACCAACTAACCATTTCAAATTGCCATCGATAAAGATCCATGTGATTGCACCCAGTGTGGCACTAAGTGAAAGGGCATTGAGAATAATCGCTTTTATCGGCAATATAATTGAGCCAGTAAAGATGAAGATTAAAATCAATACCGTCAATGCGATCCAACCAAGTGCAAATGGAAGTTTGCTTGCGATTCCATCCTGTGAATCTGTAAAGTCGGCGGCAGAGCCACCAATCAATGTTCCAGCAGGTCTCTCAAAGGCTCGGATCTCATGGATCACTCGCTCTGAAGCAACACTGCGAGATGCAATTGAAGAGATGACCTGTACTCGAATATCTTGACCGAATGTTTCAAGAGCCCCAACACGAACAATTCCATCAACACTCTTTACTTTGTTAAGAAATCCTGTGATTTCATCCTCACGGCCCACTCCATTCGGCACTACAACTTCAATAGGACTACCGACTAAGCCATCGAAGCGGGTTTCAATTACCTGCGAGGAGAGAGCGGCGCGATCTGATGCTGGCAGAACACGTGAATCAACTTGGGCAAAACTAATATTAAGAATCGGTGCTGCCATGATCGCTAATACAGATACTGCTGCGATTACAACCGGAATCGGGCGGCGCATAACTGTGCGAGCGGTATGGGCCCAACGACCATCTTCCTTAGGAGTAATTGCATCGCGTCGCACGACGCCCTTGTCAACCTTATCGCCCAGGATCGCAAGCAGAGCTGGAAGTGCGATAACTGCGCCAACAACGGCCAATGAAATTACTGCAATGCCTGCATAACCAAATGATTTTAAAAAGTTAAGTGGAAAGAATAAGAGCGATGCCATGGTGACAAAGACGGTTAGACCAGAGTAAAAAACAGTCTTGCCTGCCGTGGCAACCATTGTGACGACGGATTCTTCAACTGTTTTTCCATGGTGGAGCTCTTCGCGGAAGCGATTGACCATTAATAACGCATAATCGATACCAAGGCCAAGCCCCAATCCTGTAATGAGGTTGAGGGCAAAGACGCTCACACTAGTGAAATGCGATAAGAGAAAGATTATAAAGAATGAGCCCAGGATTGCTGTAACACCAATAAATATGGGCATAGCCGATGCAACCATCGCTCCGAAAACAAATATCAACAAGAGGAATGTGAGTGGAATTGCAATTGATTCGGCGAGAAGTAGATCTTTTTCAATTCGATGGTTGATTGCCTGGGTAATTACCGCAGCTCCACCGGCATAAACGTCGAGGCCTTTGTACTCACCATCAAAGCGGCTCTGGATTGCGGCACCGATTGAACTAAATCCATCCCAATCATCTGCTTTTAGATCTGCATACACGAGAATAAAAGCGGCTTTACCATCTGTTGATTTCATCGATGGTGCACCGCCAGTAGACCAGTATGAGTAAGTCTTGGTCACACCTTTAACGGTGGCAATCTCTTTTTCAAGGGCAAGACCTTTGGCTCTTACTTCACGATCATCTACTCCAGCTGTGGAGTCCACTACCAAGGTAACAATGGGCTCTTGGACTTTAAACTTCTTAATGATGTACTCGGCGGCAGCTGTTGATTCACTACCCGGATCGGAGTAACCGCCACTATCTAATCGCCCAAATGCTTGTGAGCCAACCGCACCGGCTGCGATAGTGCCGAGCAAAAATAGGACGAGAACTGCCTTGCGACGCCTAACAATAAAATGACCGAGCTTCTCAAACACCCTCAACACCTGTTTCTACATCTAGACTAATAACTATGAGCGATCTCTTTCCTACCGTAACTTCAGATGAGATCGATCCTGAAGCCGCCGCTGAAGCGGCACAACGCGAAGCTGAAATTAAGTCAGATAAACCGCCACATCACGAAGATTAATCTGCCTTTGGCGCCGGTGCGACCGGAGCTACAGGTGTAGTAGCTGTACTTTCGCTCACAGCCTTCTTTTTCACGGAGTCGGTTTTATAAAACCCTGAACCCTTAAAGACAACTCCGACGGCAGAGTAAATTTTGCGAATCTCGCCAGTGCATTCAGGGCATTTCGTCAGAGAGTCATCGGAAAAGGATTGAACCTCCTCGAACTCATGAGAGCAGGCAGTACATGCATATTGATATGTAGGCATAGCCGCTCCGATCTGAGGCAAAACCCCTAGATGGGGGTAGATGCTAAGTCTAAAGAAGTGGCACGATAGGGTCGAATCGAAGCAAAGGATGAGGGAGTTATGTCGAGAATTAAGGCCATCGCGCTCTTACTTATCACTCTTGCCTGCGTGGGAGTCAGTAGCGCCTCTGCGAACTCACTCATCACTACCTCACCCACTAGCGGATCGACACTAACAACTGCTCCAAGTTCAGTAACTCTGACTACTCAAGTTGACTTGATTGCAGATGCAAATGAGTTGATAGTCACCGATCCATCGGGAATACGTGTTGATGACGGAACAATTACTGTCGATGGCGTCGCTGCATCAATTGGTGTGAAGCCACTAGTCGAATCTGGAATCTATAGGGTCTCCTACGTTCTCTACTCTGAAGGTGAAACCCCATTGCAAGGATCATTTACATTTAATTTTTCGGCACCAAGTGTTATTACTCCAAGTGAACCAACGGCGATGCCGACGCAATCCCAGGTTCCAGCTAGCAGTAGCTGGGGTACGAATGTTTTCATTATTGCACTCTTGGTAATTGCGTTTTTTATTTTAGTTGGACTCTCTCTTTATGCACGAAAGCTCTTTAGGGACCGATGATCGCTTTTGGCGTTATTGTTAAATATTTATCACTTGTTGGAAGTTTCGCAGTTATCGGAACTCTTCTGGCTATGGCCTTTCTACTACTAGATACCGAAGGTAGGCTTTCAACACAGGCCGAGAAACTACGGCGCTTGTTGTGGGGCTCTGCATTGACGTGGGCAGTTGGAGCTTTTGCAACGATAGTTTTTACCTTCGCAAAGATGTTAGATCAGCCGATATCGGTAGCCCTAGACCCAACGGCGCTGAAATCTTTTATTACACAGATAACTCTTGGGCAGTATTTACTCTTTGAAACTCTCGTTGCTCTTCTCGTTGCAGCGTTAGCTTTTCACGTAAAGAGGATTCTCTCTGCGGTATTACTGCTTATTCTCGCGCTAGCGGGATTAGTCGCACCAGTCTTTCAAAGCCACGCTGAATCAAGTGGATCACATGGCCTAGCGATAGGTTCGTTAGTAATTCATGTTGTAGCACTCTCTATGTGGGTGGGTGGAACTATTGCGATTGCATTACTAGATCCTGAGGATCGCCCAATCGCCGTGCGACGCTTTAGCGAGCTTGCTTTATGGTCAGTTATCGCTGTTGTAGCAAGTGGCAGCGTTAACGCCTGGCTCCGCTTAGATTTTCAAGGCGCCTGGAACACCGCCTATGCATATGTGGTTATTGGAAAGATTGCAATGACGTTAATTCTTATTGCGATCGGTTATCTGCACCGTAGAGATTTAGCTAAACGCGATCGCATCGATTGGGTGGGATTTGCCCGTTTAATATTCGCCGAAGCGCTGATAATGATTCTCACTGTTGCGATGGGAGCATGGCTCTCATTTAATCAGGCACCAGAGCGCCCTACTGAATCGCAGTTTGATCCCGCCATCGCAGTCTCAGGAATCTCAACACCACCGGCGCCAACATGGAGCCGCATTTTCTTTAGCTATGAGCCGGATGCTCTAATGATCGGATTGTTAATTACTGCAGTTGCCTTGTATGTAAAGGGGGTTGTGGTTTTAACTCGCCGTGGTGATAAGTGGCCAGTGGGACGGACCATTTCCTTTGCACTTGGAGTATCGGCGATTGATTTTGCTACAAGTGGCGGACTTGGTTTGTATGCACAATTTTCCTTTTCATATCACATGATTGCGCACATGATTTTAGGAATGATCGCACCGATTGGAATTGTGCTCGGCGCACCCATCACCCTTGCTCTACGTACACTGCCTCAAGCTCGTAATAAAGATGAGAGGGGTGTGCGTGGAACACTTTTAGCGGCACTGCACTCCAAGTTAGCTATTTTTTATACGAATCCAATCGTTGCACTGGCTTTCTTTGATGGCTCGTTATTCGCTCTCTACTTCACAGATCTTTTTGCTTCGATGATGCAGAGCCATATAGGTCACCTCTTTATGAATATCCATTTCATTCTCGCTGGGCTCCTTTTCTTCCATGTCATCATCGGCATTGATCCAAATCCGCGGAGAATTCCGCACTTGGTTCGCATCGTTGTTGTATTTACAGCCATGAGTATTCATGCATTCTTTTCGGTGGCTTTGATGTCATCTACTACCTTGATTGATAAGGGTTACTTCGCATCACTTAAAACGCCCTGGCTCATAGATTTCTTAGCCGATCAAAAGTTAGGTGGATCAATTGGATGGGCTATGGGAGAAATTCCAATCCTGTTGGCCCTGGTTGCAACCTTCATTAGTTGGGTCAGAGATGATTCTCGTGAAGTAAAGCGCATAGATCGCAATGTCGCTAGGGCCGCTGCCATGGGGCAGCCCGATGAGTTAGCAGAATACAATCAATATCTGCAAGAGCTAGCTAAACGTGATAGAAAAGAACCCTAATGGAAAACTTATTTGACTTACCGAGTGAATATAAAGAGTTACGCGCTAGCGTGCGAGCACTTTCAGAGAAAGAGATTGCGCCCTTTGCCCAATCTGTCGATGAAGATCACCGCTTTCCACAAGAGGCCGCTAACGCATTACAAAAGGCTGGGTTAAGCGCTGCGCATGTTCCAACACAGTACGGTGGAGATGGCGCAGATGCGCTAGCAACAGTAATTATTATTGAAGAGGTCGCCCGTGTTTGCGGTGCATCATCACTTATTCCTGCAGTAAATAAACTCGGTTCACTACCCTTAATTCTGGGCGGCAGTGAAGAGCAGAAACAACGCTGGCTACCGCAGTTAGTTTCAGGAAAAGGCTTCTCTTACGCTCTCTCTGAATCTGAGGCTGGTTCAGATGCATCGGCACTACGTACAAAGGTCGAACGTGATGGTGATGGTTGGGTTCTTAACGGCAGTAAAAAGTGGATCTCCAACGCCGGCGTCTCTGAGTTTTATACCGTTGTTGCACAAGGAGATCCAACACTTGGATCAAAGGGAATCACCGCATTCATTGTTGAAAAATCTGATCCCGGAATATCTTTTGGCGCACCTGAAAAGAAGATGGGCTTTAAAGGTTCACCAACACGTGAGGTCTATTTTGATAATATAAAACTCGGCGATGATCGCAGAATTAGTGAGGTCGGTGCAGGTTTTGCTCTGGCCATGAATACTTTAGACCATACACGGATAACGATTGCAGCACAGGCATTGGGCTTGGCCCAGGGTGCACTCGATGTTGCGGCGAAATATTCCCATGAGCGCAAACAGTTTGGTAAAGAGATCTTTGATTTTCAAGGTGTGCAGTTTATGTTGGCCGATATGGCGATGAATATAGAGGCAGCTCGCCAACTCACATATGCCGCAGCGGTAAAGAGTGAGAATAATGAAAAAGATCTACGTTTCTTCTCAGCTGCCAGTAAGTGTTTCACCAGCGATATGGCTATGCGAATCACGCAAGATGCGATTCAAATTTTAGGTGGTTATGGATATGTAAGTGATTATCCCGTCGAGCGGATGATGAGAGATGCGAAGTTAACCCAGATCTATGAGGGAACGAATCAGATTCAGCGCATTGTCATGGCGCGCAATCTCCCAGGTTCCTAAGATTTAAAGCGCACAATAATCGAGGGTGTAGCTGCAGCATCTAAAGCGATGTCATGTGCCTCTCGTGGCAAATCGTGGCTTGATAGTTCACCTGCATGTACTAAACCAATTTTCCAACCTAGAAGTTGTGCAAGAGCGCGATCGTAATAACCACCACCTTGCCCGAGGCGATAGCCGTTCTGATCGATATGTAATGCAGGCACCACAATTACGTCAATCAAATCGAGATCAGTAATAGGCATGCCAATCGGTTCAGAGAGATTTTTTGTCACCTTAAGTTCACTTTCATCACCATTCCATTTAACCCAGTCGAGATGCACTCCATTTATCCGTGGCAATAACAAGCGCTTACCAGCTTTGAGTAGCGCCTGATTAATCTCGGTGGTGCTTGGTTCTACACCATATGAAAAATATGTAGCAATGGTCGATGCGGCAATTATTTCTGGTGAGTTCAAAATAAGATTGAAATTCGAAGGGATGAATTTTTGGCTCCGCTCACGGCGCAAGCGCTCACGGAGCTCTTTCTTAACTGTGTTCTGATTCATGTCTTATCTCCCAGTAATTCGCAGGGCTAAATCCCAAAGAAAGCTCGGCCCAACAAGTATGGTGTGATTATGGCAGAGCACACGCGAGTAGATGGTTTTCTTAGCTCCCTTCTTGCGATCTGCAAGCCGCTGGAGTCTTTTGAAATGCCGCTTCTAGATGCACACGGGGCAACGCTCTCAGAGGATATCTACGCTGGTGAGCGCCTTGTTATGCGCGCCGGCAGTCGTATCCGCTCGACACAGATTGGACTTGCAGCATCTATTGGTCGAGATCATCTACCTACCCGTCCACATCCACGCGTTGTAGTCCTCTCAGCTGGTCCAGATCTTGTCGAGCCCGGCGCGGCTCTGAGTGGCGAAGAAGAGTATGAAACGAATTCATGGCTGCTCACAACTGCGGTGCGCGAAGTCGGCGCAGTTGCATATCGAGTACATTCGATTCCAGATGATGAGGATGAGCTACAAAGCGTTATTGAAGATCAACTGGTCAGAGCAGATTTAATTATCATTAGTGGCGAGCGAAATGATGACTCATTTGATTTAATTACTCGCACACTTTTACGCCTTGGCGAAATAACTACCGTGGATTTAGCCATTGAAATGAGTGGGCGCCATAACTATGGTCAGATCGGCCCAGATAAGACGCCAGTAGTAACGCTCCCAGGAGATCCGATAGCGGCCTACATCTCATTCGAACTCTTCGTGCGCCCAATGATTCGAACAATGCTGGGTGCTGCAAATATTCACCGCCCATCAGTGAAGGCAAAGTTAGAGAAGGCCATTGAATCTGCCCCTGGAATGCGCTCTTATATCCGTGCCACGCTAGCCGAAGATGCGAATTCAGTAATGCCACTTAATGAGCAAGAGGAATTTTCAACGCTCTCTGATGCGACGGCCTTTATCGCAGTTGGTGAAAATGAAACGCATTTATCGGCTGGAGATCAAGTCACGGTTGTCATTCTTGAACGTAGATACATTTAAGTAAGCCATGAGCGAGCGCTGGCCCATAGTAATTTCGGGAGATTCAATATTTCTGCGGCCACTTAGATTTCGTGACCGTAGTCAATGGAATGCACTCCGTGCCGAAAATCGCACATGGCTGGCACCATGGGAGGCCACAATTCCGATGCTGAACTCAGATGGAGAGCATCAACAGTTGCCCTCCTACTTCGCCATGGTCCGAACCCTGAATCGAGAGGCCCGCCATGGTCGCTCATTCTCATTTGCTATCTGGCACAACCACAATCTGGTCGGGCAAATCTCCCTCGGCGGAGTAATTTATGGAGCACTACGTGGTGGGCATATCGGTTATTGGATAGACCGCAACTATGCAAATAAAGGCTATACAACAATGGCTGTGGAGCTTTTAACACAGTATGCATTTACATCTCTATCACTGCATCGCCTTGAGATAAATCTGCGCCCAGAAAATGAAGCCTCTCGAAAAGTTGCGCAGAAAGCTGGCTATATTTTCGAAGGAGAGCGGGCTAAATACCTACATATTGATGGAGACTGGCGAGATCACATCTGCTTCGTGAAGGAAAATCCTTCGATTAAGTAGCGCCTAAATCCCCGAAAAGTAATCCCTCCTCCTTTATCTTTGTACATCATGGCTTCTGGACTTATATACATTGCGATCATCGGCATGTGGGTCGCATATTTTGCACCCCGCTGGATCCATGACCGTAACGAGTTTTCTGGAAAATCAGTTGAGCGTTTCAAAGTTGCACTCAGTGTTGTTGCTAACTCTTCACCACAAACAATTCAAAATGGCGGTCTTCATCATATTGATTTAGATCGCGAAGCAAAGATTGCACAGCTATTGATGCGCAGACGAATCATTTTTGTAGTATTAACGTTTTCTCTAACGACAACTCTTGTAGGTGGGTTTATGAATACAATGCCATTCTTATACGTACTAGTCCCTGCAAGTGGAATCTTGATCTACATTGCACATGTGCGACGTCAAACCATCGCCGAGCGAATTCAACACCGCCGTATTCAACAGTTGCACCGCCGCACCGCAGGAGTATCTGCAACTAATCTCGTCGAAGTTGTCACTCCAAAGCAGTCACAAGAGCATTGGATTCCATTATCTGAACGTGAACTAAAAGGTGTAGTCCTCTTGCCGCAAGGCACAGCAACTGTTCGCAACGCTTGGCAGCCAGCTGATGTTCCTGTTCCAACATATATCAGTGCACCGAAGGCTATTGTTCCAAAACGGGTTATTGATTTAACAACACCAGGTGCATGGAGTGATGACCAAGAGCGCCTTGAGCGTGAAGCACTCGCTGCGAGCTCACCTTCGCGCGATCAAATCTTTGATCAACAACTTGCCGATGAGGCAGTTGCACGTCTGAAGCAATCTCGAGCCTCTAACGAATAGTTAGATCCACGAACTCATCCACATTCGCTTCAACCAATCGGAGTAATTAATAACTTCCCCGGTGAAGAGTGGCAGGAAGTAGATAAAGTTAAGAAAAATGAGCACGATTAGCCCTGCAACGATAGTTACGGAAACACCAGGATTGATAGCGCTATCCAAGAGAAGTTTTGCGCAGTAAATAATCGCAAGCAGCATAAATGGCTCAAAAATCACGGCGTAAAAAGTAAAGACTGTGCGCTCTTGAAAGAAGAACCACGGTAAATAGCCAGCACTAATGCCCAGCACGATAATAGTAAGAGAGCTATCAAATCTCTTTGTAGCCAGCGCGCGAAAGAAGAAACCAAAGGCAATGGCGATTGCAAGGGTTCCAATCCACCAGAGAATCGGTGTTCCGATGGCTAAAACCTCTTGTGCGCAGTTTTTTGAGCTACACCCCTTGGGTGATTCGTAGAAAAACGATGTTGGACGAGCCATTATCAACCAGCTCCAAGGATTTGCCTGGTACGAATGTTCTTCGGTTAGGCCCATATGGAAACCCAACATCTCTGAGTGATAGTGCCACCATGATGCAAAAACATTTGGTGACCATTGGCGATCCCAACCGCGCTTACTTAAAAACCAACCCGTCCATGTACCGATGTAAACCACTACTGGCAAGAATCCATATTGCAATGATTTTATAAACGTTGGTTTAATAAGATCGCGCCCAGAGTAGGAGGTAAAAACTCTGTAGATAGAAACAAAGGCGATAGCGACTAAGAAATACAACGCACTCCATTTTGTACCCATCGCTAATCCGATTGCAATGGCTGCATACCAATGTCGTTGACGGTGCCACAAGTAAACGGCTAATAAGAGAAAGAAAGTTAAAAATAAATCTAGGAGCGCAGTCCGTGAATGCACGAGCATCATTCCATCCATTGCCATAAGAGCTGCCGCCATCGCAGTCAGTAAGGGCGAGAAGAAGAGAACGTGGACTAAGCGGGCAAAGAGCAGAATGAGTGCAACACCAATAATTGCAGTTGCAAATCTCCACCCAAACTCGTTATCCCCAAATATTTTCATTCCACTTGCTATAAGCCACTTGCCGACAGGGGGATGGACTATGAACTCAGGTTTGTTTGCCGTAACCTCAACGCCATATTTTAAAAAATCTCGAGCTCCATCGACGTAGTAAACCTCATCAAAGACATAACCTTTAGGTGTAGATAGATTAATTAATCGAAGCGCCAAAGAGATGATCGCAATAACGATGGGAGCAAGCGCGGCGAGCATGTGTGTAATCGTATGGGCTTAAATGGGTGAAATTACTGAGATGATGGACCTATGGCTCTCATATTGGCAGCGACCCCGCTTGGAAACCCTGGGGATGCAAGCCCGCGCCTAAAAGCTGCGATTGAGAGTGCATCGATTATCGCCGCCGAAGACTCGCGCAGATTTCATCGCTTGTGTTCAGATATCGAGGTTACTTTCACAGGCCGAGTGCTTTCATTCTTTGAGGGCAATGAAGAGGATCGAACCCGCGAACTATTGGGCGAACTTCAAAGTGGTGCAAGCGTCCTAGTTGTTTCAGATGCTGGAATGCCAACTATTAGTGATCCAGGTTTTCGTTTAATGCGAGATGCAATTCACTGTGGAATTGAAGTTCATGTTATTCCGGGACCAAGTGCGGTAACAATGGCAGTTGCATTATCTGGTCTACCAACTGATCGCTTTACCTTTGAAGGCTTTCCTCCCCGTGCATCGGGTGCGCGCTTGGCAAGTTTTGAAAAACTTCGACACGAAGAGCGCACAATGGTCTTCTTTGAGGCACCACATCGCATAGGTGATTCTTTAGGTGATGCCGTTGCTGTTTTTGGTGCACAACGCAGAGCCGCGATCTGTCGCGAAATGACCAAGCGCTATGAAGAAACTATCCGAGGTACTTTGGCTGAGCTTTCATCATGGGCAGATTCCAATGAGGTTCTCGGTGAAATCACTCTGGTAGTCGAGGGTGCATCCACGGATTCGGCGTCAATGTCGGCCGATGAAATGGTTGCGCGAGTGCGCGAGTTTGAAGGCGCTGGAATGGATCGAAAGGCGGCGATTGCATCTGTAGCCCAAGAGTTTGGTATTGCAAAGCGTCTTGTTTATGCCGCGGTGGTCGATGCGAATAAGATGAGCACGTGAGCAAATCCTTTTACCTAACGACGCCGATTTATTACGTCAATGATGCACCCCATATTGGACATGCATACACAACTGTTGCCGGTGATGTTCTGACTCGTTGGCACCGTCAAAAGGGTGAGTCTGTCTGGTTTTTAACTGGAACCGATGAACACGGACAAAAAGTTATGCGCACCGCCCAAGAAAATAAAACCGCTCCACAGGACTGGGTAGATCGTCTGGTGCAGAGTGCCTGGAAGCCCAACTGGGCGGCCCTAAATATCGCTAACGATGATTTCATCCGCACAACCGAAGAGCGCCACACAGTGCGCGTACAAAGATTTTTGCAATCCCTTAAAGACTCAGGACATATCTATGCCGGCAAGTACGAAGGTCCGTACTGTGTTGGCTGCGAAGAGTTTAAACTACCTGGTGATCTCATTGAGATAGATAATCAAAAATGCTGTCCCATCCATAGCAAGCCAATCGAGTTAGTCAATGAAAACAACTGGTTCTTTAAACTCTCTGCCTTTACCGATCAGTTACTCGAGCACTATCGCAAGAACCCTGATGCCTGCCAACCCGAGAGTGCACGCAATGAAGTTGTTTCATTTTTAGAGGGTGGAGTTTCAGATTTATCAATCTCACGCTCCACCTTTGATTGGGGAATCCCGGTTCCGTGGGATACCGATCAAGTTGTCTATGTGTGGTTCGATGCGCTCCTAAATTATGCAACGGCCGTTGGCCTAAGCGATGCCCCCGATAGT
>Ga0209550_10005610_pt1 | contig 11738 bp, 6 predicted proteins | sample LauGreSuBDMM15SN_2_FD_187567 | JGI IMG/M metagenome (GOLD analysis project Ga0209550, IMG submission 187567) | Freshwater lake microbial communities from Lake Michigan, USA - Su13.BD.MM15.SN (SPAdes) (version 5) | ecosystem: Environmental > Aquatic > Freshwater > Lake | place: Lake Michigan, USA... | reverse complement strand
GCCCGAAAATACACCATTGCCATCACTGTCAATGTTGAATTTACCATTTGATCTTCCACCCATAACAACATCATCAACAATTTTCCAGTCACCAATATTAGCATTGTGATTAAAATCAAAAATCAATTGTGAGTTGATCACTAGGACAATTACAGTTGTTATAAGCAGTTTCATACTTTAAAATTAGTTCTCAAGGTCTTATTTTATATCAATTGAACAAAGTTAATGATTCCACCCCTCAACCTCCATTCACTCCTTTATTTACTCAAAAAAAACCAAAACTACTTTGATAGATTTGAAGATGAAGAATTAAGGTTTTTCATATTGGGCTGATGGATGGAATAGTGGAAAAGCAGTTTTAATATGAAACTTAATGAATATTAAATTTATTTTATATTTATAACTCGTTAAAGATAAGACTATCGCGCTTAAATTATACTCCATTTTTTTAAAAGTTCAAAATATTAAGTTTAATATGAAAAAATATATATATTGTATATTGTTAGGTATTGCGCTAACATTCCCCAATCAGGTAGACAAAAAGCCGAGGACAATCGCAAAATAGACCAAGGCTTCACATTTTATAACCCTAAACCAAACGTATGAAAAAAACCTTACTCCGTTTAAAGCTTAGATTGCTGATAACGCCACAAAGTTCTTTATCAAAAACGTTATTGTTTACGAAAATTACCATTCTATTCATCCTGCTAACTACTTTACAAGCAGTTGCTGGAGATGCTAATGCACAACTAGTAACAATACAAATGAAACAGGTATTAATGCCTAATGTATTTAAGGCTATTGAAAAGCAAAGTGAATTTCGTTTTTTATACAATTACGATTTAGCCGCGTTACAAAAAAAAATAAGTGTTAATCTAGAAGCTAAATCCGTTCCAACTGTATTAGATAATATATTTTTAGGAACAGGCTTAACCTTTAAACAGTTAGAGAACAACTTAATAGTTATTATACCAATAGAGAGTAGTGAATCTTACGAAGATCGAAAAATTACCGGAACTATTAAAGATGATGCTGGAAAAGTTGTATCGGGAGCTTCCGTCTATATCAAAAATAAATCCACGGGGACCACTACCAATGCATTGGGGCAATATACCATTATTGGGGAAGTGGGACAAACTATTGTGGTTCAAGCGGTGAATTATGAAACCTTGGAAGTTATTATTGGTAATCAAAAAAGTTTTGACTTTGTTCTTAAATCTTCGATTTCAAATTTAGAAGAGGTGATAATTGTTGGTTATGGAACGGAAAGCAAACGGAATTTGACCAGTGCAATCTCTTCCGTCAAAACAAGAGATCTACAGGCTATTCCTGCAACATCACTGAGTAACCTTCTAGGCGGCCGTGCGCCCGGTGTTTCTGTAACAACTGTTGGCGGAAGACCAGGTACTACTTCTTCCATCCGTATACGTGGTGCGAGTATAGGGCCATTTGCCGGGACGACCGAACCATTGTATGTTATTGATAATATTATCGCTACCAAAGAATTGTTCGATTTGCTAGATGTAAACGAAGTAGAAGAAATCTCCTTCCTCAAAGATGCCGCAGCAACGGCGGTGTACGGCTCAAGAGGTTCTAACGGTGTTGTTTTGACAAAAACCAAAACGGGAGTCAAGGGTAAACCTTCATTTCAATTTACTGGTACCTTTGGAACATCTTCAGAAGTGAGGCAGCCAATTTATACTTCGGCTTATGAACATGCTTTGCTTATCAATCAGTCAATCAAGGCAGGATTGGATCCACTGATCCCAAATTCTGGACAAGGTACAACCCTGATTCCTGAAAATCAGTTGCAATACCTTCGCGATAATCCGCAACCAAACTTTCAGGATGCAGTTAGCATAACCCCTCAATTTAAACGTTATTCAATGAACACATCTGGCGCTACGGATGTTGTAGATTATTTTATCAGTGGCAATTATGCAGATGAAGGTGGTACGATGCCCAACCTTAATTATAAGAAATACGGTCTAAGGGCAAATGTCGGTGTAAAGCTCACTGATAACCTGAAATTGACAATGAATGCCAATGTTGGGAATGATATTGACTACCAATATTATTGGCCCTATGACCCTGAAAGCATTTCGGATTCTTATCGCCAGATGGGGCGCAGGGGCAACTGGGTTCCTTCATTTATTAACGGATTGCCCGTTGCCAATTTTAACGCATTTAGCCCCGCTGACTTTGCTTTGAACAATGGAAATGGCACCAGAACCCGTAAGACAAATTTAACCAATTCTACACTTTCTCTCGATTATAAAGTTCCTTTTATAAGTGGATTAAGTGCAGGGCTTACCTATAATTATAGGGTACTGGTTAATACTAACACCACATGGCAAAAGCCTAATGTGTCTTATGTTTTTGAAGCAGACCCCAACAATCCATTCAAACTAACCGATAAAATTGTAGGTACCAGAACACGGGTTGAAGGATTGAATGGGAATGCACTTACCAAATCAAGCCAGACAGATAACTCGTACCAATTAAATGCGCGGCTTAACTATGACAAATCCTTCGGAGAGCATTCGGTAAAAGCAATGTTTATTTATGAGCAGGCTGAAGCAAATAGGGATTTTTTTACTGGGACAAGAAGAAATCTTCTTTCTCCCGACGTTCAACAATTATTTGCCACCTCACCTAGGATAGAAGATAGAGATTATACCGGTCAGGGGTTTGAGGTTGGTAGATTGTCCTATATCAGTTCTGTATCCTACAATTATAGTGAGCGCTATTTCCTTAGTACTTCTGTTAGGCAAGATGCCTCTGTGGCCTTTATTCCTGGCAAACGGTATGGCACATTTCCTTCTATATCCGCGGGATGGATTGTCACCGAAGAGAATTTTTTTAAAGATCAGCGTATTATTGATTTCATGAAAATAAGGGGTTCTTATGGAACAACAGGTATTGATAATATTACCGGTGGTAATGAATATCCTGCTTATTCTTATCTCACCGGCTATACTGTACAAACACCTGCCAATTCTTATGTTTTTGGCGATGCAAATGCAAGTGCTACTGTAATCAACGTTGGCGGTTTTCCTTCTGTAGATGCTACATGGGATAAAACCAATACCTATAATTTTGGTGCAGATTTAGGGTTTCTTAAAAATAAACTGACGGCTTCTTTTGAAGTATTTAAGAACCACAGATACGATTTGTTTGCACAAAGGATATCAATTGTGCCCGTAGAGCTAGGTGCAGCACCACCACGGGTAAATTATGGGATTATTGATGTAAAAGGATTTGAATTCTCTCTGAACTACAAAGGCAGTGTAAGGGACTTTACTTATTCTGCAGGCTTTAATATAGGTATGGCCCAGGATAAGCTTATACAATATGATGAAAATCCTTTGAGAGCATATAACAAGCTTACAGGGTATAATTCAGACAGGATACAGGGATACATTGCGGATGATATAATAAGAACCCAGAGCCAGTTGGATGCGCTGATCTCAAAAGGGTATAAATTTAATAATAATCTCCCTTATTTAGGTATGGTTTTGTTAAGAGATATACGTGGAAACGCTACTATAGATCCCAAGGGCAATACTCCGGACGGGGTTGTTACCCCAGATGATATCACATGGATTGGAAAACACAGTTCGTCCCCAATTAATTATGGGCTGTCATTAAGCTTTAGTTACAAAGGCTTCAGTTTGCAGTCGTTTGTACAGGGTCTGGAAGGTTTTCAAAAGATGATTCCAGCTACAGGTAAATTTTATTTTGATAACGTGGGAGAAGGTGGATGGGCTACCTGGAACGATGCATTTGAGCCCGATACCAATCCAAACGGTAAAATGCCAAGATTTGTTTCAAGCGGCGCCAATGGCGACCCAACCGGACAGAATTCAACCTTTTGGTTAAGAAATGCGGGATTTGCCAGGTTGAAAAACCTGAATCTAGCCTATCAAATTCCACAAAAAATGACCAAGAAAGCTGGTATCAAAGGAGCTTCTGTTTTCTATAACGGCAGTAATCTTTTCTTTATTTACAGCCATATTAAGGAATTTGATCCTGAGCTACAGGGTGAAGGCTTGCCTATTAATCGAACACACAGTGTTGGTATTCAATTGTCATTCTAAAAAGAAAAAAATGAAAAAAATATCTTTAATAAAATATCTGTTCCTTGCTTTGGTAACGCTATTTACTGTGCAATGTACCAAGGTGTTGGATAAAACGAATTTATCAAATATAACAAGTGATAAGGTATTGAACGATCCCTTACTGACAAGTGCCAATCTCAACCGTCTTTACAGGATTGTTACTCCTAACTGGCCAGTAGGTACATCAGGAAATTCAGATGAAGGCGCTGGAAGAAATGCGCTGATGTATGGTCAGCTCACAGATTTTTCACAAACATTGTACGCAGGTACCTATACGAATATACGTGAGGTAAACGTGTTTTTGGAAGGGATAAAAGCAGGAACAATCAACAAGATACTAGCCGATCCAATGATTGGGCAGGCATTGTTTCTGAGATCACAACTTTATTGGCAATTGGTAACCACTTATGGTGGTGTGCCCCTTGTACTTAACACCATTGCTTTGCAGGATGAGTATAATTTGCCAAGAAATACATCAACCGAAACGGTTACGCAGATCATAAAAGACCTCGATGATGCGATTGCCCTTTTGCCAAATAGTTATCCTGTCTTAGAATTCGGACGAATAACCAAAGGCGCTGCTATGGCAGTAAAAGGGCGTATACTATTGAATTTTGCGAGCGAACAATTTGATCCTACCCAAACAAAAAATCGTTGGCAGGCTGCTTATGACGCCCTTGTGTTAGCCAAAACCAATTTAGATGTAAATGGCAAGGGCCTTAATGCCAGTTTCGCCAACTTGTGGTTTGATGATGGCTCCGGTAATAAGGAAATTATATGGGGAAAGTTGTACAATACAGATATGTTCCATTCTAGGGATGCATCTGTTCGCCCGTTTCAGCCAGGCTTTGGTGGCGGCCGTACAGATAATGCTACCAAAAGATTAGTAGATGATTTTCCTATGAAAGATGGTAAAAAAATCACAGATAATACATCAGCATACACTTACGATCCAATTATTTTTTGGAAAAACAGGGATCCCCGTTTTGCGTTTACACTAGCTCGGAACGGATCTAATTATCCCATTAAAGATCCAGAGCCGTTTAAAACAAGTGCTATTTACTGGGCATTTCAAAACAATTCAACCAATGCCGAAGCAGACCGTTCGATTACTTTTACCGGCTTTCAGTGCATAAAAGCAGTAAGAGTAGATTATGACCAAAATCAGGCAAGGCAAAGTACGGTTTTGTGGATTGAAATGCGTTATGCTGAACTGCTTTTAAACCTGGCGGAAGCAGCCAATGAACTTGGTAAAGGAGTCGAATCACTTACCCAATTAAATAATATCCGTCAAAGGGCTGGCATAGAAAATCGCAATGGTCGCTATGGCCTGAATGCAGGTATTGAATCTGATAAAAACGCCATGAGGGCTGCCATTCTGCTTGAAAGAAAAATTGAGCTGGCATTCGAGAATAAGAGACCGGTTGATATGCGGAGGCGGAGGTTATACAGCAGTATGAATGGTACTGAAAGGCAGGGGTATTTTATTACCAAAAAAGCTGCATTTGACGCCCTGGTAACCACAGATGCAACTATCTTAAGCGATCGGAAGGCGCTGGAAAACATGGTGCTTGCAGGAACAGTTGATTTGAATAATCCTTCGATATATCAAAATTATTTTACCACTCAAATATATAGTGTAGAAACCGGTTCTGATTTACCTGGTCAGATAGGAATTAAAATCAACTATCAGGATAAATACTATTTCTTTGATATTCCACAAACAGTAATGAGTAGAAATGCAAAACTGAAACAGACAAACGGTTGGCCTGGGGGATCTTTTGACCCACTTCAGTAAGTGAATCAAAAGCGCTTTACTATCATAATTAGTGACTATAATGATTTTTTCTCATAAACAGTAGTTTTGATAAACAGAAAGATACCCCATCCATAACGGGGTATCTTTTATCACCTTGTTCAAAACTATCAGTTGTCGAGGATAGTATCATATGGACTATTGTCTAACAGCTATTAAATAATATTTCATGAAAAAATATATTATCGCGGCACTTCTGTGCATCACATCAGGTATACACGCACAGCAGATTGTTTTGGAAAACGAACTGGTACAACGGACTTTGTCTTTCGATGGCAAAGTGTGGCGGACTGACAAATTTGTCAATAAAAAAGACAACCACTCATTGGTTTTAAATAGCGATGAATTTGCGATTCTGCCTATGGGGGAAGAAAAGCTGTATTCCATTTCTGATTTTACGGTGATTGATAAACCTCTAAAGGGCACAACAGGAGACACCAGTTATATCGTAATCAATTACAAGCCCCGTCCTGAAACTAGGGTTAGCGAAGCTTTGCCTCAATTAATATCTATAAAATATTATATCGTAAAGGACGAACCTTTTACCCGTAAAAATATTTCGCTTGTTTACGATAAGCCCGCCACTGTTGACCGCCTGGAAGTAGAACACTTTATTGTAACAAAAGCAGCAAGTGGTGGCGGCAGGGGAGAACCGGTATTTGTAAATAAACAATGGTTCTTCGGTTTAGAATACCCTGCAGGATATAGCCGGCATACAGATGGCAACACACCTAAAGCCTTTGGCCGCAGTTACGACAGTGTAGGCAATTATAGTTTCATCAGTTTAGAAGGCCGGGATATAGAACCGCATCCGGCAAAAGGTATGATCCGTTTGATGCATTTTCCCGGCTATGCTATTGCGTCGGCAGAAAATAAATTTCAACTAACCAGCAAAATAAGTATTTCAGGTTGCACAATAAAGGGTCAATCAATCGAAGTGGCTTTCATGGATTATTTAAGCACCGTCTGGAAGTCCTCCCGTTCATTTTTACATTACAACAACTGGTTTGAACCCAAAGCCAAAGATCTGAGCGGCGATGGGCTGATTGATATCTGGCGGTCATTTAAAAAAGCCATTGGTCCCTATGGTATAAAAATGGATGCGATGGTAGTGGATGCCGGCTGGCAAGACAAGAAATCTATCTGGGAGCCTTCGCCGAAATATTTTCCGAATGGATACAAAGATGTGACGGCGTTGAGTCAAAAACTGAAAAATGAAGGTGTTGGTTTTGGATTATGGTTAACGTTAAATGGTTACTCGAATGATATTGACTGGGGTGTTGACCGTGGATATAAAGAAGCCCAGCGTAATAAATATTTTTCCCAGTATGGTAGGAATTATAGTTTATCGGCTACTCAGTATAAGAATGATGTTTTGAAAAAAATACCTTTCATTGCAAAGGAAACAGGCGCCATTTATTACAAGCATGACTTTAATGTGTTAAGCGATTCAGGCGGTGGCAATAACCATCCCGCTACTGAGAGGCACGGACATGAAGCATGCATGGATGCAGCCATTGAAATCTTGGTTGCCACCAGGAAATTAAACCCCGACATTTATCAAAACCTGACCAACTGGGTTTGGTTTTCTCCCTGGTGGTTGAACTATGCTGATTATGTATGGATGTTGGCCGGTGATGACGGCACGAATGCCAACTGGCCGGAAATTTCTACACGTGCCATGGCAAGCACCGATCGTGATACCTACATCTGGCGTATGTGGGGTAATCCTAACGACCGTCCCTTGGTTCCCATATCCCGCCTGATGACGCATGGAATTATTAAAACTAGTACTGGCCGTATGGAAAGCAAGGAAGATAACCTGCAGGATTGGCTTGACTATGTGCTGATGCATTACGGCCGTGGCACGTTACTGAAAGAATGGTATATTTCTCCTGAAGTATTGAATCCGGAGTATTGGAAAGCATTGTGCACGGTCCATAACTGGGCGACTGCTCACCAGGCAGGATTGAATAACACCGTATTTGTTGGAGGCCGGCCTGATGAAGGGAATGCGTATGGTTATATTGGGTGGGATGGAGACAAGGCTGTGCTGGTGGCACGCAATACGCAGGCCAATCCACAAAAACTCATTATTCCCTTTAATACTTCAACGGGTTTCTATCAATCTTTGAATAAATCTTATTTCGCCAAAGTAGTGTATCCATACCAAGATAATTATCCCGCTACTTTTAGCTCGGGCAAAACCATCGAAATTATTTTACCCGGTTATGCTACTATGGCCTTTGAACTGCAAAAAGGCGTAGCCATTAAAAGTAAATTTCAACCGAAAAAAATGCAGTTTACAACCAATAAAAATGGTGACCATCCTTATACTTCTGTTATTATCCCAGCCAACGTAAAAGGCCGCTACGATTTGTTGATCATTGGCTATCCATCTGTTCCAAAAATTATAATCAATGGCGATAGCGCAACAAGCTACCGCAAAAGCAAGGCTGCTATCAATAAATTTGCAAATTATGCCAGGGCAGGCATGCCCAGTGATAAAGCCAAAGCATGGAATATGATAGCTGTTGACCTGTTGAAATATGCAGGAAAAACTATAAAGATTGAATATGGCAACGCGCAAGGTTTTGAATGTTATTTACTTGCCGAACAAACGGTAAATACCCCGCTGGCAATAGAAGCCAATAATTTGCTTTGGCCGATAACAAATGATACGAGGCGGCAAACAATCAGGGTGTATTAATATGGTTGTTGATAATTTTTTATATATAGAATTGATTGCAGAATAAATAACCGTTAACGAAATATCAATATCAAAATAACATTCATGAAAAAGATCTATCTCCTTCTTATTACTGTTTTTTTTATAGTGCTTAAAATTTCTGCCAGTGATATTACATATGAAACCTCCGATTTAAAAATATCACTGAATGACAAGGGCTATGTTGTCGGTATTTTTGATAAACAAAAAAAGGCAGAATATCTTGCTAATGATCAAATGGCTCCTTTATTAAGCATCCGTGTCAATAACGTATTTGAACATCCAAATCAACTCTTGCAAAAGAATGATGTGCTAACACTTTCTTTTAGCAAAAATAAAGTGCAAGTAGAAATAAGGGTCATCACTAAATTGAATTATATCAGTTTTGAACTGATTGGTATAACGAAAAATGAAAATATAGAACTGATTGTATGGGGCCCTTACCCAACAAAGATTAGCGAGACAATCGGGGAATGTGTAGGAGTAGTTCGAAACAATCAATTTGCTATTGGCATTCAATCACTGAATGTAAAAACCCTGGGAGGGTATCCCTCTGAAGAAAATGATATTGAGCCCGCCTTTGATATTTTTGCTACTGGTAATATTGTAGATTTATCAGCCGACTGGAAAAAGAAAAAACATTACCGTGGCCAAACAGCTAAAGTTCAGGATTTTGGCAGTGTTTTACAAGCCTATTGCCGCAATCGAAACAAGCGTCGGATCATTGCTAACTGGGCCCATGAAGCCTATGTAGCTCCTGCATTTAATGACGGCGGAGTTATCGGATCAAAAATTGCACTCTTTGGATGTTCACCGGAAAAAGCTTTGGCAACCATTGGTAATATTGAAGTAGCTGAGGGACTTCCTCATCCGATGATTGATGGAGAGTGGGGCAAAACCGTTCATTCCGCAACAGCATCTTATCTAATTATTGGGTTCAATGAAACCAACCTGGACGAGGCAATGCAACTTACCAAAAAAGCGGGATTAAAATATCTATATCATGGAGGCCCGTTTAAAACATGGGGTCATTTTTTGCTGAATGAAAAACAATTTCCTGAAAATTGGTCCAGTATGAAAAACTGTGTCGAAAGAGCAAACGCCCAGGGAATAATGCTTGGTGTGCATACTTTATCAAATTTTATAACACCCAATGATAAGTATGTAACTCCTGTTCCTGATAAAAGGTTGGCAAAAGTAGGTGAGAGTAACATAACGGCAGATGTTAGTATAGAAGCGGATGAAATATTTATTGAATCTCCCCTATTTTTTAATCAAATGAAAAATAATTCCTTGCATTCAGTAGTCATCGGCGATGAAATAATCCGTTATAAGGAGGTCTCTGTAAGTAAACCGTGGAAATTAATCGGCTGTGTAAGGGGTGCATTTAATACTAAACCTGAGGTTCATAAAAAAGGGTCAGGCATAGGAAAGTTAATGGATCATGGGTATAAAGTTTTTCTAAGTGATGCGGGTTTGTCATCAGAGATTTCAAAAAATATTGCCATGTTGTTTAATGAGACAGATTTGATGCAGGTTTCATTCGATGGATTGGAAGGTACTTGGGCATCCGGGATGGGACAGTATTCCAGAAATCTTTTTCTTAAAGATTGGTACGATAATTTGAAACCTGCATTAAAAGGAAAGGTAATGAACGATGCTAGTAATCCATCCCATTATAACTGGCATATCAATACACGTTATAACTGGGGCGAACCATGGTATGCAGGATTTCGCGAAAGCCAAACATCCTACCGACTAATGAATCAGGATTTTTACCGCCGCAATCTTTTGCCTTCAATGCTGGGCTGGTTTAGTATGTCGGATCAAACAAGTGTTGAAGACACCGAATGGTTACTCGCCCGCGCTGCAGGATTTGACGCAGGATTTGCCTTTAACCTTCGTTTTGAAAATGTAAAAAGAAATGGACATAGTGAAGACATATTAATGGCAATTAATACCTGGGAAACAGCGAGAATGGCAGGTGTATTTTCAACGGAACAAAAACTGAAAATGGAAGATATCAATAATGAATATCACCTTCAGCGCGTTGGTCTTGGGAAATGGGATTTATTTCCTTACCGGGTTAGGCGTTTTGTTCAGGAACAAAAAATAAGGCAACCTGGGGAACCCTTGTTTTCAACCCATGAATTTGATAATCCTTATGCCGAACAACCTTTGATGTTTATTATGAACCTTGTTCCGGCTGAAAATAGCAAAGAGACTTCAGTCAATAAAATAATACTGGAAGTAAATAATTACAATAAAATAGAGATACCTATCAGCATCAGACCTGACCAGCAACTTAAGCTTGATGAAACTGGCAAACTACTGCTATTTGACAAAAATTGGAAATTAATCCAAACAATTGATTTGTCTGGTAAAATACCCTTTTTATCAAATGGGAAAAACAAGATCATTATTGATGCTGAATTTACTGGTGAAGGAACATCGAAATTAAAAATTGAAATGAAAACCATTGGTAAAGCAGAAAGGGTAACCAGTAATAAAAATTAGTTATTACAAAATAATAAAATAGGAAGGGCTGTAAAACGCTGACTCAGATCTTTAACATAATAAAAATATTTATATGAATAATATGATCATCCAACGTTTTTTATTGCTGTTGATTCTGCCCCTGCATTCTATTGCTCAGATTCGGGTAAACCTTCCTGTATACAACCAAGAGGAAGTAGTTCATAATAGTGACTGGCTTATTGGAAACAAGGGTACCGAGGCAAAGCTTTAGAAATCAAAAGATGGTAAACTTGTTTTCAGCAATGGGATTGTTGCCCGAACTTTTTCAATCTCCCCTAATTGTGCAACAGTAGGGTTGGATTTATTAAGTAATCATGAATCATTTTTGAGATCGGTAAGACCCGAAGCTGAAATTAAAATTAGCGGATTGAAGTTTTTTGCCCTCTGAATGATGGGTACAAATCTTTTAAAGAAAAGAAAAAACCACCAATGAAACAAATCATAAGTGGTTGATTACCAAGTGGGCCCACCTGGACTTGAAGAAGCCCCGATAGGTATCGGGGCTCTGCTTATGGGGGTTTCTGGTATTATTTAC
>Ga0209550_10005608_pt1 | contig 11739 bp, 4 predicted proteins | sample LauGreSuBDMM15SN_2_FD_187567 | JGI IMG/M metagenome (GOLD analysis project Ga0209550, IMG submission 187567) | Freshwater lake microbial communities from Lake Michigan, USA - Su13.BD.MM15.SN (SPAdes) (version 5) | ecosystem: Environmental > Aquatic > Freshwater > Lake | place: Lake Michigan, USA... | reverse complement strand
ACCACCGGCACCGCCAACAGCACATGCTAGTGATGCCGTTCCGCTCATGCCCTCGTGTGCTCAGTACGGCGCTCCACCCGGTGTGCTCAGTGATGAAGTCCTCCGCGCAACGCTGGATCAGCTGCGCCTAGACCTCTACCATCCCCGGGCTTGGGACACTGATGGCGTCTACCATCCGCGGGCGCGACTCGCGCAGCAGCTGGCGGCGCTCGGCAGTCTCAAGGGTCCGCTCGGGACGGCGCTCGGCAGTCTTGAGGGCCCACGCTGCCCTAATCAGGGAATCTCGAGAGAGTCTCGGGCGTCCGCTCGGGACGGCGCTCGCGAGTCTCGGGGGTCCGCGGCGCTACGCTGCCCGACGCACACCGACCCTCACCGTCCCTAATTTGGCAATCCCTAATTAGGAGTTGCAGACGCAGTGCCGCGGCACGCCTGACACAGTGCTGGCGCCAGAAGATACAGCGGGCGCGGTCGCCGGTCGGGGCGGGGCCGCTCCTCTGTGCGCTCGTCTCACGCGCGTGAGCTCAAGTGTGCCCGCGCAAGGGCGCGGTGGGCCCGGCCGACGCGGACCCGAAACAAAACTCATCGTCATTATCTTTCTAGTACAAGGAAGAACAAAGATCTACAGTCGTCACTTGGCCGTCGGGGGACTGAGGGGTACTAAAACAAGAAATAAGGCCGGTCCGCGACCCCAGAGAGGCTCACGTTTTCGTGGTCGACGCTCAGACGCTCGCCATGCGTCGCAGAGGCGCACGCGATCGCTGCACGATCGCCGGCCGCCCTGCCGCCGCCACATTATACCACGCTCGGCTCTCCCGTCGCGAGTTTGTCTGCCCCTCATGCGAGTCTCGTGCGACTCCCGGAAGGCCTCTCATCACGAGTACGTCTGCCCCTCGGGAGGTTGCGGGTTCTTCGCGTGCTCTCGGGCTTGCATCATTGACCGCAATGCGACCAGAACTCCCTCGAGGGATCCGGCCCCGCTGGCTCCCCCATGCTTACCAGGCCAATTCTTGAGCAATGGGTGGGCCGCCTTATCCTTCTTAAACTTCCCGTCCGCCTCCTGCGCGCAGGCACCGGCCGCAACGTGTTGCGTGAGAGCAAGAGTCGGCGATGCAACCCGACCAGTGTGCAGCGGTCAACGGCGAGAGCCACTCACCAACCACGGATAGTTGATCTTCGACTGGAATTGAATGTGTGGCATTTCTATGGGATACTTCGGCGGGCACCTGATGAGCAGAGAGATGATCCGGCCCTCGACGCCGCAATTTTGTGGGCCGAGGATGGTGCACTGCCAGTCGGTGAGGGTGATGTCATCGGCCGTCACGAGTCCGTAGCTGATGCTCATGTCTGTGTTGCCCTTCTCCGCCTTCTCCAGCTCGCCCAAAAGCACAAAGTTTCGTGGTACGATGATGACCTCAGCACTGCTGCTTGCCATTGTAACGTGTGCGGGCGATCTCTGCGCAATGGCGCAAAGGCGAATTCGTCAACAGGCATTCGAGCCGGTGTTCTGTTCCGCGGAGCAGGGCGGTATGCAGTAGGCAGTGTTCGGCGCGCCGCACATGGCGGCAGCTCGTCTCAGCCAGTGTGAACGACAGACAGGCAGATGAGGTTTCACAGCCTTTTCCAGTTTTGTGTCGCGGTTCCCCCCGCGCTCTCGCTCAAGGACAACTCCACTGCCCCCGGTCAACACAAGTACTCGCTCTCGTCGAACCTGAGGTCTCCACATCGTCTCGGACCTCGCAAGCCGCATGGCGCACATACGCTGTACCGAGCAGCGCTGTACCGAGCAGCGCTGTACCGGGCAGCGCTGTACTGAGCAGCAAGCCGCATGTCGCGCATACGATGCTCAGACGATGCTCAACTTATTCGCCGCGAACCGCCGCGGCCGATTTCGCGTGCCCCCTGCCCGTGCCATGCGCGCGGGTAGGGGCTTCAGCGCTCGGTCGGCGCTCGTTACAGCGCTCCGAGAAAGGCAGGTGGCGCTCGGTACAGCGCTCGGCTCAGCGCCCACCGAGATACTTGTACTCGGAGGGCGGCACGTTGGCGATGATCTGCTTGCCGAGGGCAGAGAGGGCGAGTTCAGCGGCGAGTCGCACCGTAGGCGATGCCTTACCGATGGAGTCGTCATCGCCATGCATGGCCTCTCCTTGAGGCGGAGGGTCGAGGCCTGGGTTCACCTGATGAGGGAGGCCATCAGCATGAACTCAGAGACGCAATCGGAGGGGCGAGTATACGCTCGAGCTCGGGCTCACCTCGCAAGTCCATGATGAGGGAGGCCATCAGCATGCAATCAGAGGGGCGAGTATACGCTCGAGCTTGGGCTCACCTCGACCAAGTCCATGGACACCAGCCGGCGGGAGAGCGCACACTCCTCGCAGATGTAGTGCACCTCGCGATAGGTGAGGCCGCCGCGCGCGCACGTGCCCGTGCCCGGCGCGAAATGGGGGTCCACGCCGTCAATGTCCAGCGAGAGATGGAGGGGGGCCTTCCCATCGGGACCGGAGACAGCCGCAACGGCCATCTCGCACACCTTCGCGATGCCATATTTGTCGACGTCGCGCATCGTGAAGGCATGCACACCCGATCGGGTGAGCGCTTCGCCCTCCTCGGGGTCGATGTCGCGTAGGCCAATGTACGCGAGCTGCCCTTCTGGCAGGCATCCCGGCGTGAACCACTCGAAGCCGCGCAGACCGCCCGCGGCCGCGTCCTCGTCGCCGCCCTTTTCGCGCCCGAACCAACCCATCAGATGCGCAGCAGGCATGCCGTGGTAGTGGCCCGACGGGCTCGTGCCGGGGGTGTTCGCGTCGGCGTGCGCGTCGATCCAGACGACGCCGAGGCCTGGGTGGGCTTCGCAGAGCGCCGAGATCGACCCGCTCGCGATCGAGTGGTCGCCGCCGACTGTGAGCACGAAGTGGCCCGCCTTGGCCGCTTTCAGCACAACCTCGTGGATGAGCCTGAGGCCACTGCCCATGCGTTCGGCGTTGACCACCCCTTGCGTCTTCTTGCGCTTTGGAGCGGGCGCAAGCGCGTCATCAGTGGCCAGATTCACGAGCGCTTCGCGGTTCTTGTCGGCGACCCACGTGGAGAAGTTGGTGTGCATGCCCGTTTCGGCAAGCCACTCGCGGTAGAGCGCGAGCTTGTCGAAGTGCGGTTCGCCGTTCTTATCACCCAGGCCTACAGACTCGAAGTGCGCAGCAAAGTTCAGGTCTCCCAAGTCCTCAAAGTTCCAGCCGAGCTTCTGAGCGCCGCGGCCGATGCCAGCCTCGCGCAGTGCCGAAGGCCCGAGGTCGGCACCCTCGAGGTTCTGACCCTCGCAGAAGGGCGCCCCGACGAAGGCGCACGTACGGGTGGGCATCGCCGCGCGCTCAAAGAATCTTCGCCCCCCGATTGACGAAGCGCTAGGAATTTTCATGCCTTTTCCGTCTGTACGTTTTCAGGTTCTTTTCGCGCGGCAACCATCGCATACTAATGCATGTCACCGGGGACAAACGCAACACCTCTGCCGCTCTGCGACTCACGTCATCCACCTATCTCACACTGGTTGTGGCATGCGACCCTGTGGTGGTTGCTCTCTTTCTTCCGACGCTCACTCGTTCAGGTCTCGTGCGCGCGCTCGCTCGCAAAGCGCTCCGTCTCCGGCTCCCCCCTTTCCGTCCTCACTCTACCTGACTGACCAGCCCCGGGAACGAGCCCCTCTCCAAGAGAGCGCTCGAGCGCACGCCCTCCTCGACCAGCGGGCAGCTGGAGGCATCGTACTGCACGAGCTTGCCCGGCGCACACTCGCCCATCTCGCCATCGACGGCCACGATGCAGGCGCCGCCCAGCACGGCGCCGCCCAGCACGGCGCCGCCGTCGACGCACCACGCGCACTCGGCGTGCTCTGTGCACCGGTCGCACGAGCGCTGCGCCGAGCACGCTCCCGCCCCTGCCCCGGCTCCGGCCCCAGCATCGGCCACGGCGGGAGAGAGGGAGCTGGGTGAGCCGTTGACGCCATAGAGCAGCTGGCCATCGGCGCACGTGCCGCTGCACACGCCCTCCTCGTTGGCGGCGACGCACGCCTGGGACGACTCGCACCAGCCGCACTGGGGCGCGAGCAGGCAGTGCTCGCGGCTGTAGCTACACGGCGCCTGGGTGGGCAGCGTGCCTTCGACGAGGAGTGCGCACGGCGGGCCGCCTGCGACGCCGGCCACGGCCGCCTCGGTGGGCAGCGCGGCGGAGGCCTCGTACAGCGCGGCGCAGTCGAGGATCCGGTAGCGCCCGACCGTCGGCTTGAGCATCATGAGCGTCTTCGCGCCCACGTACGTGAACTGCCAGCCGCGCAGGACGCTCGTGGACTCCCAGCGGTTCCCGAAGCCATCGACGGGGACGACGCCCTCGTCGGGCTCGAGAGACCAGGCGCCGGCGCCCTTGCCCGCGGCGGGCAGCGCGGCGGGCACGCGCCCGCGCCGATACAGCGCGAGGAAGCCAGTCGACGGCACGCTCGCGAGGAGCTCGCCTGCGTCCAGGTAGGTTAGGCTCGCGTCGCGCAGCCGCTGCCCGTCCGAGCGGAAGAGAGCGCCCGACCCGATGGGCTCGGGTGCGAAGGCCACGGGGGAGGGCACGCCGGCGGCAGGCGCGCGGCTCGCGTCGTCGTGGTAGCGCCAGAGGGTGTACTGACCGGTCGCGCGCGAGTAACGCATGACGGTCGAGTCGCCCACCCAGAGCAGCTGCATGCCGCCGACGTGGAAGGTGCCGTTGGCGGAGGTGTGGCACGCGAGGTGGCCGGCCGCGAGCGAGGTCGACGTGTTGCACGCGCCCAGCCGGAAGTCGCCCGAGGTCGGGTCGTAATCTAGCAGCCCGAAGGAGCCGCCGATGGCCGCGGGCACCGACGCGAGCGCGTGGCGCTTCACCGCAAGCGTGCCGCTCGCCGCAGGGGGCCACTGGACGCCGGGGCATCCGGGGCGCGCGGGGCGCGCGACCTTCCACAGGTTGTACTTGCCGTCCGCCGCTGCATAATCGAGAAGGAGCGAGCTCTGCACGTACACGTACGAGTGGGGCTCGTAACCGTTGGGCAGGCTCGTGCGCTCGTGCGTGTACGCCCACGCGAAGCATTCGGAGGCGCCCACTACGGCGCCCCCGATCGGACCGGCCACGTCACCCGCGAGGCAAGTCCCCTCGCCGCTGTCGGCGCACCATCCGCAGCCGGCGTTCGCGACGCACGCGGCCTTGGAGGAGCAGGCGCAGTCGCCCGCGGCACAGCTGGCCGGGCAGCTGTGGGGATGGCCGAGCCCGTCAGCCTGGCCGACGGGTGTGCACGGGAGCGCGGCGAGCGGCGAGTACGCGCCATCGTCGGCCGAGCAGCGCCAGACCGCGTACCCGTCACCAGCCCCGCCCGGCGGGTCGCCCGCGACGCTCGCCGCGCTCAACGTGGCGCCGTCGGAGGCGAGCAGGAGCAGGCCATGGCTTGGGAGGCTCACAAACTGCTTCGCGGTGGCCATGAGGTGGCCGCGCGTCGCTATCGATCCAACGATGGGCTCGACGCCCTGCGCGTCGCGCTTGAGCCGCCACACCGAGTAGTTGCCACGTAGGGGCTCGTAGTCGACGATCAGGTCGTGCACGCCCAGCCACGTGTGCCGATGCACGCCCACCTCGGCCCAGACCCCCGAGGCCAGCGGAGGGTCGAACATGCAGCCGGCGGCCGACTGCTCGAGGAACGAACGGGCGAGCCGGTGCACCGTGTACGCGCCGGTGGCGCCGTTGTGGAAGAGGACGGTCTCGAGCCCTACATAGGACGCGCGCATCGAGGGGCCGAGAGGCAGCTGGTGCTCCGTGCAACGGCCTGCGGCGAGTCTGCGCGCGCACGGCACGCCGCCGTCACACGTGCCATCGCAGCCGAGGAGCAGGTAGGCGCCGTGCACGGGCTCGTACTGGAGGAGCATGCCTCCGCCGAGCGACGCGAAGAGGAAGGGGCGTGACCATGAGATCGTCGCCGCGTCGAGGACCACCGGCCACGTGCCCGAGCACACCGGCTTCGCGTCGAGGCCTGCGCATGTCACCTCGGCCCCGGGCACGGCGGAGCTAGAGGCGGCCGCCTTGTCGGATGAAACCGACGCCTTGTGCACGGCGTACACGCCAAAGCGGCGCGTCGCGGGCGAGTAGTCGAGAACCAGAGGCCGGCCGTTGGAGTCGACCCCAAGGTCTGTGAGCGAGTGCTCGCCGCTGAGGGAGCAGTCGTCGCCTCGCCAGCCGGGCTCGCACGCACACTCGCCGCAGGTGGCATTGCAAGCGCCATGGCCCGAGCACTCATTCGGGCACTCGGGCCCCGCCGGAGCCAGCCGCCCGAGGGCGCCCGTCGGCCCACCGCTCACCCACGTGGCACAATCGGGCCCCGAATAATCGATCGCGCACCGGCACAGATTGCGCCCCCAATTATCGGTTTCGTCGGAGCAGTAGCCGTGGCCGGAGCAGTCACCGGGGCACGCGCGGCGCGCCGACGCGCCGTGCGAGCAGTCGTCACCGTCCCAGCCCGCATCGCACACGCAACGGCCGCTCAGGTAGTTGCAGTGGCCGTGGCCGGTGCAGTTGCGCAGGCGTACGCACGTGGCAATGGGCGCGGCGTCCACCTGGACGACCATCGCGCCGGGCAGGTTGCCGAGCTTGCGCTGTCCATACGGGCCCGCGTGCACCGTCACGTTGATCACAAACTCGCCGCGCACGAGCGGCAAGAACTCGACCACGTACAGCCCGTCCGCCTGCCGCTCTGCCTTGCAGTGCACCGCGGCGGTGCCTGCGTCGCTGGGCATCGCGGACGCGCCGGCGCAGCGCACTTGCGAGTACGCGCCGGTGGCGCGCGGGCCGTGCACACGCGCCACAAAGGAGGCAAGCTTGCCAGCGTCGGCGCGTCGGTTGCCGTACGCGTCGAAGGGCAGGATCGAGAAGCGCACGGGCCAGCCCACAAAGTAGCCCGTGCGCCGTGACGAGCTCTCGACGCATCCTGTGACGTGGCAGGGCCAGAGCAGCTCCGAGTGGGGCGGCGAGAGCGGGCCGGGCGAGACGCGCAGTGGGAAGTCAGGCAGCGCGCCGCCGCTCGCGCCGCGCAGCAGCGTGCGCATCGAGTACTCGCCCGCGTCGGTGAACACGTGCAGGACTGTGTAGTTGCCCTTACCGGCGTCGACGAGCTGCGCCACGGGCGCCGGGGCGCCCGTGGCTCTCGGCACGGCGACCACGTCGAAGCGGTGGCGTTCGCCTCCGAAGGGCGCATTGCCGAACTCATCGCGGCTCATGAGCGTGAACGCGGTCTGCTCGCCCGCAATCGCCTCGTGCGGACCAACGAGGCGCGAGACGAAAGGGTTGGTGGGCCCCGCGCCAACGGTGATCGCAAATGGGGAGCCCTTGATGTCCCAAAAGACGTTCGCCTCGTCCGCGCGCTGCACAGTCACCGTGTAGTTGCCGGCGACCGTCGCGAGATACGAGGCGATGTACGTTCCGTTGTGGTAGTCGACCATCGAGGAGGCGACCAGCTTGGTTGCATTCGGCCCGTCGAGCGTGAGGGCAAACCGATCGCCACCCGTCGAGCGCGCGTTGCCGTGCATGTCGCGCGCGGTGATCGAGATGAACTGGAGTGCGCCCACGCGCGCCGCGATCGAGGAGAGGCCGGGGCCTTCGGCCGTGCATCGCGGCGCCGACGTGGGGCCCGCGACGATGCGAAGCGGGTAGGGCGAGCCCAGCAGCTCGCCTCCCACACCCGGCTGCCCCGGCTCCAGCACGGCGACCGCGCGGACCAGGTACTCGCCCGTGGTGGGGATGATTAGGTCCGCCGTGTACGCGCCGTGCCCGCCGCGGCTCGCTGCACGCACCACCGCGGTGGGCGGCTGCAGTGGGACGCTCGCGCTCGGGTTCTTCGGGTGCACCGTGAGGCGGAAGGGCGCCGGCTCAAGGGCTGTCTCGTGAGGGTTGTCGAAGGCGTCGCGCGCCTCGATCCATAAGCGGACGGGCCGGCCAGCACCCTCGACCCACGCGCCGTCGTGAACGCCCGCCCCGTCGCCGTCCACGCCGCCGTTGGGCGCCGTCGGGCCGAAGACGCGCGAGCGTTTGCCGCTGAGCGGGCCGGCGCGCACGGTCACCATCGTGGGCGAGCCTCCCACCTGCATGGAGGCGTTCACGCGGCCGTCAGCGCCGAGTGCACCCACGATGAGCTCATACGTGCCCGCGCGCGTCACGTTGTACGTCAGGTTGAACTGGCCGTGCGAGAGCGCCTTGTCGGGCTGGGTCACGCCCCAGCTCGCCGTGGGCGAGCCGAGGGATGCACCCCAGGTGTACGTGCCCTCGCGGAGAACATTGTCGAAGACGTCGCGACCGAGCACACCGAAGGGGGTGGCCTCGCCCGCGATGCCCTCGGCGACGCCCCGACCGACCAGCTGCGAGTGCGAAACCGACAAGCTCGCCGGCACGCAGTCGACCTGGTACGGCGAGCCCTTGATGGGGCCGCACACGCCCGCGATCCACAGCCGGTGCGAGGCTGCGCGCGTGACCACCCACATGGCCTTGTACGAGCCATCGCCATTGTCGCCCACCTGCACGGACTCGTTGCCGCCGGGCTTGTCGAGCAGCTCGAGCGACGCGCTGAAGACGTCGCCGCCCGCGGAGCGCTGGTTGCCCAGCCGGTCCTTTGCGAAGATTGGAGCCTCGGATACGGCGCCCGCGATGCATTTGGGGAAGTCGACCGAGATGGACTGGTCGCATACCGTCGGACCAGGGATGGGCTTCACGCGGAACGGCGAGCCGCCCAGGCTTCCGTTGTTCACGCGCACGGCCATCAGGTAGTCCGTCTGCCACGAGGTGAGCGAGAGGGTGTAGCGCACCGTGTACGAGCCATCGCCCGTGTCGCGCACGCTCGCATGCACCACCGAGCTCGTTGCGCCCTGCGTGAGCGTCGCGCTCACCTTATCGCCGCCCACGCCGCGGTCGTTGCCAAACTGGTCCTTGGCGCGCAGGATGACCGTCGTCGGCTCGCCGATGGCAGCCTTGTGCGTCCCCTCGCCCACCGCGATGCTCGCCCGAGGGCTCGTCGGGCCGGGCACCACGAGCACGTTGAAAGGCGAGCCGGAGGCGTGCACGGCGCCCGCGGTCACGTGCAGCTGCCACAGGCCTGCCACGGTCGCGTTGTAATGCACGTCGTAACGGCCGTTGGCCTTGTCAATGACCGAGGCGCTCAGCGGCGCGACGCCCGGTCGGCGCATCGTCACGACGAACGGGTCGCCGCCCACGGTCTGCGCGTTGCCGTAGCAGTCGACAGCCTGCAGGACGAGCGCGGCATCGGCGCCCGCGACGGCCGTCTGCGCGCCCACGCCGCTGAGCTTCGACTTGGCGGCGCACGTGCCGCCGGGCTGCACGAGCGTCGCAAACGGCGAGCCCTCGATGTGCGCGCCGTTAATGGTCACGGACAGCTTGTACTCTCCGGCGGCGATGGTGCGGTACGTGACGGCGTAGGCGCCGTCAGCCGTGTCGAGCACGGTCGCCTTCAGGCCTGCGCCGCGGGTCTGCTCGACAAAGGCGCCCATGAGATCGGTGAGGGTAGGGCCGCTGTGGAAGAGCACCGCCTCGACGGCCTCGCCGCCCGCGGCGCAGTCGTTGCCGCTCGAGTCGCGCGCGCGCACCACGAACGCGTTGACCTCGCCCGCGATGCCCAGCGTCGCCGCGCACGGCACGCCGTCGACCTCGGGGTGCAGGCAACCCACCACGGACATGGGCGCATGCGCGCGTCCCGGGCGCACGATGGTCGTGTACGGAGAGCCGAAGATCGGGATCTGGTCGTAGAGCACCTCGACCGCATATTGGCCGGCCGTGAGGGGCGTGTAGGAGGCGACGTACATCCCGCTGAGCAAATCGGACACCTTGGCGTGGATCGTCTGTGGCCCACGCAGCGTGACGCTAAAGTTGCCCCCGGCGGATGCGCGCTCGGCGTTGCCGTACGTGTCCTTCGAGAGGATCTGGAACTCGGTCAGCGTGCCCGCGACCGTGGAGCTCAGGCCGTCGCCAAAGGCCGTCGTGTGGCTCGCACGCGCCACGGAGGGGAAGGCCTGCATGCCAAAGGGCGATCCCTCGACGTGGCGTTCGTCGAGGGTGACCGCGATGTGGTACAGGCCGGCGGAGGTGACCGTGTACTCGACGAGGTACGTGCCGTTGCCCGACTCGGACACGACGCCGCGCACGCTCGTGCTGCCTGGGATGCGGTCTCGCTCGGTCCCAGAGAGAGATACAACGAACTGGTCGCCGCAGATGGAGCGCGCATTGCCGTACTCGTCGCGCGCGACGATGGTGAAGCTCGCCGGCTGGCCGGCGATGGCGGTGCGCAGGCCTGCGCCGAGTGCGGACGAAGCGCGCGCGCTCGTGCGCCCCGCGAGCACCGTCGCCTGGAACGGTGAGCCCATGATGTGGACGCCGCCCAGCTGGGCACGCACGAGGTACGCGCCCGACTGCTTGACCAAGTACTCGGCGCTGTAGGTGCCGTTGAGAAGGTCGGTGACGAGCGCGGCCTGCCAGACGAGGTCCTTGCTCGCCGCCGCCGCCGCGCGCTCGCCACGGCGCGCCACGTGCACCGTGAACACATCGCCCGTCTCGAGAGGGCGAGCGTTGCCGAAGGAGTCCCGCGGGGTGAGCAGCAGCGTCGCAGGCACACCCGCGGTGGCCTCGAGAAGGCCAGCGCCGGTGGCCACGCAGTGCGCGGGCGAGGTGGGCGCCGGGAAGACGGAGAGCGTGTAGGGGGAGTCCGCCACCGGCAGGCCGCCCAGACTCACGTCGAGCCGGTAGACGCCAGAGACGGTCGGAGTGTACTCGACGCTGTACGTGCCATTGCCCACATCGGCGACAGAGGCATTGAGCACCACGCCACCGCGTGAGGTGAGACCGACGCGGAAGTCGTCGCCGCCCGCCGTCTGGGCCACGCCCTCCGCGTCGCGCGCCGCCAGCGTGAACAGGCTGGGCGAGCCCGCATGGGCGCGGTACAGGCCCTTGCCGTCAGCGAGAGACTCGTGCGACGAGGTGGGCGCGATCACTTCGAGGACAAGCTCGGGCCGCGTCGCGGCGTCACTGCGCCGGCTCGAGCCGTACTGCACGTAGTAGTGCTCGCGCGTGCTCGCCGCCGTCGGCGCGTACAGGTGCAGCGCGAGTAGACGATCGGCGCCGGGCGCAATGGCTGCCTTGACGTAGTACGTGAGCTCGACCTCGGCGGGGGCGGAGGGGCGCGGCTGCCAGCTGCCGATGGCATTGCCGCAGCAGGGCGCGGAACGGTCACGGCACTGGGCATCGGGCTGGTTCTCCCACGTCAGCTCGTCCGAGCGCCACGTCACGTCCGAGAGCAAGCAGGCGTGGTGTGTGAGCCGAGCGTTCGAGGACGCGAGCAGCGGGTGCAGCCGAAGCTTGGCACTGAGGACGCGTGCGTGCGCGCCGGCGACAGTGCTCAAGTCGAAGGCGAGAAAGGCGCGGTACTCCGCGTCAGGCGCGTCCGTCTTGCCCACCTGCAGGATTGACGTGCGGTAAGACCACGTCGGCCGTTGCTTCTCGACATAGACGTCCTGGCGCGGGTAGAGCACGAGCTCTTTTGCGGCGACTGCGTGCAGGGTGAGGGCAAGGGTCGTCAGCGGCGACTGCACAAAGCGGCAAACGATTGATCGCGTACCCGTGAGCAGCCCGGCGAGGAGGTGCAGCTTTGCCACCATCGCTATCCAATCCGCAGGGCGACGTCGCGTGGACACTTCACGGTGC
>Ga0209550_10005605_pt1 | contig 11743 bp, 10 predicted proteins | sample LauGreSuBDMM15SN_2_FD_187567 | JGI IMG/M metagenome (GOLD analysis project Ga0209550, IMG submission 187567) | Freshwater lake microbial communities from Lake Michigan, USA - Su13.BD.MM15.SN (SPAdes) (version 5) | ecosystem: Environmental > Aquatic > Freshwater > Lake | place: Lake Michigan... | reverse complement strand
GGCAAAGGTATTAAAACAGCAGCCTACGGTGCCATGGCAGGATGGTTACTTGACGGAATAGGTGATTGGTTAGAAGGTTTGCGAGCCGAAGTTGTACCGTATGACAAGGTCCCTGGTCTTGTAGGCATTGATGTGGGTCTATCTAAGACCTTGAGCATGGGCGGCACAACTGTCAAAGATACCATATACAAAATTATTGTGCCCGAAGATTTATCCGGAACTATGATGGCAACTGTCAATGCAGCCAAAGGTGGAGATGTTGACGCATTCAATCAGCTGCTTGAATTTTCAAGAAACTTTAGTCGAGCAGATTATCTAGCTAGTAAAGGCATAATGGATGCTGCTGCTAAAACTCTTGCACTTCAAAACGATGCATTCTTGCAAGGTATGACACAGGTTAACGATCTTATCACAGCCGCTGCACAAGGATCAATTGCAGGCAAGATGACTGCCAACGATGTTAAAGTTGATGGCAAACCAGTCGAAGGCGAAAAAACTTCAGCGAAAGAAAGTTGGGAACCAAATTATTATGTACAGACTCGTCCACTAAGCGAAGGTCAGGTGTATCTAGTATTTGATCGTGTAGTCAAACTTAATGAAGGCCCAATATGGGACAAAGTCAAAGGTGCAGCGGGCAAGGCTGTTGGAGCAGTTGCTCAGAAAGCAGGTCAAATTGGCACAAATCTTACTACAAAAGTTACAGCAGATAAATTAAATTCTGCATGGAAAAAAGCTGGAAGTCCTACGGACAGCGAAGAAGTGGCAAAGATTTTAACCGCAGCTGGAGTCGGCGATGACGTAGTAAAACAAGTCTATACAGATTTAAAAATTTCTGCAGCGCCAGCTGAACCAGAAGCTCAAGCAGCAACTGGCGGATATGCAGAAGTTAAAAAGGCAATTGCGCAGTTAAATACTAAAGATAGAAAACGCATGATCGCTTATCTTACCAAACAACTAGGAACCGCTTGATATGAGAATTAACGAAATCTTAACTGAATCACAGCTGCAACAGCTAGACGAAGGTCCAATAGGATCAGCTCTAGGTGCTGTGGGTCGTGGAATAGGCAAAGCGGTAGGCGGTGTTGCCAAAGGTGTAGGGGCTGTAGCAGGCGGAGTAGTAGGAGCTGGACGTGCTCTTAAGAAAGGATATCAAGCTGGCAAAGCTGTAGTAGGCGATGATCCTGATCCTAATGCAGGACAGCCTGGTTACACCGATCCAGCACCGGCAGCAGCACCAGCAGGAGGAGCACCGGCAGCAGCACCAGCAGGAGGAGCACCGGCAGCAGCACCAGCAGGAGGAGCACCGGCAGCAGCACCCGCAGCAGCACCTAGTGGAGCAGCTCCTTCAACACAAGATATCAATGCGCAAGGTCCTGCAGGCACAGCACCAGCTAAACCACAGACAGGCGCAGCAGGCGCAGCGTTAGCTAAAACTACAGCAGCAGTAGATAAGCAAACTTCAACTAAAGCCGGAGAAACTGTTTACGCTCAGGTCAAGGCCAACGTAGACAAGTTAGATAAGAAAGGCAAGCAGAGAATTTTACAGTTGCTACAAAAATCAATGGCAACACCTGACCCTAAACCAACAGCAGGAGCACCTAAGCCGGGAGCAGCGCCAGCACCAGCAGCTGATCCAGCAGCAGCACCAGCAAATACTATGGCTAATGCACCTGTCAGTGCAACAAACACCGCAGATCCTAGCAATCCTAATTTAGCTCAACCAGCAGCGGATGCAGCGGCACCTGCAGCAGATCCTGCAGCCGGTCAAGGAGCATTTGCTAATGTAGCACAGCAATTAGCCAAACCCGCTGGTAGAGCACAAGGCGGTGGTAAGGTAGCAGGTGAACTAAGTCAGAATCCTAGAGCAGTGAAACGACGTGCAGACAGAGCTGCTGCAGCCGCAGCCAAACAACCAGCCGCGGTCACTGCCAGTCTAGTACATCATGGAAAGAGTTTAAATGAAGTGTTGGCTCAGAAATTAGAAATGCACAAGCGAAGAATGTTTGAATCTGCACTGTTTCAGGGCACTGCTAGTGTGTTTGTAAAATGAGAATCAGTGAGTTGCATGAAGGGTTTGTTGACAGTTTTAAAAAAGGATACTCTAAAACTGCTCCAACCCCAGCGGCTCCTTCAACATCTACCGACACCAAACAATCTGTGTTTTCTATGTTAGATCCTAGAGATACAAAAAAGATATTGGCAAATATAATTAATGCTCAACCGTTAGACGATAGACAAATGTCAATGATCAAAAAAATATATGCCAAACTCTAAAAGAAAGGCAGTCCTGATTTTTTAGTTGTTTCAAGATTTTCTGCAACAATCTCTCCAATTATCTCACGTTCGTCCCAACTCATGTTGACGACTTCATTATAAGATAGTCCTCGCATATACCAACAGAGTTTTAGACAGTCTTTTTTTATTAACCTTGCTTCTTTGTCTAAGTTATCAGATTCCCGTAAAATCTCCGGCAAGGTTAATTTTGAGATTTTACGGCGAAAAAATTTGCCTGGTCCATAGTTACGGGCATGGTAAATTCTTTGGTACATTCACTACACGACACAATATGAGATTTTAATTCAATCTGGTCTTTCATTGACACAACATGTTTTGAAATTGTTTCAAAGAGATCCTTGTTGCAGTTGTGAATAAATTCATTTATCATTTGTTTGTCTGTGACTGGTCCGTCTGGAGTATCTATTTGGCTGATACATTCTGCAATCAAATCCACAGTTAGTTCGGTCAACTTCACAAAACTTTTTCCAAATCTTTCTAATTTTTCTTCGTCTCCCATGTTCTCGTCATTGACAATGGCAAATATTCTCTGCTGCTCAAGAGTCTTTATACTGGTCTTGGTTATTTCACTATAGGAATAAGGACGCACATGTATGAGAAGAGGATCTGCATGGATTTCTTCTTTATATTCAAAATTATCAAATACACTGAACCATGCAGATAAATCCACGTCATAATTGTTATCAGCATTACAGTGCGGACATTGTGTGTTGACTTCCATCTTATTACCATAGGTAGCTATACGTATAGCAATCAAGGCAAAGTCAATGTCGATGCTGGGCATTTTCCAAGGATCGAGGATTGCAGGGATACAGCTCTTGATTAATTCTACTGTGCTTTGTCCTGACAGCAGTGCATCAGGAGTTTTAAACATAAGTTCGTCTTTAGCAGTCATGGCATACACAGCATATTGTCCGTTTTCACTGCGATCTAGTGCACCTTGGGAATAGAATTTACCTTTAGATGGTAGGGATACATATATCTTAGGCTGTCTAAAAAACCCAGCCAATGGATTCTTTTTTTGCTGCATCGTGTTAGGATTTTCGTTCATTTTATCTCCGGTAAATATATAATGCTCACAAGTATTTATATGCGTATTTTACCAGGAAAAAAATAAACCATGGCAGGTGTATTCATTGATATCCCCGGAATAGGAAATATAGAAGCTAAGAATGCCGCTTCTGAATCCACGCTTCGAGAACTGCTGGCCGTAATGAAAGGTGGCCGTTCTGGAGGAGCGGGTGGAGGAGCGGGTGGTGGAGCAGGAGGTGGTGGAGCCGGTGGCGCAGGAGGTGGTGGAGCAGGAGGTGGTGGAGCCGGTGGCGCAGGAGGTGGTATATTTGGAAAAGCTGGTTCTGCAGCAGGATCAGCACTATTTGGAGTTGGTAAAGCTGCAGGTGTAGTAGCTGGAGGTCTTGGAAAAATAGCCGGAGGAGCTGGGTTGGTTACCGGAGCCTTAGCCGGTGTGGTTATGCAAGGTGTAAACCTAGCTGAAAAAGGATTATCTGCTGCTGACGCACTAGCTCGCATGGGTGATGATGCCTCAGATGCTGCAAGAATATTCGAAGGCATTCCTATAGTAGGAAAAATATTCACCATGGTTGCTGGCGCGGCAGACAAAATGTTAAATGCCTATGGTAATGCCACGAAAGCAGGATCCAGTTTTGGAGGAAGCATAACTCAGTTTTCAGCAGCGGCTACTACAGCGGGCATGGATCTACAAAAATTTGGTGCGTTGATTGCAGCAAATGGTCCAGCCATGGGGGCATTTGGAACTACCACAGAAGGTGGCGCAGCTAATTTTGCTCGGGTATCAAAACAACTGCGTGGTACTAGCAGTGATTTATATGCGTTGGGATTTAGCACACAAGATATCAATGAAGGATTGGCCAAATACGGTAATCTTATGAAACTGCAGGGACAGCAAGGCAAACAGTCTAATGCGCAACTAGCACAAGGTGCTAGAAGCTATATGAAAGAACTAGATTTGCTGGCCAAAGCCACAGGCAAAAGTCGTCAGCAGGTAGAAGATCAAATGGCTGCAATGGCAAAAGATGCGCAGTTCCAAGCGTCTATGTCTGGGCTTGGTGATGGAGTGAGAAAAAGTTTTCTTGCTGTGACAACTGGGCTACCAGATGGTCTGCAAGATTTTGCCAAAGACATCATGGCTACTGGTACAGCTACCACAGAAGAAAATCAAAAGCTAATGGCCATGATGCCTCAGAGTGCAGCCATGCTGCAGAGAATGAATCAAAAAATGCAGCGCGGTGAGGCAGTGTCCTTAGAAGAACGTAATGCTCTAAATAATCTCATGAAGCAGGAAGGCGGTAAACAATTACAGAGTATCAAAAGTGCAGGTGCTGCTAATGCAGAGCTGGCTGGAACCGTAAACAGACTTGCTGCTACTCAACAGATCAATGCTAACGCACTTAAAGAAGGAACAGAAGAACAGAAAAAAGCCGCAGCCAACACAGACAAGTTCAATGAAAAAATGAACAAAATGAAAGAAGTGTTATCTGGCCTCAGTAATACTTTCACAGGCATATTGGCCAACAGCGGGTTTTTAGATCTGTTAATCAGTGCCGTTGGACTGGTAGCAGACATTGCTAATGCAGTGCTTGTGCCGGCATTGCAGGCGCTAGACGCAGGAATACGTCCTATCGTAGATATATTCATGAAGACTTTTCCACCAGTGCTGGCAGTGGTATCTGCACTGTTTGAAAAGGTCGGTCTAGGAATGCAATTGATTTTTGGGCCTGTGGTAGAAAGAATTGGCAAGGCCCTAGAAGGCGTCAGCATGAAATTTGAAGATTTCAAAGGTGTAATTGACGTCGTTGATGAAGCATTTAATTTCTTATTTGGAATAGTAAACAGTGTGGTAGCAGGATTAGAAATAGCATTCGGTGGATTATTTGAAGCTGTACAAGATCTCATGCAGCCATTCAGTGAACTTTGGAATGCCTTGTCTGACACGTGGAGTACAGTAAATGATCTAGGGGGCGGCTTTGATTGGCTAAAACAAACTATAATAGAAGTGGGATCTGTGATAGGAGAAGCATTTAAGATTTTAGGAGCTATCATAGGCGCAGTAGTAGGTGTAGTCACTGACCTGTACAAGTGGTTTAATCAAACTGTGTTACAGTCACAGTTTGTGGTAGATATGTTTAAAACTCTAGGAACAGTGGTATCAGAAATGTGGCAGGGCTTTAGAAAGTATTTCAGTGTGGAAGGCATAAAATCACTGATGGAAGGAGTGGTGGATAGTTTTCTTTCAGTAGTAGACAGCATACGTGTGAAACTGCCTAACGCTCTAGGGGGTATAAGCAAAGACGTTTATGAAGCACGAGAAAAAGAAAGAGCTGCCAGAAAGGAACAACGTGACACTGTGGTGGACGCGGCGCTTACAACAGCGAAAGCAGAAAAAGATGCCAAGGTAGCTGCAAAACTTGCTGAAGTAAATCAAAATCAAAAAACAATCAAAGAAAGAAGTCTGTTTGCAGAAGCTAATAAAAAAATTGCACAAAAAGAATTAGCTGGACGACAAGCTGCAGCCAAAGCAGCTGAAATGTCTATAGACTATGCAGCTGGACCAGAAGAACTATTAAAACAGTTCAGTGAGAAAGAAGGCGGAGCAGTTGGAATAGGTATCAAGAAAGGTGAAATTACCAAAGACAAAGAAGCAGCAGACAAAGAACTGGCAGCAGCTAAAACTGGCGCAGAAAAGAAAGCTGCTGCAGAAAAAATTGAAGCTGCTGAAGCCAAACTAAAAGCTCTAACAGAAGCAGAAACATTAGCTAAACAGCGCACCGGGACTGCCCCACCGTCCTCAACTGCTGCCCCACCGTCCTCAACTGCCGCTTCTGCAGCCACTGCTCCGGCAGACGCAGCTAAGAAAGCAATAGAAACAGAAGCAGAAAAGAAAAAAGCAGAAGATGCAGCAGCCAAAAAGAAAGCCGAAGAAGATGCAGCTGCCAAAAAGAAAGCCGAAGAAGATGCAAACAAAAAGAAAGAAGAGGATACAAAAAAACCACAATCTTTAGAAACGTTAATGGCGGAGTTAAATACACATATGGCACAATTAATCGCAACTTCTAAACAGACCACTGCTAATACCTATGCTACCTACGAAGCTGCCAAGAGCCTAAACGGAAATTTATATAAAGCATGAGCTGGAAAAGACACTTTACCCCTGTAAAAATTGACAACTCGGGCGGCTCTATGAGTCCAATCAGCGGCCGTGGTCGTCCTGGTCCAGCTAGAGCAAACTACTCCAGTTTCCTACCAGATGTTTACGCAGGTGCACCTAATCGTGTAGAACGATACATGCAGTATGATACCATGGACATGGATTCAGAAGTTAATGCTGCTCTAGATATTCTCACAGAGTTCTGTACACAAAAAGAAAAAGAAAACCGAACACCATTTAATACCTTTTTCAAAGGCAGTCCCACTGCCACTGAAGTTAAACTGCTCAAAGATAGTCTACAGAAATGGAGCAAACAACAACAGTTTGAAACTCGTATATTTCGTATTTTTAGAAACTCACTCAAGTACGGTGACTGTTTCTTCGTGAGAGATCCAGAAACTAAAAAATGGTTGTTTGTGGACGCTGCTAAAGTTACCAAAATCATAGTCAATGAATCCGAAGGTAAGATACCCGAGCAGTATGTGATCAGAGACATCAACTTCAATTTCAAAGACATGGTAGCAGTAACACCGCATGGTACTACGAACACAGCACCCAGCGGAACCAGTTCATATACCACAGGCGGAGGGTCTGGTCGCGGCATGGTTGGTTCAGCAGCACAGCCACCCGGCACAAGATTCAGCACACAGACCAATGAAGTTACCATAGATGCCAAACATGTTGTACATATTTCTATGAGCGAAGGCCTAGACAACAACTATCCTTTTGGCAACAGCATCTTGGAATCAGTATTCAAGGTCTACAAGCAAAAAGAACTCTTAGAAGATGCCATCATCATCTATCGTATACAACGTGCTCCAGAGCGACGCATATTCTATGTTGACGTTGGAAACATGCCAGCACACATGGCCATGAGCTTTGTTGAGCGTGTAAAAAACGAAATACAACAGCGTCGTATTCCTAGCTCAACAGGTGGTGGCGCCAATGTCATCGATGCTAGTTATAATCCACTAAGTGTCAATGAAGACTACTTTTTCCCGCAAACTGCTGAGGGACGTGGATCAAAAGTTGAAACACTGCCTGGCGGTACTAACCTAGGTGAAATTACAGATCTGCGTTATTTTACCAACAAACTGTTCAGGGCATTACGTATTCCTAGTTCCTATCTTCCTACAGCCATAGATGAACAACCCAACACCATGGCAGACGGTAAAGTAGGAACTGCCTATATACAAGAACTGAGATTCAACGAATACTGTAAACGCCTACAGTCAATGATTGTAGAAACATTTGATCTAGAATTTAAACTGTGGCTAAACGCTCAGGGCATCAACATAGATAACGGTCTGTTTGAATTGAAATTTAATTCACCGCAAAACTTTGCTGCTTACCGCCAAAGTGAACTAGATACAGCTCGAGCCGCAACATTCAGTCAGGTTATAGCTATTCCGCATCTCAGCAAGCGATTTGCAATGAAACGCTTCCTAGGACTCAGCGAAGAAGAAATCAAAGAAAACGAAAAGATGTGGAGAGAAGAAAACGGAACTGTATTAAAACCAGATCCCGATGCACAGAGTCAGTTGAGAAGTGTAGGTGTCTCGGCTGGAGGTATGGCCGCAGATGCAGCAGCACAGACAGCAGAAGCACCTGCAGACATGGCAGCTGCTGCAGAAGCAGGTGCAGAAGGTGCAGAAGCAGAAGTTCCAGAAGCACCAGTTCAATAATAAATACATTATGCTTCTAAACGAATTTTTTTATTTTAACGAAAAAAACAATGACTTTGCCAATGATCGTAGATACGATGCTGGCAGAGATTCGTCAGTAGTGAAAAAAAGTGACACTAGAAAAATACGTTTGACTCTAAGACAGATCAATCAACTGAGACTGCAGGCAGAAGCACATCAAGTAGAATCGGAGTCAGAACTGGGATTTATTAGGCAAATGTATGCAACCCCAGCAGAAGCAGCACCTGCAGCATAATCCTGCATTCGTTGTAGGCAACGGCACCAGCAGACTGAAATTAAATCATCTCAGCATAATGGATCGCGGTATAGTCTATGGCTGCAATGCACAGTATAGAGAATATGCCCCACATTATTTGATAGCTGTAGACGTTAAAATGGTGAACGAAATCATAGATGCGGGTTATCACAAAAAAAATCAGGTTTGGACTAATCCCAACAAAGGTATCAGTACCAAACACAATATCAATTTCTTTTCACCGCACAAGGGTTGGAGCTCAGGACCCACAGCTTTATGGTTCGCTGCCACACAAGGGCACAAGGATATCTACATATTTGGCTTTGACTATCAAGGCGATAACGGCAAGTTTAATAACGTGTATGCAGACACTCATAACTATAAAAAAAGCTCAGACAGCGCCACTTATTTTGGTAATTGGCTCAGCCAAACTGAAAAAGTAATTAAAGAATTTAGGCACGTAAAATTCTTTAGAGTGATAGAACCTGGGGCATTTATACCTGATAGACTAGGATCAACGTTGTCAAATCTCAGCCATATAACTTTTCAAGATATTGATAAAACGTTTCCAGGCGCTATATATTCCGATCAAATCAATCAAAAAACTACCATTTAACACCTTTTTGTAATCATAGTGTTAAATAACTTACAGCCTTGACTATATAGGAGAACATAACATGGCAGACAAAAAACTGTTGCAACAGATGCTTGAGCATCTTGTAAACGACGATCAAGCGAAAGCTGAAGAATTATTCCACGAGTACGTGGTACAACAATCCCGTGAAATCTATGAATCTTTGATCGACAGCGAAATTGCTGAAGAAGAAGAAAAAGATGAAGATGACGAGGATGTAGAAGAAGCTGCAAAAGATGATGATGCAGAAGACGAAAAAGTAGACGAAGAATTTGAAGACATCGCTATCGAAGCTGATGACGAAGATCCAGATATGATGGGTGGTGACCCTACAGATGACCTAGAAGGTGATCTAGAAATGGGTGACGACGACATGGAAGAAAAATCCGAAGAAGAATTATTCCAAGATCTAGACAGTATTGTTGACGAACTACAGGCCAAATTTGATGAACTCAAAGGTGGTGATGACATGGGCGACATGGGCAATGATGACATGGGCGGCATGGACGACAAAATGAAAGATGATTTCGATCTTGAAACTGTGCGCGAATACGTGGAAAAAGTTGCTCCTGCAAAAATGGGCGACAACGGTGTCAATACCAAATCAATCGTAGCTGGCAAGAATGACATGGGCGGTACAACTGCTAACATTCTCAGCGGAAAAAATGGCGCACCTGGTTCAGAAACAGGCGAACTTAAAGGTTCTGGACTGTTGAAAGGTAAGCCAACTGAAGATAATGCTGGTAACATCAATGTCCCAGGCGGCAAAGCTGGTGGTGCTTTCTCTAAGAAAGAACCCGGACATGGTGCTGAGAAAGCTGGTTCTAAAGAATCAGCTGACAACAAGCAAAGCCTTTTCCGTGGTCGTAGATAATAGGATCTAACGGTGAAGAAACTTACGCTAGCAGAACATTTGAGTTACGATCAGGCTAAGATTGTCTTGGAGAGCGAAGAAGGCAGCGACGGTAAAAAGTCGCTGCATTTAAACGGTATTTGCATTCAAGGAGATATCCGCAATGCAAACCAACGTGTTTATTCTTCTCAAGAAATTGGCAAGGCTGTCAAAACGCTCAACGAGCAGATCGCTGGTGGTTACTCTGTGCTGGGAGAAGTTGATCACCCACAGGATTTAAAAATCAATCTAGATCGTGTTAGTCATATGATTACCAAGATGTGGATGGATGGTCCTAACGGCTACGGAAAACTAAAAATACTTCCAACTCCTATGGGTCAGTTAATTCAGACCATGTTGGAGTCGGGAGTTAAACTAGGCGTCAGCTCTAGAGGCAGTGGAGAAGTTGACGGCGAAGGTAAAGTACAAGGATTTGAGATTATCACCGTAGATGTGGTAGCTCAACCCAGCGCACCTGGCGCTTATCCTACACCAGTATATGAACATCTAATGAATAACACAGGCGGTTATCAGGCCTATCAAATAGCACAGCAAGTTCAAGGCGACCCTAAGGCACAAAAATACCTAGCAGAGAGTTTGAAACGAATAATTTCAAATCTCAAATAACAAGGAGAATCACATGTTAGATATCGTAAAACAGTTGTTCGAAAACAATGTGATTTCCGAGGAAATCAAATCGGAAATTGAATCCGCTTGGAATAGCAGAATTCAAGAAAACCGTGATGAAGTCACTGCTACACTACGTGAAGAATTTGCACAGAAATATGAACACGACAAAGGTGCTATGGTAGAAGCTGTTGAAGCTATGCTAACAGATCGCCTACAATCAGAACTAGGCGAGCTTGCAGAAGACCGCCAAGGACTAATTGAAGCTCGTGCCAAATACGCAAAGAAAATGAAGTCTGATTCCAAAGCTATGGAATCATTTGTGCTTCAGAATCTCAAGAAAGAACTTGCAGAACTACACGAAGATCGCAAAGCAGTAGCTGGTAATGTTGAAAAATTAGAATCTTTTATCGTGGACGCACTAGCGAAAGAAATCGCAGAATTCCACACTGATAAGAAAGATTTGGCTGAAACCAAAGTAAAATTGGTTCGCGAAAGCAAGGCCAAGTTCGAACAGATCAAGAAAGATTTTGTAGCACGTTCCGCTAAAATCATTGAAGAAACAGTCGCAAAAGGACTGCGTTCTGAAATGACTCAGCTACGTGAAGACATTGAAGCTGCTCGTAGAAATGACTTTGGTCGCAGAATTTTTGAAAGCTTTGCCAGCGAATATGCTGCAAGTCATCTAAATGAAAAATCTGAAACCGCAAAACTTCTCAAAGTAGTTGCAGTCAAAGAAGCAGAATTAGAAGAAGCAGCACGAGTTGTTGCAGATACACAATCACTAGTAGAAAATAGAAATCGTGAACTACGCATCATCAAAGAAAGTAGCCAACGCAAAGAAGTTATGAGCGAATTGCTAGGGCCATTAACTGGTGACAAGCGTGAAGTAATGAGCAGTCTACTAGAATCAGTACATACAGAAAAGCTACGTACAGCTTTCGACAAGTATATCAGTTCAGTAATGAACGGTGCTACCCCGGCGAAGAAAGTACTATCTGAAGGCAAAGAAATTACAGGCGACAAAGCACAGGCACAACAATTCAGCAGTGAAGAAAAAACCGCTGAAATATTTGACATCCGCAGGCTTGCGGGACTAAAAGTTTAAGGAGAACTATAATGTCACAATTACTCGAGTCACGCTGGTCGGAAACCAAAGAGGCACTGT
>Ga0209550_10005603_pt1 | contig 11744 bp, 7 predicted proteins | sample LauGreSuBDMM15SN_2_FD_187567 | JGI IMG/M metagenome (GOLD analysis project Ga0209550, IMG submission 187567) | Freshwater lake microbial communities from Lake Michigan, USA - Su13.BD.MM15.SN (SPAdes) (version 5) | ecosystem: Environmental > Aquatic > Freshwater > Lake | place: Lake Michigan, USA... | reverse complement strand
TGAGGAAAGAACATCCGGCCCGATCAACGCCATTTGGTTCGATTGGAAGCACGGAAGTTTATGGGGCGGATCCAGCAACCACGGAGAGGATTATGGGATTGGATGGTAGATGGAGGGGTTGAAGAGGTTGAAGAGGCATATACAGTTGAAGAGGTTGAAGGAGTTGAAGGAGTTGAAGGGTTTAAGGTTTAAGGTTTAAGGTTTAATGAAGAATAAAGCCATTGCTTCAACCCCTTCAACCTCTTCAACATCTTCAACTAATTTCAACCCCTATTAATACCAAGGCATCACCCTGCGCAACTCATTCTGGTCAAAAAAATGATAGATTATAGAAAGCTCAAAACTCTTATTCCTTGAATTACTTATTTGAAGGTTCGTGGTATTTACATCATAAGTAACACCGATTTGTAAATCATTGAAAAGATAGCCGATATAGGGGTAAACAGCATCCTTGTGCCTGTAAAATAACCCGGCATAAAATACATTTTCGTCGTTGGATTGATGTGGACTATACCCATAAGCAGCTCCAATCACTTGATTTGTGGAACCACCTTGTGACATGTATTGTGCATTCAAAAATAATTCACCTTGAGTCCCTACCAAGAATGAAGCTCCACTATGAACGGTAAACCTCGCGGGCAGGATATAAGGATCATTACCCAAAAATGTCATACTAGGCTGACTTACATGATAATAGCTGGTTCCTATGTAAAATCGTTTTCTGTCCTTTAGATAGTTATACATCAACCCAAAATTGAAATCCAAATAACTCGCCCTGCGCGTTACAAAGTTTTCATTGTTGGGCAATGTAAGGTCAAAACCCCTGCTTGCAAATTGAGAGTTGAATGACACCTTGTTATAATCTAAAACGCGTGTACCCATGCTGCCTTGAAAACCAACGCCAAGATGTTGATAACCTTCCTCATCTAATGCTTGGTGATAAGCGGTTGATAAAGAAACATAATTGCTGTTGTAAGAACCTGAGGCCGTTCTATCCGTCATGGCCATCACGCCAATTCCAAGTAAATTCTTGTTCAATTTCTCCCGCAAAACCCTGGTATCAAAGGATACTGAAGCCGTTGTGAATGGATCACCCGCTCCTACCCATTGATTCCTGAAGTTTGAAGCAATGCGGTGAGTACCATCGTAGTATCCTGTAAAAGCAGGGTTTAACGACAATGGTGAAGAAAAGTATTGTGAAAACTGAGGATCTTGGGCAGTTGCACAATAGCAAAAAACAGATAACAAAACAGTGAGCCGTATATTTAGTTGCATCTTTATAATTTGAATTTCTACCTTATCAGTATTAAGCTACCCGATCTTGCTATTACCCTCCCGTTATTACCTTCTGCTAAAATAACCCATGAATAAGTATCTGCAGGCTGATCTTTTCCTTTATACCGGCCATCCCAACCTTGAGCAGGATCTGTTGAACTGGATTGATGAACAACAACACCCCAACGATTGTAAATCTTAAAATAACTGAAGGATGAAATTCCTGCTAATATTGGATAAACCCTGTCGTTGTTCCCGTCATTATTAGGTGTAAATCCACCTGCAACAAAAACATCACTTTCGTCAAAAATACGAACCAATGAGGAATCTACTGTTAAACAACCCGCCCTATTGGTAATCTGAACGGTATAAAGCTGCTCAGTTGTGGGTGTAAGAATAGGAATTCTTATGAATGGACTATTCAACCCGGTTGATGGCCTCCATTGGTATGAATCTCCAAATGACCGTGCAATTAAACTAACCGGTTTTCCCAATAAAGTATTAATCGGTGTATAAGTAACACCCTTTGAAGGTTGCTCTACATTGATATTGGCACTAATTGAATCTGTCAATTGTGGGCAAGCAGTTGGAATCACAGCTAATGAAACACGATATAAACCAGATTTTGGATAGGTATGTGTTGAATTAAGTGCATTGTCTGTTGTACCATTTTGAAAGCTCCATAAATAATTAACAGTGCCACTATTTGCTGACACGGATTGATTTGTAAAAGAAGCTGGTACATTGATACAGTATAAATCGTACGTGAAGGCAGCATTGGGTTTCTTTATCAGCGTCAGATTTACAAAATTCAAGCTCATGCTTTTACAACCCTTATCTGTTGCAAACTCCACTTTATATACCCCCGGATTATTGGCAACATAATCAGCTGAATTTGCTCCAAATATTTTGGTATTGTTGAGGTACCACTGATATCCAAAAGCGTTTGTTCCATTCATTGTTACAGTATATCCATCACATAACGCAGTAGCGGCAGGTACAACCAAAGTTCCATTTGGAAGTGGCAATAAATCCAGTACTGTTTCAGCGGATGGAGCCGCACATCCATTTACCGTTGTTATCACCTTATAATTTCCAGCTTTATTGGCAGTTAAGCTTATTGACTTAGCATTTGTAATAACAGTTCCGTTAAAATACCATTGATAGCTACCGCCTGACAATGATGATGTTCTCAGCGTTGTGTTAGTGCCAGTACAAATATTTAACTGACCATTAGGGGTAATTTCTGGGACTGAAGGATCTGGGATAATCGAGGGGATTGAAGGAAATTTATTTACAGTAACAACAATGGGGTTCGATATGATTGGACAAGCAAAGGAATTGGTGATCTTCAACCGGTAAACTCCTGAAATATTTACTATAACAGAGTTGACATTGTTAGCAAAAATTATATTGTCTCTCGTCCACTCTCTAAGATCTGTCGTCTGCTGTGCAACAAAAAATGCAACTGAATCACTTTCACAAAAAGTAGTAGGAGCTCCACTTGCTGTGATAGATGCAGCAGGTGTCGGCCTGATGGTAACAACAAGAGAGTCTGAAGCAGCACTAAAACAATTTCTTGAATCGATGGCTCTTACAAAATAATTAACATTGATAGGTGATGAGCCCATTGTGGCAGGACCTTTAGCAAAATATATTTTTTGTGCAGCGCCAGTAATTAAAACCGGCGACAAAGACGAGCCCGTATACCATGCGTATTTATTTACAAAGCTTGATGTTGTGGCTTCTAATTTAGTGCTATCAACTTGACAAAATGAATTGGTATAACCAACATAAGGTGTCAATGTTGGTTTTGCCGGAAGAGAATTGACCGTTACAGAAATTGAAGAGGAATCTTTGCAACCATTCGTATTGATTGCTTCAACAATGTATGTTCCACCTAATTTTGCATATAACTTATTGGTTATTGAAACGGTACTGCCTCCAAGAATCCATTTGTAAGAGGAAAAGTTGTTTAAATCTTGAGTTACTACAGTAGTTAAAAAAACAGAATCACCGGCACAAAAAATATTAGACCCCGGAGTAAAAGTTATGAATGGGTTTGTTGGTGAAGCTAAAATTATTATCGGTTTAGTTGCAATGGTTTTGCATCCATTCAAATCAGTAGCAGTTAGTGTTACTGAAAAAGTGTCTACCCCGCTATAATTGTGTACAACTGAATTTTGAGTTGAAAACTGACCATCACCAAAATCCCATTTATATGCTATCAAGGGGTCTGTAGTGATGCTGATATTTTTAAGTATTATGTTATTTTGCTTTGAACAAGTTACAGACGCGGCATCCACGTCAAAAGCTGAGTTTCCCTTTGGATCTATGAAGGTTACATTGGTTGTGTTGCTGGTGGCAGAATTTCCTAAGTAATTTATTGTAACAGCATAACTGTCATTGATATTTGGAGAAACATATATGGCTGAAGCAGTTGACGCATTTGTCCACAAAAATTTCATTTCTGTATGTGGAATTTCTGCAATCGCATATCCCTTGTATTGTGCGGGAACACCATCTGGCATGTCGCTCCATTGACCATTTGTGTTATTTAAGCCAAGTGAAGCAAAATTGGCATTGACAGAAGTTGCAAAAACATCATTAGGCTCAGAAGCATACCAACTGGTGAAGGTTGTATCCATAGATCTGCCATCAATCCAAAACCAACCTCTTCCTGCATCTGCAGGTGTTTCATTTGCATAATTTTGATAGAGTCCAAACCAATAATAGGTATCTGGTTTTGTTCTGTTTGGCAGTAAATTATAATACACAAAATTATTTTCATTGACACTATCGATAACCCAAAGATCCATGCCATTTAATTTAGCTTCGGCTCTTGCTTGGTTCCAACTTCTTGAAACAGTATCAACAAAATAATCGCTTCCGTCATAAGTACCAATAAACTTGAATGTACCTATTGAGACAGTTGGGTATAAAATAAGGTTGTTTCCTCTGCAAACGGTAGTATCAGCTTGTGTTAACTTAACAGACAAACCTTGTCCATTTGACACCAAAAAGGAAAATGTGAGAAGGATAAAGAGAGAATATTTTCTCATAAAAATTAATATAATAAATTTTTATAACCTTCAATTCTAGGGTTATTATGGCGTATACAAATAAAACCCATTTAACGCATTTATTGTCAATAAATTGTGTTAAAAATCAAATCTAACGGTAACGAAATATGATGTAAGCGAAATCAGGAAGAATATCGCTAACATCATTTATTCAAAACTGGTTAACTCAAATCCAACATAGCCTTCGTAATTCTTGCCATAGCATCTTCAATTTTATCCATGCTGTTGGCAAATGAAATCCTGATGCAATCTGGTTCACCAAAAGCACGACCGGTGACTGTTGAAACGTGAGCGGTATTTAATAGATACATACAAAGGTCATCGGCATCTTTAATAACTTGATCGCCAATTTTCTTTCCAAAATAAGCCTTTATAACAGGAAATACATAAAACGCCCCATCCGGTTCAGCAATTTCAACCCCAGGAATCGATTTCAGCAGTTCCAACATCCTAGCCCTACGCTTGGTGAATTCTACATTCATGGCGATGCTTGGGGCTATATCACCTGTTAAAGCTTCAATTGCTCCACGCTGAGTTACAGCTGTTGCACCACTTGTATATTGTCCTTGTAATTTTTCGCATGCTTTTACAATGATAGGATGTGCGGCAATATATCCCAGACGGTAACCAGTCATGGCGTATCCTTTGCTCAATCCATTGATGACAATAACCCTGTCTTTAATATCATCAAATTGTGCGATGCTTTCATGCTTGCCAACGAAATTGATATATTCGTAGATTTCATCTGAAATGATAAAAACCTCAGGGTACTTTCTAAATACTGCAACTAAGCCTTCAAGTTCTTCTTTTGAGTAAACTGAACCGCTTGGATTGCAAGGTGACGAAAACATGAAAAGAGTGGTTTTCTCTGTAAGAGCAGCGTCAAGCTCAGCAGGTGTAATTTTGTACTTATTTTCAATTGAGGTTCTAACCAGAACAACATTTCCTTCAGCCAATTTTACAATTTCTGAATATGTTACCCAAAATGGGGTAGGAATAACCACTTCATCCCCTTTATTAACAATAGCCATCACAACATTGGCCAAACTTTGCTTAGCACCAGTAGAAACCAAGATATTTTCTTGCTTGTATTCTAACTGATTGTCTCTCCTCAATTTAGTGCAAACAGCTTCCCTCAAATCAGGGAAACCTGCCACTGGGGTGTAGTGACTATAATTATCATCAACCGCTTTTTTCAAAGATTCCTTAATATGTTCCGGAGTATCAAAATCTGGTTCACCCAGAGAAAGATCAATGATGTCAATGCCTTGCGACCTCAGTTCCCTGCCTAACTTGGCCATTTTCAGGGTTTCGGGTTCTGCAAAAAGTTCAAGACGGGAAGAAAGTTTCATGTGCTAAGATTTGGTGCAAATGTAAAGAAAAGTAAAATAATCCATCTAAATCAGGCGCTAGAGTAGAAAAAGATTTCAACAAAAATCACGAACAGTAAAATAAAAAAAAATACTGAGATATTCAACAGAAAGCCCTAACTTAAAATCGAAGACAGAAGAAAGGATTTTGAGACCAAAATCCCTATCTTTGCCCCCCTTATAACAAGGGATATTATAAAGCATAAACCAAAATTTATATGCAACTGAAAGGTTTGGTACGTTTTTTTGCCATTGCGCTGATTGTAATTTCTTTCTATCAGCTTCATTTTACGTTGGTTGTACGCAGCCACGAGAGTAAACAAAAAGAAAAAGCCACCGCATATACCAATGCGAATTTTTCGAAGGAAAGTACAGAAGTTAAAGACTTTGAATTTAACAAGAGACTTCGCCGTTTGTTAGACAGCACAAAGGAAGTTACTGTAACTTACGGCATTACGGGTGCTATTAGCTACCAAAAAGCCAAAGAGCAGGAACTCAACCTAGGTCTTGACCTTCAAGGTGGTATGAGTGTTACACTCGAAGTGGAACTAGAAGGATTGCTTAAATCATTGGCTAACAATCCAAAAGATGTTGCCTTGAACAATGCAATCAATGCCGCTAACCTTGAAAAGTCGAACAGCGACGCAGATTTCATTACACTTTTTGCCAATGCTTACAAAAAGCAAAACCCCAATGCAAAGTTGGCTACCATTTTTGCTGGAACGGGTGGCAGAACTGTAAAAATTGAAGACAATGACAATGATGTAATCACCAAGTTAAAAGCATCCGCCGAAGGCGCCATCAGCAATACTTTCAATGTATTGGGGAAACGTATCGACCAATTTGGTGTTGCCCAACCTAATATCCAATTGGATAAAAATAAGGGAATCATCACAGTAGAACTTCCTGGTGTTAAGGATGATCCTGAGCGTGTGAGGAAATACCTTCAAGCCACAGCTAACCTACAGTTTTGGGAAGTTTACAACATTGGTGAACTCGACAAACCTTTTACTGATGCAGAAAAAGCATTGCAGGCTTATTATGCAACCAATAAAAAAGTTGACACGATAGCAGCGCCTACAACAATAGAAACTACAAAAACTATAGACACAACCAAGTCTGCTACAATAGGAGAATTGGTTAAAGGAGGTTCTAAAGCAGCCGTTGATACGAGCAAAACACAAGCATCGGTTCAATCATTTTTCAAAATATTCCAACCAGTTCCACCACAACAAGATGCACAAGGCAGGATGTCATTTGCACCTTATTTGGGTTTCATCTCAGGTAGAGATACATCAGTATTCAATGAATACATCAACCTAGAATCGGTTAAAAGCCAATTCCCAGGCAATGTTCGTTTTGCTTTCGGTATACCAGAGTTAAACGACAAAGGTGTTAAAAGTGATGTAGTTGCCATCTACGCATTAAAAACTGTTGAAGGCTCTGATAAAGCGAAATTAGAAGGTGATGGTGTTCAACAAGCATCACAAGATTTTGACGACAAAGGCAGACCTGCTATCAAAATGCTCATGACCAAACAAGGTGAACGCATTTGGGGTGATTTAACCACAAACAATGTTGGAAAACCCATCGCCATTGTTTTGGATAACATAGTATACTCAGCTCCTAACGTAATTAATCCAATTACAACAGGTAACTCTGAAATAAGCGGAAGCTTTTCCATTGAAGAAGCTCAGGATCTTTCAAACATCCTACAATCAGGTAAACTACCAGCACCCGCTAAAATTGTACAAGAGCAAGTTGTTGGTCCAACACTTGGAGCTTCAGCAATCCAAGGTGGTGCGATGGCCTTCGGAATATCTTTCCTTGTTATTTTCATTTTAATGCTCGTTTATTATAACACGGCAGGATGGGTGGCAAATATTGCTTTGATATTGAACCTATTGTTCACAGTGGGTGTTCTGAGTGCCCTTGGTGCCACACTTACCGCACCTGGTATTGCAGGTCTAGTTCTCACAATTGGTATGGCTGTTGATACGAACGTTATCATATTTGAAAGAATAAAAGAAGAATTGAACCTAGGCAAAAGCTATCAAGTGGCAGTGGCAGAAGGGTATAAGCGCTCAATGGCTCCTGTTCTAGATGCACACATAACCACGTTGCTAACTGCAATGATCTTATTTTACTTCGGCTTAGGTCCGGTACTTGGATTCGCAACAACCCAAATACTTGGAATTATCTTGTCTCTTTTCTGCGGAATTTTGATATCAAGGTTAATTACAGATTTCTGGACCAAGAAAAATCGCCACTTTAATTATTTCACAAAAACGAGCAAGAGCGTTTTCAAACATGCTAATTTCAAGTTCATTGAATATAGAAAAGTAGCTTACATCATTTCTGTTGTGGTGCTAATATTGGGTGTTGGTGCGTTCTTTAATGGCTTCGACCAAGGTGTTGAATACAAAGGTGGTAGAAGCTATACTGTTAGATTTGATACACCTACACAAAATGAAAAAATCAGGGAATCGTTAAAGGTTTCTTTTGGCGAATCTCCTGTAATCAAAACTGTTGGAGACAACAAAACACTGAATATCACTACTTCTTTCATGATAGACAATGTAAGCAAAAGTGCAGATTCAGTTGTTGAAATCAAACTATTTGAAGGTTTAAAAGAAAGCTTACCAACTGGATTGAGTTATGCTGAATTTAAAAAAACGTACAAACAAAGTTCACAAACTGTTCAGCCATCAATTTCTGATGACCTTAAAAAAGGTGCAGTTCAAGCAACAATATTTGCAATGTTGGCTATTTTCTTGTACATCTTCTTGCGTTTCCGCGACTGGAGATATTCATTGGGAACTATCATAGCCTTGTTGCATGATGTGTTTGTAACACTAGCCGTTTTCTCTTTCTTGAAAGGAATTGTTCCATTCCCGCTTGAAATTGACCAGCACTTCATTGCGGCAGTTCTAACAGTAATAGGATTCTCGATGAATGATACAGTAATTGTGTTCGACAGGATTAGGGAGTACAGTAAAAAGCTTAAAGGTGAAACTAAGTCAAGCATCATCAATCAAGCCATTAATCATACGTTGAGCAGAACCATCATGACTTCACTCACTGTATTCTTAACCTTGCTTATCCTGTTCATTTTTGGTGGAGAAGTTACAAGGGGTTTTGCATTCGCGATGTTGATTGGAGTTCTTACTGGAACATACTCTTCAATTTTTGTAGCGGCGCCAGTATTGGTAGACATTGCAAAGGACAAACCTTTGGGTTTAGCTGATACAGCTCTTGCCAAAAAGAAATAATACAAACTAAGAAACATAAAAAAAGGGCTTGAAGAAATTTCAAGCCCTTTTTTATTTCCATAATGTAAACTAAACGGCAAATGAAGTACCACAGCCACAGGTAGTAGAAGCATTTGGATTGATAAAAATAAATCCGCGTGCATCCAATCCATTTTTCCAATCAATTTCCATCCCAAATAAATAAATAGCGTGAGCAGGGTTTATCACACAAGGAATTCCATCAATAACATGAAACTCGTCTCCCTCATTCTTCTCATCTAATGCTAGCAGGTAACTTAAACCAGAACAGCCACCACCTTTTACGCCAATCCTAAGAAATTCTTCCTTCTCGTTGGTACTATTTTCAAACAAATTAAGCAATTCTTTATTTGCTGTTACAGATATCTTTATTGGTGAAGTTGTTGTTTCCATCTTACAAAATTAATAACAAATTACACAACAACAATTCAATGTCCAAAGTGTACATTTGTTTTAACAAATTATGGAAAATATAACCTTAGTAAATGCGCTCATTCTTATAATTGTGATAATAGCAGGAATATTTCTCTATTACAAAATCCCTAAAAAGAAAATAAGTAAAGATGTCCAATTGGATATCCCAACAAAATCCAGTCAACAGTCATCTATGATGAAAATTCAATCATATGAAAGGTTGGTGATCTTTGCTGAGCGAATAGGATTTAAGTCACTCATCGACAGGCTTTCATCAGATATTCTAAATGCAAAAGAACTAGGAATTGTTTTTAGCGAAGCCATCAGAAATGAATTCGACCATAACGTTTCTCAACAAATCTATATCTCAGAAAAAGCTTGGCAAGCCATTGTTGACCTCAAAGACCAACAAATCTTCATCATCAATCTGCTAGTAAGCACACTTCCACTTGAAGCAAGCGGAAAAGATCTTTCTGAAGCGATGCTATCTTTGTTAAAAGCAGACGAAAATGCATCCATGCAAACAACAGTACTAGAAGCGCTTCGGTTCGAAGCAAGACAAATCCTGGCAACTACCTAAAATAATTTTTATGAGCGATTCTAGAAAAACAGATTCGGGTATTGACATAAAAAAGGTATATACGAGCAGTGATGTTCATAAAGAACCCACCCTACCTGGCAGTTTTCCATTTGTCAGGGGAATTCAAAAAGATATGTACAGGGGCAGGAATTGGACGATGAGGCAGTATGCAGGATTTAGCACGGCCGCTGAAAGCAATAAGCGATATCATTTTTTATTGTCTCAAGGAGTAAATGGTTTAAGTGTAGCGTTTGATTTGCCAACACAAATTGGTTATGACAGCGACCATGAATTATCCGAAGGAGAAGTGGGTAAAGTAGGTGTAGCAATAGACAGCATTGAGGATATGGAAGAGCTATTCAAAGATATTCCACTGGAAACGGTTTCAACTTCCATGACAATCAATGCAACAGGGTTTATTTTATTAGCCTTTTATGTTGCCATAGCAAAAAAGCAAGGTGCAGACCTCAACAAACTGGCAGGAACCATTCAAAACGATATATTAAAAGAATACGCAGCAAGGGGGACCTACATATACCCGCCAAAGGCTTCTATGCGCATCATTACAGACATCTTTGAATGGTGCAGCACATCACTTCCAAAATGGAATACAATCTCAATTTCAGGCTATCATATCCGTGAAGCAGGGAGTACAGCCGTTCAAGAGATTGCATTTACACTAAGCAATGGCAAAGCCTATGTAAAGGCTGCTATTGAGAAAGGGATTGATGTAAACACCTTAGGAAAAAGGCTTTCCTTCTTTTTTAATGCCCACAACAACTTGTTTGAAGAGATTGCAAAATTTAGAGCTGCCAGAAAAATATGGGCTGAAATAATGAAAGAGTTGGGGGCCACTGATGAAAAAGCCATGATGCTGAGGTTCCATGCACAAACAGGAGGCAGCACGTTAACCCAACAACAACCACAAAACAACATTGCACGGGTTACGATACAGGCATTGGCTGCCGTTTTGGGTGGAACGCAATCTCTACACACAAATGGATATGATGAAGCGCTGAGTCTACCCACAGAAGAGGCAGCTCAAATTGCCCTTAGAACACAGCAGATACTGGCATTTGAAAGTGGAATAACGCATACCGCCGACCCGTTAGGTGGATCATATTTTGTAGAGTCACTAACATCAGCTGTTGAAAAAGAGGCATGGACTATCATAGAACAAATTGACAACATGGGAGGTAGTGTTTCTTGTATTGAGGAAGGCTACATGCAAGAACAAATTGCTGAAAGTGCCTATCGGTATCAAAAAGAAATAGAATCTTCTGAAAGATTGATTGTTGGAGTCAACAGTTTCCAATCGGAAAACAAATATGAAACTCCTGTATTCACCATTGACGAATCTATCAGAGAAATTCAAACACAAAAATTAATTAAACTAAAAAATACAAGAAACCAATCCGCTGCCTCATCTTGTTTATCAAACCTAAAGCATGCAGCTATTAATGGAATAAACATCATGCCTGTTGTTATTGATGCAGTAGAAAATCATTGCACTTTGGGAGAAATATCGGATGTTTTAAGGGAAGTGTTTGGGGAATACTAGGGTGTTTTTGGTTTAAAGTTTAGGTCTCTCGCTTCGCTTATAATGACGTATTTGTAATTCATTGAAAATCAGCATGTTAAAATTCAGGCTTTCTCCAACAAAGACTCCCCTCCTGGACAGGAGGGGTGGACTCTGGCGAGGCGCCGAAGGTGACGAGACAGAGGCCGGGGG
>Ga0209550_10005601_pt1 | contig 11744 bp, 8 predicted proteins | sample LauGreSuBDMM15SN_2_FD_187567 | JGI IMG/M metagenome (GOLD analysis project Ga0209550, IMG submission 187567) | Freshwater lake microbial communities from Lake Michigan, USA - Su13.BD.MM15.SN (SPAdes) (version 5) | ecosystem: Environmental > Aquatic > Freshwater > Lake | place: Lake Michigan, USA... | reverse complement strand
AGCAAGCCGTCTTTGAATTTGGCGGTACATGTGGGTTGCTTGTTGATGGGCGGCTTGCGCTCTAGGGGGAACAATTCCTGCGCGTCCGCCCTCTTCATCTGTGCAGGGACAAGCAGCGCAATCACCTAATGCAAAAATATCTGAATCAAGAGTAGATTGCAAAGTACTTTGAACCACAATTTGGTTCAATTTGTTCGTCTCCAAGCCGCCAAAATTCTTCAGAAAATCGGGTGCCTTAACACCGGCGGCCCATACAACCAATTGAGACTCAATCAATTGGCCATCTGACAGGCGAATACCGTTTGGCATTACCTCCATCACCTTGGAGTTTGTAAGGACCTTCACGCCCAATTTGCTAATGAGCTGCTCCGTCGCATGTGAGAGTCTGGGATTTAAAGCAGGCAAGATTCTGTCTGCCGCTTCTATGAGGCTAATTTTTAAATCCTTGTCGGTATCAATACCACTCAAGCCAAAAGCCACCACCTCACGTGTGGTTCTATGCAGCTCAGCGGCTAGTTCTACACCAGTTGCACCAGCGCCAATAATCACGACATGAAGCTGACTTTGATCAATCAGTTCAGATTGATGATGCGCGCGTATACATGCGTTAACCATTTTTGAATGAAACAGCTTGGCATCCGTTTGATTTTCCAACTTAAGAGCATATTCCTTCACACCTTGCGTTCCAAAATCATTGCTCAGGCTACCAATGCAAATGACCAAAGTGTCATATTCAATTTTTTGCACAGGCGTGACAGGGGCATTTTCGGCATCCAAGTAAGGGGCTAAGTCAATGGTTTTACTCAACCGATCCAAGCCCCTGAGCTCTCCAATTCTGAAAATAAAATGATTCCAGTGGGCATGAGCCATGTAATCAACTTCGTGATCACCAAAATCCATACTGCCTGATGCAATTTCGTGAAGCTTAGGCTTCCAAATATGGGTTCGATTTTTATCGACCAAAGTGACACTGACATCTTTATTTCGTCGATATGTCTTGCCAAGACGCGTCGCAAGCTCAAGACCCCCAGCACCACCGCCCACGATTACAATTTTATGCATCTGAAATTATGTTAAGAAGTCACATGTTCGCGGTGCTCTGAAAGCAAAACGACCATTAAGTGTTGGGAAACCAGACTACAGCCTCAAGATTCGAAAGTGTTGTAACTATAAACTGCTTTCAAATATTCACGATTGCACGCTTTTCGGGCTTTAAATAATCATGATCCATTTATATGAATCGTTTTGGTGCAAGTATTGTTAAAAACTTGACAATTGAATGACAAGGGAATACCCCATAAGTTTTTCAAGATGTGACGTTCAGAATATGTCAATGATTGGAGAATCCAATGCGATCAACGACCAAGAAGCGTACTCCACTAAGTGCTTCTAATGCCAAGAGGCTGGAGGAGTTGTGTGTCTGGATTACTGAAAACTTTGATCAAACTCTAGGCTTTACGCAGCTTACAAAAAAGAGTGGGTTTTCTAAAGAGCAGCTAGTCGAACTGTTTCAACTGTACAAACAAGTTACGCCAATGGCCTTCATCAGGCAAGTCAGGCTACAACGCAAAAATAATCTGGCAAGCAATTTACAGCCTGAGCTCTTCGAACATCTCAAAATTTAGTCAACGACAATGATCGTGTGATTTAAGAATCTTCTATGATTTTTACAAAGGGCTAATGAGATTTATAAAAAAATTCTGACCTTCGACGGAACGCTTGAAAGTCAGCAGGCGCCCGGGTCGAGGAGCCACATTAAAGAACCCCTTTGTATTTGTGTATCAGGGGTTGATATTTGAGCTAGGATATCAAGTCACCTTGCAACATCATAGTAACGCCTCTAACGATGGCCGCTGCGTCAACACCAAAATAATCACGCAATGCAGCGCGAGTATCGCTTCGCCCGAATCCATCGGTTCCTAAGGTTTTATATGTTCGGCCTTCAGGCGCAAAAGCTCTCACAGATTCGGTCACAGCGCAAACATAGTCAGATGCTGCCAATATGGGTCCTTTGCGTTTAGAGAGTAAGTTTGTCAGGTAGGAGACTTTCTGAGTATTTTGATCGGTACATGCCCGACCATCACGGGCCAACTCACTCCAGCTTGTCACGCTAATCACCTCAACATCTATACCTTGTGCAAGCAAAGACTTGGCTGCATTCAAAACTTCTAACAAAATGGCACCAGATCCCATCAAAGTTACAAAATGTTTTGGTTTTGCATTTTCAGGTTTGAAGTTAGCAAAATGATACGCACCACGCAGCACGCCACTGACATTTTCCAGTGAGATATCTGGATTCGAATAGTTCTCGTTCATCAAGGTGACGTAATAAAACACGTCCATCTGTTGCTCTACCATTTCGCGCATTCCTGCGTCCAAAATGATTGCCAGCTCTCCTGCAAAAGCAGGGTCATACGCTTTGCAGTTGGGAATGGTTGCAGCAACCAAATGACTGCTGCCATCTTGGTGCTGCAATCCTTCGCCACCCAATGTGGTCCTGCCTGAGGTTGCGCCCAACAAAAAGCCTCTGGCTCTTTGATCAGCAGCAGCCCAAATGGCATCTCCCACTCTTTGGAAGCCAAACATGGAGTAATAAATATAAAACGGCAACATGGCAAAACCATGAACGCTGTAGCTGGTTGCAGCGGCTGTCCAACTTGCAAGCGCACCAGCTTCGCTGATGCCCTCCTCTAAAATTTGCCCATCCAATGCTTCTCGGTAACTCAACACAGAGCCTATATCTTCTGGCGCATAACGCTGCCCAACACTGCTGTAGATTCCCACTTGCTTAAACAGATTGGCCATGCCAAAAGTACGCGCCTCATCGGCCACGATGGGAACCAAGCGTTTGCCCAAGACAGGGTCTTTCAACAAGTTAGCCATCATGCGTACAAAGGCCATGGTGGTACTCATCTCTTTGCCATCGGCCGCAATCGCAAACTGGGCGTATGTCTCTAATGCGGGAATAGGCAAAATTGCGCAATGAGTTTCGCGCTTTGGTAGGCTGCCACCCAGATCTTGGCGATGCTTTAACAAGTAGGCCATCTCAGCACTATTTGGCTCAGGTTTGTAAAACGCCAAACTCTTTGCTTGCTCATCTGTGAGCGGCAAATTGAATCTGTTGCGGTACTCAATCAATTCTTGTTCATCAAATTTCTTATGGCTGTGCGTTGTCATCTTTCCTTGACCAGCGCTGCCCATGCCAAAGCCTTTTTTGGTGTGCGCCAAGATCACAACTGGCTGCCCTTGATGCGCAAGCGCGGCAGCGTAAGCGGAATAAATTTTTACGACATCATGTCCACCGCGCTTTAAACGATCGATTTGCTCGTCGGTCATTCCCTCTGCCAAGCGTTTCAAGTCTTCGTTTTGTCCAAAAAAACTTTCGCGGTTGTAACGCCCATTTTTTGCAGCAAATGTTTGCATTTGTCCGTCAACAGTTTGTGCAAATGCTTTCAATAAAGCGCCCGTGGTATCACGCGCAAACAAACCATCCCAGTCACTACCCCACACCAACTTAATAACCTTCCAGCCTGCGCCTGAAAATAATTTTTCCAGTTCATCGATGATTCTTCCATTTCCTCGCACTGGGCCATCTAAGCGCTGCAAATTACAGTTCACCACCCACACCAAGTTGTCTAGTCTCTCGCGTGCAGCCAAGGTCAGTGCACTCATACTTTCAGGTTCATCCATCTCACCATCACCGAAGACGCCCCAAACCTTGCGGCCTTCGCATTGCAATAAATTTCGGTGCGTCAGATAGCGCATGAAGCGAGCGTGGTAGATTGAACTGATTGGCCCCAGCCCCATAGACCCCGTCGGAAACTGCCAAAAATCGGGCATCAACCAAGGATGCGGGTAACTCGACAGTCCACGCGCACCAACTTTTTCCGCATTGATTTCTTGACGGTAGTGCAATAAATCCTCTTCCGTTAAACGCCCTTCCAGAAACGCCCGCGCGTAAACGCCCGGCGCACTGTGAGGCTGAAAAAAAACCAAGTCGCCGCCATGTTCTGGGGTGCGCGCATGGAAGAAATGGTGAAAACCAGTTTCAAACAAATCTGCCACGCTCGCATAGCTTGCAATGTGCCCACCTAATTCACCGTAGGCTTGATTTGCGCGGACAACCATGGCCAATGCGTTCCAACGCATGATGGACGTTAAGCGCTCTTCAATTTGGATGTCTCCAAGAAACTCCGGTTGATCCTCAACAGAGATAGAGTTTGCGTAGGGCGTGTTGAGATCAGGCTGCCAACCTGTCCTATGCTGACGCGCAAGAACAGCCAAACTGTTCAAAATTTGGTTGACACGTTCTGGCCCCTCATTGGCAAGCAAAGACAAAAAGGCGTCTTTCCACTCCGAGGTTTCTTCTGGGTTTGCGTCTTGGGCTAATTGGGTCGGTTCTACTGGTTCGTTCATATTTAGAACTTTAATTATCAGATCACAAAATTAGATCCAGCTTTGCGCTCAAAAAGCTACGTTACAAAACGGCGCTGCCTTTGGGCTTGAGCTGACAGTCAAATAAACTAAAAGTTGCAACATGCTTGATCATTCAATCTCGTAGGGCGTCGAATAAGCAGAGAGAATTTTTTCTGCATCGCTTCTGTCAGTTGGTGATGCATTTTTTAGGTGAACCGTCATGGCCAGGCCACTGCCACCCGTGTTCACAATGTCCAAGCTCCACTCACAGGCCAAAGCTTTTAAAGCACTTTCAAATTCGCGCTTGGCCGCGTCCATTTGAAGGACATGCTTCATGGGCTTGCCAACGGAAGTGAGGGGTAGTTTTTCCAGAATCACAATTTCTTTAGGAACAGCAGGTCGCTCTGGAATACGCTCAGTTGCAAATACAAGCAATTCTTCAGCGCTGATTTTTGCGCCTGGGTGCAACTCCACATAGGCAATTGGCAATTCACCCGCATGGGTGTCGGGTTTTCCAACGGCCGCAGCAATTGCCACTGATGGTGATTGCATGAGTGCTTCTTCAATCAAACCGGGTTCAATGTTGTGGCCCCCACGAATAATCAAATCTTTTTGTCTTCCACTGATTCGCAAATATCCGTCGGAGTCCATACTTCCAAGGTCCCCCGTAACAAAAAAACCATCGTCTAAAAACGCACCTTTGTTTTGCGATGCATCCAAGTAGCCCCCCGCCACACCTGGGCCACCTACCAATAACATGCCGATTTCGTCAACGGCGCATTCCCGCTCAATTTCACCGCCCTCTTTCATTTTGACAATGCGAATTTTCATGTACGGAACACGAATACCCGAACAACGTGTACGCACTTCACCATCACGTGGATCAAGCGTGACATGGCTGGTGTTTTCAGTTAAGCCATAACTTTGCATCACTTGCGCACCCGTGATTTGCGTCAGACGCTCTTGAATTGCGGGAGCCATTGCGGTGGAACCTGTTGCAAAGTAAGGGCGCAATGAGCTGATGTTTTCTGTGGTGGGCGGATTTTTGGCAAGAACAGACAAGGTAGTGGGCACACCGGATACTTGTGTGATGCCAAAGCGTTCGATATAACGCCAATAGTTGGCCATGTATGTTTTGTCTCGAGCACCAAAAATACTTGGAATGACCGCCGTATTGGCGTTTGCCGTACTCACCAGGCCACGCACGAGCAAGCCACCAATGTGAAATAGCGGTGTATCCGATAGAACAACATCGTGGCGCGTGAATGCCAAGCCATTGTTGGCCGCCCATTGGCGATACACCATGCCACCGTGCAATATTTTGACAATTTTGGGATGCCCAGTTGTACCGCCAGAATGCACATAGCAAGCCACGGTGTTGCGGTTTGCAGTGGGTCGATCAAAGGTCAATCGATCGCCCGCATGTTTTTCAGCTTGCGTCAATAAGTCATGTGCCGCTGGTGGGCTAAAAGCCTCATGCAAGGTCAACACTTGAGGCGGCTTTTCTAAGCCTTGAATAGCCGCATTCACATTTTCCCAAATTGAAAATCCAGGTGTTGGTCCTAATGCAATGACCAATTTAACTTCGGCGCGCTGCATCAAGTCACTTAGTGCATGCGCATCCAACATCCAATTGATGGGAAACAAACGCACCGCAAGCAAGCCACCAATCATGGTTGCAAACAAGCCAGGAACAGTGGGCGTAATGACTGCAACGACATCATCGGTACCGAGTCCACTTGCACGCAATAAATTGGCACACTGGATAGAGCGTCTCTCGAGCTCTGCAAATGTCCAGGTTTTAACTTCACCATCGATATTGCCGTTGTGTGTAATGTGCAATGCAATGCGGTTGGGGTCATCACGGCAACCATCCAACAAATTCAATGCAAAGTCCCATCGCTTGACGCGCTCTTCTAGGGGAATTTGTTCGATGGCTTCAACATCCGCCATATTGCGAAACGGGTCATAGTGTTCTTTGATAACACCCGAACTGAAAAGATTTGAATTCATAAAGTCTCAACCAATGCCAAGGTACGTTCTGCCAATCGCACGTTGGCGTAATCAACCATCATGCCCTCGTATTTCACAGCGCCTACACCACGCGCCTCACCTTCACGAAAAGCTGCAATCAAGCCACGTGCGTATTCAATTTCTTCTGCACTGGGCGAAAAAACATCGTGCATCACATCCACTTGAGTAGGATGAATTGCCATCTTGCCCACAAATCCCAATTCACGCGCAATCAAACATTCTTCTCGCAGCAACTGCGTGTCTTTCAAATTCATGAACACGCCATCGACAATCCACTCAACACCCGCTGCGCGTGAATCCACCACCAATTTGCTGCGGGGATAAGTCAAAGCCAAATTGCGTGGCGTCCAGCGTCCACCCAAGTCCACCATAAAGTCACCTTGTTCGGCACTGGCCAATGCCATGCCACTCACTCGCTTTGAAGACTTTGCAATATCAAATGAATTGCGCAAACCCAAACAAGTTTCAATCATAGGGAGGATCGACAAACTACCAAGGGCCACACCGGCTTTGATTTCAATTTCCTGCAAAGCTTTGGAAACAGTTTCAATATCTTGCGCATCGTCTGCTTTAGGCAATGCAACACCCGCCACATTGACCAAAGATTGGTGATGGAGGACACCCAAGTCGGCCAGGTAGTCTCCAGCACGTGGATTGCTGATTCGCAAATACATGGGCTTTTTTAAACCCAATGCCAATACCTGTTGAACATTTTGTCTGGCTTCAGCTTTTGCATTCAATGGCACTGAATCTTCCAAGTCAAAAATCATCGCATCTGCTGCGCCGAGCTGTGCTTTTGTTAGCAATTCAATTCGACTTCCTGGCGCAAACAACAAAGTTCGATGCATTTTTTTTACTGGGGATGTCATGATTTACTTTCCCTTCCAAACGGCTGGACGTTTTTCTAAAAATGCCTGTGGGCCTTCTTTTGAATCTTCGGTTGTATAAAGAAAAGCCGCCATGTCTTGCTCTAATCTCAGACCATCAGCAAGCGCCAAATCTGCGCCTCGATGAATTGCTGCTTTGGCCGAGCGCACAGCCACAGGTGCATTGGCAGCCATCATCTCTGCCCACTTGAAAGCTTGCTCAATCAATTCGTTTTGGGGCACCACGTATTGAACCAATCCAATCGATAAGGCTTCGCTGGCTGAAACGGTACGCCCTGTCAAAATCATGTCCAAAGCGCGCGCAGTACCAATGCGTCGAGATAAACGTTGAGTACCGCCATTGCCTGGTATCAAGCCTCGCTTAACTTCACCAAAGGCAAAACTCGATTGATCGGCAGCAAACGCAAAATCGCACAGCAAGGTCAATTCAACACCACCACCTATCGCAAGGCCATTGACTGCAGCAATGATGGGTTTATCGAATGCGGCAATGCCTTCGCCTTGCTCCCAACGATAGCGTTTCATTTCTGCAATGGGAATATTTGCATTCATTGCAGAAAACTCACGCAAATCCATGCCTGCTGAAAATGCTTTCTCACCCGCGCCTGTCAAGATCACAGCGCCAACTTGCGAGTCACGTCTGAGATCATCCAATGCCGTACGCAATTCGCTGCGCATTTTCATGTTGATGGCATTCATGGCTTCGGGGCGATTGAGTGTCAAGATGGCGACTCGTCCTCGAAGTTCTTGCTTGATTGTTTCAAAAGTTGGAATGTTCATTTCAGTCATGTTTTTTTAATTAAATGTAGAATAACTCAAACACGCCCGTCTCTGTGTAGCGTGTCTCACACCACTCACTATGAACTTCGGAAATACTAGCGATCAGGAGCTGATGCTCCAATCTGTTCAAACACTGCTTGGTGATGTTTGCACCATGGAGTACGCGGCCAAGTGCGATCTTAACCATACCCCACCTCGAGAAGCCTTTGATGCCATGGCCAAAAACGGCTGGCTGGGGCTCATTGCCCCCGAGTCTTTTGGAGGTGCCGCTGGTTCCCCCACCGACTTGGCCTTGCTGCTTGAAGAGACAGGCCATCATTTTGAAGAGCTCGGACTGTGGCTGTTCCGAAATTTCACATATGGCTGCTATGCGGTGCTCAAGCACGGCACGGAAGAACAAAAGCAACGTATCGTGCCGCGCACCGCCAAGGGTGAGCTTTCTTTTGCATTTGCGTTGTCCGAACCCGACTCTGGCTCTGACGCTGCAGCGCTCAGAACCCGCGCAGTGGCCGATGGCGATGGTTTCATCATCAATGGTCGCAAACAGTGGACATCGGGAATGGATATTTCCGACTATGTGTTGCTGGCCCTTCGCACCAATGACTTGGGCAAAAAACAATTAGGCATAAGTACTTTTTTGGTCGACACCAAACTACCTGGCATCGAAGTACGCAAGATACCCACATTGGGTCAACACGCCATTGGAACCACTGAAGTTACGTTTACCGACGTGCGAGTGTCCAACACAGCGCTGCTGGGTCAACTCGATCACGGCTGGGCTGTTTGCGAAGACACTTTGCGTTATGAACGCCTTTGCTTGTCTGCGGTGCGCATTGGTGCAGCCAGACGCGCATTCGAATACGCGCTAGATTACGCCAAAACACGGCACCAATTTGGCAAGCCCATTAGCAGCTTTCAAGTTACGCAACACAAGTTTGCCGACATGAAAGTGATGTTAGATACTTCATTCACCATGATCCGACGCTATGCATGGCTCATGGAAAATGGTAAAGCAGAACGCGCCGATACAGCCGTTATCAAATACTACATTGGTGAGTCATACAAAACCATTGCAGACATGTGTTTGCAAATATTGGGTGGCTATGGGTACAGCATGGAATACCCGATGCAACGTTTCTTCAGAGACTCGCGCCTTGCAACCATAGGTGGCGGCACTTCAGAAATTCAGAAAAACATCATTGCATCGACTTTGGGGATTTAATCGATGCTGATGCCTGCTGCTTTAGAAACTTCATTCCATTTTTTAAAGTCAGCTGCAATCATCTGACCAAATTCTTCGCTCGAATTGGGTTTGGCGTCGCCACCCATTTTTCGCATCGCGCTGACATACTCAGGCATTTTTAAAATTTCGTTGAATGCACTTTCGAGTCGCTTCACCATGGCAGGTGGTGTTCCAGCTGGCACTGCGGCACCCGTCCAGTTGCGCAAAACGATGTCAGGGTAACCCACTTCAATAAAGGTGGGGACGTTCGGTAAATCGAGTGCACGTGTAATTCCGGTCACGGCCAATGCTTTGAGTTTTCCCTCTCGAATTTGAGCAATTGATGCAGACAAATCGGTCATGGCAAACTGGACTTGTCCACTCAAAACCGCCATGCTCATTTCTGCACCACTGCGATAGGGAACGTGAACCATGTTGAGCTGCGCTTTACTTTGTAGCAATTCACCCAACAGGTGAGCAGAATTACCGATGCCTGCAGAGCCATAAGAAATTTTTCCAGGATTGGCACGTGCGTAAGTCACAAATTCTTGAACTGTATTGGCTGGAAATGATGTGCCTGTCACCATCACAGAGCAAATGTCAGACGTTTGAACAATTGGAGCAAACGATTTGACTGGATCGTAGCCAGGATTTTTCATCGTTGCGGGGGCAATGGCATAAGTGGATACATTTCCAATCAGAATGGTCCTGCCATCCGCTGGAGAGTTAGCAACAAAACGTGCGCCAATGGCACTTCCCGCACCTGGTTTGTTTTCAACGATCACTGTTTGTTTGAGTATCGTTTGCAATTGCGTTGAAACCAATCGTGCAACCACGTCAGTGGGGCCACCAGGACCATAGGGAATGATCAACTTAATGACACCTGGCGTTTGCGCCATCAACAAAGTGGGGCTTAACGCAAAAGCGCCAACTGCGCCAATAAACTGTCGCTTTGAAAGTGCATTGGAATTGAATGTTTGCTTCACAGATGTCTCCTAGTTTATTTTTAATTAGTATAGACACCATTGCAATAAAAAGTAAAGCCTTTGACGATATGAAGCACCCATAGCCTTTATCGAATTGAGAACAAAACATGGCCTCTTCAGTTACAGTCGCACCCATGAGCTCTATGAACACCACCACCGGCCTTCTTCAAGCTATCGACGACGGTTTGTTAACCATCACCATTGATCGGCCACATGCTGCCAATGCCATAGATTCAAGCGTTGCACAAGGCTTGGCATACTTGATTCAAAAGGCGCAACAAGAATCATCAATTCATGCAGTATTGTTAACAGGAACAGGAAGCCGTGCTTTTTGTGCAGGTCGCGATACCAAAGTATCTGCAGGGGAAGACCCCGTCCAACTGGATATGCAACGTCGCAAGGAACTCTGGACTTACACAGACGCCTTACTCACATTCGACAAGCCCTTGGTTGTTGCGGCCAACGCAAGCGCCATTGGTGCAGGTTTTATGTTGTGCTTGCATGCAGATCAGGTTTTATCTGTTCCCAATGCAGTCTTTTCATTGCCAGAAATTAACATTGGTATATCGTCATGGTTGGGCCACTGTTTGGTTGCCGAAATAGCAGGCAATGCACTGGCCAACGACATGTCAATTACTGGGCGAAAAGTAGATGCCAACGAAGCATTGTCCAAAGGCTTGATTCACACCATTGCTCCTGCACTAACATTGCACACTGAAGCGGTAGCGAGAGCTCGTACGCTGATTGAAAAACCTCGCCCTACATTTCGGGATATCAAGCAATGGATTTTGAAGAGACGACAACAATCGGTTGAGATTGCACGTCAGCGTCATCAACTCAATAATCAGGCTTGATTACAATCATTTTTTAATTTGGTTCAAAATTGATCATTCCAACCGATTTAGCTTCTTTCCTTGAATTGCTGCGCCTGCACGGTGACGAGGCCTACGGGCTCATCTTCGCTTTCGCTGCGTCGCACAGCCTGCTGCTAACTCTCTTTGCCGGTTATGCCTCCAGTACAGGAGCCCTCAACCTTGGCACTCTTGTTCTAGTGGTATGGGCCGGCAGTTTTTTGGGAGATACGATCCGCTTCGGAATAGGACGCTATTTCGGTACGCGATGGCTTTCACCTTTTCCAAGGCTTCAACGCAGTATCCATATCGTTGTGCGATTGGTAGATCGATTCTACGTATGGCTAATTCTGTTGCATCGATATCCACACGGAATTCGCGGTGTTGCTGGATTTGCTTACGGAATGTCACGTCTGCCTTGGCCTACATTTCTCGCGTTCAATTTCGTTGCATCTGGACTTTGGGCTGGTGCCATTCTTTCAGCTGGTCATGCGTTTGGTCAAATTTCGGAGAAGCTGTTAAATGATGCTTTCTCTGGCATTGGTGTTGTCATGCTAATTGTTTTCCT
>Ga0209550_10005600_pt1 | contig 11747 bp, 9 predicted proteins | sample LauGreSuBDMM15SN_2_FD_187567 | JGI IMG/M metagenome (GOLD analysis project Ga0209550, IMG submission 187567) | Freshwater lake microbial communities from Lake Michigan, USA - Su13.BD.MM15.SN (SPAdes) (version 5) | ecosystem: Environmental > Aquatic > Freshwater > Lake | place: Lake Michigan, USA... | reverse complement strand
ATCCAAGGTTGCCTTGTGCTCGGTTTTGATGGTGATGAGGTGCTTGCCCTTTTCTTGATAAAAGTGCGCTGCGCCCTTCACCGCCAAATTAATGCTTTCGGTTGCGCCGCTCGTCCACACAATTTCGCGGGGATCGGCATGTACTAACTTTGCTACCTCGTTGCGCGCTTCTTCAACCGCTTCTTCTGCAGCCCAGCCAAATGCATGGCTACGCGATGCCGCATTACCAAACTGCTCACGCAGGTAAGGAATCATCTTGTCGACCACCCGAGGGTCAATCGGTGTGGTGGCAGAGTAGTCCATATAGACTGGAAAATGCTTTGGGCTAAACAGCGATACTGGCTGGATTGCTTTGGTTTCGGGTGCGTTCATAAATAAAAATCTTTAGTAGTTAGCAATGTAATACTGAAAATTAACTTTGCCGAGCAAGGTTAAAAACGGAATTCACGAGTAAGGGCTTGGCGGCAATACTAGGCTCTTTTTTTACGAGCGGCGAAGGCGCTGTTTTGATTACCTTGATTGGCTCTGCTTTGATTTTGCGCTCGCGCAAATCATGCACAACTTGGCCTCGATCTGCTTGCTGGGCGACTAAATCGCGCAATGATACCGATGCAAGGTATTCCACCATGCGGGTATTGAGATTGGCCCACAAGTCATGCGTCATGCAGCGGCCATGTTGCTCATCATCCCCATGGCAATTGCCTTTGCCGCCACACTGGGTTGCATCCAAGGGTTCATCCACCGCAACAATAATATCGGCGACGCTAACCTCTTCAGGCTTACGCGCCAGGGTATAGCCCCCGCCAGGGCCACGTGTGCTCTCGACAATGTTAAAGCGGCGTAACTTACCGAACAGCTGCTCAAGGTAAGAGAGTGAAATGTGTTGCCTTTGGCTAATTCCGGCTAGGGTTACGGGGCCATGGGCCTCCCGTAGCGCCAAATCAATCATGGCGGTTACTGCAAAACGACCTTTTGTTGTAAGTCTCATATGGCACCTTGGTAATGGATTGTTATGGACAGCGCACAGTCGGGTGGGTAATACCCAACCGTTATAATCAAGAATAACAGATACCCTACTAATTTGCTCGGGTACTACCCATGTTGGCTACAGGGCATCCTGGGATAGGGCTCCAAAGGCCATTTGCTTGACTTTACTGAGGCGATCGCGAGTCGCAGCCGCCTTTTCAAACTCCAAATTCTTGGCTTCGGCGTTCATTTGCTTCTCTAGACGCTTGATTTCAGCTGAGAGTGCTCGCTCACTAAGCCCCGAATAGTGAGCCTGCTCTTCTGCGGCGACAAACTCGGAGCGCTTCTCTTTAACGTCGTAAACCCCATCAATGATGTCTTTAATGCGCTTGGTTACTCCGCGTGGCTCAATACCATGCTCTTTATTAAAGGCAATTTGCTTGGTACGGCGCCGCTCAGTCTCGTCCATAGCGCGGCGCATTGAATCGGTAATGCGATCGGCATACAAGATTGCCTTGCCATTCATATTGCGCGCTGCCCTGCCAATCGTTTGAATCAGGCTGCGTTCTGACCGCAAAAAACCTTCTTTGTCTGCATCCAAAATCGCAACCAGCGATACCTCGGGAATATCCAGGCCTTCACGCAGCAAGTTAATCCCCACAAGGACATCAAATGCACCTAGCCGTAAATCCCGAATAATTTCGACGCGCTCTACCGTATCAATATCCGAATGTACGTAGCGCACCTTAACGCCGTTATCGGATAAAAAATCAGTGAGTTGTTCGGCCATCCGCTTGGTAAGAACTGTGACTAAAACGCGCTCACCCACCTTCACACGTTCATGAATTTGGTTGAGCAAGTCATCCACTTGTGAGCTAGCAGGTAGCACCTCAATTTGTGGGTCAACTAGCCCAGTTGGTCTCGCTACCTGCTCAACTACCTGCCCGGTTTTAGATGCTTCGTAGTCGGCTGGCGTAGCGGATACAAACATCGCTTGGCGCATTTTGCTTTCAAACTCAGGGAACTTCAGTGGCCGGTTGTCGAGCGCTGACGGCAGACGAAAGCCAAAATCCACTAGGGTTTGCTTACGCGAACGATCGCCGTTGTACATGGCGTTTAACTGCCCAATCATGACGTGACTCTCATCCAAGAACATCAACGCATCTTGGGGCAGGTAATCCACCAAAGTTGGGGGCGACTCGCCTGGTTTTGCGCCCGATAAATGGCGTGAGTAATTTTCAATGCCTTTGCAAAACCCCAATTCATTTAGCATTTCGAGGTCAAAGCGCGTGCGTTGCTCTAAACGCTGTGCCTCTACCAGCTTGCCATCCTTCACAAACTCCGCAAGGCGATCGCGCAATTCAGTTTTAATTGTCTCAATGGCATTGAGTACGGTTTCCCGGGGGGTCACGTAGTGCGAACTGGGGTAAACCGTAAAACGCGGGATCTTTTGTTTAATCCGGCCCGTCAAGGGATCAAAAAATTGCAGGCTCTCAATCACATCATCAAATAACTCAACACGGACCGCGAGCTCATTGTGTTCTGCAGGGAAAATATCGATGGTGTCGCCACGCACTCGAAATACACCCCGCTGAAAATCCATTTCATTGCGGTCATATTGCATCGCAATTAGGCGCGTAACGATATCGCGCTGACTCATCTTATCGCCGGGGCGCAAGGTCATCACCATGCTGTGGTAATCGCCGGGATTGCCGATACCGTAAATTGCCGAGACCGACGCCACAATCACGACATCACGACGCTCCAATAAACTCTTGGTGGCAGACAAACGCATCTGCTCGATGTGTTCATTGATAGCCGAATCTTTTTCGATAAATAGATCGCGATGCGGGACATAGGCTTCTGGCTGGTAATAGTCGTAATAACTTACAAAGTATTCGACTGCATTACGCGGAAAAAACTCCCTGAATTCGCTATAGAGCTGGGCTGCCAGAGTCTTATTCGGCGCAAATACGATGGCAGGCCGACCCATGCGGGCAATTACATTGGCCATGGTGTAGGTTTTGCCGGATCCCGTAACGCCCAATAGAGTTTGAAAGGATAGGCCGTCCTCAATCCCGGCAACTAAGAGATCAATGGCTTGGGGCTGATCACCCGCCGGAGGAAATGGCTGATACAACTCAAATGGCGAGTCCGGAAAACGCACAAACTTCGCTGGATCGAGCCCTTCTGGCGCGCTGCTTAAGAGCAGATCTACCTCGGTACTAGCAGCTAGGGGTTTGGGGCTTGATTTCGGGGACTTTGGGGGCATCTCGGCTATCATTTCATCTGCGAACAATTTCACAGAGAATTTCACATAAACGTTGATTTTGCCGTTTTTATCTAAAGATAGTCAGCCATTCCTCTAAAAATCACCCATTCTTTGCGATCACGCCTTCTTTTCAACCACTTACAGACGCCCACGACACCATGAACCTGTTTTCCTCCGTACAACTTGCCCCTAAAGACCCTATTTTTGGCCTGACCGAAGCGTATATGGCCGACCAAAATCCAGAAAAAGTTAATTTAGGTGTTGGCGTTTATTACACCGATGAGGGCAAGGTCCCTTTGCTGAAGGCAGTGATTGAGGCTGAAAAAGAGATTGTCGCCAAACAATCTCCACGCAGCTACATCGCCATCGAGGGGCCAAGTCCCTACAACATGGGAGTCCAAAAACTCCTCTTCGGCGAAGACTCCCCATTAATTAAGGATGGTCGTGTTGTCACTGCGGAGTGCCTGGGCGGTACGGGCGCCTTACGCGTCGGCGGCGACTTTGTAAGGCGCATTGAGCCAAACGTACCCGCAGCCATTAGCAATCCCAGCTGGGAAAATCACCGTGGCGTTTTCGAAGCAGCCGGTTATGAGGTGCTTGAATATAACTACTTTGACAGCAAAACACGCGGAGTGGATTTTGCTGCAATGGTCAAATCCCTCGAGTCTTTTCCAAAGCGCACCCTGGTTGTGCTGCATGTCTGCTGCCATAACCCCACTGGCGCAGACCTCACTAAAGAACAGTGGCTTAAGGTAATTGAGATTTGCCGTGAGCGGGACCTCATTCCATTTTTAGATATGGCGTACCAAGGCTTTGCTCAAGGCATTACAGAGGATGGAATTGCTGCACGGTTATTTGCAGAATCAGGCATGTCCTTTTTTGTATCCAGCTCCTTTTCAAAATCGTTCTCGCTGTATGGTGAACGTGTAGGCGCCCTCTCCATCGTGACCCAAAACCGAGATGAGTCCGCACGCGTCCTCTCACAACTCAAGCGCATAATTCGCACGAATTACTCCAACCCACCAACCCATGGTGGCGCAATTGTGGCTGCGGTGCTCAATAACCCTAGCCTGCGTCAGCAATGGGAAGATGAGCTCGCACACATGCGTGATCGGATTAAGGCCATGCGCCATGAACTGGTTGTCCGCTTGGCCGCCAACGGTGCAAAACAGGATTTTGGTTTTATCGAGTCGCAACGTGGCATGTTCTCCTATTCGGGACTTACTGCAGAACAAGTGGCGCGCCTGCAAAAGGAAGACAGCATTTTTGCCCTGTCCACGGGTCGTATTTGCGTTGCAGCCCTCAATACCAAGAACATTGATCGCGTAGCCAAGGCAATTGCCCGCGTCATAGGGTAAAGGCGGTTACACTGGTTTAATAGGAGGCGTCATGCTATATCAACTGTACGAATTCCAAAAAGCCTTGCTTCAACCATTGAGCTCATGGGCGCAAACAGCATCCGAGACGTTTTTTAACGCCTCCAACCCCTTATCAAAAATGCCTGGAGCAGAACGCATCGCTGCAAGCTATGAATTACTGCACCGCCTCGGTAAGGACTATAAAAAACCGGAATTTGGAATTCGTGCTGTAAAGGCACACGGACGCGACGTTGCCATTCACGAAATCACCACACTCGAAAAACCGTTCTGCAATTTGATCCGCTTTAAGCGCTATTCAGATGACGTTGAAGTTATCAAGCAACTCAAAGAAGATCCAGTCGTGCTAGTGATTGCACCCTTATCAGGTCACCACTCCACTTTGCTGCGCGACACGGTACGCACCCTGCTGCAAGACCATAAGGTCTACATCACCGATTGGCTGGATGCACGAACAGTACCGACTGACAAAGGTGAATTTGGACTTGATGATTATGTCCACTACATTCAAGAATTTATTCGCACCATCGGCCCAAAAAATCTCCACGTTATCTCTGTTTGCCAGCCTACGGTACCAACCTTAGGCGCCGTCTCTCTAATGGCATCCAATGGCGAAGAAACGCCCGCTTCCATGATCATGATGGGTGGCCCGATCGATGCACGTAAATCACCCACTGCAGTCAACTCCTTGGCCGATAAGAAATCATACGAGTGGTTTGAAAGCCATGTTATCTATGACGTACCCCAGCCTCATGCTGGAGCGGGTCGCCGAGTCTATCCAGGGTTTTTGCAGCACACCGGATTTATCGCAATGAACCCACGAAACCACATGCAATCGCATTGGGATTTTTTCCAGAACTTAGTACGCGGCGATGAGTTGGATGTAAAAGCCCATATTCGTTTCTATGATGAATACAACGCGGTTTTGGATATGGATGCCAAGTACTACTTAGACACCATAAAAACCGTATTTCAGGAACATGCCCTACCGAGTGGCACCTGGAAAGTAGCAGGCAAGTTAGTGAAGCCCCACGACATTACCGATGTGGCACTCCTGACCATCGAGGGTGAGCTTGATGATATTTCCGGTAGCGGTCAAACGCGCGCTGCACATAAATTGTGTAAAGGCATTCCTGCAGAACGCAAGGACCATTACGAAGTAAGTGGTGCTGGTCACTATGGTATTTTTTCAGGTCGCCGCTGGCGTGAAAAGGTATATCCACGCATTACAGATTTCATTCGTGAGCATGAGCAAACTTCCAAGGCATCCAAAAAGAAGGTAGCCAAAGCAGCGCTCGCGAGTGACTAAGTTCGCAATTCTTACTGATTGCTGACAAACACCGCATGAATCCAGTTGAACTCTGCAATCAACTCGATGATGTGCTGCCTCAAACCCAATGTACGAAGTGCGGTTACCCCGATTGCCGATCCTATGCGGCGGCAATGGCCGATGAGGGAGCCCTCCCGAACCGCTGCCCTCCTGGGGGTGCCGAAGGAATAAAGCGCCTGAACTCTATTTTGAGGATGTCTGGACGGCAACTTCCGCCCCACCTTCAACTGGAAGCTGAGTGCGGCATCGAGCGGCCACGGCCAGTAGCCCTGATTGACCCAAAAACCTGCATAGGCTGCACCCTCTGCATACAAGCCTGTCCAGTCGATGCGATTGTGGGTGCATCAAAGCAGATGCACGTGGTGCTTACAGAGTGGTGCACGGGCTGTGATCTCTGCGTACCGCCCTGCCCGGTTGATTGCATCAGCATGGTTTCAGTGACAGAAAGCCGAACTGGCTGGGATGCATGGACGGCTGAGCAGGCCGATTTATCGCGATCACGCTACCACCGACGCGAAGATCGCCTGGAGCGCGAAGAGCGTGATAACAATCTACGCCTGTCCAAAAAAGCTGAGGCTAAACTAAAGGCGCTCAACGAGGCCGCTAGCGGTGCAAGCCAATCCGTAGAGCAAGCGCAAGAGAGCGAACGCAAACGCGCGATTATTGCAGCCGCAATTGAGCGTGCAAAGCGGGCCGCAGCCAAAGGCGAGGCGAAATGAATTTAGAGCAGCGCAACGCTTTTTTTGCCCAAATGAAAGCAAATAATCCCAACCCAGAAACCGAGCTCGAGTACAGCTCACCATTTGAGTTACTCGTAGCCGTATTGCTCTCAGCCCAGGCGACCGATATATCCGTCAATAAAGGGACGCGTCAGTTATTTAAAATAGCGAATACACCTGCCGCATTACTGGCTTTAGGTGAAGATGGTGTTCGACCCTTCATCGAGCACATCGGTCTCTTTCGCACCAAAGGAAAGCACCTACAAGAAACCTGCCGTCTCTTACTGGAGCGGCATTACGGCGAAGTCCCTCGCACCCGTGAAGCACTCGAAGCACTTCCAGGAGTGGGCAGAAAAACAGCCAATGTTATTTTAAATACGGCGTTTGGGGAACCTACCATGGCGGTCGATACTCATATCTTCAGGGTATCCAATCGCACTGGCCTTGCCCCTGGAAAGGATGTGCTGAAAGTCGAGCAGCAGCTCCTCAAACGCATTCCAAAAGAATATCTGCTAGATGCGCATCACTGGCTTATTTTGCACGGGCGTTATGTTTGTAAGGCACGATCGCCCGAATGTGCCCAATGCATTGTCGAGCCACTGTGTGGCTACCGTCAAAAAACGGGGAAAGGGCAAATTCGTGGCGCTATTTAATCCAAGCCGAGATGAAGTCCGGCGTTTCTTTTGCGATACGTGGCAGAAGAAGCAAGCCAATACCATTTTGACGCCACTCGAAACGCTGGCTGGCCAGTGGATGGAAGAGCACCCTGAATATCAAGCCTTACTCGGCGATAGTGAAGCTGCGCTGAGTCAAGATTACACTCCAGAGCGCGGCGAAACGAATCCATTTTTACATCTCTCAATGCACCTATCCATTAGCGAGCAGATCTCAATCGATCAACCGCCAGGCATTCGGCACGTCGCCAGTATTCTTGCGCAGCGACTCGATTCCGAGCATGCAGCGCAGCACCGCATCATGGAGTGCCTTGGTCAGGTCTTGTGGGAATCCCAACGGGATGGTGGGCAATTGAGCCCTGAAAAATACCTACTTGCCTTAAAACAACTGATTTAATTTAGGACAGTGTAGAAATCGTGGCGCGGATTGCCTGCGGTAACTCCAAGGCATGCTGGCGGCGGATTTTTAAAATGGCATCGGTCGTATCTCGCAGGCGATTCGACCAAACCGATCCCGGAAAAAACGCATCATCCTCAAATCGTGGAATCACATGCCAGTGGATGTGGGGCACTTGATTGCCGAGCGCTGCTAAATTAATTTTTTTGGGCTGCATGACAGAGCGTACTGAATCTTCAACCGCAAATACCAAGTGCATTAATAAGTCACGCTCACCGTAGCTCAGGTGACTCATTTCAGAGACATGTCGATTCCAGATCACGCGGCAAAAACCAGGCAAATCGGGATCATTTACCAAAACAACGCGGCAATCATCACCACGCCAAATCAGCGTACCGCCTTCTTCTGAACATAAAACGCAATTCACCATGGCGCCAATGTATATGAAAACAGCGCCAAAGTCACCCTTCTGGGGCAAACTCGGCGCTGCGATACTGCTGCCGCTAATGCTTAGGGGCGGCGCTTAGTGGAACTGCTCTTCTTCGGTCGAGCCGGTCAGTGCAGTTACCGAAGACTTACCACCCTGAATGACCGTAGTGATGTCATCGAAGTAACCGGTACCCACTTCTTGTTGATGCGAGACAAAGGTATAACCACGATCGCGCGCTGCAAACTCAGGCTCCTGAACTTTCTCGACATAGGCCGTCATGCCGCGCTTGGAGTAGTCTTGCGCCAAGTCGAACATGTTGTACCACATTGAGTGAATGCCAGCGAGTGTAATGAATTGATACTTGTAGCCCATTGCCCCCAACTCGCGTTGGAATTTTGCAATGGTTGCATCATCGAGGTTTTTCTTCCAATTGAACGATGGTGAGCAGTTGTATGCGAGCATCTTGCCCGGAAATTTGGCACGAATTGCTTCCGCAAACTTGCGTGCAAAATCCAAATCCGGCGTACCGGTTTCGCACCACACCATGTCAGCATAGGCAGCATATGCTAAACCGCGCGAGATTGCCTGATCGAGGCCCTTGCGCGTTTTATAGAAGCCTTCTGGCGTGCGCTCACCCGTTAAAAATGGCTTATCGTTTTCATCGTAGTCGGATGTCAATAAGTCTGACGCTTCTGCATCGGTACGTGCCAGAATAATCGTCGGAACGCCCATCACATCTGCTGCCAAGCGCGCTGATATCAATTTCTGTACCGACTCGGTTGTAGGTAGGAGAACCTTACCACCCAAGTGACCGCATTTTTTTACGGACGAAAGTTGGTCTTCAAAGTGAACGCCAGCAGCGCCTTGCTTAATTAATGCTTTACTGAGTTCGTAGGCATTCAATACGCCACCAAAGCCTGCCTCTGCATCGGCCACGATGGGCGCATAGTAGTCAATGTAGCCCTTATCGCCCGGATTAATGCCCTTTGCCCACTGAATTTGGTCCGCACGCTCAAACGAGTTGTTAATACGCTCAACCATCTTGGGAACAGAGTCAACGGGATACAAGGATTGATCGGGGTACATCGCTGCATATGAATTGCCGTCTGCAGCCACTTGCCAGCCTGATAAGTAAATCGCTTTGATACCTGCTTTGACCTGTTGCATTGCTTGCCCGCCGGTTAGAGCGCCCAAACAATTGATATAGGCTTCATTGTTCACTTGATTCCATAACTTCTCTGCGCCAGCCTTAGCCAAGGAGTACTCAATCCGCAGCGAACCACGTAAACGCACTACGTCGTCTGCGGTATAACCACGCTTGATACCGTGCCAGCGTGGATTGGTATCCCAGTCTTTTTGAATCTTTGCTGCTGCTTCTTTGCGATTGTCCATATTGCTCTCCTTAGATATAAAAAAATTGACTAAAAAACGTTGAATTGGACTGAGCCACTTCAACTCAAAGCCGTGACTAAGTCTTATGTCTTATATAAGAGTATAGGGATTCTCGCATTGGAAGCAATAGTGAATTTGCTGTATAAGTAAAAAGAATATTCCAATAAATACAATGGTTTAATTACGATTTACTGCAATGTGGAATGGATTGCCATGGGCTGAAAGCCCTAGCGATGGTGATTAATTGCTGCTATTTTGCCTATGAAAACAGCTTTTCGTATGGTGAAAAGTGAGCGACTAGTGGGTTTTGGGCATCGCCGCATTAGCATTGGAAGCCACTACTTTGACTGCAGTCAGAATTAATAAGATCTGTAAAAAAGCAATACCAAGGAAGAGGGAGTTGGGCTTACCGGCATCAAGCAATATGCCGAATAACAAGGGCCCCACTGCCGCACCTAAATCAATACCGGAGTAGACAATGCCATACACACTGCCCGATACCCCTTGCGGGGTTGCAGAGCGAATCATCATATCGCGCGATGGCGCTGCGATCCCAAGACCGCAGCCAATCACAAAAAAGAGTCCCGGCACTAATGCAGCGGTAACCCACTCCGCTCCAATCAACAGGCCAATGACAGCACAAACAAATAAGCAAGTGCCAACAATACGATCAGGTATTTTGAGTTTAGCTGCCATGACGCCGCCCAGAATCATTCCTGCCGCACTACCTAAAGCCAATAGGGTGATCGAGAAATTACCCGTAGTTACAGGTATATCGTAGATCTGATTCAGTGCGCTGGGAGCAAAGGACTGAATACCTGCCATGGCAATCATGCTGAAGAAAAAGAATAGCCAGCATAACCAAACCGAGGTCAGTTTCAAAAACGCAAATGCGCTTTGTGGTGCACGACCGGGGTTGGCCTCCTCTGCTGCTTTGATTGCACTCGCACGGCGATGTTTAGCGTCATCGATTAAATCGCCCCGATTGAACCAAAGCACCAGCAATATGATGGCTTCTAAGACTGCTGCACAGAGCAATGCGATTCGCCAATCCGTAAGGGCAGCTATTCCAGCCATAAACACCGGGGCCACCGCCCAACCCAGATAGCCTGTTACACCATGTGCCGAGTAAGCGTAGGGCAAACGAGGAACGGATACCTTGTGATTAATTAAGGTGTAATCCACCGGATGAAAGACGCCATTGCCGCAACCTGCAATCACTGCCCCAAACACTAACATGCCATAGCCATTGCTTTGCGATAGCACGATTGCAGATAGCGCTAGCAAACCGACACCAACAAAGAGAACGGGGCGAGCGCCGATACGGTCAACTAAAAACCCAGAGGCCGCTTGCACAATACAAGAGACTACAAAGAAAACCGACAACAGAAGACCGAGCTCTGCATAGCTCAGCGCGAACTCTATCTTTAGCCACGGAAAGAGTGGTGGCAGAATCAAGTGAAAGAAATGCGAGCTGCCGTGCGCCAAGCTTAATAAACTAATCACTCGGACATCACTGGCACGCGCACTGGCATGCGTAATAATCATTAACCAAGTTTACTCGTTCTGCAGCCCTGCCGGAATAGCTTTAATGTACTAAGCGGGTAAAGCTAAAGTCGCCGTCTTTATTAATATCCACAGGGACAACGTCATTGGGGCCAAACTTGCCCTCCAAAATCATCTTGGATACGGGGTTTTCAATGTATTGCTGTATGGCCCGCTTTAGCGGCCTTGCCCCAAACACCGGATCAAATCCCACTTCGGCAATTTTGTTCAGTGCAGCATCACTCACTTCCAGCTGCATATCCACCTTGGCTAAACGGGCTGCCAGGTTTTTAAGCAGGATCGAGGCGATCGACGCGATGTTGGCTTTATCCAGCCCATGGAAAACCACAATCTCATCGACGCGGTTTAAGAACTCTGGGCGGAAGTGGGTTTTCAGTTCACCAAAAACCGCTTCCTTAATCTCCGCTTGATTTTTATCCGTCATGGATTGAATCAGGTGTGAACCAATATTGCTGGTCATCACAATCACGGTGTTTTTAAAATCGACTGTGCGGCCTTGACCATCGGTTAAGCGGCCATCATCCAGTACTTGCAGCAGAACATTAAACACATCCGGATGGGCTTTTTCGATCTCATCAAACAGAATCACGCTGTACGGTTTACGGCGCACCTGTTCCGTAAGATA
>Ga0209550_10005599_pt1 | contig 11748 bp, 8 predicted proteins | sample LauGreSuBDMM15SN_2_FD_187567 | JGI IMG/M metagenome (GOLD analysis project Ga0209550, IMG submission 187567) | Freshwater lake microbial communities from Lake Michigan, USA - Su13.BD.MM15.SN (SPAdes) (version 5) | ecosystem: Environmental > Aquatic > Freshwater > Lake | place: Lake Michigan, USA... | reverse complement strand
ATGGAGCAATGGAGTTCCGGCAAGCAACACCAAAGCCATTTTTAATGGCAATTATAACTCAGCTACCAACGGCAATGTGTCGGCATGCAAGTGTCAAATCAATGCAGGTAAAACCGTGGTTGTAAGCCCAAACACTACGTTTAGCATAGAAAGCGATGTGGACAACAAAGGTGTTTTTCAAGTAGACAACAACGGCGTACTGATTCAAAAAAATGATTTTGCAACCAATGTCGGTGCAGCAATAATTAAGCGATTTAGCACGCCAATGCGCCGCTATGATTTCACGTATTGGTCATCGCCAGTGGCGGGTCAATCACTGTTTTCTTTTTCGCCCTTAACCTTGTCTGACAAATTTTTTCTCTTTGATCCGGTGATTGGTAATTGGGCAAATATTCCCAACAGCTCTAGCATGTCCATTGGAAAAGGATACATTATACGAGCTCCACAAACCTTTGATATTGTTACCCCCACTGTTTTTGATACCGGCCAATTTACTGGCGTGCCCAACAACGGATTTATTCAAACCCCAATTGTAGTAGGGGCAAGCAATTTAAATTTAATAGGCAATCCGTATCCTTCGGCCATTAACGCCAACGCCTTTTTGTCGTTTCCAGAAAACGCCACTGTGGTCGAGGGGACCATTTACCTGTGGACTCATAACACGCCCTTAACCAACAATGTCTATGCGTCCAATGATTATGCCGTATACAATTATTCGGGCACTGTAGGCACCTCGGCGTCTACTTCTTCGGGATTAAATACCCAAGTACCTACCGGAAAAATTGCCTCTGGACAAAGTTTTTTCATCAAAGGATTGACTAATAGTAATGTGAGTTTTTACAACAATATGCGATTAGCCACCAACAACAATGAGTTTTTTCGTCAAGAAACGGCAAATCCTAATTCACATATAGCTCCTGCCGCCGATAGATTGTGGCTCAATCTAACTAACACACAAGGTGCGTTCAAGCAACTGATGGTAGGCTATCATACCCAAGCTACCAACGGCTATGATCGTGGTTTTGACGGAGAAGTGTTGAACGGAAATAGTTTTGTCAATTTCTATACAGCCAATGACACAAAACAGTTGGCCATTCAAACCAATGGCTTCCCATTTTCTTCCCAAGATCACTTTACTATAGGATATAAAGCAGCGGTATCGGGCAATTTTAGCATTAGTATAGACAGAAAAGAAGGCTTGTTCACCCAGCATTCCATTTATTTGGAAGACACCTTATTGCATACCACCCATGATTTAAACCAAGGGAACTATACATTTTATAGTACTGTAGGGGAATTTAGTTCGCGATTTGTGTTGCGCTTTATTCCTTATATAGGGGTGTATGCCAAAAACGAAGCCGGAACAGCCTCAACTATCGTTGTACAAAAAACGCCAGAAGGAATTCGGGTTCAAAGCACGGTATCGCCAATAAAAACAGTAGAAGTATACGATTTGTTGGGACGAATACTACACAGCCAAATAGGAAATTCTACTCAATGTGTAATCCCATTTGCAATCCCCGCGCAAGTAGTGTTGGTAAAAACCCAGTTGCAGGACGGAAGTGCTAGTGCGGTAAAAGTGAGTCTGTAATTATTTTTTTCCGGATGCTTCTAGGTTGCGCTCAATTGCATGGCCTGGTCTTGACCATTTTGGTTTTTCACCCAAGGGCTGGTATTGCGAATCTTCTGCCTCTACCGTTTGGGGCTGCATAATTTTAATGAAGGGCTTCTGCGGAACCAAGCCCAAGAGTTCAAACATTTTCATGTCTTCGTTCACGTCGGGATTGGGTGTGGTGAGTAATTTGTCGCCGGCAAAAATAGAATTGGCACCAGCAAAGAAACACAAGGCTTGGCCTTCGCGATTCATATTGGTTCTCCCAGCCGACAGGCGCACTTGCGTTTCGGGCATCACGATGCGAGTCGTGGCCACCATGCGAATCATTTCCCAAATTTCTACTGGTTTTTCGTCTTCCATGGGCGTGCCTTCTACAGCTACCAATGCATTAATGGGCACCGATTCGGGTTGTGGATTTAAGGTAGAAAGTGCCACTAACATGCCCGCGCGATCTTCGATGGTTTCGCCCATGCCAATAATTCCGCCGCTACATACTGTAACATTGGTTTTGCGCACATTGTCTATGGTTTGCAAACGGTCTTCAAAACCGCGGGTAGAAATCACTTCTTTATAATATTCTTCTGAGGTATCCAAGTTGTGGTTGTAGGCATATAAGCCGGCTTCTGCCAATCGTTTGGCTTGGTTTTCGGTGAGCATACCCAAGGTACAGCACACTTCCATGTCCAATTTGTTGATGGTGCGTACCATTTCTAACACTTGGTCAAATTCGGGACCGTCTTTTACATTTCGCCAAGCTGCTCCCATGCATACGCGAGAAGATCCGCTCGATTTGGCACGCAGCGCCTGTGCTTTTACTTGTTGCACCGACATCAAATCATTGCCTTCCACCTTGGTATGGTACCGAGCCGCTTGCGGGCAATAGCCACAATCTTCGGGGCAACCACCTGTTTTTATGGATAAAAGGGTAGAGACTTGCACTACATTTGGATCGTGATTTACGCGGTGAATAGTGGCTGCTTCATAAAGCAAATCCATTACGGGTTTGTTGTAGATGGCAATAATTTCTTCTTTGGTCCAATTGTGTTTGGTGGGCTGCATACCGTTTTGTTTTGAATGTGTCAAAAGTAGCAAATTAGTCAAGAAGTAAAAAGTTTATTTGGCCAATTCTTGTCGCGAAGCAATTGCTTGAACTGCCCATTCTTTGTCTTTTTCAAGCTGATTTTTTAAGGCATCAAGCGAATTAAATTTTTGTTCGTCTCGAATAAAATCGAGCAATTCAACTTGCAGCTGTTGGTCGTATAAATCGCCTTCAAAATCCATGTAAAATATTTCTATAGTCTGGGTTTCCCCATTTACAGTAGGACGTATACCAATATTCATGAGTCCATACACCTGTTTTTGATTCAATTGGCTTTGCACCAAATACACCCCTTTTTTGGGAATGAGTTTGTAGGACTCGGCTACTGCCAAATTGGCTGTGGGAAATCCGATGGTTCGTCCCAATTGATTGCCTTTTTGCACCTGACCATTTAGTTGATAGGGATGTCCCAAATAGCCGTTGGCCAATTTTATATTGCCCTGAAATAAAGCGGTTCTAATTTTGGTCGAGCTGATGTTTACTTCGTTGAGCATTTCGGCGGCTATTTGCGTGACTTGAAAGCCGTATTTCCCCCCATACGCTATCAAATCGTGAAAGTCAGCGGTGCGGTTTTTGCCAAATCGATGGTCATGTCCCACAATAATTTGATGCACCTGCAACTTTTTGACCAGCACTGATTCTATAAATTCCTCGGCGGTCAAGGATGAAAAGGCCTCGTCAAACGGGTGTACAATTAAGTGATCAACGCCTGTTTTGTCGAGCAATGCTTTGCGTTCCTCTATCGTGTTGAGCAACTGAATAGAGGTGTCGCCTTGTAACACCAATCGGGGATGTGGGAAAAACGTAAGGATAAGGCTGCAGCAATTTTCTTGTTTGGCCGTTTCAATTAGGTGGTGGATGATTTGCTGATGCCCTTTGTGAACTCCGTCAAATGTGCCAATGGTAACCACGGTTTTACCCTTGGCCGTATAAAAATCAATCCCCTGAAATAAAGTCAAAACACCTGTATTTTAAATTGCGCCAAATTTAACCATCCAAAATGATAAATCAGCGATAAATAGGATGAATGTCAAATTTTAACAGGCTAATTTTTCTAAAATACAAATCCAAAACAATAAAAAATCAAAAAATATACTATTTTTACTACCTATTATTATACAACTATAAAATGAAAAAAACTTTACTATTCGTTGCGATTTTGTGTGGATTCTCACACCTATTCGCTCAAAATTTTGGTGCTTGGAAAAAGCTTTCGACTGCTCAATTTGCACCAGAATCGCTTATCAGAACAACTTCGTATTCTGAAAATCAAGTATTATTTACGTTAAACTTGGCCGAATTTAAACAAGCCTTAACTGCCGTTCCCGCTAAATTTTCTGGTCAAGCAGGAGCCGACATTTATTTCCCGACTACAAGTGGAGAATTAGAAAAATTCTTGGTTTGGGAAAACTCTAATTTTGACCCTGCACTTCAGGCACAATACCCAAACATACGTTCGTATTCTGGTTACAGCGCTCTAGACAACTCTTCAACTATTAATTTTAGTATAGATCCAACCGGTGTGCAAACCATGGTTTTGCGTGCCGATAATGGCAACGAATTCATTGAGCCGTATACCAAAGATCATGCGGTTTATGTGTTGTTTGATGCCAAATCAAGAACAACTCCCCGTTTGCCTTTTGCCTGTAACACGGTAGACCAAGAGGTAGCACAAGGGATCTTAAACAACCCAGCTGTTGTCAATAGAGCAAGTAATTTGTCCTACAAAACCATGCGTTTAGCTCTTTCTTGTGTGGGCGAATACGGTGCTTATTATGGTGGAACCGTAGCGGGTGCTTTGGCCGGAATGAATGCCACAATGACCCGTGTAAATGGCGTGATGGAAAAAGACTTGGCCTTGCATTTAAACATTATTGCCAACAATAATTTAGTAGTGTATACCAATGCAGGAACTGACCCATATTCAAACGGAACTACCGGATCTGGTGGAACATGGAACGCCGAATTACAAAACACCTTAACCAGTGTGATTGGGGATGCAAATTATGACATCGGGCATTTATTTGGCGCTTCAGGCGGCGGAGGTAATGCAGGTTGCATTGGTTGCGTTTGTGTAGATGGTAATAAAGGAAGTGCGTTTACTTCACCTTCAAACAACATACCAGCAGGTGATACTTTTGATATAGATTACGTAGTGCACGAAATGGGCCATCAATTGGGCGGAACCCATAGTTTTTCTTATCAATCAGAAGGAAGCGGGACTAATGTTGAACCGGGTAGTGGATCATCGATCATGGGCTATGCAGGTCTTACCGGTTATGATGTGCAAAATAATTCAGATGCGTATTTTACTTTTGCAAATATCAAGCAAATACAGACTAACTTAAACACGAAAACCTGTCCGATTAGCACCCCGATTACGGATAATGCAATTCCTGTAATTACATTTCCTTTGCCAAGTGCGAATACGTCAAATCCCGCTACAGTAGTTGTAATTCCTAAAAGTACACCTTATATTCTAAAAGGAGTAGTAACCGATCCTGACGGAGATGCAATGACCTATACTTGGGAGTCAATTGACAGCGCAGGAACAACGGCAACAGGCGCAAATAGTGTGGCTTCGCCTACAAAAGCTACTGGTCCAAATTTCCGATCGTTTCCTCCTAGTACTTCACCAAACAGATATATGCCAGCGTATGCTAGCGTACTAAGTGGCGTGCTGTCTACACAATGGGAATCAGTAAATTCAACCGGAAGAAATTCCAAATTTGCTTTTACCGCTAGAGACAACCATGCAGGCGGGAATCAACAAACCAACACGACGTCAATAACAGTTACTACAAGTGCAACAGTTGGGCCATTTGCAGTAACTTCTCAAAACACGCTTGGTGAAGCATGGGCACAAGGAGCGACCAAAACCATTACCTGGGATGTGAATAACGCGAATACGTTGGCAGGTTCGGCTAATGTCAATATCAAATTATCTATCGATGGAGGAGCAACTTTCCCCTATACTTTGGCTTCGGATACTCCAAATGATGGAAATGAAGATATTGTTGTACCTACAACACCGGCTTCGTTAACCTGTCGTTTGATGATCGAGCCAACGGCTAACATTTATTACGCCATTAATTCAAAAGCGTTTTATATTGGGTATGAAGTAGTAACCAACTGTGTAACCTATAATTACTCAGGAGCTGCATTCAATTTAACCAACGGAACAAATACGTGGACTACAAAAGCCATCAATGTGCCAACTGCTGGAATTATTAGCGATGTGAACATTACGGTTAATGCTACCCACACGAATTTACAAAACCTACAAATGGCTGTTATTCGTCCTGGAGGCACTATTTTAACGTATTACAACCAACATTGTACAGGCAATGCCAACATGAGCGCTACTTTTGATAGCCAAGGACCTGCACTAGCCTGCGCCAGTCCGTTACAAGGCACATTTGCTCCGTCAAACGCCAATTTAAATACTTTGAGTGGTTTTAGCCAACAAGGCAACTGGCAATTTGGATTTAAAGATGTTGTTAATGGACCAGATTCTGGATCAATAAATTCCTTTTCAATTGAAGTTTGTTCACAGACAACACAGTTGTTAGCGGCAGACACGTTTGGATTTGAGAACTTTAGTTTATATCCAAACCCAAATAACGGCTCCTTTACGGTAGCGTTTACGGCTAAATCAAGCGAAAAAATTGGTATTGAAGTGCACGATTTAAGCGGAAGAAAAATTCTATCCAATTCGTATGCAAACCAAGGTGTTTTTGCTGAAACTTTGCAACTGGATAATGCACAATCTGGAATTTATTTGGTTTCAATCACCAACGGAACCAACAAAATTGTAAAACGAGTTGTTATTCAATAACGATATCTTATCCTACTAAAAGCGCTCCATTCGAGCGCTTTTTTTTTGACCATACAAATCTTTCTACTCAAGATTTTCAAGCTTAATTTGCTTGAATTATTTTGCTTTAAAAATAAGGTATGAGCAAGTAAAATTCAGAATTAGTCCTAAATTTGTACACTAAATTAGAAAGCATGTACAGAAGTCATACCTGTGGCGAATTAACCGCTACACACATCAATTCAGAAGTAACCTTAGCCGGTTGGGTACAAAAATCGAGAGACAAAGGATTCATGAATTGGGTTGATTTGCGCGACCGCTATGGCGTTACCCAATTGATATTTGACGAAAGCAGAACAGACAAAGCTGTTTTTGACTTATCCAAAACACTTGGAAGAGAATATGTGATTCAAGTAACCGGAACAGTCATTGAGCGCGAATCCAAAAATTCGGGAATGACTACCGGAGATATTGAGATTTTGGTTTCCAAACTCACGGTGCTTAACGGCTCATTGACGCCTCCTTTTACTATAGAAGACGAAACCGACGGCGGCGAAGACATTCGCATGAAATACCGCTACATAGACATCCGCAGAAATCCGGTAAAAAATAATTTGCTGTTTCGTCATAAAGTTGCCATGGAAGTACGCAAGTACCTATCGGCACAAGATTTTTGCGAAGTTGAAACCCCATATTTGATTAAATCAACTCCCGAAGGAGCCCGTGATTTCGTGGTGCCTAGCCGCATGAACGAAGGCCAATTTTATGCGTTGCCGCAATCGCCACAAACCTTCAAACAATTGTTGATGGTGGGTGGAATGGACAAGTATTTTCAGCTTGTAAAATGTTTCCGCGACGAAGATTTGCGCGCCGATCGCCAGCCCGAGTTTACCCAGATTGATTGCGAGATGGCCTTTGTGGAGCAAGAAGATATATTAAATACGTTTGAGGGTCTTACGCGTCATTTACTCAAAGAAATAAAAGGAATAGACGTAGAGAAATTTCCGAGAATGACCTATGATCACGCCATGAAAACCTACGGAAACGACAAACCAGACATTCGTTTTGGAATGGAATTTGGCGAACTCAACGCAGTAGCCCAGCACAACGATTTTCCGGTGTTTGATGCTGCTGAATTGGTAGTTGGGATAGCTGTTCCAGGCGCCGGCGAATTAACCCGCAAAGAAATTGATGGAATAATTGATTGGATTAAACGTCCGCAAATCGGGGCGAGTGGCATGGTCTATGTGAAATGCAATGCCGACGGCAGCTACAAATCATCGGTAGATAAATTTTATGACCAAGCTGATTTAGCCCAATGGGCCCAAATTACAGGAGCTAATCCGGGCGATATGATTTTAGTCTTGTCGGGGAATGCCGATAAAACTAGAACGCAATTGAGCGCCTTGCGTATGGAAATGGCCACGCGTTTGGGCTTGCGTAATCCAGCTGAATTTGCACCATTATGGGTGGTTGATTTCCCGTTATTGGAATTTGACGAAGAGAGTGGCCGCTACCACGCGATGCATCATCCGTTTACTTCGCCAAAACCCGAAGACATGCATTTGCTAGAAACCGATCCGGGCAAAGTACGTGCCAATGCCTATGACATGGTGTTGAATGGAAATGAGATTGGTGGTGGATCGATTCGTATACACGACAAAGCGACACAGCAATTGATGTTTAATTATTTGGGATTCACGCCCGAAGAAGCCAAAAATCAATTTGGCTTTTTGATGGATGCCTTTCAATTTGGTGCTCCGCCTCACGGGGGATTGGCCTTTGGATTAGACCGTTTGGTGGCAATTTTGGGTGGACAAGAAACCATACGTGACTTTATTGCGTTTCCTAAAAACAATTCCGGCCGTGATGTCATGATTGATGCGCCTTCAGCAATTGATGAGAAACAATTAAAAGAATTGCACATAAAATTAAATTTCGCCTAGATTTTTGTTAAAAATCTTCAGAAAACGTTGATAATCAATAAATTTTTGGAAATTTTTTCGTAAGAAAATCATTTGTATTGTTTTTACACCTACATTTGCCACATTATAAATTATTATTACAATTACAATGCGTACAGGTACAGTAAAATTTTTCAATGAATCTAAAGGTTATGGATTCATTACAGATGAAGAAACAGGAAAAGACATTTTCGTTCATGCATCAGGAATCAAAGCGGAAGAACTTCGTGAAGGTGATAGAGTAAGCTATGAAGAAGAAGAAGGTCGTAAAGGTAAAGTGGCTGCTCAAGTAGTAGTTATCGAAGACTAATATATACATATTTGTTTCCTAGAATGTTTAACGTCCCGAGAGTATCGGGACGTTTTTTTATGCGTTAATTCCAAGTGATACCAACCATTTACATTAGCTTGAATTATCAACCTCAACCTTCGTAATTAAACAACTGCCAAGAAAAAAGATCGCTTATTTAAAACCGTTCAAAATAACCTAATTCTGCCCAAAAACTCCCTAGGAAATATCAATTTTTCGTTGCTAATTAATTAATCACACTTATCTTTGTGCAAATTTTTTTAAACAAATTTCCTATGCAATCCAATCAATTAGACTACCTCCCTATTTTCATGCAACTCTTGTTGGCAGTAGGGTTTGTTGTAGGAGCCATACTCATTTCAAGCAAAATAGGTCCACAACGAAATTCTGAAATCAAAGACAAAAATTTTGAGTGTGGAATCGAATCCTACGGAAATGCACGTATTCCCTTTTCAGTAAAATATTTTGTAGTGGCCATTCTTTTTGTATTGTTTGATGTTGAGGTAATTTTCTTATATCCCTGGGCCATCAATTTCAAAGAAATGGGCATCGAAGGAATGCTGAAAATGATCGTATTCATGGCCTTGTTGCTCATCGGATTTTTCTATATCATCAAAAAGAAAGCCCTCGAATGGGAATAAATTCGCCGACTTCAACTGCGGTTAATCAATTATTATTACATCCACACCTGTACAATTCAAAATAAAAAACATGAGTGATTCAAAAGTATCAATGGTAGCACCGCCAGACGGAGTTGTAGGAGAAGGATTCTTCGCCACAAAGCTCAATGATGTGGTAGGATTAGCCCGCGCCAATTCGTTGTGGCCTTTGCCCTTTGCAACATCTTGTTGTGGAATTGAATTTATGGCCACCATGGCTTCACATTACGATTTAGCCCGATTTGGTTCGGAGCGCGTGAGTTTTTCGCCTCGCCAAGCCGACATGCTTTTGGTAATGGGAACCATCTCCAAAAAAATGGGCCCAATTTTGCGTCAAGTATACGAACAAATGGCCGAACCCAGATGGGTAATAGCGGTAGGAGCTTGCGCCTCTTCGGGAGGAGTATTTGATACCTATTCGGTATTGCAAGGCATTGACAAAGTAATCCCGGTAGATGTATATGTGCCCGGTTGTCCACCAAGACCCGAACAAATTGTTGATGGGGTGATGAAATTGCAAGAATTGGTCAAATCGGAGTCGGTGCGTCGCAGAAGTTCACCCGAATACCAAGAATTATTAGCTTCTTATAATATCAAATAAAGATGGCCCAAGAAATCGCTGACATTCAAGAAATAGTAGAAGCCCAATTTGGGACTGCCGTGCGCAATTTTCATATGGATTTTGACGTCATTACCTTTGAGGTAGATGCCGAAAAAAATACAGCCCTGTTGCTTTTCTTGAAAAACGAAGAAACCTTACAGTTTCATTTTTTAACTGATTTGTGCGGCATTCACTACCCAGAAAATGATGACGATCACCAGTTTGCCGTGGTATATCACATGCACAATTGGGTGACCAATACCCGCATCAAAATCAAAGCATATGTAAACGCAACTCCCGAAATTAAAACCGCATCCAATATCTTTTTGTGTGCCAATTGGATGGAACGCGAAACCTATGATTTCTATGGCATTCACTTCAGTGGTCATCCGCAACTGAAACGCATTTTGAATATGGATGAAATGTTGTCGTTTCCGATGCGCAAAGAATTTCCGATGGAAGACAGCGGCCGAACCGATAAAGACGATCGTTACTTCGGAAGAACCACCACCAACGCCTAATTTACGATACCATGTCAGAGCTATTATTACCGCCCGAACACCGTTATGCTAAAATTATCAAGGAAACCTTAAACGAAGAAGGAAACGAACTTTCTATCCTGAATTTAGGCCCCACGCATCCGGCAACTCATGGAATTTTCCAAAATATTTTACTAATGGATGGGGAACGCATCGTCGAAGCCGAACCTACCATTGGATACATTCACCGTGCTTTCGAAAAAATTGCCGAGAATCGTCCCTTCTACCAAATTACGCCACTCACCGACCGCATGAATTATTGCTCGTCGCCCATCAACAACATGGGCTGGTGGATGACTTTAGAAAAATTACTCGGTATTGAAGTTCCCAAACGTGCCCAATATTTGCGTGTAATCGTGATGGAATTGGCGCGCATTACCGACCACTTAATTTGCAACTCCATTTTAGGAGTAGATACAGGAGCCTATACTGGCTTTTTGTACGTGTTTCAGTTCCGCGAAAAAGTATACGAGATCTACGAAGAAATTTGTGGCGCTCGATTAACGACCAACATGGGCCGAATTGGAGGATTTGAGCGCGATTGGTCGCCTGAAGCTTTCCGTAAATTGGACGTGTTCTTGGAAGAATTTCCAGTGGCCTGGAAAGAATTTGAAAATTTATTTGAGCGTAACCGAATCTTCATTGACCGTACCGTAAATGTGGGCGGAATAACAGCTGAACAAGCGATGGCCTATGGATTCACCGGTCCAAATTTACGTGCGGCAGGTGTGGATTATGATGTGCGTGTTGCGCAACCGTATTCGTCCTACGAAGATTTTGAATTTATTGTTCCCGTAGGAAAATCGGGTGATACCTACGATCGTTTTTGCGTGCGCAACGCCGAGGTGTGGGAAAGCATCAGTATCATCAAACAAGCCTTGGCTAAATTGCCCGAAGGACCGTATCACGCTGATGTTCCCGATTATTACTTGCCTCCCAAAGAAGATGTATACACCACCATGGAATCCTTAATCTACCACTTTAAAATTGTGATGGGCGAAGTGCCAGTTCCAGTGGCTGAGGTGTATCATGCCGTAGAAGGTGGAAACGGAGAATTAGGTTTTTATTTGGTGACCGACGGCAGCAGAACGCCCTATCGTTTGCATTTCCGCAGACCGTGTTTCATTTATTACCAAGCGTATCC